>Ga0209476_10000305_pt1 | contig 33340 bp, 32 predicted proteins | sample KloWWTrecipitate_FD_187179 | JGI IMG/M metagenome (GOLD analysis project Ga0209476, IMG submission 187179) | Active sludge microbial communities from Klosterneuburg, Austria, studying microevolution and ecology of nitrifiers - Klosterneuburg... | ecosystem: Engineered > WWTP > Aerobic digester... | reverse complement strand
AGCAGCTAGAATGGGGAATTTGTTGGCCGGACTGCCCGGAACCGATCGGCAATGATACCTGCAAGCCCGCTTTTCTCACAGATTCCCCTGCCCCGCTGCGCTGAAAAGTCACCGCGCTGGCAACAGCTTTGGCGCGAAGCGATCAGCGATCCGCTCGAGCTGCTGCGCCTGCTTGGACTGGAAGCGCAGGCGCAGGAACTGCTGGCTGCATCCGATACCGGGTTCGCCGTGCGCGTGCCGCGTGGATTCGTCGCCCGAATGCGCCATGGCGATCCGGCCGATCCGCTGCTGCTGCAGGTCATGCCCGGCATCGGCGAACTGCTCGATGCACCGGGATTCAGCACTGATGCGGTGGGAGATCTTGCTGCGGGCACGGTGCCCGGCGTGCTGCACAAGTATGCAGGGCGCGCCCTGCTGATCGCGACCGGCTCCTGTGCGATCAACTGCCGCTACTGTTTCCGCCGGCATTTCCCTTATGCCGAGCAGACCGCCGCCGCCGGACACTGGCGGATCGCCCTCGACCATCTCGCCGGCGATTCTTCGATCAACGAGGTCATCCTCTCTGGCGGCGACCCGCTTTCCCTGTCAACGGCGAAGCTCTCCGAATTGACCGATGCGCTTGCCGGCATCGCCCACGTGCGCCGCCTGCGCATCCACAGTCGCTTGCCGATCGTGCTGCCGCAGCGCGTCGATCAGGAGCTGCTGGCCTGGCTAGAACGCCTGCCCATGCAGAAAATCCTCGTCGTGCACGCCAACCACGCCAACGAGATTGACGAAACGGTGGCCGCAGCTTGCGCGGAACTGTCCCGGGCCGGCGTCACCCTGCTCAATCAATCGGTTTTGCTGCGCCGGGTCAACGACTCGATCGGGGCGCTGGTCGAGTTGTCCGAGCGCCTGCTGGCCTGTTCGATCCTGCCCTACTACCTGCACCAATTGGACCGCGTTGCCGGCACCGCCCACTTCGAGGTGGCCGATGCGCAGGCAATTGAGCTTGTCGAACAGATGCGCGGCCTGTTGCCAGGTTACCTGGTGCCGCGCCTTGTGCGCGAAACGGCCGGCGCGGCCAGCAAACAACCCGTCTGAATCGTCAACTTGCCTTAAAATCCGCCAGAGTATGGAAATAGCTGGGTGAATCCGGTACAAGTTTCTGTGTTGACCGTTACTCGCATAACGGCCAGCGGCGCACCGCGCACTCCCCTGACAGCGCAATCCCCATGACCAAACCAGACAATGTGATCAAGCTGCTGCTGATCGAGGACTCGGCCGATGAGGCCGAGCAGATCATCAGCATGTTGCGCAACGGTGGCATCGCCGTGCGGCCATCGCGCGCGGGCAATGAAGCCGAGCTGGAAGACCTGATCGAACGCCAGACACCGGATTTGATCCTGGCCAACCTGACCTGTCGCGACCTGCCGCTGCGGCAAGCCGCCGAGACCGTCAATCGCACCGGCAAGGACATTGCCCTTGTCGTCTACGGCAGCAATGTCAGCGACAACGGGGTTGCCGAGGCATTCCGCGACGGTGCCCGCGCCCTCGCCCTGCAGAACCGGCCCGATCACCTGCAAATGATCGTTCGCCGCGAATTCGAGGCGCTGATCATGCGCCGTAGCGTGCGTCGCCTTGAAAACGCCTTGCGCGAGTCCGAGCGGCGCTGCAGTGACTTGCTTGATTCCTCGCGCGATCCGATCGCCTATGTCCACGAAGGCATGCACGTGCGGGCCAATCGCGCCTACCTGGAAACGTTCGGCTACGAGGATTTCGAGGATATCGAAAGCATGTCGATCCTCGACATGGTCGCCGCCGACGATGCCGACGACTTCAAGGCCCTGCTCAAGCGCCTGTCCAAGGGCGAACCGCCGCCGCAGAAACTCAACCTGAAGGCGCAGCGCGCGGACGGCAGCACTTTTGATGCGGTGATGGAATTCGCCGAAGCCATGTACGAAGGCGAACCCTGCCAGCAGATTGTCTTCCGCCAGCAGGTGGTCGATCACGGCACGAGCGAGGAACTCGAGGATCTGCGGCGCAAGGACCTGGTCACCGAACTGTTCAATCGCCAGTACCTCACCAACGAAATCGATCGCACGGTGGCCGCGGCAAATGCCGGGAAATCCGATCAGGCGCTGATCCTGATGGAACTCGACAACTACAAGAACGTGCTCGAAGGCATTGGCCTCGGCAGCACCGATCTGCTGCTTGGCGACATGGCCAACCTGTTGCGCCGGCACCTGAACGAACTCGACATCCCCGGGCGCATGGCCGAATACACCTTTGGCGTCATCGTCCATGACCGCAATCCCGAGGCCCTCGGCCAGCTCACCGAAACGCTGCGCAAGACATTCGAGGAACGGATCTTCGAGATCGGCAAGAACTCGATCAACTTGACCGTCAGCGTCGCCGCCAGCCTGATCGGCGAAAAGACCGCCAACGGCAATGCCCTGCTCAACCAGACTTCGGCGACCTTGCGCGCCTTGCAGGCCGAAGGCGGCAACCTTGCCCGCGTCTTCGATCCGGCGGCCAAGGACAAGGCCGATGCGGAAAAGAACCGGCACTGGCTGAAACTGATCAAGGAGGGCCTCACCAACGACGGCTACGTCCTCTATTTCCAGCCAATCATCAGCCTGCAGGGCGCGGAGGGCGATTACTACGAAATCCTCCTGCGCATGAAGGGACCGCGTGGCGAGATCCTGCCTGGATTCTTCATGCCGATCGCAGAACAGCATGGCCTGCTGCCGCAACTCGACCGCTGGGTCATCGGCACGGCGATCAAGGCGCTGGCAGAACGCGAACAGGGGGGCCGCAAGACGACCTTCTTCATCAAGCTCGCGCCGCAGTCGCTGGATGACCAGACCTTGCTGCCCTGGATCGCCCTGCAACTGAAGAACGCGCGCCAGCGTGGCGACGCGCTGGTGTTCGAAATGCCGGAAAGCAAGGTCGTGACCAGCCTCAAACCGGCGCGCGCCTTTGTCCGCGGCCTCGAACAACTGCACTGCGGATTCGCCCTCGAACAATTCGGCTCGGGTCTCAATTCCTTCCAGTTGCTCAAGCACATTCCCGCGCACTACCTCAAGGTCGACCGCAGCTACATGGCGGAACTGCCGAAGAACAAGGAAAACCAGGAGCGCATCAAGGCCATGTGCGAGCAGGCGCACAATGCCGGCAAGCTGACCATTGCCGAGTTCGTCGAAGATGCGGCGAGCATGTCGATCCTGTTCTCGTGCGGCATCAATTTCGTGCAGGGAAACTTCCTGCAGGAACCGGAACAGGTCATGTCCTACGACTTTGGCGGCGGCTGATCCCGCGCCGCGCGAGTTCCCGCAAGACGAGGCCCCGCGATGCGGGGCCTCTTGTTTTCAGCTATTGACCGGCACGCAAGGCGGCGATGCGTTCCTCGATCGGCGGATGGCTCGAGAACAGCTTGCGCATGTTGCCACCGGTGATGCCGAAAGCCTGGATTGCCTTGGGCAGGTTGTTTTCTCCATGCCCCTGAGCCAGGCGCCCGAGCGCCGCGATCATCTTTTCCTTGCCGGACAGGCGGGCACTGCCGGCGTCGGCGCGGAATTCACGCCAGCGCGAGAAGGCCATGACAATGATCGAGGCAAGCATGCCGAGCACCAGCTGCAGCACGATGACGACCGCGAAGTAAGCGAGTCCGCCGCCACCGCCCTCGCGATTGCCGCTGATGGCGCGATCGACCACCGTGCCGATGACGCGGGCAAGGAAGATCACGAAGGTGTTCAGCACGCCTTGCAGCAAGGTCATGGTGACCATGTCGCCGTTGGCGACGTGGCTGACTTCATGGGCGAGCACGGCCTCGATTTCGTCGCGGCTCATCTGTTGCAGCAAACCGGTGCTTACTGCGACCAGCGCGTTGTTGCGGGTCGCGCCGGTGGCAAACGCATTCATTTCGGGGGCGTCGTAGATGGCCACTTCCGGCATGCCGATGCCGGCACCTTCGGCTTGGCGACGCACGGTCGAGAGCAACCAGGATTCAGTCGGATTCGCCGGATTGTCGATGACCCGCGCGCCGGTCTGCCACTTGGCGACCCATTTCGACATGGCCAGTGAAATGAACGAGCCACCAAAACCGATTACGGCGGAAAGGACGAGGATACCTTTGAAGTTGATACCGGTCTTGCTGTAAGTGTAGGTGTCGATGCCGAACAGCTTGACGACAATCGTCAGCAGAACCATGACGGCCAGGTTGGTGGCGATGAAAAGCAGGATACGACGCATGGCTGACTCTCAGGTAGGGTGCGGAGGAATGACACTTGGCTGCCCCGAAGTTTGGGTAAACTTCGTGCCAATTCAAGCATCTTGCCCTACTTGTCGACCGTCGCCCATGCTAACGGTTCCCGTTCATGCGAAACCCTGAGGCTTTGCCGGCCGAACGGCTGGCATTGCCGGCCGGACCGCGCGGACGCTTCGCGCCGTCACCGACCGGAAATCTGCACTTCGGCTCGCTGGTCGCGGCACTCGGCAGCTGGTTGCACGCCCGCTCCGGCCAGGGCAGCTGGATCGTGCGCATGGAAGACATCGACAGCACGCGGAGCGTTCCCGGAGCGGGCCAGCACATCCTGGCCACGCTTGCCGCATTCGGCCTCGAATCCGACGAGCCCGTTGTCTGGCAGAGCCAGCGCCTCGATCTCTATCAGGCGAGCTTCGAGCGCCTGCAGGCCCTTGGTGTTGTGTACCCCTGCCAGTGCAGTCGCAGTGACCTGACGGCATTCAACGGCATTCACCCGTACGCGTGCGTCCGCAGCGCAAATTCCTCGCCACCGGCTTGGCGCGTGCGCGTCGGCGATCGGGAAATCACCTTCACGGATCGGATATGCGCAAGGTTCAGCCAGCGCCTTGATCGCGAGGTGGGCGATTTTGTCGTGCGCCGGGCTGACGGTTTGTTCACCTATCAACTTGCCGTGGTCGTCGACGACGACGCGCAAGGCATCAATGAAATCGTGCGCGGAGCCGATCTGCTCGATTCGACGCCGCGCCAGATCCATCTGCAGGAACTCCTCGGCCTGCCGACACCAGGCTACCTGCATCTGCCCCTGGTGCTCGATCCCAGCGGTCGCAAACTGAGCAAGCAGGAGCAGGCGCGACCGGTCGATGCCGGCGATCCGCTGCCCGCCCTGCAGGCGGCGCTGGCCTTCCTCGGACAGCGCCCGCCAGCCAGCAAACGCGTCGACGCGTTGCTGCGCGAAGCCGTCGATGCGTTCGACATCGATGCCATTCCGGCGCGAGCGCCGGCACATGCCGCAATGCGGAAGGACTAATCCTCCTTGCGCAGGCACAATCCGGACAAGGCAAGGTTCACACCCGATCACAGACCAAGGAGAACAGCATGGCGGCTCGCGTAGCACTCGTCACCGGCGGCATCGGCGGCATCGGCACGGCAATCTGCCGGCATCTGGCCACATCGGGCCACCGTGTCGCCACCAATTATCGCGACGAGGCAAAGGCCCGGGCGTGGCAGGCGGCGCAGAAGGCCGATGGGTTCGACTTTGCCCTTGCCTCCGGCGACGTCTCCAATGTCGAAAGTGCCGAGGCCATGGTGCGCGAGATCGAACGCCAACTGGGGCCGATCGAGATCCTCATCAACAACGCCGGCATCACCCGCGACACGACCTTCCACAAGATGTCCGCGCTGCAGTGGCAGGACGTGATCAACACCAATCTGAACTCGTGCTTCAATGTGACCCGCCCGGTCATCGACGGCATGCGTGCGCAGAAGTGGGGGCGGATCATCCAGATCAGTTCGATCAATGGCCAGAAGGGCCAGTACGGACAGGCAAACTACGCCGCATCCAAGGCCGGCATGCACGGCTTTTCGATTTCCCTGGCCCAGGAGAACGCCAAGTTCGGCATTACCGTGAACACGGTTTCGCCGGGCTACGTGCTGACAGAAATGGTCAAGGCCGTACCCGAGGATGTGCGTGCCAAGATCGCCGCACAGATCCCGATCGGCCGCCTCGGCGAGCCGGAGGAAATCGCCTATGCGGTCGGCTTCCTCGCCGATGAGCGTGCCTCGTGGATCACCGGCGCCAACCTGTCCATCAACGGCGGCCACTACATGGGCTGGTAGGCGTCGTCGACGGGAGGAGTGCGAGCCCTCCTCTCGTCGTGTTGCAACATGGAGTGGCAAGCCTCGCCTGCCCGCTGCAATGCCCGCCATGCCTGCCATGCGGCATAGGCCCGCCAATCGGCGATTGCGATTTTCGATGCTGCGCAGCATGAAACTGGTGCAGCGCCGCACGATCTGTTAGCGTTGCGCCATGGCCGAATTCCGCATCATCAAGAAGTATCCGAACCGTCGCCTCTACGACACCGAGATCTCAAGTTACATAACGCTTGAAGAAGTCCGGCAGCTCGTCGTCGATGGCGAGAAGTTCGAAGTTCGCGACGCCAAATCCGGTGACGACCTGACCCGCTCGGTGCTGCTGCAGATCATCTCGGAACACGAGGATCGCGGCCAGCCGATGTTCACCACCGAGCTGCTCTCGCAGGTGATCCGTTTCTACGGCGATTCGCTGCAGGGCTTCATGGGCAGCTACCTCGAAAAGAGCCTGCAGGTGTTCCTCGACCAACAGCAGCAGTTCCGCAGCCAGTTGAACAACATCATGGGTCGCACGCCGTGGTCGATGCTCAACGAGATGACCGAACGCAACATGGACATGTGGAAGTCCATGCAACAGGGATTCCTCACCGATGCCGTCAACAAGGCGCGCCAGGGCGCGGATCCCGCCAAGGCAAAGAAAGACAGCAAGACCTGAGCCCTCGGCAGCCATCCCGCAGCAGGCAATCTCCCCGAGCGATCAAGCCAACTGCCAGCAGACCTGACGGTGTGGCTGCCTGCGCCTGCTTACCCTCGATCCCCACGGAGTCCGTCGCATGAGTCAACGTGTCGCCCTCGTCAGCGGAGGCATTGGCGGCCTCGGCACTGAAATCTGCCGTCACCTCGCCCGTTCCGGCCATCGCGTCATTGCCGCCGATCTCGGTGCGCGCAGCGAGCGCATTGCCGCCTTCCGCGCCGAAGTCGAGGAATACCGCAACGACATCATCTTCGAGGCACTCGATGTCGCCGATCATGCCGGCTGCGCTGCCTCGCTTGCCGACATCGTCGCGCGCCATGGCCCGATCTCGGTGCTGGTCAACGCCGCTGGCATCACGCGCGACACCAGCCTGCGCAGGATGTCCGAGCAGCAATGGTCGGACGTCATCACGGTGAATCTCGATGGCGTGTTCAACACATGTCGCGCGCTGATCGACGGCATGACCGAGCGCGGTTTCGGCCGCATCGTCAACATTTCCTCGGTGAACGGCCAGACCGGGCAATTCGGCCAGACCAACTATTCCGCGGCCAAGGCTGGCATGCACGGATTCACCATGGCCCTGGCGCGCGAAGTGGCGAAGAAGGGCGTCACCGTCAACAGTGTCTCCCCGGGTTACTGCGAAACCGCCCTGGTGATGGCCGTGGCGGAGCCGGTACGCGAACAGATCATCGCCAATATCCCGGTCGGCCGTCTCGGCAAACCCTGCGAAATCGCCCGCGTCGTCGATTTCCTCTGCGCCGAGGATTCCGCCTTCATCACCGGCGCGAACATCCCGGTGAACGGCGGCTACTTCATGGATTTCTGAGCCGCCCCGGGCGCATTACCAGATGAGGTCCGCCGGAATGTCATCTTCGGTCGGGGCATCCGGGTCGCACAGCAAGACCAGGGCCTCGGCACTGATCGCGCGCACCTGTTCGGCAACTTCACGGGTGACCAGCAGATAGCGACCGCGGTATTGCACGACGCCCAATTGCCCGGCATTGACCTCGACAAGCTGGTCGGCGGTGCAATAAACGCGACAGATCTTCTCGCCGTGCGGGAAATGCCGGGCGATCTCGGCATCCACCTTGTTCAGCGCCTTGTCGGCGAGCAGCGCAGCGAGTTTCTGCTTGCGATCGGCTTTTTCCCTGGCCCGCTGCTCGGCCTGCTGCTTCTCCCGATCGCGCTCCGCCCGCTCGGCGCGATCACGCAAACCGTAGGCACGTGCCAGATCGATCTCCTCCTGGCTGCGCGCCGCCTTGGGACTTGCCGGTTTTGCCATGCCCGCATCGGCGCGCGACTTGTTCGGCGGACGTTGTGGACGAGCAACAGGTTGCGGCTGTGCCTTGAGCTTCTGCACAAGGCCACTCTTGAGCAACTGGTCGCGCAGCGAATCAGCCATGGTCTGAGAACACAAGGTTCATGGGTCAGTAGTGCGGCGGCGGCGGTTCGTCACCGACGTCATTGCCAAGCGTGGAGCGCAGGCCGACCAGGTCGGAGCGCAGGCGGTCGAGTTCGAGGCGCAAGGCGAGCATGGTCTGGTCGTGCATCGCCACCGCGGCATTCAGCGCGGCCAGGCCGTCATCGATGAAGGCCAGGCGCACCTCGAGTTCAGTCAGGCGTTCTTCCAGTGAACTCATGTGCGCGGCAGATCTTCAATCAAATGGCGCCCATGACGCGCGCCCAGGTTGCCGGATGCCTCATTCACGGCCAGGGCCAGGTCGGCGCTTGCCATCTCGCGCACGAGATCGGCAAAAGTGGTTTTCGGTGTCCAGCCGAGCTTCGTGCGGGCGAATGTCGGATCGCCGAGCAGGGTTTCCACCTCGGCCGGCCGATAGTATTTTGGGTGGATGCGCAGCAGGGTTTCGCCAACCCGGATCTTCGCGTTCGGCGTGCGCACGGCAGCGACGACGGCGACCTCCTCGGCGCCCTGCCCGCTGAATTCGACTTCGACGCCCATCTCGCGCGCGGCAAGCACGACAAACTCGCGCACCGAGTGCTGCAGGCCGGTGGCGATCACGTAATCGTGGGCCTCGTCTTGCTGCAGGATGAGCCACTGCGCCTCGACATAGTCGCGTGCATGGCCCCAGTCGCGGCGCGCATCGAGATTGCCGAGATAAAGACAATGCTGCAAGCCGCATATGACCCGCGCCAGCCCACGCGTGATCTTGCGCGTGACGAAGGTTTCGCCGCGAATCGGTGATTCGTGGTTGAAAAGGATGCCATTGCAGGCAAACATGCCATAGGCCTCGCGGTAGTTGACCGTGATCCAGTAGGCATAGAGCTTGGCGACGCCATAGGGCGAACGCGGATGGAACGGTGTCGTCTCGCGTTGCGGCGTTTCGCGGACCATTCCGTAAAGCTCGGAGGTCGAGGCCTGATAGATGCGGCAACGATCCTGCAACTTGAGGATGCGCATCGCCTCGAGCAGGCGCAGCGTGCCGAGACCGTCGGCGTTGGCCGTGTACTCCGGCTCCTCGAACGACACCGCGACATGACTCTGTGCGGCGAGATTGTAGATTTCGTGCGGCTCGACTTCCTGGATCACGCGCATGAGACTGGTCGAATCGGTGAGGTCACCGTAATGCAGGGTCAGGGCCGGGCCGGATTCGTCGAGTTCGCGGTACAGGTGATCGATGCGCTCGGTATTGAAAGACGAGGCGCGGCGCTTGAGACCGTGCACCTCATAGCCCTTGGCGAGCAGCAATTCAGCGAGATAGGCACCGTCCTGTCCGGTGATGCCGGTGACCAATGCGCGTTTCTTTTCCATCAATGGATGTTCGTCTGGATAGGGAAGCCGATCGGGTCGATCGGAACAGGGAGGGTGATGGTAGCGAGCGTACGCTCCGCGGTACAGCCGGCGAGGCTAGCGCGTGCGCCGGATGCTGCGTCCGCGGCCGATGCCGTAGTACGCGAGGCCGGCTTTTTCGATGCTGGCGGGATCAAAGATGTTGCGTCCGTCAAAGATCACCTTTTCCCGCAATGCCTTGCCGATCCGGGCCAGGTCGGGACTTCGGAACGCCTTCCACTCGGTGACCACGGCCAGTGCATCGGCACCATCGAGAGCGGCATATTGGGAATCACAGAGGGCCAGATCATCGCGTTCGCCATAGAGTCGACGCACCTCGCCGTGGGCCTCGGGATCGAACGCCCGTACGCGTGCGCCCGAAGCCCACAATTGTTCGAGCAAGGTACGGCTCGGTGCCTCGCGCATGTCATCGGTATTGGGTTTGAATGCGAGTCCCCACACGGCGATCGTGCGACCCTCGAGGTCGCCATTGAAGTGCTGGCTGATGAGCCCGTGAAGCTTCTGCTTCTGCAGCGCATTGGTGGCTTCCACGGCGCTCAGCACGCGCGGCTGGTAACCGTGGCCGCGCGAAATGTGCTCAAGCGCCTTGACGTCCTTGGGGAAACAGGAGCCGCCGTATCCGGCACCCGGATAAATGAAGTGGTAACCGATGCGCGGATCCGAGCCAATGCCAAGACGCACGTTTTCAATGTCCGCGCCAACGCGTTCGGCAATGTTGGCAATCTCGTTCATGAAGCTGATCTTGGTCGCGAGCATTGCATTGGCCGCATACTTGGTCAGCTCGGCCGAGCGCACGTCCATCTGCACGATGCGATCGTGATTGCGGTTGAACGGCGCATACAGGCTGCGCAGGGCGGCGATTGCCGAGGCGCTGTCGCTGCCGATGATGATGCGATCCGGGCGCAGGCAATCCTGCACGGCATCGCCCTCCTTGAGGAATTCCGGATTGGAGACGACCTCGAAGGCAACGCTGCTGCCGCGGTCGGCCAGAGCTTGCGCAATCGTCGCGCTGACGAGGTCGGCCGTGCCTACCGGCACCGTCGACTTGTTGACGATGACTGCCGGTGCGGACAGCGTTCCGCCAATCGTGCGCGCGACATCAAGCACATGCGAAAGATCGGCGCTGCCGTCCTCTTCGGGAGGGGTGCCGACGGCAATGAAGATGATTTCGCCATGTGCAATCGCGCTGGCGGCATCGGTGGTGAAATGCAGGCGCCCGGCGGCATGGTTGTCGATCACCATCGGCGTCAGTCCGGGCTCGAAAATCGGGATCTCCCCGCGCTCCAGGCGGGCGACCTTCAGTGCATCGACATCGACGCAAATCACATCATTGCCGACTTCGGCCAGGCAGGTACCCGTGACCAGGCCGACATAGCCGGTTCCAAATATCGCTATGCGCATTGCATCAACTCCCGCCTGCTGCCAGGAACCGGTTCACGGCCCATCACCACCGGCTGCCGAAAACGAAGAAGGCGTGCCGGATTCCGGCACGCCTTCGCTATCACGCTGCGTGCAGCTTACTTCTTCTCGGGCGTGGCCGGTGCCGCCTTCTCCGCACCGGTTTCGATCGAGATCAGCTTGACGTCGAAGATCAAGGTCGCGTTCGGGCCGATTGCCGGCGGTGCATTTTCGCCGTAGGCGAGCTCAGCGGGGATGACCAGCTTGTACTCGGAGCCCACCGGCATCAGCTGCAGGCCTTCGGTCCAGCCCTTGATCACGCCATTGAGCGGGAACGTGGCCGGCTGGCCGCGATCGACCGAGCTGTCAAACTTGGTGCCGTCGATCTTGGTACCGGTGTAGTCGACCTTGACCGTATCGGTTTCCTTCGGCTTCGGGCCGGTGCCCAGCTTGACCACTTCGTACTGCAAACCCGAAGCGGTGGTCTTGACGCCGGCCTTGGCCTTGTTCTTGGCCAGGAACGCGTCACCTTCCTTCTTGTTCTTTTCTGCGGCGACCTTCTCTTCCGCAACGCGCTTGGCCTGCAGCTTCTGCATGAATTCCTGGCGAACCGTCTGGCCCTCTTCCTGGGTCATCAGCGTCTTGCTGCCATTGAATTCATCCTGCAATGCCTGGATGACGACCTTCAGGTCAAGCTCGTCCTTGATCTGGGTAAGGCCGCGGCCGACATCGGCACCGACCATGTAGCTGACCTTGTCTTTCTCGGTCTTCAGCGAGGCATCGATGGCCAGTGCATTACCGGCGACGAATACCGAGGTCAACGCCGTGGCGATGAGGGTCTTGCGGACAAAACGGGTCATGTATGGGACTCCTGGGAAAACGGTAGAGGACGGCTGCTGGGCACCCGACAAAAGAATCAGCGTCAAGCGGGCCGCATATTGTGGCTGTGGCCGCTGGCGATGGCAATCGACATCCGAAGCAGCAGGACTGCCAAGTTCGCCATGCTGCCACTGAGAACATGAACCGGGGTTCGGGTTCCCGAAATGGCTGAACGGATTCGATTCCGGTGCCAGCCTGTTGACAACCTCAGTTTAGGTGTTATAGTTGCCTACAACACCAGCTCATCAACCGACCTCAAGGAGGTCATCATGAACCGCCTGATCCATGCCCGCCTTCTGCTTGCCGTCATCATCGCCGCCACTATCGGCGCAGTCGAAGTCGGCAGCCTCGTTGCACCGGCGGCTTTGGCGCACGCCGAAAACCCGTCAGCGATCGTCGCCTCCGGCATCCCGACTTTGCCGACTGTTGTCGTGCATGCACCGGAGGCGATTCCCACCCTGCCCGTGATCACCGTGCGACCGACTGCGGAACAGCTTGCCGCGGCGTCAACGAACGATGCCCTGGCATCGACAGCCGCGGCAATGAGCGCGCCCTCGACCAGCCCCATGCTGCCGCATGTGCGTTTGGACATGCCCTACTATTCATTCGGCAAGATGCTGCCCAATGTGATCAAGGACTAACCCATGAGCACGGTCTGGAACGACAACACACCCATCTACCGCCAGCTTCGCGACCGCGTCGTGGCCATGATCCTTGATGGCGTGCTCAAACAGGGGGATGCGCTGCCGTCGGTTCGCCAGGTCGCGGCGGATTTCCAGATCAATCCAATTACCGTATCCAAGGCATACCAGGAGCTCGTCGACGAGAACCTGGTGGAAAAACGAAGGGGACTGGGCATGTATGTCACCGAAGGGGCGCGCAGCGCCTTGCTGAAATCCGAACGCGAGCACTTCCTGCATGAGGAGTGGCCGCCACTGGCGGCACGCCTTGAACGCATGGAAATCGACCTGGCGACCCTGCTCAAGCACGCGCCAAAGACGACTGAAGGGGAATCCCGATGAGCGCCGTCATCCACGCCCGCGGCCTGAGCAAGAGCTATGGCAAGACCGTCGCCCTCGATGCAGTCGATTTCGAGATCGAAAGCGGCCGCATTGTCGGCTTGATCGGCCCCAACGGCGCCGGCAAGACCACCGCGCTGAAGGCGATCCTCGGCCTGAGCGAATTCGATGGCGAACTGTCGGTGCTCGGACTGGACCCGCGCAGCCAGCGTGCGCAGTTGATGGAACAGGTCTGTTTCATTGCCGATGTCGCCGTGCTGCCGCGCTGGATTCGCGTGAGCGAAGCAATCGACTTCGTCGGTGGCGTGCATCCGCGCTTCTCCCGCGCCAAGTGCGAAGCCTTTCTTGCCCGCACCAAGATCACGCCGAAGATGCGCGTGCGCGAAATGTCCAAGGGCATGATCGTGCAGTTGCACCTGGCCTTGATCATGGCCATCGACGCGCGCCTGCTCGTCCTCGACGAGCCGACGCTCGGCCTCGACATCCTCTATCGAAAGACGTTCTACGAAAACCTCCTCTCGGAGTACTTCGACGAAAACAAGACCATCATCGTGACCACCCACCAGGTCGAGGAAGTCGAGCACATTCTGACCGACCTGATCTTCATCCGCGACGGCAAGATCGCCCTCAATGCATCGATGGATGAAATCGCCGATCGCTATGCCGAGGTGATGGTCAATCCAGACAAGGCCGAGGCTGCGCGCGCGCTGCATCCGCTGAACGAGCGCCAGGTCTTTGGCAAGTCCATTTTTCTGTTCGACGGCGTCGACCGCGCACGTCTGGCGGCGCTTGGCGAGTTGCACAAGCCAAGCATTGCCGATCTGTTCGTCGCCACCATGAAAGGAACCTACGCATGAACACGTTCGGCTGGCTGGTCAAACGCGAATACTGGGAACACAAGGGTGGCTTCTACTGGACGCCGGTGTGGGTCAGCGGAATCATGTTGCTGTTGACCGTCCTCGGCATCATGGCCGCCGAAGTGTTCACTTCCCGCGCCAACATCCAGGTCAACGGCGGCATTCCCTGGGAGCTGATCTCCGAGCGCCTGAGCGCGGGGGATTTCGTCAATGCGGGCCTGGGCCTTGACCTCGCCTACGTTGCCCTCGTCGCCCTGCTCTGCGTGGTCCTGTTCTTCGTCGTGTTCTTCTACCTGCTGGGTGCCCTCTACGATGATCGCCGCGACCGCAGCGTGTTCTTCTGGAAATCGCTGCCCGTCACAGATACCGCCACCGTGCTCTCGAAAATCGCTGCAGCACTCCTGCTCGCTCCGTTGCTTTCGCTGGTCGTGGCGACGCTGGCCTATGTGGTACTGCTGCTGATCGTCTGCGTCTGGGCGATGCTGCACGGCATCAATCCGCTGCCGGCCATCGGGGCTTCTCATATGCTTGGGCTGCTCTGGCGCATGATCCTGACCATCCCCCTGGATGCCATGGTGGCGTTGCCGACGGCCGGCTGGCTCTTGTTCTGGTCTGCCTATGCGCGCAGCAAACCGTTCCTCTGGGCGGTGCTGGTGCCCCTCTTTGCGCTCATCGCCAACAGCTGGATCGGCCTCATGGGCCTGCCCAGCCTGAGCCGGGATTTCCTGCTCAACGAAGTCCTCGCCCGCCTGCTGTTCGGGATCTTTCCGGGATGGTGGCTCGATGATCGCAACCCGACCTTCGGCAGCTTCAAGGATTCGCTCGAGAACAAGAACGTGCTCGCCACGCTCGATCCGGCCAATGTCTACGGCCTGCTGGCAACTCCAGGCATCTGGATTGGCGCCGCCGCCGGCATCGCCCTGATCGCCGCATCGATCTGGCTGCGCCGCACCCGCATCGAGACTTCCACCTGAGTGATCGGGCAGGAGCCGGAGAACTCCGGCTCCTCCGCCATCGCCGGCAACGGCTCGGCAACGGCTCCTGCGTTGTGCTGCACAAGGATGTGCAAATGCCGCGAGCGCAGGATGCGCTTGAGCGGCCTCTCGACGGCCGTTCCCGACGCCGTTCTACCGCATCCATCCATGGATGCGTACCTCCTGCATCCGTGCAGTCGTCCTGCGTTGCAGGCATACAGGCCATCCATGGCCATCGCCTGCAACTGCTCGGCAACTGCTCCTGCGTTGCTCTACCTCCTGCATCCGTGCAGTCGTCCTGCGTTGCAGGCATACAGGCCATCCATGGCCATCGCCTGCAACTGCTCGGCAACTGCTCCTGCGTTGCTCTACCTCCTGCATCCATGCAGTCGTCCTGCGTTGCCGGCATACAGGCCATCCATGGCCATAAAAAAAGAGCCGGCACTGGTTGCAGTGCCGGCTCCCTGTGTAACGGGGCATGAGGCGAATGTGTTACCGGGTCAGGTTCCTGTTCACCACAAGATACTTGTTGCCACCCTCCACGCTCAGTCCCGTCTGGTTCAGATTGAGCGTGCCGTCCAGCCACATGCGGATCATGCGGTTGTTTTCGCGGCGCACGATGACCGCTGCACCCGCAGCGGTGTAGATGACATCACCTTCGCGAAGACTGCCCGGCTGGACCCGCTCGCTGATGCGCTTGCCTTCGTTGTAGCGCTTTTCCATCGATTCGCGCACGGGATCGGTATCACCGGGTTCGGCGGCGACCAACATGACCGGTGCCTTGGGATCCACCACGACCGGCGCCTCGGCTGCTGCCGCGGGAGCTTCCTCGACGACAGCCGGCACCGCAGCTTGCACTGGTGGCGGTTGCGGTGGCGCAACAACCTCCGGCGCGGGTTCCGGTTCCGCGACAGGCACCTCGACGACCGGTGCGGGAGGCGGCGGCTCGATTGCCGCCGGCGGCTCGGCGACTGGAGCAGGCCTTGGCGTGGGCGTGGGCGCCGGGGCAGCGACGGGAGCAGGTTTCGCGGCGGCGGCGACCGGCTCCGGCTTGGCAGGTTCGGCCGCCTTGTCCTCGACCCGCACGAGCAAGGTTTCGTAGAAGCCATCCTTCATCACGATTTCCGCCTGGCCACCCGCACGGATGCGTGCGGCAATCTGCGCATGCCAATGCTGCGGTGCGGTCACCACAAGGCGCTTGCCGGAAGCCGCCGCCTGGCGTCCCAGCGTGGTCAACTCGGCATTCGCCGCGCCGCTGTTGAACTGCTCGGCGGTGATGTCAATATTCTGCTGAGCCCATGCACTGCTGGCGAGCAACGCCGTCAGCGCGAAGAAAACCTTTTTCATCTCAAAACTCCAATCCTGACTTCAATTCAAACGAGTTGCGGTGAGGCTCCGCATGCCGGGATCGCACACGTAAGCAAGGTTGTCGCGATCAATCACGCCAACATGGCGAATGCGCCATGCAGGCGCTGGTTGCCTGCGGGGGTGGCTGGAAACGCGATGTCGACGGATTCATCGCCGGGCGCGCTGGCGCAAGCGTGCCAACTTGGACCATGGTCCGCCTCGTGGCATGTGCCATAGGCCACGCTGGTGCCATCACCGGCCACGAGCCATGTCGTTTGCGCGGACCTGCGGCGGCAGCTAGCCACCGGCAGATCCGCCATGGATGCCACCCTTGGTCAGGGTCATCGGATCGAGCAACTCGACCAACTGCTTGCGACTCAGCTTGGTTGTCTCGAGGGCGACGTCAATGATCGGGCGGCCTTCCTTGTAGGCCTGTTTCGCCGTGGCGGCACCGACGTCGTAGCCGATCACCGAATTGAGCGCGGTGACCAGGATCGGGTTGCGATCGAGCGCCTCGCGGATGTTGTCTTCGCGCACCTTGAATCCGGCAATCGCCTTGTCGGCCAGCGCGCGCGCGGCATTGGCCAGTATCTCTATGGATTGCAGCAGGTTCAGGGCCACCACCGGCAGCATCACATTGAGCTGGAAGTTGCCGCTCTGCCCGGCGATGGTAATGGTTGCGTCATTGCCGATGACCTGGGCACAAACCATCGCCAGCGCCTCGGGAATCACCGGATTGACCTTGCCCGGCATGATCGACGAACCCGGCTGCAGGGCTGGCAGCTCGATCTCGCCAATGCCGGCCAGCGGTCCGGAATTCATCCAGCGCAGGTCGTTGGCCATCTTCATCAAGCCGACTGCCAGGGTCTTCAACTGGCCGGACAGCTCGACCGCGGCATCCTGCGTACTGATGCCTTCGAACAGATTGGCGGCGGATTCGAGACGCACGCCGGTCATGCGGCTCAGCTCGGCGCAGATGGCCGCACCCAGCCGCGGATCGGCATTGATCCCGGTGCCCACGGCAGTACCACCCTGCGGCAGCCTGCGCACGCGCTTGAGCGCGTCATTCAGACGCTCGATATTCGAGGCGATCTGCGCCGACCAGCAACCGATCTCCTGTCCGAACGTGACCGGCATTGCATCCATCAAGTGCGTACGACCGGTCTTGGCCACCTTCTTCAGTTCCCTGGCGCGCTTGTCCAGCGTTGCCTTCAGATGGGCCAACGCCGGCAACAACTGCTCGCTGACGGTGAGAGCGGCACTGAGCTGGATGGCCGTCGGAATCACGTCATTGGAGGACTGCCCGTTGTTGACGTCGTCGTTGGGATGAACCTTGGTGCCGGCCGCCGCGGCAATGTGGGCGATGACCTCGTTGGCATTCATGTTCGACGAGGTGCCGGATCCGGTCTGGAACACATCGATCGGGAAATGCACATCGAACTCGCCGTTGGCAACACGCTCGGCCGCCTTGCGGATGGCCTTGGCCTGGGCCTTCCTCAGATGCCCCAGGTCGGCATTGGCCTGAGCTGCCGCCGACTTGATCAGGCCGAGTGCACGGATGAACTCGCGCGGCATGGTCAGGCCGGAAATCGGGAAATTCTGTACCGCGCGCTGGGTCTGTGCGCCATACAAGGCATCAGCCGGGACCTTGAGTTCGCCCATGCTGTCGCGTTCGATGCGGAAATCGCTCATCGCAGGATTCCTGAGGAGTCGGTGAGAAAGGGGTCGACGATTATAGCGGCTGGCCCTGCACTGACGTGAGGGCGGGTCAAACAGTCGCAAGTGGCCGTCACCACGAACCGTACGCGACGACCATCTGCCGCAACTGCGCCGGCGGTGATTTCCGCGGCATCCGTGGCTCACTGCCGCAGTGCCGCGAATGCTAGACTTCACAGCCCGCCGCCGCTTTCCCGAGCAATGCTCGCCAACGTTTTTTACATTCTTGCCGCGATCCTGCTGGTCATCCTCAACGGGTTCTTCGTCGCAGCCGAATTCTCCCTGGTCAAGTTGCGGCATACCCAGGCCGTGGGCCTGGCTGAACGCATCGGCTGGCGCGGACGCATCCTGCTCAGCGTGCACGAGCACCTCGATGCATATCTGTCCGCCTGCCAGCTCGGCATCACCCTCGCCTCGCTCGGCCTCGGCTGGATCGGCGAGCCGGCGTTTTCCGGCCTGCTGCAGCCCGTATTTGCCCATTTCAACGGCATCTCGCCCGAAACGACGCACATCATCTCGTTCATTTTTGCCTTCACGGTCATCTCCTTCCTGCACATTGTCCTCGGCGAACTGGCCCCGAAGTCGTTGGCGATTCGCCGCCCCGAGCACACCTCGGCGTGGACGGCGACGCCGCTGTATGTCTTCTACTGGATCATGTATCCGGCCATCTGGATCCTCAACGCCAGCGCAAACCTGATGCTGCGCCTGTTCGGACTCGGCGAGACCAGTGCCCACGAGCACCACTATTCGCGCGACGAATTGAAACTTATCCTGCACGGCAACCGCGCCATGCGCGAGTCGGGCGAAGCATTCGCCATGATGAGTCATGCCCTCGACCTGCCGGAACTGGTTGCCGGCGACCTGCTGCGCACGCGCGATCAACTCGGCGCGCTGCATGACGGGCAGACCCAGGAAGAAGTGCTCGCCGAGATTCGCCGTTCGCAGTTCAGCCGCTACCCGTGGTTTGATGCCGATCTCGAAGAAGTCCGCGGCATCCTGCACGTGAAGGACCTGCTGCTGGCGATTGCCGAAAAGGGCCGCATCGAGGACATGATTCCGCTGCTGCGTCCGGCCATCATCGTGCCGCTGGACACGCCCGTCCTGGAAATGCTGCGGCGTTTCCGCACCGGCCGCACGCAGTTTGCCCTGGCTACCGAGGAAGGCGGTCGCGTCGTCGGTTTCTTCACCTTGTTCGATGTCGTGCAGATCATTGTCGGTGACATCGAAGACGAGCATCGCAGCAGCCTCGGCGACGCGCCGCTGCGGGCGGCGGATGGCACCATGACGATCCCCGGCAGCATGCCGATCTATCGCCTCGAACGCCTGCTCGACCGCGATATCGAATCTCCCGGCGAGGTCAACTCCGTCGGCGGCTTGATCGTGCATCGGCTGGAACGCCTGCCGACCGAAGGCGAAACGCTAAAATTCGACGGCTTCAGCCTGACCGTGCGCACCATGCAGGGTGCCCGCGCCCAAGCGATCACGGTCAAGCCGGATCAACCCCCACCCAGCGCCGAGAAATCGACATGAGTCATTCCCTGCTTGCCGTGTCCCCACTGGATGGTCGTTACGCTGCCAGGATCGAGGGTTTGCGACCGATCTTCAGCGAATTCGGCCTGATGCAGCGGCGCGTCCTCGTCGAGATCCGCTGGCTGATCGCCTTGTCCGAGGAAGCGGGCATCGCCGATGTCGTCCCGTTCCCGCCGGCCGCGCGCGCCGCGCTGCAGGCGCTTGCCGATGATTTCAGCATTGCCGACGGCGAGCGCATCAAGGCGATCGAGAGCGAGACCAACCACGACGTCAAGGCGGTCGAGTACTTCATCAAGGAACGCATCGGCAGTCAGCCGGAACTGGCGGCGGCAAAGGAGTTTGTCCATTTCGCCTGTACTTCGGAGGACATCAACAACCTCGCCTATGCGCTGATGTTGCGCGATGCCCGTGAGCGCGTGTTGTTGCCTGCCCTCGATCAACTGCGCCATCGACTGCACGACATGGCCGAAGCGTTTGCCGGGCAAGCCATGCTCTCGCGCACGCACGGCCAGACCGCCTCGCCGACCACGCTCGGCAAGGAAATCGCCAACGTCATTGCACGTCTTGATCGGCAACGGGCACAAATTGCAGGAGTCGAGCTGCTGGGCAAGATCAACGGTGCGGTTGGCAACTACAACGCGCATGTGGTCGCCTATCCCGATGTCGACTGGCCGGACTTCGCCCGACGCTTCGTCGAGAGCCTGGGCCTCGCCTTCAATGCCTACACCACGCAGATCGAGCCGCATGACTGCATTGCCGAACTCGGCGACGCGTGCCGACGCAGCAATACCATCCTCATCGATCTTTGCCGCGATATCTGGGGCTACATCTCGCTCGGCTATTTCCGGCAGACGCTGAAGGCCGGCGAAGTCGGCTCCTCGACCATGCCGCACAAGGTCAACCCGATCGATTTCGAGAATGCCGAAGGCAATTTCGGCATCGCCAATGCCTTGTTCGAGCATTTCAGCGCGAAATTGCCGATCAGCCGCTGGCAGCGCGACCTGACCGATTCCACCGTGCTGCGCGCGCTGGGCACCGCTTTCGGCCACACCCAGATCGCGCTTGATGCCTTGCGCAAGGGCCTGGCCAAGCTGCAGATCGACGCAAGGCGCCTCGATGCCGATCTCGATGCCAGTTGGGAAGTCCTCGCTGAAGCCGTGCAGACGGTCATGCGCCGCCAGGGCTTGCCCAATCCCTACGAGCAACTCAAGGCCCTGACCCGCGGCCAGGGCATCACCCGCGAATCCATGCGCGTGTTCATCGAAACGCTGGACCTGCCGGAAGCCGACAAGCGCAGCCTGCTGGAGATGACGCCTGGCGGCTATACCGGCCTCGCCGAGCAGCTCACCCGCAACCTGCGCTGACGGCTGCTCGATTGCCTGGCGGCTTGCCGGATCGATTTCCGCGTTTCCTGGTGATCCCTTGCACGGCTGCGGGCCGGTTGATCGTCTACACTTGCCCTTCCCTGCGGAGGCTGCGCGTGACTTCCCGATTGTCGCAACTTGCCGTTTTGCCGGTTTGCACTGCCGCCATCGCCCAGACAGCGTGGTCGAACGAGGCGAATATCCGCACTCGCGGCGAGGCACGGCTGGGCCGGCAACAGGTACCCGTGCGCCCATGATCGAGACCAGCGCCACTGCCACGCATTTCCTCGGCATGCCGCCGGCGCACTTCCTGCGCGATTACTGGCAACAGAAACCGCTGCTGGTCCGCAATGCCTTTGCCGGTTTCACCAGTCCCCTCGCTGCGGACGACCTTGGCGGCCTTGCCTGCGAGGAATACGCCCTGTCGCGACTGATCACCCGCGATCCGGTGCTGGATCAATGGAACGTGCGCAGCGGCCCGTTTGCCGAAGCCGATTTCTCCGCCCTGCCAGCGTCGCACTGGACCCTGCTGGTGCAGGATGTGGACAAATGGGATGCCGACGTGGCTGCCCTGCTCGATCATTTCGACTTTCTGCCGAGCTGGCGGGTCGACGATGTCATGGTCAGCTATGCCGAGGATGGCGGCTCGGTTGGCGCGCATGCCGACCAGTACGACGTCTTCCTGATCCAGGGCATTGGCCAGCGGCGCTGGCAGATCAGCACCGATGCCGAGGCACCAATGGCATTCCGCGACGATGTCGATCTCAAGCTCCTGCGCGAATTCAAGCCGACCCACGACTGGCTGCTCGAACCCGGCGACATGCTTTATCTGCCGCCAGGCGTTGCCCACCACGGCGTTGCCGAGGGCGAATGCCTGACGTTTTCGGTCGGCATGCGCGCCCCGGCCGTGGCCGAGATGATCACGGATTTCGCCGGCTTCCTGGCCGAGCGCATGGCCGAAGAGTGGCGCTATGCGGATGCCGGGATCACCCCGGCAAAACATCCGGGCGAGATTGATGACGGAGCGCTGGAAAAGATCGAACAGACGCTGCGGGAATCGTTGGCGCTGGACGCGTCACTGCTTCGGCATTGGTTCGGCTCCTTCATCACCCGCTATCGTGCCGCACACGAAGCCGTGCCGCGCAGCAAGCCGATCGGCAAACCCGAGTTTGCGCGTCGCCTTGAAGCGGGCGCCGGCATGGCTTTCAATCCGTGGACGCGATGGGCCTGGTCGAAGACGGCGCGTGGCGCGACCTTGTTTGTCGCTGGCGAAGCACATGCCTGCTCGCGCAACCTGGCGCTGAGGATCTGCACCCGCGCAGCGCTGCAGGCACATGAACTCGCGGCCATGGATGATGCATCCCTGGAACTGTTGCGCACGCTGACAAATGCTGGACACCTCGCCCTGAGCCGGACCCGGAGTCGATCATGATCAACGCGGACTTCACTGTTGAACCTGCCAACTGGACGGCCGACAGCGCCGAGCTGCGCCGCGTGCGCCATGCAGTCTTCGTGATCGAACAGGCGGTTCCGGAGGACGAGGAATGGGATGAACTCGATGCCGTCTCCCAGCATGTCATTGCCCGCGATCCCGCTGGCCAGCCGATCGGCACCGGCCGGCTGACCCCGAAGGGAACGATCGGGCGCATGGCCGTCGTCCTCGACTGGCGCGGACGCGGTGTCGGCGACTCGATCCTGCGCGTGCTGCTCGAACTGGCCCGCACGCGCCATTTCAAGACCATCGAAATCCACGCGCAGTCGCATGCGCAGGCGTTCTACGAGCGCGCCGGCTTCGAGGCCTATGGCGAAGAGTTCGAGGAATGCGGAATCCTCCACCGGCACATGCGCATCGCCATCCCGGCGTGGGAGCCGCGCCATGCTTCACCGATCCCTGCGCATGACGAGAACCTGCTGACCGCCAGCAATCGGGAGACCACCCGCGCCGCCGTGCTTGCGGTGCTCGCCACCGCGCGCCGCGAGGCCTGCATCTACATGCGTGAGCTTGAAGCGGACATCTATGACCACGCCGAGGTCATCGAGGCACTCAAGCAGATCGCGATTGCCGGGCCGAACTCGAGTGTCCGCATCCTTATCCAGGAACCCACCGGTGCGCGCGCCGACGGCCATCGCCTGGTCGCATTGTCGCAGCGCCTGAGCAGCAGTTTCGCCTTCCGCACGCCGATCGAGGAGATCGACCAGCAGTATGCAGGCTGCTTTGTCATCAGCGATCGCGGCGGCTGGTTCGAACGCACGCTGGCCAGTCGTTTCGATGGCGAAGGCAGTACGCGCGGGCCCGGGCGCAAGGCGCAACTGCAGGAGATGTTCAATGCCGTCTGGGAGCGCAGCGTGGAATTGACCGAGATGCGCCGACTCGAGATCTGAGCCGACCCTTCGGCAGTCCATGTCTCTCAACTGAACCACGCCGGGGGTTCGCGCCGCGGAAGCTGCCGCAATGCAGCAATTGTCGGGCCCAGTGGCTATAATCAAAGGTCTTGCCCGGGCGCCTTGCTTGATTGCCCGGCATTCGACCCCATCCCGCATCCCAACCCCAATTCGGCACTCCCCGCCATTCCGGAGCCCGCGTGACTTCCTCGACACTCCTGCAGCAGTTCCAGAGCACCTCCGCCCTGTCCGGAGGCAATGCGGCCTTCATCGAAGACCTCTACGAAATCTGGCTGCAGGATCCTTCCGGGGTTTCCAGCGAATGGAATGCCTGCTTTGCCGCGCTGAAGGGCTCGCCGGACCGCGACGTTCCGCACTCCGCGGCGATCGCGCGCATCGAAGCCGCGCAGCGCCAGGGTGTTTCTCGCGCAGCGCCTGTCGCATCCGCGGTGGACAATGTCGAGGCACAGAAGCAGGCCGGTGTGCTCAAGCTGGTCACCGCCTATCGCTCACGCGGACATCTGGCCGCGGATCTCGATCCGCTGGACCTGGCCAACACCTTCGGCAAGGAAGAACTTGCCGCGCTGGGCTTGTTGCCACGCCCGGCCGCACCCGATCTGGAACTGGCCTTCCATGGCCTGTCCAATGCCGATCTCGATACCGAATTCAACACCGGCTCGCTGTCCGGCCCGCAGCGGCTCAAGCTGCGCGACCTGCTGGCCCTGCTCAAGGCGACCTATGCGAGCAGCATCGGTGTCGAGTTCATGCATATCTCGGATGCCAGCCAGCGCCAGTGGATGCATGAGCAACTCGAAAGCACGGGCGGCCAGTTCAAGCTCGACAAGGAAGAAAAGAAACGCCTTCTCGGCAAGCTGACCCAGGCCGACGGTCTGGAACGCTACCTGCACACCAAATACGTCGGGCAGAAGCGCTTCGGCCTCGAAGGCGGCGACAGCCTGATCCCCTTGCTCGATGAAATGCTCCGCCGCGGCGGCAGCGCCGGGCTCAAGGACATGGTCATCGGCATGGCCCATCGCGGCCGCCTCAACGTGCTGGTCAACATCCTCGGCAAGCCGCCCTCGAAGTTGTTCGACGAATTCGAAGGCCGCTTCGAGCATCAGGAAGATCCGACCCGCTCCGGCGACGTCAAGTACCACATGGGCTTCAGCGCCAACGTGCGCACGCCCGGCAGCACCGTGCACGTCGCCCTCGCCTTCAACCCCTCGCACCTGGAAATCGTCGACCCGGTCGTGGCCGGATCGGTTCGTGCGCGCCAGACCCATCGCAACGACGTCGATCGCGAACACGTTGTGCCGGTGCTGATCCACGGCGACGCCGCGTTTGCCGGCCAGGGCGTGGTAATGGAATTGTTCAACATGTCGCAAGCCAACGGTTTTTGCGTTGGCGGCACCGTGCATGTCGTCATCAACAACCAGGTCGGATTCACGATCTCCAATCCGCACGACGCGCGTTCGACGCTGTACTGCACCGACGTTGCCAAGATGGTCAACGCGCCGGTGTTCCACGTCAACGGCGATGATCCGCAAGCCGTGCTGTTCGTCGCCCGGCTGGCCTTCGACTATCGCCAGAAATTCAAGCGCGACGTGGTCATCGATCTGGTCTGCTATCGCCGCCACGGCCACAACGAGGCCGATGAACCGGCCGCGACGCAGCCGCTGATGTACCAGGTTATCCGCAAGCGTCCGCCGTTGCGCGAGCTCTACAGTCAGAAGCTCATTGCCGAGGGCGTGGTCAGCGCGGACGAGGCCAATGCGATGGTCGAGGACTATCGCAAGCTGCTCGAAGCCGGTGCGCCAATTCCGGGCGTGGATGCCGATTACCACGATGCGCATGCCGTCGACTGGTCAAAGCACCTTGCCAACGACATCTTCGAGATCGTCAACACCGGCGTCGATGCCAAGCAGATTGCAGCGGTCGATGCCAAGCTGCTCAATGTGCCTGCTGGCATCACCCTGCATCCGCGCGTGGCCAAGATCTATGCCGATCGTGAAAAGATGGCATCCGGCGAACAGCCGATGGATTGGGGCTTTGCCGAAAACCTTGCCTACGCAACCCTGATCGCCGACGGCTACAACATGCGCCTGGTCGGCCAGGATGCCGGTCGTGGCACGTTCTTCCATCGCCACGCAGTCATGCACGATCAACGAAGCGGTTCGCATCATGTGCCGCTGAAGACCCTGCGTGCCGACGCTTCCGTGGAGATCATCGATTCGCTGCTCAGCGAAGAAGCGGTGATGGCCTTCGAATACGGGTATGCCACGGCCAAGCCGAACACCCTGGTGATCTGGGAGGCGCAGTTCGGCGATTTCGCCAATGGCGCCCAAGTGGTCATCGACCAGTTCATTTCCTCGGGAGAAGCCAAGTGGGGCCGCCTGTGCGGCATCGTCCTGCTGCTGCCGCATGGCTATGAGGGCCAGGGCCCGGAGCACTCTTCGGCTCGTCTCGAACGCTATCTGCAGTTGTGCGCAATGGAAAACATGCAGGTTTGCGTGCCGACGACGCCGGCGCAGATGTTTCACATGCTGCGCCGGCAGATGCTGCGCGCATGTCGCAAGCCGCTGGTGGTGATGACGCCGAAGTCGCTGCTGCGCCACAAGCTGGCCGTGTCGACGCTGGATGACCTCAACAATGGTCATTTCCACCTGGTCATCCCCGATGCGACGGCGAGCAACGCGAAGAAGGTCAAGCGCGTCGTGCTGTGCTCGGGCAAGGTCTACTACGACCTCGTCGAAGAAGCGGCCAAGCGCGAAATCGACAACGTCGCCATCCTGCGCGTCGAGCAGCTCTATCCGTTCCCGCGCGCCGAATTGACGAACGAACTGGCAAACTACCCGGCAGCCGGCGAAATCATCTGGTGTCAGGAAGAGCCGATGAACCAGGGTGCCTGGTATCAGATCAAGCATCACCTGCAAGCCGTCTCCTCGAGCAAGCAGACAGTCGCCTATGCGGGTCGCGCGCGATCGCCGGCACCGGCCTGCGGCCACCTTGCCCGCCACCTGGCCGAGCAGGCCGAACTGGTCGAACAGGCGCTGGTCTCGCCGATCAACAGTGACTACGCTCTCGAATAACCACGCGCCATCCCGAATCCATCGCACCGCATTGACACCCCAGGACAGCAATCATGAGCCTTGAAATCAAAGTTCCGGTTCTCCCCGAATCCGTATCCGACGCGACCATCGCGACCTGGCACAAGAAGCCCGGTGATGCCGTCAAGCGCGACGAGAACCTGGTTGACCTCGAAACCGACAAGGTGGTGCTGGAAGTTCCGGCGCCGGCGGATGGCATTCTCAAGTCGATCAGCGCCGAAACCGGCGCGACGGTGACCAGCGGCGAACTGCTCGGCGTGATCGAGGAAGGCGCAGCCGCTGCGACACCCGCTGCCGATGAAAAGACAACCGAAGCGCCGAAGGCGGACAAGAAAGCCGCGAAAGCCGAAGCCAAGGCACCGGCCAAGGGCGTCGAGGAACTCTCGCCAGCCGGTCGTCGCCTGGCGACCGAGGAAAGCATCGATCCGTCCAAGGTTGCCGGCACGGGTCGCGATGGCCGAGTAACCAAGGAGGATCTGGTCCAGCACGCGAAGGCGCCCGCTGCAGCAGCCAGCAAGGCCAGCGGCGTGACACCGACGCCGGGCAGTCGTCCCGAGGAACGCGTGCCGATGACGCGCATGCGCGCCAAGATTGCCGAGCGCCTGATGCAATCGAAGAATTCGATCGCGATGCTGACCTCGTTCAACGAAGTCAACCTGGCCGAGGTCGCCAGGATGCGCAAGCAGCTCGGCGAGCGTTTCGAAAAGACCCACGGCATCAAGCTCGGCTACATGAGTTTCTTCGTCAAGGCGGCGGCCGAAGCGCTCAAGCGCTATCCCGTCGTCAATGCATCGGTCGATGGCAACGACGTCATCTACCACGGCTACCAGGACATCTCGATCGCCGTTTCGACGGATCGCGGACTGGTCACGCCGGTATTGCGCGACGCGCAGGACATGAGCTTCGCCGATATCGAGAAAGCCATTGTCAATTATGCGAAGAAGGCGCGTGAAGGCGGCCTGACGCTCGATGACCTTCAGGGCGGCACCTTCACCATCACCAACGGCGGCACGTTTGGTTCGCTGTTCTCGACGCCGATCGTCAATCCGCCGCAATCGGCGATCCTCGGCATGCACACGATCAAGGAACGCGCGATCGTCGAGAATGGCCAGGTCGTCGCTGCGCCGATGATGTACATCGCGATCAGCTATGACCACCGCATCATCGATGGGAAAGACGCCGTGCTGTTCCTCGTCGACATCAAGAACCAGCTCGAAAATCCGCATGCGATGTTGCTCGGCCTTTGAGGCCAAGCAACATCGGGAATAGGGAATGGAGAATGGGGAGTCGTCAAAAGCGGTTCGCGACGCCCCCCGAACTCTCTATGTTTTTTGCGATTCTTCTTCCCTATTCCCTATTCCCTCCTCCCCATTCCCGTGTGAGTGAATGAAATGAGCGAACAATACGACGTCCTCGTCATCGGAGCCGGCCCGGCCGGTTATGTGGCTGCGATCCGCGCCGCGCAACTGGGCATGAAGACCGCCTGCATCGACGATTTCATCGGCAAGGATGGCAAGCCGGCGCTCGGCGGAACCTGTCTAAATGTCGGCTGCATCCCGTCCAAGGCCCTGCTCGATTCATCCAAGCAGTTCCACAATCTCACCCATGGCTTCGAGTCGCATGGCATCAGCGCCAAGGATGCGAAGATCGATGTCGGCGCGATGGTCGGGCGCAAGGACAAGATCGTCAAGCAGTTCACCGGCGGCATCACTTCGCTGTTCAAGGCCAACAAGGTCACCGCGATCAGCGGCTTCGCCACGTTGAAGGCCAATCGCGTTGTCTCGGTCAAGGACGCCGAGGGCAAGAGCACCGATTACTCCGCGACCAACGTGATCATCGCCACCGGCTCGCAGCCCATCGAGCTGCCGTTTGCCAGGTTTGACGGCAAGCACATCGTCGACAACGCCGGCGCGCTGGATTTCAGCGAGACGCCGAAGCGCCTCGGCGTGATTGGCGCCGGCGTGATCGGTCTGGAACTTGGCAGTGTCTGGAAGCGCCTCGGTGCCGAAGTCACCATCCTCGAAGCGCTGCCGGATTTTCTTGCCGCCGCCGATGCCGACATCGCCAAGGTCGCCGCACGCGAATTCAAGAAGCAGGGTCTCGATATCCGCCTTGGTGCCAAACTCGGCAAGGCCGAAGTCGGCAAGAAAGGCATCACCCTGACCTACACCGACGGCAAGGGCGAACAAACCCTCGAAGTCGACAAGTTGCTGGTGGCGGTCGGTCGACGCGCGGCCACCAAGGACCTGCTTGCCGATGGCTCGGGCGTCAAACTCGATGATCGCGGCCGCGTCGAAGTCGATGCGCACAACTGGACCGGCGTCGAGGGCGTCTGGGCGGTTGGTGATTGCGTGCGCGGGCCGATGCTCGCGCACAAGGGTTCCGAGGAAGGCATCGCGGTCGCCGAACTGATTGCCGGCAAGGCCGGTCACGTCAACCTGGATACCGTGCCCTGGGTCATCTACACCGAACCGGAACTGGCCTGGGTCGGCCAGACCGAAGCTCAGGTCAAGGAAGCCGGTATTCCCTACAAGACCGGCTCGTTCCCGTTCGCCGCGATCGGCCGTGCCGTCGCCATGAACGAAACCGCCGGCCACGTCAAGGTCATCGCGCACGCCGAAACCGATCGCATCCTCGGCGTGCACATGGTCGGGCCGGTGGTCTCCGAGCTGATCGCCGAAGCCGTGGTGACCATGGAGTTCAAGGGCAGCGCCGAGGATCTCGCACGCATCGTCCACGCCCACCCGACCCTGAGCGAAGCCGTGCACGAAGCGGCGCTCGCGGTCGACAAGCGTGCGATCCACAAGGCGAATTGACGATGATGGCGATTCCGTATCGCCTTCCTCTCGGCGCATGCTTTCTGATGCTGACGGCATGCGCCGCATCACCTTCCGTTCCGCTCGTCGATATAGAAAACACCAGCAAATCAGACGTCCATGACACGTCGGATACAGACGACGTAGCGGTTACCCTGACCACTGCGATCGACGTTTCGGTCCCGCCGCCGTATCGCAAGCAAGTCGAATATGCGCAAATCGAGGGGCTTTCTTTGTTCCGCGAAGATCGAGCAGCATGGTTAGCCACAGACGCCGTGGTCGCTGCCGGCATCGTGGATCGCCATCGATCGATGGCGACTGGATGGCTTGCTCAGCAGCAGGATGCCGATGGCCGCATCTGGAATGTTGCCTTCACGGCTAAGGATGGAGAACAAGGCGTAGCCTACGCCGATGTCCATGTGGACTTGGCAGCATCCGAACCCATCATTTCCACCCAGGAAAACACTCCTCCACGTCGCTTGTCGGGATGGGAAGAAGTTCTCACCTACGCGCGCATCGCATTCAGTAAGAAGGAGTGGCTACGTTGTGCCGACACTTACAATCCCTCTACTCAAGTTTTCGTTGACGAAGGGAGAAAGTACGTTGTTGTTCGAATGCTGCCTGCACAATTGAAGCCCGATCACCTGCCAATGGGAGGTTTTCACCGCTTCAAAATCCCCATGTTTGAAGGCGAATCCGTCGATCATTTCGCGCAAACCAGTTCATGCATCGACATCGACACGAGTGCGCTCGACACCAACGAATCCTTTGGCATGACGCTGACAACCACTTCCGCACCAACCGAATTCGACGTATTCACGAGTTTGAGCTATCGCCGCCCGCACTACGTCATCACCGATGCCGGCTCTTGGCTTGTCGAGAACGGAAAAATCCGATGGCTCAGCGAGCCGAAGGAGACCCCATGAATTTCCGCGCCTTCCGCATCCACAACGATGCCAATGGCTATCGTGCCGGCATCGAGGAAATGCGCGTCGACGAGCTCTCGCCTGGCGAGGTGCTGGTCAAGGCCGCGTATTCTTCGGTCAACTACAAGGATGCCCTCGCCGGAACCGGCAAGGGCAAGATCCTGCGCCGATTTCCGCTCAATGCCGGCATCGACGTGGCCGGCTATGTCGCCGCCTCGACCGACCCGGCCTTCAAGGAAGGCGATGCTGTTCTGTGCACGGGCTGCGGACTCTCCGAAACGCGCGATGGCGGCTATGCCGAGTACGTGCGCCTCGAATCGAAATGGGCGATTCCGCTGCCGGCGGGCCTGAGCCTGCGTGAATCGATGGTCATCGGCACGGCCGGATTCACTGCCGCGCTTGCTCTCTACCGCATGCAGCAGAACGGGCAGACGCCGGAGCTTGGCCCGATCGTCGTCACCGGTGCCACGGGCGGCGTCGGCATGCTCGCGATCGATATCCTCACCTGCGCCGGTTACAGCGCCCATGCCATCACCGGCAAGGCCGATCAGTTCGATTTCCTGATCGGGCTGGGTGCAAAGCAGTGCATCTCGCGCAAGGAACTGTTCTGGAGCCAACGCCCGCTTGAAACGGCGCGCTGGGCCGGTGCCATCGACAACGTTGGCGGCGACATGCTGGCCGGACTCAGTCGCGTGATCGAGCCCTGCGGCAACATTGCCATCTGCGGGAACGCCGGCGGCATCGAACTGGCCACTACCGTCATGCCTTTCATCATCCGCGGACTGAGCTTGCTGGGCATCGCCTCGGCGGGAACCGCGCGCTCGATCCGGGACGATATCTGGCAGCATTTGGCCGATGACTGGAAACCGCGAAATCTCGACAGGATCGAGACAAAAGAGGCGGGTTTCGACGAACTTGAGCCGGTTTTCGCAAAAATGCTCGCAGGCGAGTCATTCGGTCGCACGCTGGTGCGCTTTGGGTGACAGCGTTCGCTGGTGATGAAGCGTCGGCATGGCTAGAATGCAGGAGCCATCCGGCATCAGGGGACCACGGAACCAATCATGGCACGAGTACTTATAGTCGACGATTCACCTTCTCAACTGGTCGGGCTCAAGCGCATTGCGGAAAAGCTCGGCCATGAGGTGATCACTGCGGAAGACGGTTCGGCCGGAGTCGAGGTCGCCAAACGTGAATTGCCCGACCTCATCCTGATGGACGTGGTGATGCCGAACCTCAATGGCTTCCAGGCCACGCGCACGTTGGCCAAGGATGCCAAGACCAGCCATATCCCGATCATCCTCGTGACCACCAAGGATCAGGAAACCGATCGTGTCTGGGGCATGCGCCAGGGTGCCAAGACCTATGTCACCAAGCCGATCAACGAGGACGAGTTGATCAAGGCCATCAACGAGCATATGCCGAAGTAAGGCCGGGATTGGGGATTGGGGATAACCGTCCGCTGTGGATTGCCGCGTTATCCGCGCGGCTTGAAATCGAAGCTTGAAGCCATGGTTTCGTAGAACTGCTTCTGCGCGTCGGTTTCCGCGCGCGGAGTGTGTATTTCGAGCACGACAATCTGATCGCCAGCCACCTTGCCTGGCCACCCGCGCCCACGCAGGCGCAGTTTGCTGCCGGTGTTCGAGCCGGGCGGAATACGCAATTCGACCTCGCCGGCCAACGTTGGAACCTTGACCGTGGCACCCAGCGCCGCTTCCCAGGGCGTGATCGGTACGACCACAATGATGTTCTGTCCGTCGAGCTTGAACCGGGCATCTTCACGCACGCCCACTTCGAGCAACAGATCCCCGGCGGGGCCGCCGGCACTACCGGGATTGCCTTGCCCACTGAGCCGGATCTGCCTGCCCGGCTCGATGCCGGCAGGGATCTTAACCTCGAGGGTGCGCTCGCCTTGCACGGGGTCGCGCAAGGTGATGCGTTCACGCGCTCCCTTGAATGCCGAGGTCAGGTCAATGGTGATGCGCGCCTGCAGGTCGCTTCCCCGTCGCGGGCCTGAACGCCCGCCGCGTGCGCCACCGGCACCGCGGCCAAACAATGATTCGAAGAAGTCGCTGAAATCGGCCTCCTCGAAACCACCGTTTCCCTGTCGCCCCTGCCAGTTCGGCGGTGGCCGGAAATCGTCTCCGGCTCGATAGCCGCCAGCGCGCAGTTGATCGTATTCTCGGCGCCGCTCGGCATCCTTGAGCGCCTCGTAGGCTTCGTTGACTTCCTTGATCTTGTCTTCGGCTCCGCTCTCCTTGCTGACGTCAGGATGGTATTTGCGCGCCAGCTTCCGATAGGCACGCTTTATATCCGCGTCGCTCGCGTCGGGCTTTACTCCGAGGATTTCGTAATAGTCCTTGAACTGCATGCCTGGTTTGTCCGCAAGAAAAAGGCCTGCGACGAGTCAACCCGCCGCAGGCCGTGGGTTGTGAAAAGAATCAGCGGGTCAGGCGTTGATGGTAATCCGACGCGGCGTGGTTTCGGCCTTCTTCGGAATCGAAATCTCGAGAACGCCATGTTTTCCGGAGGCGCTGATGTTCTCCGCGTCGGCGCTGTCGGGCAAGGCAAAGCGGCGATAGAACGTGCCACTGGATCGCTCAATCCGCGTCAGCTGCCCGTTTTCGGTCGTCGACTCCGAGGCGCGCTCGCCCTTGATGGTAAGGATGCCCTTGTCCATGTTGACTTCGATATCCTTGGGATCGACGCCGGGAATGTCGGCAAAGATGACGAAGCGCTTGTCTTCCTCGCGAATGTCCACGCGCGGCGCCCACTGGCTGGTCACCACGTTCGACTGATCGGTTTCTTCGTTGCTCATGAAGCGATCGAAGACCTGGCGCAGATCGCGATTGAAGCTGTTGCCGGTATTCCAGAGGCTGTGACGTGAAATGCTCATGGGTTTGCTCCTGTCAGGGTGCGGCGCGCAGCCGCTTTGCCCACTAGGTAGGGATCGCCTGTCACGTTTCAAGGGCGTGCGATCATTCATGCGACGGTCGTATCATGGAGCGCCCGTAGCTACCCTCCACAAGGAATTCCCATGACGATAAAGACTGGCGACCGCATTCCCCAGGCCACCCTGAACACGTTCAAGGACGGCGTGCAGGCAATCACCACCGACGAACTGTTCAAGGGGCGCAAGATCGTGCTTTTTTCGGTCCCGGGCGCATTCACGCCGACCTGTTCCGCCAAGCACCTGCCGGGCTATGTCGAGAAAATGGACGCATTCAAGGCCAAGGGGGTCGAGGTTGCATGCATGTCGGTCAATGACGCGTTTGTCATGGATGCCTGGGGCAAGAATCAGCATGTCCCGGACGGCCTGACCATGCTCGCCGATGGCAACGGCGCATTTGCCGAAGCGCTCGGCCTGAAGTTCGACGCCAGCGCATTCGGCATGGGCGAGCGGGCCAAGC
>Ga0209476_10000302_pt1 | contig 33435 bp, 27 predicted proteins | sample KloWWTrecipitate_FD_187179 | JGI IMG/M metagenome (GOLD analysis project Ga0209476, IMG submission 187179) | Active sludge microbial communities from Klosterneuburg, Austria, studying microevolution and ecology of nitrifiers - Klosterneuburg... | ecosystem: Engineered > WWTP > Aerobic digester... | reverse complement strand
AATCGACATGCTGGGTCAGGTCCTCGATGCCCTTGAGGGCGACCTGCATGCGCCGACGGCCCTCGAAGGGGAACGGCTTGGTGACCACGGCGACGGTCAGGATGCCCATCTCCTTGGCCAGTTGCGCGACCACCGGCGCGGCACCGGTACCAGTTCCACCGCCCATGCCGCAGGTGATGAATGCCATGTCGGCACCGCGCAGCAGTTCGCAGATGCGCTCGCGATCCTCCAGCGCGGCCTGGCGGCCGACCTCCGGATTGGCACCGGCACCCAGCCCCTTGGTGACATTCGCACCGAGTTGCAGGGTATGCTTTGCACCACTGTTCTTCAGCGCCTGGGCATCGGTATTGGCGCAAACGAAATCGACACCTTCGATCTGTGCGTTGACCATGTGGCTGACTGCATTGCCACCACCTCCGCCGACGCCAATGACCTTGATCACCGCGTTCGGCTCCAACTTTTCAATGAACTCAAACATTTTCCCGTCCTCCGTCGGCTTTAGCCGTATTTGAATTGATGAATCCGTCGGCATCGCCATCCCGGCGACTGGACGTATTGCGGAGCACTGGCGTGTGTTCCGCGACGCAACCGTTTCGGTTGCACCGCCGCGCATCCTGCGCAGCGGGTGAAACGTGTTCAGCGCATGCCGTGGCCGCGCTCAGAAATTTCCCTTGAACCAACTCGACAGGCGATCCCAGACACCACCCACCGCCTCGACCCCACGGCCAGGCCCACGCAGTTGCTGGCGACTGCCGTACAGCAGCAGGCCGACACCGGTTGCATGGATCTGGTTGGAGACGACATCGGCGAGGCCGGTAACGTGCTGCGGCGTGCCCAGGCGCACCGGCATGTGAAAGACTTCCTCGGCGAGATCGACCACGCCCTCCATCTTCGCCGCGCCGCCAGTGAGGACGATGCCGGCGGCTACCAGGCTTTCGTAGCCGGAGCGGCGCAGTTCCGCCTGCGCCAGCGAGAACAATTCCTCGTAACGCGGCTGCACCACTTCAGCGAGGGTCTGCCGGGCCAGGCGGCGTGGCGGACGATCGCCAACGCTCGGCACCTGGATGGTCTCCTCGGCGTGGGCAAGCTGGGCCAGCGCGCAGGCGTACTTGACCTTGATTTCCTCGGCATGCGCGGTTGGCGTGCGCAAGGCCACCGCAATGTCATTGGTGACCTGGTCGCCGGCAATCGGCAAGGATGCCGTGTGGCGGATCGCGCCCTGGGTGAAGATCGCGATATCCGTCGTGCCGGCACCGATGTCGACCAGGCAGACGCCAAGATCGCGTTCGTCCTGGGTCAGCACGGCAAAACTGGAAGCGATCTGCTGCGGCACCAGGTCATCCACGCGCAAGCCGCAGCGCGAGACGCACTTGCGGATATTCGCCGCCGCGCTCATGGCCCCGGTGACCAGGTGCACGCGGGCCTCGAGGCGCACGCCACTCATGCCGATCGGATGGCGAATGCCCTCCTGGCCGTCGATCACGTAATCCTGCGGTTCCAGATAGAGCCGCTCCTGGTCCGCCGGAATGGCCACCGCGCGGGCCGCCTCGATGACATGCTCGCGGTCGGCCTCGGTCACTTCCCGGTCGCGGATCGGCACGATGCCGTGCGAGTTCAGGCAGCGGATATGGCTGCCGGCTATTCCCGCGTAAACCGAACGGATCTCGCAGCCGGCCATCAGTTCGGCTTCCTCGATGGCACGCTGGATCGACTGCACCGTTGATTCAATGTCGACGACCACGCCACGCTTGAGGCCGTGCGAGGGATGCGAGCCGATGCCCATGATCTCGACCGGCTGGCCGGGCTCATGCTCGCCGACAATGGCGACGATCTTCGAGGTGCCAATGTCGAGGCCGACAATGAGGTTTTTTTCGGACTTGCGGTTCATTGGAGGAGCCAGGAATTGGGATTGGGGAGTGGGGACTGGAGCGAAGCCAGGAGCGGCATTGGCAGTTCGTCGAGCGAATTCGGCTTCGCCGCGGTGACGCCCCCCTGATTGCCGATACCCGGTTCCCGATTCCCGTCCGGCGCTGCCGGTTCGGGCAACGCCCAGCGCATGGCGAATCCGTTCTCGTAACGCAGGTCGATGTAGACCGGCGGACCGGCATTGCCCGCGCTCAATTGCGGCCAGGCATTCAGGAAGCGCTGCAGGCGCGGCATGGCGTCGACCCGGCCAATCTCGATGAGGGCACCACTGGAAAGCGTCAGCCGCCAGCTGCCGCGTGCACTGAGATCGACCGCCTGCACGTTGAGGCCGCTGCCGGAAAACTCGCGCAGGCAATCGCCGTGGAATGCAATGACCTCGGCCAGGCGCGCATCCGGCCCGGACAACTGCGGCAGGCCCTGTATGGCATCGGTGCCGGGCACTTCGAACAAGTCGCCACTGCGACTGATCAGGCGCGTGTCGCCCCAGCGCGCGAACGGCTGGCGCTCGTAGACAGTCAGGCTCAGCGTATCCGGCCATTGCTTGCGGGCCTCGACGCGCTCGACCCAGGGCAGGCGCGAAACGGCGTCGCGCACATCCTGCAGTTGCACGGCGAAAAAACCCTTGCCCAGATGTGTTTCCACGGTGGCGCGGATCTGTTCGGCGCTGACGTGCGCATACTCGGCGCGCAGCTCGATCTTGCGCACTGGCCAGCGCGTGGCGGCGAACCAGCCGTTCAGCACGCCGACGATGGGCAGGGCGACCAGGGTCAGGGCGATGCCCCAGGCAAGCAGGCGCGTGATCAAGGCACTTTTCACGGCAGCCCTCCAGCGACCGTCGCCGCTTCGCGGGCGAGGCTGGATTCGAGGATCCGCCAGCACAAGGTCTCGAATTCGATGCCGACCGCGCGCGCGGCCTTCGGCACCAGCGAGTGGCTGGTCATGCCGGGCGTGGTGTTGACCTCAAGCAGGTAGCTGGCGCCGGTGCGATCGCGCATGACATCGACGCGACCCCAGCCCGAACAGCCAACCGCATCAAACGCACGCCAGGCAAGCGCGCGGATCTGCGTCTCGGCATCACCTTCCAGGCCGGGGCACAGGTATTCGGTGTCTTCGGCAATGTATTTGGCGTGGTAGTCGTAATAGGCACCCTTGGGCACGATGCGAATCGATGGCAGCGCCTCGCGGCCGAGGATGGCCACGGTCAGCTCGGCCCCTTCGATCAGTTGCTCGATCAGCAACTCACCATCGTGCTTGCAGGCCAGGGCGACGGCAGCCGGCAGGTCCTCGGCGCTGAAGACTCGGGTGATGCCGACGCTCGATCCCTCATGCGACGGCTTGACGATGGCGGGATAGCCGATCGTGGCAATGGCCGCCTCCAGGTCCTCGCCCGGGCGCCAGGCCACATAGCGTGGCGTCGGCAAGCCGAGCGCCTGCCAGACCTGCTTGGTGCGCACCTTGTCCATGGCCAATGCCGAACCGAGGATGCCGCTGCCGGTGTAGGGCACGCGCAGCGCATCCAGCGCACCCTGCAGCATGCCGTCTTCGCCACCGCGGCCATGCAGGATGTTGAAAACGCGCGCGTAATGGCCGGCGCGCAAGGCATCGAGCAGGGCCGGGATGCCATCGACCGGATGCGCATCAACGCCGCGTGCGCGCAGCGCCTCGAGCACATTGCGCCCGGAATCCAGCGATACCTCGCGTTCCGCCGAAGTGCCACCAAATGCCACGGCGACGCGGCCGAAGCGGCGGGGGTCGGTGACCTGCATGTTCATCGACGTGCGCTCCTCAAATCCGGATCACGGGCAAGCTCGGTCGCAGCGGCACCGATGTCGCCGGCACCCATCAGCAGCAGCATGTCGCCGTCATCGAGCAGGTTCGGCAGCGCGGCGCGCAGCTGGCGCGGGTGGTCGATCAGCACCGGATCGACCTTGCCGCGGGCCCGGATGGCGCGGGCCAGTGCCCGCGCATCGGCATTAGCGATGGGCGCTTCGCCAGCCGGGTAGACTTCGGTCAGGATCAGCACGTCGACGTCGGCCAGCACGCGCGAAAAATCATCGAGCAGGTCGCGGGTGCGTGAATAGCGATGCGGCTGGAAGGCGACGACGAGGCGGCGTTCGGGCCAGCCACCACGGGCGGCCTCGAAGACGGCGGCAAGTTCGCTGGGGTGATGGCCGTAATCATCGACCAGCACGGCGCTGCCGCTGTCGAGAAGCAAGTCCCCGCGCATCGAGAAGCGCCGGCCGACACCCTGGAAACTGCTCAGTGCCGCCTGCATGACGGTCGCCTCGACGCCAAGCTGCCAGGCCACCGCGCAGGCAGCGAGCGCATTCAGGACATTGTGGCGTCCGGGGAGGTTGAGGGTCATGCCGATGCCTGTCTCGCAATCCGGCAAGTGCATGTCGAAGTGCATGCGCGCGCCGTCCTGACGCAGATTGCTGGCGCGGATGTCGGCCGCACGCTGGATGGCATAGGTCAGCGTGCGCCGCGGCGTGCGTTCGACGAGGGCGGCGACTTCGGCATCGTCGATGCAGAGCACGGCAAGGCCGTAGAACGGCAGGCGATGCAGGAACTGCTCGAAGGCGAGCTTGACCTGCTCGAAATCGCCGGCGTAGTTGTCCAGGTGGTCGGCATCGATGTTGGTGACGATCGCGATCACCGGCGAGAGCATGAGGAACGAGCCGTCCGATTCGTCGGCTTCGGCCACCAGGTATTCGCCGGTGCCGAGGCGCGCGTTGGCGCCGGCGGCAGTCAACTGGCCGCCGATGACGAAGGTAGGATCGAGGCCGGCCTCGGCAAGCACGCTGGCGGTCAGGCTGGTGGTGGTGGTCTTGCCATGCGTGCCGGCAACGGCGATGCCGCGACGGAAGCGCATCAGCTCACCGAGCATCTCCGCGCGCGGCACCACCGGGATGCGGCGTTCGCGTGCGGCGAGCAGCTCGGGGTTGTCGGCGCGTATTGCACTCGAGGTGACCAGCACGTCAACCTCTTCGACATTGCCGGCGGCGTGCTCGCGCCGGACGCTGATGCCGAGTTCGGCGAGGCGACGTGTGGTCGGCGTTTCCGCACGGTCGGAACCGGACACGGTATAGCCGAGATTGTGCAGCACCTCGGCGATTCCGCTCATGCCGACGCCGCCAATGCCGACGAAGTGGACGCGGCGGAAGTCCTGCATGATGTCGCCGTGCTGGCGCAGCGGTTGCGGAGTCATGCCGCCACCTCGACACAGACATCGGCAATGCGCGCGGCGGCATCGGCGCGCGCCAGGGCCCGCGCGGAAGTTGCCATCTTCAACAGTTTCGGGCGATCGCGATCGAGCTCGTCCAGGCAGGCGCCGAGGCGCTTGACGAAGCCATCGCCCTCGGCGACCAGGCGCGCCGCGCCGGCCGCAACCAGCACCTCGGCATTGTGCGTCTGGTGGTCATCGACCGCTTGTGGAAACGGCACCAGGATCGATGCCACGCCGGCGGCGCAAAGCTCGGCGATGGTCAAGGCCCCGGCCCGGCAGATGACAATGTCGGCCCAGGCATAAGCGGCGGCCATGTCCTCGACAAACGCCTCCACCGTTACCGCAAGATCGGCTGCCGCGTAGGCGGCACGGGTCTTCTCCAGATGGCGCTCGCCGGACTGGTGGCGCACCTCGAGATGCACGCGATCGCCGCGCCGCCGGATCGTCTCCGGCACCATCAGGTTCAGGCTTTGCGCGCCCTGGCTGCCGCCAAGAACCAGCACGCGCACCGCGCCCTCGCGGCCAGCAAGTCGTTGTGCCGGTGGCGGCAACGCGCTGATTTCCCGGCGCACCGGATTGCCGATCCATTCACTGCCGGCAAAGCTGTCGGCAAATCCGCTCAGCCTGCGCCTGGCGAAGCGGGCGAGCATTCGATTGGTGAAGCCGGGCACGCGGTTCTGCTCGTGCACGACCAGCGGGATGCGCGACAGCCAGGCGGCGATACCGCCCGGTGCGGCGGCATAACCGCCCATCGACAGCACACTGGCCGGACGCAAGCGGCGCAGCAGCGTGCGCGCCACGAGAATCGCTCGCAGCAGGCGCAGCGGGGCGAGTGCAAGGGTGGCCAGGCCCTTGCCGCGCACGCCGGAGAAATCGAGCGTCTCCAAGGTGAAGCCTGCAGCCGGAACGAGGCGGCCTTCGAGCCCGACCTTGCCGCCGAGCCAGACCACGTCGATGCCGCGATCCCGCAATTCACGGCCCACCGCAATGCCCGGGAAGATATGACCGCCGGTGCCACCGGCCATGATCAGGATGGTCCGGCTCATGCCGCTTCTCCCGCGACCGAAGGCGAGGCGACCGGAGCCGCCGCCACGGCCTGCGCAGCGGCATTCTCGGCGCGCGAGAGTTCATAGCTGACCCGCGCCAGCAAGCCGACAGCCAGGCACGTCATCATCACGCTGGAACCGCCCGAGCTGATCAGCGGCAGGGTCAGGCCCTTGGTCGGCAGCACGCCCAGATTGACCCCGATCGAGACCAGTGCCTGGAATGCGATCAGCAGCGAGATGCCGAAGGCGCAATAACCGCCAAAGCGCTGGCCGCGCTCCATCGCGCGCAGTCCAATACGCAGGCCGCTGCCGACCAGCCCGGCGAAAAGGCCAAGCACGAGGATGATGCCGAAGAAGCCCAGCTCCTCGGCAATGACGGCGAGAATGAAATCGGTGTGCGCCTCGGGCAGGTAGAAAAGCTTCTGCACGCTGGCTCCGAGTCCGACCCCGAACCACTCCCCGCGGCCCGCGGCAATCAGCGCCTGGGTCAACTGGAAGCCTTCGTTGAACGGATCGGCCCATGGATCGAGGAAGGACTTCAGCCGCTTCAGGCGGTAGTCCTCGAACAAGGCCGCCCAGGCCAGCGCCGGCATCGCCATCGCCGCCAGCATGCCGAGGTTGCGCAGGCGCGCCCCACCCAGCCAGATCATGCCGAGACTGACCGCCAGCAACAGGGTGGCGCTGCCGAAATCGGGTTGGGCCAGCAGCAGCAGGACGAGGAAGCCGGCGACGCCAAGCGGCTTGAGCACGCCGAGCATGCTTGCATGCACGCTGTCGCGATGCCGCACGAGGTAACTCGACAGGTAGACGATGAGGATCACCTTGACCAGTTCGACCGACTGGAAACCGGAGATGCCGAGGTGGATCCAGCGTCTCGCACCATTGATGCGCATGCCGATGCCGGGCACGAAGACAAGCAGGAGCAGGAAAATGCCGAGCAGGAGCAGCGGAAAGGCCTGCTCCTCGATCACGCTCAGTTCGACGCGCGCGACGACGCAGGCAAGACCGATGCCGAGCGCAAGAAAGATCATGTGCCGGATGAGGAAGTAGAACGGGCCGAGGTGCTGGCTGTCGGCGATCGAGATCGAACTCGACGCAACCATGACCAGGCCCAGGCAGGCGAGGCCGAGTGCCGAGAGCACGACGCCGGGATCGTAGCGCCCCTGCGGTGCTCCGCGTCGTGTCGCCTGAGTGCCTGCGCCCATGCCGAACATCAGCGCACCTTCAACGTGGCAAGACCGACCAGCACCAGCACCACGCTGATGATCCAGAAGCGCACGATCACCCGCGGCTCCGGCCAGCCCTTCAACTCGAAGTGATGGTGGATCGGCGCCATGCGGAAGATGCGCTTGCCGGTCAGCTTGAAGCTGGCCACCTGCAGCATCACCGAGGCGGTCTCCATGACAAAGACGCCGCCCATGATCAGGAGGACGAACTCCTGCCTGACGATGACCGCGATGGTGCCGAGCGCCGCACCCACCGCCAGCGCGCCGATGTCGCCCATGAAAACCTGTGCCGGATAGGTATTGAACCAGAGGAATCCGAGGCCAGCGCCACCGAGGGCACCGCAGAAGATCGCCAGTTCGCCGGCACCTGGAATCGATGGAATCTGCAAGTAATTGGAAAAGACAACATTGCCGGCCAGGTAGGCGAACACGCCGAGCGCGGCGACCACCAGCACGCTGGGCATGATGGCGAGACCGTCGAGGCCATCGGTCAGGTTCACCGCATTGGAAAAGCCGACGATCATCAGATAGGCCAGCGGCACGAACAGCGGGCCAAGCGGAATCGCCACGGTCTTGAACAGCGGCAGGTAGAGTGCGGTCTGCGCCGGCAGGTCGGCCTGGAAATACAGGATCAGCGCCACCGTCAGGCCGAACACCGATTGCCAGAAGTACTTCCAGCGCGAGGCGAGGCCGCGACTGTCACGCAGCACCAGCTTCTTGTAGTCATCGTAGAAGCCGATGCCGCCAAAGGCGACGGTTACGCCCAGCACCATCCACACGTAGTGATTGCGCAGGTCCATCCACAAAAGCGTGGCGATGGCCACGGCGAGGATGATCAGCAGTCCACCCATCGTCGGCGTGCCGGCCTTGGACAGGTGCGTCTGCGGACCGTCCGAGCGGACCACCTGGCCGGCCTTCATGTCGGCCAGCTTGCGGATCACCGCCGGGCCGATCAGCAGGGATACGGCAAGCGCGGTCAGCGTGCTCATGATGGCGCGGAAGGTCAGGTACTGGAACAGGTGGAAGCCGCTGTACCAGTTGCGCAGGAGGTCGGCCAGTTCAAGCAGCATGTCGCCCTCCTGGCGTGGCTTCGGCGGCGAACAAGGCAGCGACCACGCGATCCATGGCAGAGCCGCGCGAACCCTTGATCAAAACCGTCGTCGCCGTGGACAGTTCGTCACGAAGCACCTCGATCAGCGCTGCCTGGTCGGGGAAATGACGTGCCTTGCTGCCGAATGCAGTCGCCGTGGCGCGGCTCAGCGCACCGACCGCAAGCAATCGCTCGATGCCCTTTGCCGCCGCCAGCGTGCCAATCCTTGCATGCAGGTTTTCGCCATCTGCACCGAGCTCGCGCATGTCGCCGACAACGAGGATGCGGGTGCCGGAAAACGCCGCCAGGGTATCGATGGCGGCGGCGAATGAAGCAGGGTTTGCGTTGTAGGTATCGTCGATGATCAAGGCACCGCTGGCATGCATGCGCTGCGCGCTGCGCCCGGCGACCGCGCTGGCCGCTTCGAGGCCTTGCCTGATCGCCGCCAGCGGCACGTCGACGGCGAGGGCCAGGCTCGCGGCCGCCAGTGCATTGTTCACATTGTGCCGACCCAGCAGTGGCAGCGCGATGTCGATTTCCTCGCCCGCTGCAAGCAGGGTGAAGGCATTCGCTGGCGCTGCCTTGTCGAAGCGCGCCATGACCTCGGCCTGCATGTTGACGCCGAAGCGGATCACGCGGCGACTGCCGGCCAAGCCGGCAAAGAATCCGGCATAGGCATCGTCGGCGTTGATCACGGCAATGCCATCGACCGGCAAGGCGCTGTAGATCGCGCCCTTGGTCGCGGCCACGCCATCCAGCGAACCCATGCGCTCGAGGTGCGCCGGGGCGACGTTGTTGACCAGGGCAATCTGCGGCTGCGCGATGGCGGCCAGGTAATCGATGTCGCCAGGCTTGCCGGCACCCATTTCCAGCACCGCGAAGCGCGTGTCTTCCGGCATCGAAAGCAGGGTCAGCGGCAAGCCGATCTCGTTGTTGAAACTGCCGATGCTGGCATGTGTCGGCGCGACTCGCGCAAGGATGCCGGCGAGCAGGGTCTTCACCGTGGTCTTGCCGTTCGAGCCGGTGATGCCGATCACGCAGACATCGCGCTGGCTGCGCACGTGCGCCGCCAGCCGCCCCAGCGCGATCTGCGTGTCGACGACAACGACCTGGGCCAGATCGGTATCGATGCGGCGCTCGACCAGCGCTGCCACCGCTCCGTTCCCGCGCGCCTGGGCAAGAAATTCATGGGCATCGTGCTGCTCGCCGCGCAGTGCCACAAACAAGGCATTCGCGGCGTGCTTGCGGCTGTCGGTGGAGACGCACTCGACGCCCACGTCGGCACCGTACGCGTGACCTTGCGTGGCCTCGGCGATGCTGGCGAGGGAGAGTTTCAGCATGCTCGCGCTCCCAGCATCCGCCGCGCGACTTCCAGATCGTCGAAGGCATGGCGCATGCCGCCGATTTCCTGATAGGGCTCATGGCCCTTGCCGGCGATGAGCACGACATCGTCTTCGCCCGCGTCGCCAATCGCGCGCTGGATGGCACGGCCGCGATCACGCTCGACGACGACATCATCGACATGTGCGAAGCCATCGAGGATCGCCGCGACTATCGCATCGCCGTCCTCGCCGCGCGGGTTGTCGTCGGTGACGATGACGCGATCCGCCAGGCGTTCCGCGATCCGCGCCATCTGCGGGCGCTTGCCGGCATCGCGCTCTCCGCCACAGCCGAAGACGCAGACCAGCGCGCCGGCGCAATGCGCACGCAGGCTGGTCAGGGCTTGTTCGAGCGCATCCGGCGTGTGCGCGTAATCGATCACCACCAGCGGCTGGCCGTTGCTGCCGCCAAGGCGGCTCATGCGTCCGGGCACCGGCTCCAGCGCGACCAGGGCGGCGACAATGTCGGCGAAGCCATGACCGAGCGCGCCAAGTGTCGCCGCCACCGCAAGCAGGTTGGCGACGTTGAAGCGACCAAGCAGCTTCGATTCGATGCGCCGCTCGCCCCACGGCGTGCGCAGCAGGAAGCGCAAGCCCGATGCGTCCATGTCGATGTCCAGTGCGCGCACTTCCGCGTCCGCAGCATCGATCGCATAGCGCACGCATGCGACCGTGGCCGGCAGATCCGCGCTCAGGGAGCGACCAAAGACATCGTCGATGTTGATGACCGCGCTGCCGACGCCCGGCAGATGGAACAGCTTGCGCTTGGCCGCGGCATAGGCACTCATGTCGCCGTGGTAGTCCAGATGATCGCGGGTCAGGTTGGTGAACACGGCAATGCGGAACTGGATGCCGTTGACGCGACCCTGGTCCAGAGCGTGCGAGGAAACCTCCATGGCTACATCGCTGGCACCCTGTTCGACGAAGCGTGCCAGCAAGCGCTGCTGGCTGATTGCATCCGGCGTCGTGCGTTCGCCGGCATCGAGTGCCCCATGCAAGCCTGCGCCAAGCGTGCCGATCGTCGCGCTGCGCCGGCCGAGCACACTGAAGGCGCGTGCCAGCAGTTGCACGATCGAGGTCTTGCCATTGGTGCCGGTGACGCCGGTCACGCGCAGGTGCCGGGAAGGATCGCCAAAGAATCGCGCCGCGATCGCGCCCAGTTTCTCGCGCAGGCCATCGATCCAGAGTACGTCGCCGGCAATGGCGGATTGCGCCGCCGCCGGAGCGGTTTCGGCGAGCACGATGCGGGCGCCACGGGCGAATGCCGAGGCAGCGAAGCCGATGCCATGTTCGCGACTGCCCTGCAGGGCGACGAAGGCATCGCCGCTGGTGACAGCGCGCGAATCCAGGCTGAGCCCGCGCACGATGACATCGGCAAAGCCGCCGCTGTCGGCGTGTCCGGCCAGCAGGTCGTCGAGGCGCATGGCCGTGCTCATGGCACCGCCTCCTCGTAGTTCGGCTGGTCGGCGGGATATTCCGGATGCGCGCTGGCCGGACCGATCGGATGCCCGACATCGGGCGAACCTGCGTACCAGCGCTGCACGTTGTCGGGCGGCACATCGAGCAGGCGCAGGGCGTTGGCCATGACCTTGCTGAAGACCGGCGCGGAGACCAGGCCGCCGAAGTAGGCACCCTCGCCATGCCCCGGGTCATTGATGATGACGACGCCGACGAGGCGCGGATTGCTCGCCGGCACCATGCCCGAGAACAGCGAGACATAACGCTTTTCATAGCCTCCCGCGACGGCGCGCCGGGACGTGCCGGTCTTTCCGGCGACGCGGAAATTCGGCACCGCCGCGGCCAGCCCGGAACCCTCCGGCGACACCACCGTTTCCAGCATCGCGCGCACGCTGGCGGCGATCTGCGGATCGATCACGGCACTGTCGGGATTGATCGCACCCTTGACGAAACCGGGCTGGCGCAGGCGCCCGCCATTGGCCAGGGCGGCATAGGCCTGGGCAATCTGCATCGGCGTCACGCTGAGTCCGTAACCGTAGGCAATGGTTGCCTTCTCCACCGGCCCCCAGCTTTTGGACACCGGCAGGAAGCCCGGCGATTCGCCGGGAAAGCCGCAGCCGCTGACCTCACCGAAGCCGAAGCGATGCAGCACGTCGTACATGTGCTCGCTGCTCAGCGTCGCGGCAATCTTGGCGGCGCCGACATTGCTCGATTTGGTGATCACCCGACCGACGTTGATCATGCCGTAGTTGCGGAAATCGCTGATCGTGTAGCCGCCCTGCAATTGCAGCTTGCCCGGCGTGGTGTCGATCGGTGTTTCCGGCTTCCAGCGACCACTCTCGAGGGCGGCGGCAATGGTGAACGGCTTCATCGTCGAGCCGGGCTCGACCACGTCGGTGACCGCGCGATTGCGACGGAATGCAGGGTCGATCGCCACCCGCGAGTTCGGGTTGAACGAGGGCTGGTTGACCATCGCCAGCACTTCGCCATTGCTGACGTCGAGGATGACCATCGAACCGGACGAGGCCTGATGCTCGAGGATCGCCGACTTCAATTCGCGATAGGCCAGGTACTGGATGCGGCGGTCGATCGAAAGGGTCAGGTCGCGACCAGGCTGCGCTTCCTTCAACAGTTCGACATTCTCGACGACGTGGCCGAGGCGATCGCGAATGACCCGTTTCAAACCGGGCTTGCCGGCCAGCCAGTCGTCAAAGGCGAGCTCCAGACCTTCCTGGCCGCGATCATCGATATTGGTGATGCCGAGTGCGTGGGCCATGATCTCGCCACTCGGGTAATAGCGACGAAACGCGCGTTCGCTGGCCACTCCGGGAATCTTCAGGGCGAGGATCTCGGCAGCCGCGTCAGGGTCGACCGGTCGTTTCAGGTAGAGGAATTCCTTGTCCTTGCGCTGCACGAGGCGCTCGGTGAGATCGGCCGTGGTGACCTCGAGCGCCTTGGCCAGGACCGGCAACTGTTCGGGGTTGGCCAGCAGTTCCTGCGGATTGCCCCAGATCGACTCGACCGGTGTGGAAACCGCCAGCGGCTCGCCATTGCGATCGAAGATGGTGCCGCGCGATACCGCGATCGGGATGTCGCGCAGATAGCGCGAATCACCCTCGCCCTGGTAGAAATCCTTGCGGACCACCTGCAGATCGACGGCGCGCACGACCAGTGCCGTGGTCGCCAGGACGAGCACCATGAGCACCATGTACAGGCGGAAGCGCAGGTTGCCCGGCTTGGCCCGCGAGGTCATCGGCACGCCCTCGCCACGCACGCGACCGCGCCTGCCTGTGCTTTTGCACAGCCAGAAGCAAGCCCGGCGGTGGCCGGAATGTGCTTCGCAATCCTTGCGAACGGGCTTTCATTCATGACTGTGAGTTCCCCCTCACTGCCGGATCAACGCTTGGTGACGATCATCTCCGCGGGCCCCGGCGAAACCATGCCGAGGCGACCGCGTGCGATCTGTTCTATTCGATTGTTTTCCGCCCAGGTCGCCTGCTCCAGTTGCAGGCGGCCGAACTCGAAATTGAGGTTGTCGCGTTCATTGGTGAGCTGGTTCAGCTCGACGAAATGGCGGCGACTTTCATGGCGCGCGTAGACCACACCGATGGCGCTGCCAATCACCGCGGCGGCCAGGATCAACATGGCAAACACGCGCAGGCTCATGTGCGCTTCTCCGCAACCCGCAACACCGCGCTGCGCGAGCGTGGATTGCCTCTCAGCTCGGCAGCACCGGCGAACTGCTTGCCGAGCGCGTGCAGGGCCGAGGGCGGCATTTCAACCGGCGGCAGATTGCGCCGGTTGATCGGCTGCACTGCCTGTCCCCGCATGAAATGCTTGACCACACGATCCTCCAGCGAGTGGAAGCTGATCACCACCAGGCGGCCGCCCGGCTTGAGTCGTTGCAGCGCCGCCGCAAGTCCCGCTTCCAGCGCACCCAACTCGTCGTTGAGATGGATGCGCAGGGCCTGGAATGTGCGTGTCGCCGGGTGCTTGTTGCGTTCGCGATAACCAATCGTCCTTGCCACCAGCTCGGCCAGTTGGGTCGTCGTCAACAGCGGCTGCTCGATGCGCTGCTCGACGATGGCCTTGGCAATCCTGCGGCTCAGACGCTCCTCTCCATGACGCCACAACACATCGGCAATCTCGCCTTCAGTCGCAACCGCCAGCCATTCGGCGGCGCTGCGCCCGGAGCCGGGATCCATGCGCATGTCGAGCGGACCATCCGCCTGGAAACTGAATCCGCGGCGGGCATCATCAAGCTGCGGCGAGGACACGCCGAGATCGAGAAACACGCCATCCAGCCCTTGCCCCGCTTCCGCCCAGTCCGCCATTTCGGTGAAGTTGGCGTGGCGAATGCGTACACGTGCGTCCTTGCCAAACTCCTTTTGCGCCTGCGCGATCGCGGTCGGATCCCGATCCATCAACAACAACCGACCGCGCTCGTCCAGCCGCTTCAGGATTTCCCGCGCATGGCCACCACGGCCAAACGTGCCATCGAGATAGACTCCCTGTGGCTGGATCTGCAGCGCCTCGATCACCTCTTCCAGCATGACCGGCGCGTGGCTGAACTCCGCTTCCGCCATGGTTGCTTCCCGACTAGAACTTGAGATCGAGCATGTCCTCCGTGATCTGCTCCTCACTGATCGTTTCGCGGATCTTGGCCAGGTGGGCCTGCTCGCTCCACAGCTCCAGCTTGTTGCCCATGCCCAGCAAGACCGCTTTCTTTTCAATACCCGCCGCACCACGCTGACTGGCCGGCAGCAGAACGCGGCCATTCCCATCCGGCTCGACATGCGCGGCGGCACCGACCAGCTTCATCTGCAGGTTGCGGTGCACGGTCTTGGCCTTGCTCAGGGCGTTGACCTCATCGCGCACCTGCTCCCACTCTTTTTCCGGGAACAGCCACAAGCAGCCATGCTCGAACGGGTTGTAGGTAATGACGAGGCGGTTGCCGCTGAGCCTGGCCACGGCTTCGCGATGGGTTGCAGGAATGGAAACCCGCCCCTTTTCGTCCAGCGTGACTGCCGCTTCGCCTTGAAACATGACCACTATTCACCACGAAAACCCACCGAAACCCACCTTATGCCGCCCGTAATGGGCTGTCAAGGATTTCCATGCGGCATGTGCGGCGTGATCGGCCGAGGTTTTTCCCGCCAGATCGAGGCAGGGAACAAGGCATGCCGGGTGGAGTGAGGTGGTGCCGTGGCAATCCGCGCGCATGCCGGCGACGGCGTCGCGAACCCGAGTGAGCGATCGCCACACTTGTTGACCTGAAACGCCGGTGCGGGGGTTCAGCGCGCCGGTTGCAGTGCGCGTGCGAGCATGCCGGGAGGCAGATCCTCGGCCCCGCGACTGCGTGCAAGCACATGCACGCCGCCGCGCGCGCCACCGCTGACGCGTTCGAGCAAACTGGAAAATGCAAACGGAACGCCGTCGAGGGTGATCTCGCCCCGGGCGAGGAAGTAGCTGCTGGTCACGCCCAGATCGACCTGGTCCGCCGGCAGGATCTCGACACCCTGGCTCGCCACCTCGTTCAAGGCTGATTGCAGGTCGGGCCAATGCGCCTGACCGTTCTGGCGGATGCGTTCGGCGAGCACCGCGGTCATGCGTGAGTCGAGACTCATCAAGACCGCGACCGAAGCCGTGTTGAGATTGATCGAGGTGCCCATTGGCAACACGCAAACCTCGGGCGCGAGTCGTGCATAGGCCTCGCCACTGATGCCACGCACGAGGCGCAACTCGGAAACATGCGCAAACACGCGATTGGCCGCGCGATACGGCAGCGCCTGGGCCAGATAGGCGTTGTCCTCGGCACCGCCTTCGGCATCGATATCGCTGTCGGCATCGATCCAGTCAACGATGGCACCGGCCAGCGACGGGTCGAGTTCGAGCGCGACCAGCAGGTTGCGCAGGCGCTTTCGCCAGATGCGCTGCTTTTCAGCAGCGAGATCCGACGAAAGATTGTTGAGATTGAAGCAGCCGTTGCGATCGTCCATGCGCGCGCTGATGCGTCCGCCCGGAACCTGCTGCGGCGGCAGCGGCACGGCCCAGGCATCGCTCAAGGTATCCAGTCCAGGATCCTGCTCGTTGTCACGCCGCAACACCTGCGCCGCATACGCCTCCAGTCCTTCCGAGTAGGCAATCGCCTGCTCGCCGCGCAGCACATTGCGCGACCGCGCGAAGGCCAGCTCGCCGCGATCGAGCAGGGATGCAATCAGGATCAGCGCCAGGGCAACGGCGAGCAGCGCAATCAGCAAGGCGACTCCGCGCTGCCGTCGCGGCCCGTTCACGGCCTGCCTCCACTCGGCAGCAGCACCGGCATGGGACCGGGCGGAAGTGCCGGCATGTCGATCGAACCACGGGCACCGACGCCCCTGGCCGGAATCGTCGAGGGCAAGGACAGCACGCGACGCAGCTCGCCAAAATCATCCAGGTGCATGCGCAATTCAATTGCCCGCGGCAATTCTTCCGGCGCGGCATCGCGCGGCGGCCACTGTTCGCGCCAAATGCCATCCATGCCGAGATAACGCAGGCGAAACTCGGCAACATGGTCAAGCAGGTCGCGCCATTCCGGTACGCTGCCGGCGGCGCGATCCAGCACCGCGTAGCGTCCGCGCCGCAGCGAATGATTGTCCAGCGCATAGAGCACGCGCTCGATATTGCTGCGTGGCTCGGCGCGCGGGTTGGCATAGCCGAGGCGGCTCAACTCGATGCGATCGCCAAAGCCGAGCACGGCCGGCACCGGTTCGCCATAGTTGCCACGCAACGGTCGCGCAATGGCCTGGCGCAGGTCGCGTTCAAGATTGCCCATGCCGCGCACGATTGCGCCAAAGCGATCCTGCTCGGCGGCCAGCGCGCTGCGCGTACGCGCAATCTGGCCCAGTGCGCCCCAGGTGATCGCCGCCATGGCGGCAAACACGACCAGGGCGACGAGGATCTCGATCAGGCTGAAGCCGCGTCGGCGACCGCACATTGCGTGCAAGGCAGGCTTCATGGCGAAGGCTGCGAACTGCCGAAGCCGGTCAGGCTTGCGCTGGGTTCCGTGGCATCCCCCGCAAACACCTGCACGTCGAGGCGGCGCATGTCGGCATCGTCGGTCGCCTGCACCTGCAACGACCAGCGCCAATCGCGATTGCCCAGGCGTGTGCGGCCATCACGCTTGCCCACCGCCGGCAACGGGTTGGCGATGCGCGTCTCGTCAAGCACATTCGCCGCCACCCATCCCGCCAACGTGCGTTCACGCAAGCCATCAAAATGGCTGACCTGGCTGCCCGCGGTGCGCGTCAGCGCAAGCAGGGCCAGCGCCACGACGACCAGTGCAATCAACACTTCGAGCAAGGTGAAACCGCGGCGATTGTTCATGAGCGCAGATCCACGGATTCGACCTCGACACGCCCGTCAGCCTGGCCACGTACTTCATAGCGCCTTGCCGCGTCGCCAAGTTGCAGGCGCAGGACAAACGGCGACAATTCCCCCGAGGAGAAACAGACGATCTGCGGTGCCTGCGACTCGTCCTCGGCGAGTCGCAGCTCGCTGCCATCGCGAAACAGCGCAACCTGCATGCCGGGCAACCAGGTTCGCGGGCGCAATTCGTCTCCCTGTCCGTTCGCCGACCAGCCATCGAAACCAAGCCGGGAAAACGCATAGCCGCCAGCGCTGAGGCGCACGCCTATTTCGCGGCCGCTCAATTCGGCCTGACTGCAGGCATGCACGATCAAGGCCTGCAGCCGCTCCGCCTCGCGTCCGAGCTGGCGCTCGCCGCCAGCCGTGGCGATGCTGATCGTCACGGCCAGGGCAAGCACGGCGACGATGACGATGACGACAAGGATCTCGATCAAGGTGAAGCCAACAATTGCGGGTAACGGCAAAGGGCAACAACGAAGTCGGGAAGCCCCCGACGCATGCTTGTGTTCTCGCCTCTGTCGCAAAGCGGGTAACGCCCCACGGCCGCACCGAAGCCGAGGAACCCCCAACGCATGCTCCCGTTCTCGCTTCTGCTGCAGATCGGCCAAAGACCCACGGCAGCAGGAATCCCGCAACTCGCCGCCGCTGCCGCCCGGGCCCTCGGCCGCGCCAGCGCACGGACCGCCCGGCGACGGCTGCAGCGCGCTCATGCCTGCACGTACACCGCGCCGGGCTGGTTCAGCTCAATCACCCCAATTGCCGATGTCGGCATCGTCGCCATCTCCGCCTGGACGTCCATCGGCACCGTAACTGTAGATATCCATATCACCATGTTGTCCGGGTTGTTGATATTGATACGGGTGATCCCATGGATCCTTGGGCAGGCGATCGAGATAAGGGCCTTTCCAGTTCGGTGCTTCAGGGGTTCCCGCCGGCTTCGTGACCAGCGCCTGCAGGCCTTGTTCGCTGCTCGGGTAGCGGTGGTTGTCGAGCTTGTACATGCTCAGCGCGGTAGCCACGCCCTGCAGATCCTGCTTGACGCGGACGATGCGCGCCTCGCCCGGCCGCTCCATCACGCGCGGCACGACGATCGCGGCAAGGATGCCGAGGATGACGACGACGACGAGGATCTCGATGAGGGTGAAGCCGCGTTGGGAGCCGGGATGACCCGCCGGTCGGCTGTCGAAAGCCGGGATTCGGGATTCGGGATTCGGGAAACGTGATGTCGCGGGCATGGGCGCTTTTCCGTGATTCGGCCTATCAGGGTCGGGATGTCGCCAGCGCGACGGCAGGGTGCAGGATTCAACCGCGTGCGGCATCGGAAGCCTTGTGCTGGCATGGACAAGGCGTTGATCATAGCAAAGCCATGTCGACCGCCCCTGCCCCGCAAAACCTGTCTCTTGTCGCACGTGATCTTGGCGTGGTCTGGCATCCGTGCACGCAGATGCACGATCACGAAACGATTCCCATGCTGGCCATCGAGAGGGCCGAAGGTGCCTGGCTGCATGCCACCGACGGCAGGCGCTATCTCGATGCGGTCAGTTCCTGGTGGACGAATGTCTTCGGCCACCGCCACCCGCGCATCGTTGCCGGACTCAAGGATCAGCTCGATCGCCTCGATCACATCATGCTCGCCGGCATGACCCACGAGCCGGCGGTATCCCTGGCCGAGAAATTGATCGAGGTGGCACCCGCCGGGCTGTCGCGCGTGTTCTACGCGGACAACGGTTCCAGCGCGGTCGAAGTCGCGCTGAAGATGAGTTTCCATTACTGGCGCAACCAGGGACAACCGGCGCGCACGCGCTTCATTGCCCTGTCCGGTGGCTATCACGGCGAGACGATTGGCGCCTTGTCGGTGACCGATGTGGCGTTGTATCGCACGACCTATGCACCGTTGCTGTTTGCGCCCATTCTCGCACCCTCGCCGGATGCCTATCTCGGCGAGATCGGTGAATCTGCCAGCGACCACGCCGCACGGCGGTTGCTCGACATGCGCGCCCTGCTGCAACGCCATGCGCACGAAGTCGCCGCCATCATCATCGAACCGCTGGTGCAATGCGCCGGCGGCATGCGCATGCATCACGCCGACTACGTGCGGGGCCTGCGCGCCTTGTGCGACGAGTTCGCCGTGCACCTGATTGCCGACGAGATCGCCGTCGGCTTCGGCCGTACCGGCACCTTGTTCGCCTGCGAGCAGGCCGCGATCACGCCGGATTTCCTGTGCCTGTCGAAAGGGCTCACCGGCGGCACCTTGCCGTTGTCTGCGGTGCTGACCAACGATGCCGTGCACGCGGCGTTCTATGCCGAGTATTCCGCCGGCAAGGCGTTCCTGCATTCACACAGCTATACCGGCAATGCCCTGGCCTGCCGGGCGGCGCTGGAAACCCTGGCCATCTTCAGCGAGCAACCCGTGCTGGCGAGCAACCAGACGCTGAGCGCCCACCTCGGCGAGCGCCTGGCCGCCCTGGCCGATCATGCAAACGTCGCCGATGTGCGCCAGACGGGCATGATCGCCGCCATCGAACTGGTGCGCGATCGCCGCACGCGCGAGGAGTTTCCCGCCGCCGAACGCCGCGGCATGCGCGTTTACCTGCATGGCCTGGAGCGTGGCGTGATCCTGCGGCCACTTGGCAATGTCGTTTATTTCATGCCGCCGTATTGCGTGAGCACGGCCGAGATCGACCTTATGGTCGAAGCGGCAATCGAGGGAATCGAGCGCGCCGTCGCCTGACGGCCGTGCCAGGCGATCCACGTTGCCCTAAGATCCGAACATGCGTATCCCGCGAGTTTGTGTATTTGCCGATCTTGCCGCCGGCACCGAAATGCTCTTGCCAACCCAGGTTGGCGAGCACCTGGCGCGCGTCCTGCGCCTTGAGCGCGGCCATCCCATCGTCCTCTTCAACGGCGATGGCCACGAGTTTCGCGGCGAGATCAGCCAACTGGGCAAGCGGGCGGTGAGCGTGCGCGTGCTCGAGATGCTCGACAGCGCCAATCGTGAAAGTCCGCTGCAACTGACCCTGGCACAAGGTGTCGCTCGCGGCGAGAAGATGGACCTGATCGTGCAGAAGGCCACCGAACTTGGCGTCAGCCGCATCATCCCGCTGATAACCGAGCGCACCGAAGTGAAGCTGGATGCCGAACGCGCCGGGCGGCGGCTCGCTCATTGGCAGGCAGTGATTGCCGCAGCTTGCGAGCAATCCGGTCGCGTTCGCTTGCCGACGCTTGCAGCACCGCAACGGCTTGCCACCTGGGCGTCAGCGCTGGGCGAAGAAAGCGGCCTTCGGCTCGCCCTCGATCCAGCCGGCGAGGTGTCCCCGCGTGCATTGCCGGCGTTTGCATCCGCCGTGCTCGTGGTCGGACCGGAAGGCGGTCTTTCCGATCAGGACCTGAATATCCTCGATCAAGCGGATTTCCGCGGCCTGCGCCTGGGTCCGCGCATCCTGCGCACCGAAACCGCCGGGCTTGCGGCGATTACCGCCCTGCAGGCAATCCACGGCGACCTTTGAGCAGGCGTCAGGCCGTGGCGGTGGCCTCGGCAATCATGCGCTCGATGGCACCGAGATCCGGAATCACGGCGTGGTCATCACGCACCAGCACTTCGGAGTGCACGCCGGGACCCACCTCGGTGTTGTCGCCGGTGGTCAACAGCAGTTCCGAGGTGATCGTGGTCAGGCGCGGGAAGCCCTGCGCCAGCATGGCAAGGAAAGGAATCTTGGCATTGCCGCTGAGGCCCTTGAGAACGGTGACGCGCGCGTTGCGCGTGTCTTCCTCGCTGGCATGACCAGCCAGCACCGGCAAGGAGAACAAGGGCAGGCGCCAACCGCGCCAGCTCAGGCGCCCGAGCAGCCATGCCGGTGCGCCTTCGATCTTTTCCGGCTGGGTGTAGGTGATCACCTCGGCCACGGTTGCGTTTGGCAGCAGCACGCGCCCGCCGGTCACCGGAATCATGACGCCACGAATTTCGCGCGGTAGATCGACCATCACGATGTCCTCAAGATTTCGCAGTCACGTTCAATTCGCCGAGCAGCTTGCCGGCCAATGCCTTCGGTGAACCAACAAAGCTGACCACCCCGGTTTCGACGACGCCGTCGACCATCGAGCTGATCACGCAGGTATCCGGATCCTGTGCATAGACCGTGCCGCCAATTCCGGCCAAATAGCGGCTGCCCTGCGCGGCATCTTCAGCCATGCCGGAGAAGATGATCGCGCCAGCCTTGGCACCGAAGCGATCGGCAACGTCCTCGAGCACCTGGTCGATCGAGGGCGAGTTCGGCCGCTCGCCGGCAGCTTGCGCTTCCAGCGTGATCACGCCGGCGCGATCGACGCGCAAGCGATGCGTGGTCGGCACGATGACGATGTCGCCATGACTCACGCGCTCGCCGTGCGAAGGCGTGCGCACCATAAGCGAGGTCGAGCGGGCCAGTTGCTGGGCCATGATTTCCATGAATTCCGCACCCATGTGCTGGGCGAGCAGGAACAGGGCTGGACATTTGGCGGGAATCTCGGCAAGGAACTCACGCACCGCCTCGGGACCTCCGATCGACGCGCCCAGCACCCAGACCCGGCTGATGGCAACCTGGTTGCTTGGATCAAGCCACGATTCGTGGGCCAGCGTGCCGGTCCCGGATGTCTGGTGCGCGACGGCTTCCTCGATCGGAATCAATTCCAGCGACAAGCCGACTGCATCATCCCTGTCCTCGACCACTTCATCGGTCGGGGCGAGATATTCCGAGGCGCTGATCTTTTCAATGCCGAAAGTTGCCGGCACGCCTTCGTCACGCTGACCGGCATCCGGTGCGGCTGCGCCGTCATCCAGATCCGCGAGACTCCAGGTGAAGGCCGATTCAACCTTGGGCGCAGGGATTTCCTCGACTTCCGCAGGCGTGTCCGACGCACCCGCGGGTGCCGCTGGCGACGTTTCATTCCAGTCGAGATCGAGCATTTCAAGCCCGGCCAGATCGTTGCCGGCAGCTGCGGCATCACTGGCGCTCGCGATCTCGATCAGATCCACCTCGACCGGACTGGTCTCGCTCTCGTCCACCGAAACCATCTCGATGGCCTCGATGGATTCCTCGTCGGCATCGGCAAAGCCGTCCAGATCGCCAAAGCCCAGGGATTCCTCGCCCTGTGCCGCGATCACATCGAAAGCCGACATCTCCACGGTTGCCTCGGCGGCGGATGCCTCGGGCAGGTCCTCGGCCAGGAAGATGCCGTCGAATTCATCCGGTTCCATGGTCGCGGTGGCAGCCGAATCCGCGGTCTCTGCGGAATCCTCGAATTCGGAAAGATCCAGCACCGGCATGGGAATGGTGTCGTCAAGCGACGGCGCGGCGGCGGAACGCGGGATCTCCTCGACCGGCGCGGTCAGCGGATCGGCTTCCGACTCCCTCAGCAAGGCGCTGATATCGGCAAACTCGTCAATCTCGATGACGCTGTCCAGTTCCATGGCCGCGCCGTGCGCCGTATCGGCATCAACGCTGGCGATCGCATCGATTGTCGATTCGGCGAGTTCAGTGGCGCGCGGGATGTCTGCCGCGTGCGGAACCTGTGCGGCCTCGGCAACCACCGCGGCCGGACTGCGCTGCGGTACCGGCTCGGCCCCTTCCGGGCGCGGCGGATCGGCATCGGACGAACCGAGGATCTTCGCCGCAAGATGGCGCGCCCAGCGCGCCTGCTCCCAGCCGGAAAGCTGGCTGGAGACCTGGGCCTCATTGAAAATCACGTTGTAGCGGTCGTCGTCGAGCAGCGCATAGACATCATCCAGATGCGCTTCGACTTCCGGATCAAGGTTGACCACGACGACGCGCGCGCCCGATTGCTCCAGCGCCTCGCGGTCGAACTCGGCGGCCTGGCATTCGTAGACGATCGGCGTGCCGGAAGCCGCCAGCGCATCGCGTAGATGGCGTCCGGAATCACCTGCCTGCGAGAGCAGTGCAATCGGCATCGTATTCTCAGGCATTGGCGCGGGTTGTCCTCAGGGTTTCCTGGACCTGACGCAGCAGATCGGCTTCCTGGTAGGGCTTGCCCAGATAGCGTTCGACACCGATTTCGAGTGCGCGCTGGCGATGCTTCTCGCCGGTGCGCGAGGTGACCATGATGATCGGCACGCCCTTCAGCCGCGCATCGTTGCGCATGTAGGTGGCAAGTTCGTATCCGTCCATGCGCGGCATCTCGATATCCAGAAGCATCAGGTCGGGAACCGTATCCTGCAGCTTTTCGACTGCGTCCAGGCCATCTTTCGCGGTGACCACTTCCATGTCGGCGCGCTCGAGGACGCGCGTGGTGACCTTGCGCATGGTAATGGAATCGTCGACGACCATGATCGTGGTCTTGCGCACGACTTCGGGGAGTTCCGGCACCTGCAGCAATTCGGCGCTTTCCGGCGTCTCGCCTGCGGCGACACTTGCACGCAACGAAGCAACTCGACGCACCAGCGGCGCCAGATCGAGAATCATGATGACCGAACCGTCACCCATGATGGTCGCGCCGAAGATGCCAGGTACCGAGCTGATCTGCGGGCCAACCGACTTGACCACGATTTCGCGCGAGCCGACGACGGCATCGATGCGCACCGCGGCGCGCTGATCACCCGTGCGCGTCATCAGCAGCGGCAACTGGGTCTCATCGAGTACGCGCCCCTGCGGCACTCCGAGCAGTTGTGAAAGTTCGTAAATGTTGAAATCTTCGCCGGCGTAGGTATAGGTCTGTTCGCCACTGCTGACGCGACGGCTGTAGTCGTCGAGGGCAATGCGCACGACGCCCTGCACCGAGGACATCGGCACCGCGTAGGTGGAATCGCCGAGCTTGACCAGGATCGCCTGGGTCACCGCGAGGGTGAACGGCAGGCGGATCGTGAACGTCGTGCCGGTGCCGGCAATGGAATCGATCACCAGCGAACCACCGAGCTGCTTGATCTCGCTGTGCACCACATCCATGCCCACGCCACGGCCGGCGAGCTGGGTGACCTGCTCGGCGGTCGAGAAACCCGCTTCGAGGATGAAGCCGTACAGATCGCGGTCGGAAAGATTCACTTCCGGGCTGAGCAGGCCGAGCGAAATCGCCTTGCGCCGAATGGCATCGCGATCCATGCCGCGGCCGTCGTCGCTGATGCGCAGGACGACTTCCGTCGATTCACGCGAAACACGTATGGTGACGGTGCCATCGAGTGGCTTGTTCGCGGCAAGGCGCTGCTGCGGCGACTCGATGCCGTGGGCCAGCGCGTTGCGCAGCATGTGCTCGAACGGCGCCTTCATGCGCTCGAGCAGGTTTCGATCCATTTCGCCCTGCGCGCCTTCGACCTTGAGCTGGGCGCGCTTGCCGAGTTCCTGTGCTGCCTGGCGCACGGTGCGCCGCAGCGAGGGAACCATCGAATCGAACGGCACCATGCGCGTGCGCATGAGACCTTCCTGCAGATCCGAGCTCACCCGCGACTGTTGCAGGAGCAGGGTTTCCGACTGCCGTGTCAGGTCGTCCAGCAAGCCCTGGATGGACACCAGATCCGAAACCGATTCGCCGAGTGCTCGCGAGTACTGCTGCAGCTGCGAGAAGCGATCCAGTTCGAGCGGATCGAAGGCCGTTTCGACACCTTCATGATGCTCGCGTTGATAACGCGCGATGATCTGAGCTTCGGTCTCGATTTCGAGCTTGCGCAGCTGCTCGCGCAGACGACTGACCGTCTGCTCGAACTCGACCAGGTTGAAGCGGAAGGTGGAAATCTGCTGCTCAAGTCGCGAGCGGTAAATCGAAACTTCGCCGGCATAGTTGACCAGCGAGTCGAGCAGCTCGGAACGCACGCGGATCATTTCCTGCGGCGCACGCGGCTCGTCTTCCGTCTCCACGGCAGGCAAGGCACGTGGAGCGGGACGTGGCACCACGGCCGCAGGCTTGGCTTCCGCCGCCGGAGTCTCCGGCGCTGGCTGATGCGCAACGTCATTCAGCGTCTCGCCAGCGACCAGGTTTTCCAGCCGGGCGATCATCTGCTCGGGCATGGCGATCGCTTCACGGCGCGCAATGCGCTGGACCAGGCCGTGCAGGGCATCGTAGCTGCGTTCCAGCGCCTCGACCGCCAGCATATCCATGCTGCGATGACCGTCGTAGGTCGCGTCCAGCAGGGACTCCATGGCGTGGGTCAGGTCGCCGATCGGGCCGATACCGGCCATGCGCGCACCACCCTTCAGCGTGTGCAGGTCGCGTTGCAGGTTGACGATCAGTTCGCGATCCTGCGGGGCATCGCGAAGTTGCGCCATCACCGAATCGGAATGATCGAGGATGTCATTGCCTTCCTGGACGAAGATGTCCAGCAGGTCCTGATCCATCTCGGGCAATTCAAGCCGCCCCTCAGGCTGCAGGTCTTCCTCGTAGGCAGCCTGGTCGATCAGCACCGTCGCATCGGCAAGTGCCGGTGCCGGGCCTGCCTGCGCAGCCTCGGAGACATCCGCTTTGCCTGGCTCAACGAGGATTGTCTCGGCATCGGTCTCGATGTCGGCTTCCGCCTCGCCATCGACCAAGCTGGCTTCGAATTCCCCTGAGCCAAGTTCGATGTCGAGTGCTTCGAGCGGCTCGATGGCAGCTTCTGCCGGTGTGTCCGTGGCCGCGACCGACTCCAGCAGCGTCTCCTCGAACTCGATGGGCGACGCCGGCACGGAGGCTTCGGATTCTTCGCTGGCGATGGTTTCCGCTGCGGATTCAGGTTCATCGAATGCGGATTCCGTTACGGCCCTGTCAGGCAGCGCATCGAGCGCACCGGCGGCCTCGAAAAGGGCATCGAAATCGGTATCCGCCGGCACCTGTTCGGGCGCCACCGGCGCGTCCCAGCCGGGCGCGGATGCAGGCAGTTCGTCGGCCAGTTCGGCACTTGCGAATTCCTTGTCCTCCAACTTTTCGACCAGGGCCGAGGTCAGGTCGAGCTCGGCAAAATCCAGTTCGGTGGTCGCTGCTGTTGCGGCTTCGGCGGCAGCCGACTGCACCTCGACCGCAGCAGACTCGTCTGCGGCGGGCGACTCGGACTCTTCCTCGGCCAGCACGCCGTCGTCGTCCTGATGATAGAACTGCAGCGAGCTCTCCGGCTCGTGCAGGGTGTCGCGCAATTCGGTGATGCGCGCGGTCAATCCGTCGGTGTCGGGCAAGTCGCGGCCGCCGCGATCGAGGCAGGCCATGACTTCACGAACCATCGCGGCGGCTTCGCCGAGCACTGCCTTGCCTTCGCGATCGATCGGAAAGGCACTTGCGCGCATGCGCTTGAGGTAGCCTTCGAGCGGCGACAGCATCTGCGAGAGCGGATCGATCTCGACCATCGCGATGGCGCCACTGAGGGTATGCGCCGCGCGCAGGACCGGTTCGGAAACGGGCAACGGGCCCGAGCTGGCCTGGCCGAGAAAATCGTCGACGACGCTCAGATGCATCGCCGTTTCACTCTTGAGGATGTCGAACAGGACCGGATCCAGTCCCGGCAAGGGTCCGGCGACGATCTCGACCGAATCATCCTCGAACTCGACCGGTGTCGGTATCGGCGACGCTGCCGCCACGACCTGCAAGGGTGCAGGAATACGGCGCGTGACCCGCTTCTTGACCACGCGCTTGACCATCGTCGTCGCCGGTGCGCGGCTCGGTACCGTGGCCAGTTCGCCCTCTGCCAGGCGATCGGCGGTGTCGACGATGGCCTGGATATCAACGTCGGGCGAACCTTCGCCACGCAGGGCGGCAAGCTGTCCGGGCAAGGCATTGATGGCATGTTCGACCAGGGCCATGGCCTGCGCGCTGGGACCGATCGAGCGGTCGAGCACGCGATTGAGCATGCTCTCGACCTTCCAGCTGAATTCGCCAAGGGCGAGTGCGCCGACAAGTCGACCCGAACCCTTCAGGGTGTGGAACGAGCGACGGATCGGTTTGACCTGTTCGAGATCATCCGGCTTCGCACGCCACTGCGGAAACTGCGTGCGCAGGTTGTCGATTTCCTCCTGCACTTCTTCGATGAAGACATCACGGATCTCGTCATCGATCTCGTTGGAGGCGGTAATCTGGAAGCTGCCATCGGCGGTTCCTCCTGCGGCAACCTCCTCCTCGACTTCTTCCTCGATCTCCTCTTCGATCTCGATCCAGCGGCTGCCATCGGCATCGACGATGACGCCGACATCCGCTTGCGCGGCACCCGCATCGCTGGCCGGGATTTCCGCGTCGCGATCATGGATTGTCTCGGCAAGGCGCATGCCGGCGACATCCTGCTCGGACGGCAGGTTGTCGACAGCCTCGCCGACGATCAGGCCGCGCAAATCATCGCCTTCGGCCACTTCCACGATGCGGTCGAGTTCGGATGGTTGCTCGACGGTTACCGCATTTTCGGACGAAGGGAATTCGCGTTCGGCGGAAACCGCAAAATCAAGCCCGTCGAGGTCGACTTCCCCCGAATCGACTGCCGTCGCGGAGCGCACGGACGCACTCTGTCCCAAGGGCAGATGTTCGCCCCAACTCGGGAAATCGGAAGCCGCTGGAGCGAGATCGAGTTCCCGGCCAACATAGGCCCGCGCAGCGTTGTCGGTCGAACGCTCGACCGGCTCGACCAATGCGGCTTCCGCCGCGCGCATGTCCTCCGGGCTGAGCGGCCCGCCGCCATCCGGTCGGCCGCCGCCGCCACCAGGCTCATCGCCACCGTCTGCAACCGGAATCGGCCAATAGCCCAGGGACTCGAGGCTGCTGCGGGTCACCTCAAGGATCTTCTGACGTCCGCCGCGCTGATCGCGCGTGGCTTCAAGGTAATACTCGATCGAGGCCAGAGCATCGGCGAGCTTGTCCATCTGTTCGGTGGTCGGCACGCGCCGATGGCGGATCAGCTCGACTTCGACGAAACGCACGATGCCACTCATCAATTCCGCCGCGGCGCCGAGATCGAGCATGCGCAGGGCACCCGAAATCTCCTCCAGCAAGCGCGGAATCTGTTCGACGCGCTCGTGATCCCACGGTGATTCGATGAAGGCGATGACATCATGCTTGGCCTGCTGGATGTTCACGGCAGCTTCGTGCATCAGCGCATCGAGGATCTTCCGGATTTCCGCCTTGGGCAACTCGGTGCCATCGCCGTCGCCTTCCTCGCCGGTCGCGCCCAGGCGCTCGATGTGATCGTCCAGCGAGGCTTCGACATAGAGCAGGGCCCCGGCGACGTCGAGCAGGGTGCCTTCATCCGCCTCGCGGCGGCCTTGCGCAATCTCCTCGATGGTGGCGCGCTGCTCGGTGACCACGCGCCTCGGCACGCCGAGTCCAAGCATGCCCAGGGTGTCGCGGACCCGATCCAGCAGCTCGACCTGACCAAGCAGGTCGGCCGGATCACGTTGTTGCGCACGCAGGTAGATGTCCAGCGATTCCTTGACACGCATGAGGTCGTCCTTGATCGCCACGGAAACCGTGTCGAGCAAGGTGCGGTTGTGTCCGGAGATCGAGCTCTTGGCGTGTTCGACTTCACGATCGGTCGGCAGCAGCGAATCCAGACCGTAGGTGTCGCGAATCGCGGCAACCCGTTCGCTCTGGCTGCCGGAATGTGCAATGTAGTAAAGAAGATTCTGCACCAGCATGTGTGGCGGCACGACCTGCATGCCGACCTCACCCTGCTCGGCAAAGCGCCGGATCTCGCGATCGACTCCGCCAAACAGCAGCTTCACCGAGGCACCCGGTTGCAGGCTGCCATCGCTGACCGCGTCGGCAACACCGGCCGCCACCCAGAACAGGCGCCGCGGCTCTTCGCCGGCGGCAACGGTCTGCCGCAGGCGATCGAGGACATCACGCAATCTCGTCGAATGCTGCGGATTGCCGGAATCACGAAACCATTTGAGCAGGGCGGCCTGGAAGGCCAGGCGCAAGCGCAACGCGAGACTGCGCAGTTCCTTCAACGGAAGTTCGGCGGGCAAGCCTCTGGCCGCTTCCGGCAAGGCAATGGTCAGGTCCGGCGAAAACAGGGCGGAATCGGTGAGCAGCTTTTCGCCGCGACATGCGCGCAGATCATTCAACAGCGGCAGGAGGACGATTGGAATGTCCTTGTGGCCGGTCTGCACGCGCTCGAGATAGTCCGGCAACTGGACCATGCCGCGCATCAGCACGGAATAGCCTTCATCACGCTCGGCGACGGTGCCGGCAAGCAGGGCGTCGGCAAGGCGCTCCATCTCTTCGACGAGCATGGCCGCGCCATACAGCTCGACCATGCGCAAGGTGCCTTGCGCCTGATGCAGATAGGTCGCACAAAAGCGCATGAGGCTGGTATCGGTCGGCTCGTCGACGTAGGCCTCGAGGGCCTGACGCGCCTGCTTGAGGGTCTCGTCGAGTTCGCCCTTGACCCAGCTCAGCGTTGTGAAATCATCGTGCAGTTTCATGATTTTGTTTCGTCCTGGCGAAGCCTGCCAACCATACCGCAGCTCACCGGATTGCCTGTAAACCCTACTCGGCGCACACCACCGACCTGTGCCGTCGGGCGGTCAAGCAGTGCTGTGAACTGGCTGCCCCCAGGCCGTTCCAACTCCATGGCGCGGCCCAATCCAGTAGCGGGTCTGGTGCGGCAATTGCCGATGTCTGAATGCGGTGGCGGGTTCTCCTTCGGTCTGGGAATCGTTGCTACAAGCCGGGGTTTCAGCCCGGCAGCTTGAAGTCGGCAACGGAACGACGCAGGTCGCCGGCCAGATGCGCCAGGTTGCCGATTGATTCGGCAGTCTGGCTGGCACCGACCGATGTCTGCGTGGTGATCTCCTGAATCACGTTCATCGTCGCGGAAATGTTGGTTGCCGCAGCGGACTGCTGGCTGGCCGCGGCGGAGATGCTCTGGATGAGGTCGGCAAGATCGTGCGAGACCTTTTCAATCTCGCCAAGGGCAAGACCGGCATCCTCGGCCAGGCGCGCACCGGCCACCACCTCGGCGGTGGTCTGTTCCATCGAGCTGACCGCTTCGTTGGTATCGGACTGAATCGTCTGCACCAGGGTTTCAATTCGCTTTGTCGCATTCGCCGAACGCTCCGCGAGGCGTTGCACTTCGTCGGCGACGACCGCGAAGCCGCGGCCCGCCTCACCGGCGGAGGCGGCCTGGATGGCGGCGTTCAGGGCAAGAATATTGGTCTGCTCGGCAATGTCGTTGATCAGTTCGACGATCGAGCCGATCTCCTGCGAGGATTCACCAAGGCGCTTGATGCGCTTGGAGGTTTCCTGGATCTGGTCGCGAATCGAGTCCATGCCCTGGATGGTCTGGCGCACGATGGCTGCGCCCTTGGCAGCAATCTGCACCGAGCGCTGCGCCACTTCGGCGCTCTCGCTGGAGTTCTTCGAAACCTCGTCGATCGAAACGGCAATCTCGTTGATGGCGGCCGATGCCGAGGTGATCTGCTGGGCCTGGTGCTCGGCGGCTTCGGCCAGGTGCATCGCCGTGGCCTGGGTTTCCTGGGCGGCGGCGGACACCTGCACGGCTGTCTCGTTGATCGTGGTGACCAGGGATCGCAGCGCCTCCACCGCGAAGTTGATCGAGTCCGCGATCGCCCCGGTGATGTCTTCGGTAACGGTTGCCTTTACGGTCAGGTCACCTTCGGCCAGCGAGCCCATCTCATCCAGCAGTCGCAGAATGGCTTCCTGATTGCGCTGGTTCAACTCGGCCGACATCTGGTACCGGCTTTGCTGGTCGCGAACCAGGGTGATGCCGAGGAGGATGACGAGGACGATCGCGGCAGCGGCGGCAATGCCACCCCAGAGCGGATTCGGGAAGGTGCGCTTGGTGCCCAGCGTGCTCAGGCGATCGGCAACGTTGCGCGCCTTCAGCAGCACGCTCTGGCTGTCGGTGAAGATGGCGTCGGCAGCTTGCTTGACCACCTGCAGGCCGGTCGAGGCATCGATGATCTTGCGCACCGGCTCATCCAGCCCGTCCCACTGCGCGGACACGTCTGTCAGGATCTGACGCGCATTGGCCTGATCGATCGATTTGATGTTGAGTGCCGGCGCACCATCGATCAGTCCACCGAGCACCGACTTGTACAAGGCCGCGTCACGCGAGAAACCATCTGCGGCGGATTGGGCGTCATCGCCACCCTGGCCGATTTCCTGAACGCGCCGGATCATGCGGTCGGCCAGCAACATCTGGCGGGTCGAGATGTACACCTGGCCGGCACTGCCGTTGCGCTCGGTGAGAATGTTGACGACTTCGTTCATGCGCGAGTTGAGCACCGGCATTTTCGAGCTGAATTCGTTGGAGGTTGTCGCCGTATCCAGCACCAGGCTCTTGCCGCCGAGGATCTTGGTGGCATTGGTCAACACCGGCTCCCAGGCCGCATTCAGATCCTTGAGCTCCTTGGCCACGCCGGGCTCGTCCGCGTAGGAGGGCATGCCGGAATACGGGGTGGAGGCCGGTGCATTGCCCTTGTTCAGGTAGCCGAGGAAGGCATCGATGTCGCGTGTGGTCTTGGACAATTCGTCAAAGGCCAGCTCGTTGCCGCCGGCGGCATTGGCCGCATAGGTGGTCAAGGCCTGCGAGGCCACCTGGATCTCGGTGGTCAGCGCGCTTGCCTGGCGATCCTGGTTGCTCTTGATGGTGAGGTAAATGAAGTCTGCCGCAGCGAACGCAATCGACAACACCAGCAACACGATCAAGATGGTGTTGAGGCTGCCCGTTCGCTCGGAGCCCGAGAGTGCGCTGGAAGTTGTGCTCATCTTGTTACCTCACCCCTAAGTTGCTCATGTCCGGCCGTATCCGGGTGGATGGCCGGTTTGCTGTCATGCCGATGCTTGCTGGAAATCCGCGGAACGCACGAGTGCGGCCATGCTGAACAGGCCCCACTCGATTTCGCCAAGTTGAATCTTTTCGCCGACATAGCGGCTGTAGCGCTGATCGTCCTCGCCCAGCGCATGCGCACGCAGGTCGTCATTGAAACTGCGCTGTCCAAGTACCTCGTCGACCAGCAGGCCGACGCTGCCACCGTGCTGGCGCACGACCAGAACGCGCGTCGAATCGGTCATCAACGTGCGCTGGCCTTCGATGAAATTGCGCAGGTCGACGAGGGCGACGAGGTTGCCGCGTACATTGGCCACGCCGAGCATCCACGCTTGCGTTCCCGGAACAACCGTGAGCAGGGGCATGGTCAGGATTTCGTTGACTTCACCAATGCTGCTGACCAGGTAGCGCGCACCGATTCGGAAACCGATGCCGCGCCAGAGGCCGGGCGCGTCGATCTGCTCGGGCAAACCCGCCACATGCGCCAGGCTGCGCCGCTCGTAGTCGGCGAGCGCCTCGAAGGGTCCGGTAATCTGCAGATCGGGGCTGGTGGCCATGCTCGTCGTCTCAGCCCGGTAGCAGGTTGTCGATGCGCTGCAGCAGGGATTTCGCATCCACCGGCTTGGTGAGGAAATCCCTGGCGCCCTGACGCAGACCCCAGACACGATCGGTTTCCATGGTCTTGGTCGTCACGATAAGAATCGGAATGTGGCCGGTGCTGGCGTCGCGGCTGAGGTCGCGCGTTGCCTGGAAGCCGTTCATGCCGGGCATGATCACGTCCATGATGACCAGATCCGGACGCTCGCGCTTGACTCCGGCGATGCCTTCTTCGGCACTGCCTGCGCTGCTGACCCGGTGACCGGCCTTCTCCAGCAAGGTCGTGAAGACCCTTACGTCGGTCGGTGAATCGTCAATGATGAAAATGTGCGCCACCGCCTTACCCCTGTGAGTCGAATGGCCAAGCCAATGAACCTACTTCAGGTCCACATGCCGCCGGATCGCGCCGAGCAATTCTTCGCGCGTGAATGGCTTGGTCAGATATTGCTCGGAGCCGACGATGCGGCCACGCGCCTTGTCGAACAGCCCGTCTTTCGAGGACAGCATGATCACCGGCGTGCCCTTGAACATCTGGTTGTTCTTGATCAGTGCACAGGTCTGATAACCATCCAGACGCGGCATCATGATGTCGACGAAAATGATCTGTGGTTGCTGGTCGGAAATCTTGGCCAGCGCCTCGAACCCGTCAGTCGCCGTCACGACTTCACAACCTTCCTTGCGCAGCAAGGTCTCCGCCGTGCGGCGGATGGTTTTGGAATCGTCTATGACCATGACTTTCAGGCCGCTGAAGCTGCCTTGCTTGGTCTCATCCACCTGGTAAGGACCCCCAACCGCTGTACTGAATATTCGGACACGCAAGAAGCGTGCCTACCAAACCTCGTTTGGGAAAGAATCTGC
>Ga0209476_10000301_pt1 | contig 33452 bp, 33 predicted proteins | sample KloWWTrecipitate_FD_187179 | JGI IMG/M metagenome (GOLD analysis project Ga0209476, IMG submission 187179) | Active sludge microbial communities from Klosterneuburg, Austria, studying microevolution and ecology of nitrifiers - Klosterneuburg... | ecosystem: Engineered > WWTP > Aerobic digester... | reverse complement strand
CGAGACGCCCTCGACGAGGTCCGCGTCCCCCAGGGCGTACGAGAGCCGGATGAACCCGCTCGGGCCGAAGGCCTCACCGGGCACCACGGCCACCTCGACCTCCTCGAGGATGAGCGCGGCGAGCTCCGCCGAGGTGCGCGGGGTGCGCCCGCGGATGGTCCGTCCGAGCACGCCCTCGACGCTCGGGTAGGCGTAGAACGCGCCCTTCGGCGTCGGGCAGACCACGCCGTCGATCGCCGAGAGCATCTCGACCATGGTCCGCCGCCGCCGGTCGAACGCCGTGCGCATCTCGGCGACGGCCGACAGGTCCCCGGCCAGCGCGGCGATCGCCGCACGCTGGCTGACGTTGGCGACGTTCGAGGACAGGTGCGACTGCAGGTTGGTCGCGGCCTTGATGACGTCGGCTGGGCCGATCATCCAGCCCACCCGCCAGCCGGTCATCGCGTAGGTCTTGGCGACGCCGTTGAGGACGATGGTGGTCTCCGCCAGCTCCGGGACCACGCGGACCATCGGCGTGAAGACGGCGTCGTCGTACACGAGGTGCTCGTAGATCTCGTCGGTGATGACCCAGATCCCGTGCGCCAGGGCCCAGCGGCCGATCGCCTCGGTCTGCTCTGCCGAGTACACGGCGCCGGTGGGGTTGGACGGGGAGCAGAACAGCAGGGCCTTGGTCCGGTCGGTCCGGGCGGCCTCGAGCTGCTCGACGGTGACGAGGTAGCCCTGGTCCACGCCGGCGAACACCTCGACGGGCACGCCGCCGGCGAGACGGATCGCCTCGGGGTAGGTGGTCCAGTACGGCGCGGGCAGCAGCACCTCGTCACCCGGGTCCACGATGGTCGCGAAGGCCTGGTAGACGGCCTGCTTGCCGCCGTTGGTGACGAGCACCTGGCCCGCCGCGACGGCGTACCCGGAGTCGCGCAGCGTCTTGGCCGCGATCGCCTCGCGCAGCTCCGGCAGGCCGGCGGCGGGCGTGTAGCGGTGGTTGGCCGGCACCGAGCAGGCGGCGACGGCGGCGTCCACGATGTACGGCGGCGTGGGGAAGTCGGGCTCGCCGGCGCCGAAGCCGATCACCGGGCGGCCGGCGGCCTTGAGCGCCTTGGCCTTGGCGTCGACGGCGAGGGTCGCCGACTCCGCGATCGACCCGATCCGGGTCGAGACGCGCGCACGCGGGGCGGGGGTGGACGGGGCGGGGGCGGCGGGCTGCTGGCTCACGGGTCCAGTGTGGCAGAGGCCCGTTCGACCCATGGCGCCGGACCACGTACACTCGACCGCTGGTGGTTGACGTCCGCCATGATGCGGCACGCCCGCACGCGGGTGACGTCGTCCGCCGCACGATGAAGGGCAGTGGCGCAATTGGTAGCGCACCGGTCTCCAAAACCGGCGGTTGTGGGTTCGAGTCCCTCCTGCCCTGCGTGACCGGCTGGTCGACCGACTGGTCGCCGGCCGGCCCGGCCCGATGCCCGGGACGACGGCACGCACTCACCCGTGGAGGTGGGTCGTGGGACCGAGCACGACGAGACATGGGGACGAACGGTGAGCGATACCGCACGAGCGGCAGCCTCCGATGCCGAGGGCACGGGGCACGGCGGCTCGCGCCAGAAGAAGGGTGAGGCCGCGCGTCTCGGCCTCTTCGCCCGGATCGCGCTCTTCGTCCGCCAGGTGGTCGCCGAGCTGAAGAAGGTCGTCCGGCCCACCCGGCAGGAGCTCCTTCGCTACACCGTCGTCGTCCTCGTCTTCGTCGCCGTCGTCATGGCTTTCGTCACGGTCGTCGACCTGGGCGTCGGCAGCCTGGTCGGCTGGGTCTTCGGCGGTTGACGCCCGGCGCGGCCTGTCACAGACCGCGCCACGACCCGCACGCCGCCATCGCGCACCACCCGAGCACCACCGTCAGCAGAGAGCAGGTTCACCCCGTGTCGCAGGAGTCGCTGGAGCCGACCGAGCAGGACGAGACCCTCGTCGTGCCCGCACTCGACGACGCCGTCGTGCCCGAGGGCGAGCCCGAGACGGTCGCGCCGGACGAGGACGAGGCAGTCGAGACCCCGGTCGACGACGAGCCCGAGGTCGTCGAGGACGAGACCCCCGTCGAGGACGAGGAGCCGGCCGACCCGGTCGAGGCCTTCAAGGCCGAGCTGCGCCGCCGCCCCGGGGACTGGTTCGTCATCCACTCCTACGCCGGCTACGAGAACCGCGTGAAGGCGAACCTCGAGAACCGCATCGGCTCGCTCAACATGGAGGACTTCATCTTCCAGGTCGAGGTCCCGATGGAAGAGGTCATCGAGATCAAGAACGCCCAGCGCAAGGTGGTGCGCAAGGTCCGCATCCCCGGCTACGTGCTGGTGCGGATGGACCTCACCGACGAGTCGTGGGGCGCCGTGCGGCACACGCCGGGGGTCACGGGCTTCGTCGGCCACACCCACCAGCCCGTGCCGCTGACGCTCGACGAGGTGTTCTCGATGCTCGCCCCGGCCCTGGCCCCGGTGACCGAGCGCGCCAAGGCTGCTGCTGCCCCCAAGATCGCCGTGGACTTCGTCATCGGCGAGTCGGTCACCGTCACCGACGGCCCGTTCGACACCCTGCCCGCCTCGATCTCGGAGATCAACGCCGAGGCGCAGAAGCTCAAGGTGCTCGTCTCCATCTTCGGCCGCGAGACCCCGGTCGAGCTGTCGTTCCACCAGGTCGCCAAGATCTGAACCGGCCGCCCCGCGTCGCGGGGCAGCACTGCAACCGGGTCATCGCCCACGGCGTCGGCTCACGACAAGAACGGAAGTCAGCATGCCTCCCAAGAAGAAGGTCTCCGGCCTCATCAAGCTCCAGATCAAGGCCGGGGCCGCCACACCGGCGCCGCCGATCGGTCCGGCGCTCGGTCAGCACGGCGTCAACATCATGGAGTTCTGCAAGGCGTACAACGCGCTGACGGAGTCGCAGCGCGGGGACGTCATCCCGGTCGAGATCACGGTCTACGAGGACCGCTCGTTCACCTTCATCACCAAGACCCCGCCGGCCGCTGAGATGATCAAGAAGGCAGCCGGCGTCGCCAAGGGCTCGGCCACCCCGCACACCGTCAAGGTCGCGTCGCTGACGTCGGCCCAGGTGCGCGAGATCGCCACCACCAAGCTCGAGGACCTCAACGCGAACGACCTCGACGCCGCGTCGAAGATCATCGCCGGGACCGCGCGCTCGATGGGCATCACCGTCAAGGACTGACCGCACCACCTGCGGCACCCGCCGCGACATCACCCCCAGTGGCAGGGCCGTGTGCGGCCCGTCGACCACGACTGCCGAGGAGAAGAGCAGATGGCACAGCACAGCAAGGCGTACCGCGCCGCAGCAGAGACGATCGAGGCGGACAAGATCTACTCGCCGCTCGAGGCGATCCGGCTGGCGCGCAAGACGTCGACCACGAAGTACGACGCGACCGTCGAGGTGGCCTTCCGCCTCGGCGTCGACCCGCGCAAGGCGGACCAGATGGTCCGTGGCACGGTCATCCTCCCGCACGGCACGGGCAAGACCGCCCGCGTCATCGTCTTCGCGACCGGTGAGCGGGCCCAGCAGGCCCTCGACGCCGGCGCGGACGAGGTCGGCGGCGACGAGCTCATCGCCAAGGTCGCGGCCGGCTACACGGACTTCGACTCCGCCGTCGCGACCCCCGACCTCATGGGCAAGGTCGGCCGCCTGGGCAAGGTGCTGGGCCCCCGTGGCCTCATGCCGAACCCCAAGACGGGCACCGTGACGATGGACGTGGCCAAGGCCGTGTCCGACATCAAGGGCGGCAAGATCGAGTTCCGCGTCGACAAGCACGCCAACCTGCACTTCATCATCGGCAAGGTGTCCTTCCCGGACGTCTCGCTGGTGGAGAACTACGCCGCGGCGCTCGAGGAGATCCTGCGGCTGAAGCCGGCCTCCTCGAAGGGCCGGTACATCGCCAAGGCGTTCGTCACCACGACGATGGGCCCGAGCATCCAGCTCGACCAGAACAAGACGCGTCACCTCACCGAGGAGGACGACGAGTCCTGAGCCCAGCCGCTCGCAGCGAGGCCCGGTCCCCCCCTGAGGGGACCGGGCCTCGCTGCGTCCGGAGCGCGGGTCCGGAGCGCGGGTCCGGAGCGCCAGCTTCGGTGCCGCGAACCCGCGGTGCCCGCGATGTCACAGACCGCCGACCCCGCGCTCCTGAGGGGGTGACCCGCCCGATCCGGCGCCGCCCCGCCGGGGCGTGCGACACGGGTCGGGGTCCGGCGATGCGGGAGAGGTCGATGCGGTGCACCATGTGGTGGTGGTCCGAGGCGGCGCACGCGCACGGGCCGGACGACCCGGGAAGGGCGCAGGGCGATGACCCCCACGGCGGACGGGACGAGCGACCTCGGCGTCGCCACGCCGAGCCTCGCTGCGCGGGCCTCGGCGGCGCTGACTGCCTACCGCGCCGGTGCCACCGCACCCCTGGGTGAGCTGGTCAAGGAGCTCACCCCGATGCTGTGGCGCATCGCGCGAGCCCAGGGCTGCGAGCGCGAGGAGGCCGAGGACGTCGTCCAGGGCGTCTGGCTCGCCCTGGTGCGCAGCGCGCCGACCATCCGCGAGCCCGACGCCGTGCTGGGCTGGCTCGTGGTCAGCGCGCGCCGCGCGGCGTGGCGTGTCGTGGCGCGTCGCCGTGAGGACGACCGCCGGACCACCCAGCTGCCGGACGCGGAGCTCACGCCAGGGCGCGAGCTGCGCTCGGCCGAGGCGCCCCCGGACTCCTCCGTGCTCACCGCGGAGCGTGACCGCGCGCTGTGGCGGCACTTCCTCGAGCTCCCGGCCCGCTGCCAGCAGCTGCTGCGCTTCGTGGCCACCGCCGACCGCCCGGACTACGCGGCGATCGCCGAGGCCACCGGGATGAAGGTCACCGCCGTGGGGATCACCCGGGGACGGTGCCTGGCCAAGCTGCGCACACTGCTGGACGACGACGAAGGGTGGCTGGGGGCATGAGCCGGGAGTACTCCGCCGACGAGGCCGTGGACGCGACGGACCTGGCGCTGGTCGCCGACCTGGCGCGCGTCCTGGACCGCGTGGACCCCATGCCGCCCGGCATCGTCGACCGCGCGCTCTTCGCGCTGACCCTCGAGGGCCTGCACGCCGAGCTCATGGAGCTCGCCTGGCTCGAGGAGCCGACGCTGGCCGTCCGCGGTGAGCAGACGGTGCAGGCCAGGACGATCACCTTCACGTCGGAGCAGGTCACCGCGATGATCACCCTGTCGGTGAGCCCGTCCGGCGGTGTGCGGGTGGACGGCTGGATCGCCCCGGCGACCGGCTTCGACATCGAGCTGCACCGCCCCGCGGGGGTGCTGCACGCGCGTTCGGACGACGACGGCGCCTTCGTGCTGCCCGACGTCCCGCACGGTCCGGCCGGCCTCGTGCTGCGGCGGTCGGACGGCACGGGCCCGGCGGTGAGCACCCCCGTCATCGAGCTGTGAGCCGCGGTGGCGGCACGTCGGGGGCGGGCACGGGTCAGGCACGGCGTGGGCACGGACGGCCCGGGCGGGCACGGTCGGGACAGGGACCAGCGAGAGGGAGCACATGAGCCAGGACGCGGTGCGCAGGCCGGTGGGGGACAAGGGCCCGGAGCGGGGTGACCAGGAGGCGCCCGCCACGCTCGGCTGGCGCATGCGCACGCTCGACCCGCTCACCGCGGTGCGTCGTGCCGGCGCCCCGGCGCCGGGGCCGACCACCTACGTCGCGGACCGGGTGCTCGTCCGTGGCGTGCTCGCCGATGCCGCGCCGGACCTGTCGGACCTCGCCGAGGCGGCGGCGAAGCGCGGCTGGAGCATCGCCGTCGAGCCGCGGGACCTCGCCGATCTCGCCCTCGTGCGCCAGGCGGACCTCGGGCAGGACGTCGTCGCAGGCCTGTCCGACGCGTTCTCCTTCGGGGTGCGGCTCGAGCCCGCGCCGGGGACCGCGTCGGCGCCGCCCGACGCCTGGGAGCTCGTCGAGGCGCTCGGCGGGCGTTCGGCGACGGCCGGTGCCGGGCTGAGCCTGGACCATGTGCTCGTCGCGTCGCCGGGGCCCTCGATCGGTGGCACGCCCTACACGCAGCCGCACCCCTACACGCAGCCGCACCCCTACACCCAGCCGCACCCCTACACCCAGCCGCACCCCTACACCCAGCCGCACCCCGCCGCGGGCATCGGCGAGTACGGCTCCGCCGGCTCGGGCGGACGCAGCCCGGTGGCGTGGGTGGGCCCGTCGCCGGCCCGTCGCCACCGCGCGGGCGAGACCGTGAGCCGGACGGCGAAGGGTCTCGACCGGCCCGTCGTCGCCGTCCTGGACACGGGCACGGGCACCCACCCGTGGCTGGGGGACGACGTCGTCGTGCGCAACCCCACGGTGCTCGGCGTTCCCATCGGTCCGTACCCGGCTGCGCACCCGTCCGCCGGTGACTCCGAGGTCGGCGGCATGGCCGGCAACCCCCTCACGGGTGGGCTCGACCCGGCGTCGGGGCACGGCACGTTCATCGCCGGCCTGGTGCACCAGGGCTGCCCGGACGCCGTCATCCTGTCCGCCCGGCTCTACGGCGGCGAGGGGGCGATCCCCGAGTGGGACCTGCTGAGCGCGCTGCGTCGGCTGCTGATCTTCCACGTCCTCGGCCTGCACGGGCGGACCGGCTACCACCCGGTGGACGTCCTCAACCTGTCGCTCGGCTACTACCACGAGCGTCCCGAGGACGCGGCGTTCGACCAGCCCTTCGCCCGGAGCCTGGCGGCGCTGGCGCGGCACGGCGTCGTCGTCGTGGTCTCCGCCGGCAACGACGGGGACCCGCGGCCGCTCTACCCCGCGGCCTTCGCCCCGCTGCTCGACCTCACGGCCACGCCGCCGGCACCGCTGCACCCCGCGGCGCTGAGCGCCGCAGAGCTCCCGGTGCTGACCGTCGGCGCGCTCAACCCGGACGGGACCACGGCGCTGTTCTCCAACGACGGGCCGTGGGTGACGTGCCTGCGCCCCGGCGCGGCCGTGGTGAGCACGCTGCCCACCACGCTCGACGGCTCGGTCGCGGCCACGCGCGACCTCGCCGGCCGGCGCTCGGGGGAGCGTCGCGCGACGATGGACCCGGACGGCTTCGGCGGCGGGTTCGGGGTGTGGAGCGGCACGTCCTTCGCCACGCCCGTGCTGGCGGGCGAGCTCGCGGCTGCGCTGCTGGCGCGGCGCGAGCAGGTGCCCCCGCCGGCCCCGGGCGGGTCGTGGGCCGACGCGGTGGCCGCGCGGTGCACCCTGGGCTGGCAGGCCGTCGCGGCGACCACGGGTCTGGCGCCCGGGTCGTGAGGCATCCCGCTCCGCCACGGGCGGGGCCGTCGCGACGGTGGGGAGGGCGATGACCGCGACCCGGGGGCTCGCCGGTGCCCGTAGCGCGCTCGAGGCCGGCCTGGCGCACAACGCGGCAGGTCGGCCCGCGCGCGCGTCGGGCCGGTTCCGGGCGGCGCTGAGCAGGCTCGAGGACGCCGCACCAGCCGGCGCGTCCGAGGCTCCGCCGGACCGGGCGGCCGACCGCGTGCCCGACGAGGCCGCGTCGTACGTCCGCGCGCGCGCGCTGCTCGGTCTGGTGATGAGCGACTACGAGCTGCGGGCCGACGTCGCCGCCAGCCGGGCGATGCTCGACGCGGCCGAGCGCAGCGCGCGAGCGGCCGGGGCGGCCGCCGTCGAGGTCGCGATCCACGGCCAGCGGGGGCTGCTGTGGATGCGGGCGGGTGACGTCGATGCCGCGCTGCGTGAGCTGGACCGCGCCGTCGCACGCCTGGCCGACGCCGAGCCCGTCGACGCGTGCGTGCTGCTCCTCAACCGCGGCACGCTGCACCTCGAGCGCGGCCACCTCGGCCGTGCCAGGGCGGATCTCGCCGGGTGCGCCGAGCGGGCCGAGGCGATCGGCGACGGGCTGCTGACCTTCAAGGCCCGGCACAACCTCGGCTACCTCGAGTTCCTCGAGGGGGACCTGCCGGCCGCCCTCGCGGCGATGGCCGACGCCGCGCGGATCGACCACGGCGCGTCCCCGGCTGTCGCGCTGCTCGACCAGGCGCAGGTGCTGCTCGAGGCGGGCCTCACCACGGAGGGAGATGCCACCCTCGGCCGTGCGGCCGAGCTCTTCGCCGCGCACCGGCTGACCCACGACCTCGCGGAGGTCGAGCTCGCGAGGGCGCACTGCGCGCTGCTGGCGGGGCGGTCAGCCGACGCCCTGCGCTGGGCGCGCGCGGCACGACGCAGGTTCGTCCGGCGGGGCAACGTCGCGTGGGCGGCGCGGGCCGACCTCGCCGTCGCCAGGGCGCGGCTCGCCATCCTCGTCGCGGCGGACCCGCCCGACCCGGCTGCGCTCGGGCGGCTGGCCCGCCGGGCCGAGGCGCTCGGCCGGCGCGTCCGGGCGCGGCGTGGCGGGGGTGCTCGCGAGACCGGCCGGGTCGCCATGGTCACGGCTGCCGAGGCGTGGGTGGCCGCGGGGCGGCCCGAGCCGGCTCGCGCCGCGCTGCGGGCCGCCGGCCGGCTCACAGGGCGCGAGTCGCTGTCCATGGCCGTGCAGGTCCGCGTGGTCCGGGCGCGCCTCGCCTTCGCCGCGGGGGAGCCGGCTGCGGCCCGGCGGCACGTGCGGGCCGGCCAGGCGATGCTCGCCGAGCACCGCCGCCAGCTGGGCTCCGTGGAGGCCGTGACCGCCGCAGCGCTGCACGGCGGCCGGCTGACAGACGCGGACGTCGCCGCCGCGCTGGATCGCGGGGACCCCGCCGACGTGCTCGAGGCCCTCGAGCGCGGCCGGGCGACGTTCGCCGGCCCGGCCCGGGTGCGCCCGCCGCAGGACCCGACCCTCGCCGAGCTGCTCGCCGAGCTGCGCCAGTGCCTCGAGCGCGAGCGGCTCGTCCCCCCGGACGGCGGCGACGCGGCGCTGGCCGAGCGCGACGCGCTGCGCCGGGAGGCGGCCCGGTTGCGCGCGCTGGCCCGCGAGCGGTCGTGGCGGCTCGGCGACGGGACGGGTGCCCCGACGGCGCCCACCGCGCGCGAGGTCCGGTCGTCCCTGGCCGGCCCGTGGTCCGACGGCGGGCCGACCGTCGCGGACTACCTCGTGCACGCCGGCGGGGTGCACGTCGTCGTCGTGGACAGCTCCGGTCTGAGCCTGCGACGGCTGGCCGGTGCCGAGGAGGTCGACGAGCTCGCCCGCCGCCTGCGTGCGGACCTCCAGGTGCTCGCCAACCCGCTGCTGCCCGCACCCCTGCGGACGGTCGCGCGGACCTCGTTGCGCCGGGGCCTGGGACGGCTCGACGCGTTGCTCGTCGCGCCGCTGGGGTGCGACGGGTCGCTGCACGTCGTCGCGAGCGGCGCCCTCGTCACGCTGCCCTGGGGTCTGGCGCCGTCGCGGGCCGGCCGGGCGACGAGTGTGAGCACCCGGCTGACGGTGCCCACCGGCACGGGGCCGGAGCGCCCGCCGGGGGTCGTCGCCCTGGCCGGGCCGGGCCTGGTGCACGCCGAGGCGGAGGTCGCCGCCGTGGCGCGCGCGTGGCCCTCGGCGACGCCACTGGTGGGCCCCGCCGCCGACTGCGCCGCCGGCGCCGCAGCCCTGCGCACGGCCGGCGTGGTGCACCTCGCGACCCACGGCCACCACGAGGCCGACAACCCGCTCTTCTCCTGGGTCCGGCTCGCCGACGGGCCGCTGTTCGCCCACGAGCTCGAGGGCGCGACGCTCGTCGGCTCGGTGGTGGTGCTCTCGGCGTGCGAGGTGGGCCGCGCCACCGTCCGTCCGGGGGGTGAGGTGCTCGGCCTGGCCAGCGTGCTGCTGCGGCTGGGCGCCGGCGCGGTGGTCGCGGCGCTCGCCCCGTTGCGCGACGACGTCGCGGCCCGGGTGATGCCCGCCCTGCACGGGCACCTCAGCGCCGGGGCGAGCCCGGCCCGGGCGCTCGCGGCGGCGTGCGCCGGCACCGACGAGCCCGTCCCGCTCGCGTGCTTCGCTCCCACGCTCGCCCGCGACGGTGCGTAGGTCCCGCCGCGCGCTCCCGGCCGCGTCCGTGCAGGTCACCGGGCCGTCACGCCCGCGGATGCGGCGGGCGGAGCGCTGTCCTCGAGGCCGACCACGCCGGGCTACCGGACCAGCGCGCCAGCAGGCGCGCCGGACCAGCGCGCGGTGAGCTCCGTGACCTGCGCGGCGTAGGCCCCCGCGGCGAGCACGGCTGCGGCCCCGGTGCCCTGGAGCAGGGTGAGCCCGTCGGGGCCGCCGGCGGGGACGTCGTGCCCGGGCGCAGCGAGGTCGGCGTGCAGGCTGCAGCCGGGCAGCAGCCCGATCGCGTCGTGCCCCGTCACGGCGACCACGCCGGTCACCGAGGCGGGGAAGGCCAGCACGTCGGGGCCGAGGTCACCCGCTGCCGCGAAGACCCGCGCCCCACCGGCCACCGACGCGCGCAGGGTGGTCGTGACCCGTCGGCCCAGGTGGTGCCGTCCGAACGGCAGCACGATCACCGCGGCGCGCCCGGCCATCGCCCAGCGCACGGCGCGCGCCACGACCTCGTCCACCCAGCGCCCGTCGCAGTCGAGCACGGGTGCGACGAGGAGGTCGGCCGCGGGCACGAGCCCGCGCACCTGCGCCGTGCCCTGGCCGACGAGCAGCGTGGCGTAGGACGTCGAGCGCCCCGTCCGGCCGGTGCCCGCGGTGCCGAAGGTGCCGTCGGGGGCCTCCGGGCAACGGGGCCCGGCCCAGGTGCGCACCCGCGCCCCGCGCAGGTCGGGGTGGGCCAGGTCGACGGGTGCGTCGAGCAGGGCGATCCGCACGCCCGCCCCGGTGCCGTCCCGGGTCGGGGCGGGGCACGGCGCGAGCGGCACGGACAGCCTCGGCCGTCGGCCGGCCGAGAGCCACGCTGCGCAGTCGACGACGGCGGGCGCGGCAGCCGTCGGGGCGGGCGCTCCGTCGCGCACCGCCGTGACCTCGACGGACGTTCCCGCGCCGTCGCGCACCGACACGCCGTCGACCGCGGTCGCCCGGGTCACCGTCGTGCTCCCGTCGCGCGTGCGCCGTCCCCCTGCGACGGCGATGGCGCCCGGGCTGGACGGCGGTGCGGGCTGGCCGTGACGGGTCGAGGCATGGGCGCTCCCTGGGCTCGCGGGCCTGGCGGTGGCCCTTCGCCCCTCCAGAGCGTGGTGTGGCCCGTCTGTGACATCCGGGGACCTGCGGGGTCCCTGGCCGTCGGTCGGTCGGCATGACGATTTGGCCCCCGGCCCCACGGCGCGTACCCTGATCATGCCCAAGACCGCAGGTCGTCATGCCGCCCCTCCCGGGACGGCAGACCGAAGTCCCGCACAGCGGGAGCCAGCGCAGGTGAGAGTCTCCCGAGGGAGCCGCGCGCACGCCGCCGGTTCCACCCCGAGCCCCGCGCCTGCGCGGGGCTCGTCGTCGTTCCGGGGCCAGGTACGTCACCTGCGGTACCACCACCGGAAGGAATGCCATGGCGAGGCCGGACAAGGCAGCCGCGGTCGCGGAGCTCACGGACCAGTTCCGCGAGTCGAACGCCGTCGTGCTGACCGAGTACCGCGGGCTCACCGTCAAGCAGCTCAAGCAGCTGCGGACGGCGCTGCGCGGCGACGCAACCTACGCCGTGGTGAAGAACACGCTGTCGTCCATCGCGGCCAAGCAGGCAGGCGTCGAGGGTCTTGACGACCACCTCGCCGGCCCCTCGGCCATCGCCTTCGTCACCGGTGACCCGGTGTCGGCGGCGAAGGGACTGCGTGACTTCGCCAAGGCTCACCCGCAGCTCGTCATCAAGGGTGGTGTCCTCGAAGGGCGCACCCTGAGCGCTGCGGACATCACCAAGCTCGCGGACCTCGAGTCCCGTGAGGTCCTGCTGGCCAAGGCCGCAGGCGCGTTCAAGGCGACGCTCTTCGGAGCGGCGTACCTGTTCGCCGCACCCACGGCCCAGGCCGTGCGCACCATCGATGCCCTGCGTGAGAAGCGGGCGACCGAGGAGCAGGCGGCCTGACCCTCGGGTCGACCACCAGCCGCTCGACACACCACCCCCTCCTGCTACCGACCCGCTGTCGGTGCAGGGCAACAAGGAAGGACACGCCACCATGGCGAAGCTCACCACCGACGAGCTCATCTCCGCGTTCAAGGAGCTCACCCTCATCGAGCTCTCCGAGTTCGTGAAGGCGTTCGAGGAGACCTTCGAGGTCACCGCCGCCGCTCCGGTCGCCGTCGCGGCCGCCGCCGGCCCCGCCGCCGCCGTCGAGGAGGTCGAGGAGCAGACCGAGTTCGACGTCGTGCTCGAGGCCGCCGGCGAGAAGAAGATCCAGGTCATCAAGGAGGTGCGCGCGCTGACGAGCCTCGGCCTCAAGGAGGCCAAGGACCTCGTCGACGAGGCACCCAAGGCCGTCCTGGAGGGCGTCACCAAGGAGGCCGCCGAGAAGGCCAAGGCCGCCCTCGAGGGTGCCGGCGCGACCGTCACCGTCAAGTGACGATCTGATCCACCCGGTGCCCTCGGGCACCAGCCGAGAGGCCCGTACCCCTGGGGTGCGGGCCTCTCGTCGTCGCACCGAGGGTCCCCTCGAGCGGAGCTCTCCTGCCCCCGTGCGGAGCGTCCTGCCCCCGTGCGGAGCGTCCTGCCCCCGTGCGGAGCGTCCGTCCCTCGTGCGGAGCGTCCCGGTCCCCCGTGCGGAGCGTCCCGGTCGTGCGCGGAGGTCTTGGCCCGGGTGCGGAGCGTTCCCGTCCGACACGCCCGCGTGTCGCGACCACAACGCTCCGCGCTCGTGGGGGAGGGGGCTGAACACGTGGGGTGGGGCGCGTGGGTCGCAGGGTCCCGTGGCGACTCGCGGGGCCACGCGGTGGGGGAGGATGAGACCTCGCGCACCCTCGCGTCAAGTCGTCGGATGACCCGGGTGGACAGTGCTCGGGCAACTGAGTATGCTAGCGCTTTGCGCTGGCCTGTGTCCGCGACCCCGTATAACCCGAGCCCTCCATCGTCGTGCCTGTGCGACGGTAGACGCTCCGCGGCCGGGGGGTCGCGCCTCGCCGGGACTCGGCGCGCTGCACTCGATCCGCAGGGAAGGACCCCTCTTGGCTGCCTCGCGCACCCCTTCTGCTCCGACCGCCGACGCTATCGCGAACCGCACTGCTTCGCGCCGCGTCTCGTTCGCCAAGATCCACGAGCCGCTGGAGGTGCCCGACCTCCTGGGCCTCCAGACGGAGAACTTCGACTGGCTGCTCGGCAACGCCGCGTGGCAGGAGCGGGTCGCCGCCGCCGTCGAGGCGGGCCGGCAGGACGTCCCGGAGACGTCGGGCCTCGAGGAGATCTTCGAGGAGATCTCCCCGATCGAGGACTTCGGCGGCAGCATGTCGCTGTCCTTCCGGGACCACCGCTTCGAGCCGCCCAAGTACACGGCGGAGGAGTGCAAGGAGAAGGACTTCACCTTCGCCGCGCCGCTGTTCGTCACGGCGGAGTTCGTCAACTACACGACCGGTGAGATCAAGAGCCAGACGGTCTTCATGGGCGAGTTCCCGCTCATGACCGAGCGCGGCACGTTCATCATCAACGGCACGGAGCGCGTCGTCGTCTCCCAGCTCGTCCGCTCGCCGGGCGTGTACTTCGAGCGCACGGCAGACAAGACCTCGGACAAGGACATCTTCACCTCGAAGATCATCCCCAGCCGTGGCGCGTGGCTCGAGTTCGAGATCGACAAGCGCGACGCCGTCGGCGTGCGCGTCGACCGCAAGCGCAAGCAGTCGGTCACCGTGCTCCTCAAGGCCCTCGGTCTGACGGAGACGGAGATCCGCGAGGAGTTCGCGCAGTTCCCGGCTGTCCTGGAGACCCTCGAGAAGGACCACGTCAACACCCAGGACGAGGCGCTGCTCGACATCTACCGCAAGATCCGCCCGGGCGAGCCGCCCACGGTCGAGGCCGGCCGCGCGCTGCTCGACAACTTCTACTTCAACGCCAAGCGCTACGACCTGGCGAAGGTCGGCCGCTACAAGGTGAACAAGAAGCTCGGCATCGACGCGCCGCTCAGCGACTCGGTGCTGTCCGTCTCCGACATCGTCGCGACGATCAAGTACATGGCGGCCCTGCACGCCGAGGTCGCGACCATCGGCGGCACGCGTGCCGGCGAGGCGATCGACGTCCGCGTCGAGACCGACGACATCGACCACTTCGGCAACCGTCGCATCCGCGCGGTCGGCGAGCTCATCCAGAACCAGGTCCGCACGGGCCTGTCCCGGATGGAGCGCGTCGTGCGCGAGCGCATGACGACCCAGGACGTCGAGGCGATCACGCCGCAGACCCTGATCAACATCCGCCCCGTGGTGGCGTCGATCAAGGAGTTCTTCGGCACGTCGCAGCTGAGCCAGTTCATGGACCAGAACAACCCGCTCGCGGGCCTGACGCACAAGCGTCGCCTGTCCGCGCTCGGCCCGGGTGGTCTGTCCCGTGACCGCGCCGGCATGGACGTCCGCGACGTCCACCCGTCCCACTACGGCCGCATGTGCCCGATCGAGACCCCTGAGGGCCCGAACATCGGCCTCATCGGCTCGCTCGCCACCTACGGCCGGATCAACCCGTTCGGCTTCGTGGAGACCCCGTACCGCAAGGTCACCAAGGGTCGCGTCACCGACGAGGTGCACTACCTCACGGCCGACGACGAGGACCGCCACGTCATCGCCCAGGCGAACGCCCCCCTCAAGGCCAACGGCCAGTTCGAGGAGGACCGCGTCCTCGTCCGCATCAAGGGCGGCGAGGTCGAGATCGTCCCCGGCGCGGCCGTGGACTACATGGACGTCTCGCCGCGCCAGATGGTGTCCGTCGCCACCGCGATGATCCCGTTCCTCGAGCACGACGACGCCAACCGCGCGCTCATGGGCGCGAACATGCAGCGCCAGGCCGTGCCGCTGGTCCGCTCCGAGGCGCCGCTCGTCGGCACCGGCATGGAGCGCCGCGCGGCGGTCGACGCCGGTGACGTCATCGTGGCGACCAAGGCCGGTGTGGTCACCGAGGTCTCGGCCGACCTCATCGTCACGGCGAACGACGACGGCACGACGTCGACCTACCGGGTCGCGAAGTTCCGCCGCTCCAACCAGGGCACGTCCTACAACCAGCGCGTGCTGGTCGACGACGGCGCCAGGGTCGAGGTCGGCTCGGTGCTCGCCGACGGCCCCGCCACCGACGAGGGCGAGCTCGCGCTCGGCCGCAACCTGCTCGTGGCCTTCATGTCGTGGGAGGGCTACAACTACGAGGACGCGATCATCCTGTCGCAGCGCCTCGTGCAGGACGACGTCCTGTCCTCGATCCACATCGAGGAGCACGAGGTCGACGCGCGCGACACCAAGCTCGGCCCCGAGGAGATCACGCGGGACATCCCGAACGTCTCCGAGGACGTCCTGGCCGACCTCGACGAGCGCGGCATCATCCGCATCGGCGCCGAGGTCACGGCGGGCGACATCCTCGTCGGCAAGGTCACGCCCAAGGGCGAGACCGAGCTGACCCCGGAGGAGCGCCTGCTGCGTGCCATCTTCGGCGAGAAGGCCCGCGAGGTGCGGGACACGTCCCTCAAGGTGCCCCACGGCGAGTCCGGCACGGTCATCGAGGTCCGCACGTTCAACCGTGAGGACGGCGACGAGCTGCCCGCCGGCGTCAACGAGCTGGTCCGCGTCTACATCGCCGCGCGCCGCAAGATCACGGACGGCGACAAGCTCGCCGGCCGCCACGGCAACAAGGGCGTCATCTCCAAGATCCTCCCGGTCGAGGACATGCCCTTCCTGCCCGACGGCACCCCCGTCGACATCGTGCTCAACCCGCTCGGCGTGCCCGGCCGCATGAACGTCGGTCAGGTGCTCGAGGTCCACCTCGGGTGGGTTGCCAAGCAGGGCTGGGACATCGAGTTCGCGAACGGCGACGAGGCGTGGCTCGACCGTGTCCCGCCGGCAGCCGTGCGCAGCGCGCCCGGCGTCCCGGTGGCCACCCCGGTGTTCGACGGCGTCCCGGAGGAGGTCCTCACCGGCCTGCTCTCGGTCACCCACCCCAACCGCGACGGCGACCGCATGGTCGACGGCACGGGCAAGGCGCGGCTGTTCGACGGCCGCTCGGGCGAGCCGTTCCCCGACCCGGTCGCCGTGGGCTACATGTACATCCTCAAGCTGCACCACCTGGTGGACGACAAGATCCACGCCCGCTCGACCGGCCCGTACTCGATGATCACCCAGCAGCCGCTCGGTGGTAAGGCGCAGTTCGGCGGCCAGCGGTTCGGCGAGATGGAGGTGTGGGCGCTCGAGGCGTACGGCGCCGCGTACACGCTCCAGGAGCTGCTGACGATCAAGTCCGACGACGTGCCGGGCCGGGTCAAGGTGTACGAGGCGATCGTCAAGGGGGAGAACATCCCCGACTCGGGCATCCCGGAGTCCTTCAAGGTCCTCCTCAAGGAGATGCAGTCGCTCTGCCTCAACGTGGAGGTGCTGTCCTCGGACGGCGTCTCCATCGACATGAAGGAGAACGACGACGAGGTCTACCGGGCAGCGGAGGAGCTGGGCATCGACCTGTCCCGCCGCCCGAACGCCTCGAGCATCGAAGAGATCTGACCTCGCGCGTGCCGGTCGGGACCCACGTCCCGACCGGCACCGCCTCGGCTCTCACCGGCCGGCACCCACAGTCACGGTGAACTTCAGACGAAGGAAGTAGGACACCTTGCTCGACGTCAACGTCTTCGACGAGCTGCGCATCGGCCTGGCGACCGCGGAGGACATCCGTACCTGGTCCCACGGCGAGGTCAAGAAGCCCGAGACCATCAACTACCGCACGCTCAAGCCGGAGAAGGACGGCCTGTTCTGCGAGAAGATCTTCGGTCCCACGCGGGACTGGGAGTGCTACTGCGGCAAGTACAAGCGCGTGCGCTTCAAGGGGATCATCTGCGAGCGCTGCGGGGTCGAGGTCACCCGTTCCAAGGTCCGCCGCGAGCGGATGGGGCACATCGAGCTGGCCGCCCCGGTCACCCACATCTGGTTCTTCAAGGGCGTGCCCTCGCGCCTGGGCTACCTGCTCGACCTCGCGCCGAAGGACCTCGAGAAGGTCATCTACTTCGCCGCGTACATGATCACCGAGGTCGACGTCGACGGTCGTCACGAGGACCTGCCGAACCTCCAGAACGAGATCGACCTGGAGAAGAAGGAGATCACCACGCGTCGCGACGTCGACATCGACAAGCGCGCACGGATGCTCGAGACCGACCTCGCGGAGCTCGAGGCCGAGGGTGCCAAGGCCGACGCGCGCCGCAAGGTCCGTGACTCCGCCGAGCGGGAGATGGCTCAGCTGCGCAAGCGTGCGGACCTCGAGCTCGAGCGCCTCGACGCCGTCTGGGACCGCTTCAAGAACCTCAAGGTCGCGGACCTCGAGGGCGACGAGATGCTCTACCGCCAGCTGACGGACCGGTACGGCAACTACTTCAAGGGCTCGATGGGCGCCGCGGCGATCCAGAAGCGCCTGCAGGACTTCGACCTCGAGGCCGAGGCCCTGTCGCTGCGCGACACGATCAAGAACGGCAAGGGTCAGCGCAAGACGCGTGCCCTCAAGCGGCTCAAGGTCGTCAACGCGTTCCTCACGACCTCCAACACGCCCCAGGGCATGGTCCTGGACGCCGTGCCGGTCATCCCGCCGGACCTGCGCCCCATGGTCCAGCTCGACGGTGGCCGCTTCGCCACCTCGGACCTCAACGACCTGTACCGCCGCGTCATCAACCGGAACAACCGCCTCAAGCGGCTGCTGGACCTGGGCGCGCCGGAGATCATCGTCAACAACGAGAAGCGGATGCTCCAGGAGGCCGTCGACGCGCTGTTCGACAACGGCCGCCGCGGGCGCCCGGTGACCGGCCCGGGCAACCGGCCGCTGAAGTCCATCTCGGACATGCTCAAGGGCAAGCAGGGGCGGTTCCGTCAGAACCTGCTCGGCAAGCGCGTGGACTACTCGGGCCGTTCCGTCATCGTGGTGGGCCCCGAGCTCAAGCTGCACCAGTGCGGCCTGCCCAAGCAGATGGCCCTGGAGCTCTTCAAGCCCTTCGTCATGAAGCGGCTGGTCGACCTCAACCACGCGCAGAACATCAAGAGCGCCAAGCGCATGGTCGAGCGCGCCCGTCCCCAGGTGTGGGACGTGCTCGAGGAGGTCATCACCGAGCACCCCGTGCTGCTCAACCGCGCACCGACCCTGCACCGCCTGGGCATCCAGGCGTTCGAGCCGGTGCTCGTCGAGGGCAAGGCGATCCACCTGCACCCGCTCGTCTGCGGCGCGTTCAACGCCGACTTCGACGGTGACCAGATGGCCGTCCACCTGCCCCTGAGCACCGAGGCGCAGGCCGAGGCCCGCATCCTCATGCTCTCGAGCAACAACATCCTCAAGCCGTCCGACGGCCGTCCCGTGACCATGCCGTCGCAGGACATGATCATCGGCCTGTTCCACCTCACGGCGGACCGGCCCGACGCGCTGGGCAACGGCCGGATGTTCAGCTCGGTGTCCGAGGCGATCATGGCCTTCGACCAGCACAGCGTGGACCTCAACGCCGTCGTCACCATCCGGATGGCCGACATCGTCCCCGGCGACGCCGACCTGGTGCTGCCCGAGGGCTGGGTCCCCGGCGACGTCATGCTGGTGCAGACGACGCTGGGCCGGGCGCTGTTCAACGAGCTGCTGCCCGTCGACTACCCGTACATCAACGGCGTCGTCGACAAGAAGCGCCTCTCGGCGATCGTCAACGACCTCGCCGAGCGCTACCCCAAGGTCGAGGTCGCGGCCAGCCTGGACGCGCTCAAGGACGCCGGGTTCCGGTGGGCCAGCCGCTCGGGCATCACCATCGCCATCTCCGACGTGCCGATCCCCGAGGCGAAGGCCGGGATCCTCGAGGAGTACGAGGGTCGCGCGTCGAAGATCCAGGGCCAGTACGAGAAGGGCCTCATCACCGACGACGAGCGTCGCCAGGAGCTCATCGAGATCTGGACGCAGGCGACCGACGAGGTCGCCAAGGCGATGCAGAAGAACTTCCCGGCACGCAACACCCTGTTCCGCATGGTGGGCTCGGGTGCTCGAGGCAACTGGATGCAGGTCCGTCAGATCGCCGGCATGCGCGGCCTCGTGGCGAACCCGAAGGGCGAGATCATCCCGCGCCCGATCAAGTCCAACTACCGCGAGGGGCTGTCGGTCCTGGAGTACTTCATCGCGACGCACGGTGCCCGCAAGGGTCTGGCGGACACCGCTCTGCGGACCGCCGACTCGGGCTACCTCACGCGCCGGCTCGTGGACGTCTCCCAGGACGTCATCATCCGCGAGGAGGACTGCGGGACCGAGCGCGGCCTGACGCTCCCGGTCGCCGAGCCAGCTCCCGACGGCACGCTGCGCCGCCACGAGAAGGTCGAGACGAGCATCTACGCCCGGACGGTCGCGGCGGACGTCGTCGCGCCGGACGGCACGGTCGTCGCACGCTCCGGGGACGACGCCGGTGACCTCGTCATCGACGCCGCCATCGCCGCGGGCATCACCGAGATCAAGGTGCGCTCGGTCCTGACCTGCGAGTCGCGGGTCGGCACGTGCGCCAAGTGCTACGGCCGCTCGCTGGCCACCGGCAAGCTGGTGGACATCGGCGAGGCCGTCGGCATCATCTCGGCGCAGTCGATCGGCGAGCCCGGCACCCAGCTGACGATGCGGACGTTCCACACCGGTGGTGTGGCCTCGGCCGACGACATCACGCAGGGTCTGCCGCGCGTCCAGGAGCTCTTCGAGGCCCGCACCCCCAAGGGTGAGGGAACGATCGCGGAGTTCTCGGGCCGGGTCGTCATCGACGAGACCGACCGCGTCCGCCGCCTGGTGCTCACGCCGGACGACGGCTCGGAGGAGATCGCCTACCCGCTGACCAAGCGGTCCCGGCTGCTCATCTCCGACGGCGACCACGTCGAGGTGGGAGACCAGCTCATCCAGGGCGCGGTCGACCCCAAGAAGGTGCTGCGCATCCTCGGCCCCCGTGCCACCCAGAAGCACCTGGTGGACGAGGTCCAGGAGACGTACCGCTCGCAGGGCGTGGACATCCACGACAAGCACATCGAGGTCATCGTGCGGCAGATGCTGCGGCGCGTGACGGTGCTGGACTCCGGGGACACGGACCTGCTGCCCGGCGAGCTCGCCGAGCGGGGTCGTTTCGAGGACGCCAACCGTCGGGCGATCGCCGAGGGCGGGCAGCCGGCCTCCGGTCGTCCCGAGCTCATGGGCATCACCAAGGCCTCGCTCGCGACGGACTCGTGGCTCTCGGCGGCCTCCTTCCAGGAGACCACCCGCGTGCTCACCGAGGCGTCGATGAGCGGTCGGTCCGACCCGCTGCTCGGCCTCAAGGAGAACGTCATCATCGGCAAGCTCATCCCGGCGGGTACCGGTCTTCCCCGGTACCGCAACGTCGCCGTCGAGCCCACCGAGGCTGCCAAGGCCGAGCTCTACCCGAGCTTCGGCTATGACGAGATCGACTTCCCGCCGCTCGGCATGGGCTCGGGCGAGGCGATCCCGCTCGAGGACATCGACTTCGGCGACCTGCGCTGAGTCCTGCCTCACCTGCACCGAGCAGCGCGTCGACGGCGACCGGTCACCCGACCGGTCGCCGTCGGCGCGTGGTCGGCGTCCTGCCGGCGACCAACGGACGCACGGCGGGTGAGCAGCGTCCGACAGCGGCTCGCCCGGGCGCACGGGACGCAGATCACTTTGACGGTCCCGCGACCCAGCGGGTAACGTTGGTCCCTGTGCCCGCGCCGTCGGGCCCTCGCGCGTGCACCGTGGACCACCCGCCCCTCCCGGGGTGGTCGGATCCGGTGCCGGGTGGCTAGGTCCCAGCGCGGTCCTTCGTCCCACGATCATGGGCGCAGGGTGCCGTTCCCGGCTGGACCGACACACCCGGATGCGGGGGTCGGTCGATGACGGTGTGGGACGAAAGACCTCAGGCCCGGCAGTGCCGGGCCTCATGACCGGGACCCCGGTCGACCAGAGCAGAGAAGATGGAGACGTAGTGCCCACGATCCAGCAGCTCGTGCGCAAGGGACGGACGCGCAAGGCGTCATCGTCCAAGACGCCCGCCCTCAAGGGGAGCCCCCAGCGACGCGGTGTGTGCACCCGCGTCTACACCACGACCCCGAAGAAGCCGAACTCCGCGCTGCGCAAGGTCGCGCGCGTCAAGCTCTCGAGCCAGATCGAGGTCACGGCCTACATCCCCGGCGTCGGCCACAACCTCCAGGAGCACTCCATCGTGCTCGTGCGCGGCGGTCGCGTGAAGGACCTCCCCGGCGTGCGCTACAAGATCGTGCGCGGGGCGCTGGACACCCAGGGTGTGAAGAACCGGAAGCAGGCCCGTAGCCGTTACGGTGCCAAGAAGGACAAGCGCTAATGCCTCGCAAGGGTCCGGCCCCCAAGCGGCCGCTCATCGTCGACCCCGTCTACGGGTCCCCCATGGTCACGCAGCTCATCAACAAGGTGCTGCTCGACGGCAAGAAGTCCGTCGCCGAGGCCATCGTCTACGGCGCCCTCGAGGGCGCCCGCGCGAAGACGGGCAGCGACCCCGTCGTCATCCTCAAGCGCGCGCTGGAGAACGTGAAGCCGGCCCTCGAGGTGCGTTCGCGCCGCGTCGGTGGCGCCACGTACCAGGTGCCGGTCGAGGTCCGCCCGGTCCGCTCGACCACGCTGGCCCTGCGCTGGCTCGTCGACTACTCCCGCGCCCGACGCGAGAAGACGATGACCGAGCGCCTCATGAACGAGATCCTCGACGCGTCCAACGGCCTGGGTGCCGCGGTCAAGCGTCGCGAGGACATGCACAAGATGGCCGAGTCGAACAAGGCGTTCGCGCACTACCGCTGGTGACCCCGGCGTAGCAGCGCCACCCGTTCGCGTACCGAAAGGCTTCACACCGTGGCACTTGACGTGCTGACCGACCTCAAGAAGGTCCGCAACATCGGCATCATGGCGCACATCGACGCCGGCAAGACCACGACGACCGAGCGGATCCTCTTCTACACGGGCGTCAACTACAAGATCGGCGAGACGCACGACGGTGCGTCGACGATGGACTGGATGGAGCAGGAGCAGGAGCGCGGCATCACCATCACGTCCGCCGCGACGACCTGCTACTGGAAGAACAACCAGATCAACATCATCGACACCCCGGGTCACGTCGACTTCACGGTCGAGGTCGAGCGCTCGCTGCGCGTGCTCGACGGTGCCGTCGCGGTGTTCGACGGCAAGGAGGGTGTCGAGCCCCAGTCCGAGACGGTGTGGCGCCAGGCGGACAAGTACGACGTCCCGCGGATCTGCTTCGTCAACAAGATGGACAAGCTCGGCGCGGACTTCTACTTCACCGTCGACACGATCATCAACCGCCTCAAGGCCAAGCCGCTGGTCATCCAGCTGCCGATCGGCTCGGAGAACGACTTCATCGGGGTGGTCGACCTCGTCGAGCAGAAGGCGCTCATCTGGCGCGGCGAGACCAAGCTGGGCGAGGAGTACTCCACCGAGGAGATCCCGGCCGACCTGGTCGAGATCGCGGCGAAGTACCGTGCGCAGCTCGTCGAGGCCGTGGCCGAGGCGAGCGAGGAGCTGCTCGAGAAGTACCTGGGCGGCGAGGAGTTCACGGTCGCCGAGCTCAAGGCGGGCATCCGCACGCTGACGATCTCGAGCCAGGCCTACCCGGTGCTGTGCGGCTCGGCGTTCAAGAACAAGGGCGTCCAGCCCATGCTCGACGCCGTCATCGACTACCTGCCGACCCCGCTCGACGTGCCGGCCATCCAGGGCCGCGACGCGCACGACCCGGACGTCGTCGTCGAGCGTCACCCGGACGCCACCGAGCCGTTCTCGGCCCTGGCGTTCAAGGTCGCGACGCACCCGTTCTTCGGCAAGCTCACCTACGTCCGGGTCTACTCCGGCAAGGTCCCCTCCGGTGCTCAGGTCTACAACTCGACCAAGGGCAAGAAGGAGCGCATCGGCAAGCTGTTCCAGATGCACTCCAACAAGGAGAACCCGGTCGAGGAGGCCACCGCCGGGCACATCTACGCGTTCATCGGGCTCAAGGACGTCACCACGGGTGACACCCTGTGCGACCCGCAGAACCAGGTCGTGCTCGAGTCGATGACCTTCCCCGAGCCCGTCATCGACGTGGCGATCGAGCCCAAGACCAAGGGCGACCAGGAGAAGCTGTCCATCGCGATCCAGAAGCTCGCGGAGGAGGACCCGACGTTCCGGGTCAAGCTCGACGTGGAGACCGGTCAGACCGTCATCGGCGGCATGGGCGAGCTGCACCTCGACATCCTCGTGGAGCGCATGCGCCGCGAGTTCAAGGTCGAGGCCAACGTGGGCAAGCCCCAGGTGGCCTACCGCGAGACGATCCGCCGCAAGGTGGAGAAGATCGACTACACCCACAAGAAGCAGACGGGTGGCTCGGGCCAGTACGCCAAGGTCCAGATGACCTTCGAGCCGCTGGAGTCCACCGAGGGCGAGCTCTACGAGTTCGTCAACGCGGTCACCGGTGGCCGCATCCCGCGCGAGTACATCCCCTCCGTCGACGCCGGCGTGCAGTCGGCGATGGAGCTCGGTGTGCTCGCCGGCTTCCCGCTGGTCGGCATCAAGGCGATCCTCACCGACGGGGCGGCGCACGACGTCGACTCCTCGGAGATGGCGTTCAAGATCGCCGGCTCGATGATCCTCAAGGAGGCGGTCCGCCGGGCGGACCCCGTCCTGCTCGAGCCGATCATGGCCGTCGAGGTGCGCACGCCCGAGGACTACATGGGCGAGGTCATCGGCGACATCAACTCCCGTCGCGGGATGATCCACTCCATGGAGGACGCCACCGGCGTCAAGGTCATCCAGGCACAGGTGCCCCTCTCCGAGATGTTCGGGTATGTCGGCGACCTGCGGTCCAAGACCCAGGGTCGTGCGGTGTACTCGATGCAGTTCGACAGCTATGCCGAGGTTCCTCGTAACGTTGCCGAGGAGATCATCAAGAAGACCCGGGGCGAGTAGTCCCCACAGGTCGGCCAGCAGTACGTTCACCCCACAACCTGTAGCGACCCGCACGCCCCGCAGGAGTCAACCGGCACCTGCAACGTCCGGAACATCTACCTGAGTCCGAGGAGGACCCCAGTGGCGAAGGCCAAGTTCGAGCGGACCAAGCCGCACGTCAACATCGGGACGATCGGTCACGTCGACCACGGCAAGACGACGCTGACCGCTGCCATCTCGAAGGTGCTGCACGACAAGTACCCGACGCTCAACCCCTTCACGCCGTTCGACGAGATCGACAAGGCGCCCGAGGAGAAGCAGCGCGGTATCACCATCAACATCGCGCACGTCGAGTACCAGACGGAGAAGCGCCACTACGCGCACGTCGACGCGCCCGGTCACGCGGACTACATCAAGAACATGATCACGGGTGCCGCGCAGATGGACGGCGCGATCCTCGTGGTCGCCGCCACCGACGGCCCGATGGCCCAGACGCGCGAGCACGTCCTGCTCGCCCGCCAGGTCGGCGTGCCCTACCTGCTCGTGGCGCTCAACAAGGCCGACATGGTCGACGACGAGGAGATCCTCGAGCTCGTCGAGATGGAGGTCCGCGAGCTGCTGTCGGCCCAGGGCTTCGACGGCGACAACTGCCCCGTGGTCCGGGTCTCCGGCCTCAAGGCGCTCGAGGGCGACCCCGAGTGGACCAAGACGGTCCAGGAGCTGCTCGACGCCGTGGACGAGTCCGTCCCGGAGCCGGTCCGCGACATGGACAAGCCGTTCCTCATGCCGATCGAGGACGTCTTCACCATCACCGGTCGTGGCACCGTCGTGACCGGCAAGGTCGACCGCGGCAAGCTCGCGATCAACTCCGAGGTCGAGATCGTCGGCATCCGCCCGGCGCAGAAGACCACGGTCACCGGCATCGAGATGTTCCACAAGCAGATGGACGAGGCGTGGGCCGGCGAGAACTGTGGCCTCCTGCTCCGTGGCATCAAGCGTGAGGACGTCGAGCGCGGCCAGGTCGTCGTGAAGCCGGGTTCGATCACGCCCCACACCAACTTCGAGGCCCAGGTCTACATCCTGGACAAGAACGAGGGTGGGCGTCACAACCCGTTCTACTCGAACTACCGCCCGCAGTTCTACTTCCGCACCACGGACGTCACCGGCGTCATCACGCTGCCCGAGGGCACCGAGATGGTCATGCCCGGCGACAACACCGAGATGTCGGTCGAGCTGATCCAGCCGATCGCCATGGAGGAGGGCCTCGGCTTCGCCATCCGTGAGGGTGGCCGGACCGTCGGCTCGGGCAAGGTCACCAAGATCCTCAAGTGATGCGTGCGAGGGCCCGGGCCACGTGCCCGGGCCCTCGCCGTGTCCGCCGCAGCCGGCCCGTCCGGCGGCGATTGGTCTTCGGGGCCGGTGTCTGGCACACTGTTCAGGTTGCCCGGCACCGCCGAGCCCCTTGCAGTGCGCCGGTCACCGGACACCGCATGCGGTCGGTGTGAAGCCAGCAGCCACGCAAGACAGACGTTGAGGGTTCCTCGCCCACGGGTGAGCACGGCCCACACAGCATCCAACGACCTCGCGCCACCTGGCGTGCAGCGCAAGGGTGTGTCGCCAAGAGCGACACGCCCGAGTGCGGGGGTCGGACAGTTCAGCGGTTCGAGAGAGAGAGTCAGACGACGCCATGGCGGGACAGAAGATCCGCATCCGGCTCAAGTCCTACGACCACGAGGTCATCGACAGCTCGGCGCGCAAGATCGTCGACACGGTGACACGCGCTGGTGCGACGGTCGTGGGCCCGGTGCCGCTGCCGACGGAGAAGAACGTCTTCTGCGTCATCCGGTCGCCTCACAAGTACAAGGACAGCCGCGAGCACTTCGAGATGCGCACGCACAAGCGCCTCATCGACATCATCGATCCCACGCCGAAAGCGGTCGACTCGCTCATGCGTCTCGACCTGCCCGCGGACGTGAACATCGAGATCAAGCTCTGAGGCTGGGGCAGGAGATCACGATGACCACGCTTCCGCAGAACACTCGGCCGATCACGGCCCTGCTCGGCACCAAGCTCGGCATGACCCAGGTCTGGGACGAGAACGGGCGCCTCGTGCCCGTCACCGTCGTCCAGGTCGGCACCAACGTGGTGACCCAGGTGCGCACCGTCGAGACCGACGGCTACGTCGCGGTCCAGCTGGCCTTCGGGCCGATCGACCCGCGCAAGGTCACGCAGCCGCTCAAGGGTCACTTCGAGAAGGCCGGGGTCACCCCGCGTCGTCACGTCGCCGAGATCCGGACGTCGAACGCCGCCGACTTCGCCCTCGGGCAGGAGATCACGGCCGACGCCTTCACGGCCGGCCAGACCATCGACGTCACGGGCACCACCAAGGGCAAGGGCACCGCCGGTGTGATGAAGCGTCACGGCTTCCACGGCGTCGGCGCCTCCCACGGTGCGCACCGCAACCACCGCAAGCCGGGCTCGATCGGTGGCGCCTCGACGCCGTCGCGCGTGTTCAAGGGCGTGCGGATGGCCGGCCGGATGGGCCACGACCGCCAGACCACCCAGAACCTGACCGTGCACGCGGTCGACCTCGAGCGCGGGCTGCTGCTCGTGAAGGGCGCCATCCCGGGCCCCAAGAAGGGCGTCGTCCTCGTGCGTTCCGCTGCGAAGGGGGCGTGAGCATGACCACGCTGACCGTCGACGTGCTGGACGCCACGGGCAAGAAGGCCGGTACCGCCGACCTTCCCGCCGAGGTGTTCGACGTCCAGACCAACGTCCCGCTCATCCACCAGGTGGTCGTGGCGCAGCTCGCCGCGGCCCGCCAGGGGACGCACTCGACCAAGAGCCGGGGCGAGGTGTCCGGTGGTGGCCGCAAGCCCTACAAGCAGAAGGGCACCGGCCGCGCCCGCCAGGGCTCGACCCGCGCGCCGCAGTTCACCGGCGGTGGCGTGGTGCACGGCCCCCAGCCGCGCGACTACAGCCAGCGCACGCCCAAGAAGATGAAGGCCGCCGCCCTGCGCGGTGCCCTGTCCGACCGGGCCCGCGCCGGCCGGGTGCACGTCGTGGACGGCTTCATGGCCGCCGACGGCACGCCCTCGACCAAGTCGGCCGTCGCGATCCTCGCGGCGGTGACGGACCGCAAGCACGTGCTCATCGTGCTGGACCGCAACGACGAGTCGTCGTGGAAGTCGCTGCGCAACGCCGAGCAGGTCCACCTGCTCGCCGCCGACCAGCTCAACACCTACGACGTGCTGGTCTCCGACGACGTCGTGTTCACCCGCGGCGCCCTCGAGGCGTTCCTCACCCGGCCCACCGGGCGGAGCGTCAAGGCCGTCGCGACCTCGACCGAGGCATCCGCGCTGGATGCGGAGGAGACGAAGTGACCACCGTGAACAAGAGGGACCCGCGCGACGTTCTCATCTCGCCGGTCGTCTCCGAGAAGAGCTACGGACTGCTCGACGAGGGCAAGTACACCTTCGTGGTGGACCCCCACGCGAACAAGACGGAGATCAAGATCGCCGTCGAGCAGGTCTTCGGCGTCAAGGTCTCGTCCGTGAACACGATCAACCGCAAGGGCAAGACGCGGCGGACCAAGTTCGGGCTCGGCAAGCGCAAGGACACCAAGCGCGCGATCGTCACGCTGCGCGAGGGCACCATCGACATCTTCGGCGGACCGGTCGGCTGACGCCGGACCGACGAGACAGATTGAGGACTGACCTCCATGGGAATCCGTAAGTACAAGCCGACGACGCCCGGCCGCCGTGGCTCGAGCGTGGCCGACTTCGTCGAGATCACGCGGTCCGAGCCCGAGAAGTCGCTCGTGCGGCCGCTCCACAAGACCGGTGGACGCAACTCCACCGGTCGGGTGACCACGCGTCACCAGGGTGGCGGGCACAAGCGCGCCTACCGGGTGATCGACTTCCGTCGCCACGACAAGGACGGCGTGCCTGCCAAGGTCGCCCACATCGAGTACGACCCCAACCGCACGGCGCGCATCGCGCTGCTGCACTACGCCGACGGCGAGAAGCGCTACATCATCGCGCCGAACAAGCTGTCGCAGGGTGACGTGGTCGAGAACGGCCCCTCGGCCGACATCAAGCCGGGCAACGCCCTGCCGCTGCGCAACATCCCGACCGGTACCGTCATCCACGCCGTCGAGCTCAAGCCCGGCGGCGGCGCGAAGATGGCCCGTTCGGCCGGTGCGTCGGTGCAGCTCGTGGCCAAGGACGGCCCGTATGCCCAGCTGCGGCTGCCCTCGGGCGAGATCCGCAACGTCGACCTGCGCTGCCGCGCCACGGTCGGCGAGGTGGGCAACGCCGAGCAGTCGAACATCAACTGGGGCAAGGCCGGCCGCATGCGGTGGAAGGGCAAGCGCCCGACCGTCCGCGGTGTCGCGATGAACCCGATCGACCACCCGCACGGTGGTGGCGAGGGCAAGACGTCCGGTGGTCGTCACCCGGTCAGCCCCTGGGGCCAGGCCGAGGGACGCACGCGTCGTCCGAACAAGCCCAGCGACAAGCTCATCGTGCGTCGCCGCCGTTCCGGCAAGAACAAGAAGCGCTGAGAAGGAGCCTGACAGATGCCACGCAGCCTGAAGAAGGGCCCCTTCGTCGATGGCCACCTCCAGAAGAAGGTGGACGTCCACAACGAGAAGGGCCTCAAGACGGTCATCAAGACCTGGAGCCGTCGGTCCATGATCACCCCCGATTTCCTCGGGCACACGTTCGCCGTGCACGACGGCCGCAAGCACGTCCCGGTCTTCGTGACCGAGTCGATGGTGGGCCACAAGCTCGGCGAGTTCGCCCCGACGCGGACCTTCCGCGGCCACGAGAAGGACGACCGCAAGGGACGTCGTCGCTGACCCCGGTCAGCAACGACATCCCCGACGGGAGAGCTTCGACATGACGACACAAGAAGGCAGGACAGCAATGGAAGCCAAGGCGCAGGCGCGGTTCGTCCGTGTCACGCCCCAGAAGGCCCGGCGCGTCGTGGACCTCATCCGTGGCAAGCAGGCCGAGCAGGCCGTGGCGACGCTGAAGTTCGCGCCGCAGGCTGCCGGCGAGACGGTCCTCAAGGTGGTCGAGTCCGCGATCGCCAACGCGCGGGTCAAGGCCGACCGCGCCGGCGAGGCGTTCGACGTCTCGACCCTCGTGGTCAGCGCGGCGTACGTCGACGAGGGCCCCACGCTCAAGCGGTTCCGGCCGCGCGCCCAGGGGCGGGCGAGCCAGATCCTCAAGCGCACGAGCCACATCACCGTGGTCGTCGCGCCGGTCGAGAAGAAGGAGAGGACCCGATAGTGGGCCAGAAGGTCAACCCGCACGGGTACCGTCTCGGGATCACCACCGACCACAGGTCGCGGTGGTTCGCCGACAGCACCAAGCCCGGGCAGCGCTACCGCGACTACGTCCGCGAGGACGTGCAGATCCGCAAGCTCATGAGCACGGGTCTGGAGCGGGCCGGCATCGCCAAGGTGGAGATCGAGCGCACGCGGGACCGCGTCCGCGTCGACATCCACACGGCACGCCCCGGCATCGTCATCGGGCGCCGTGGCGCCGAGGCCGACCGCATCCGCGGCGAGCTGGAGAAGCTCACCGGCAAGCAGGTGCAGCTCAACATCCTCGAGGTCAAGAACGCCGAGATCGAGGCGCAGCTGGTCGCGCAGGGGATCGCCGAGCAGCTCGCGAGCCGCGTGTCGTTCCGCCGCGCGATGCGCAAGGGCATGCAGTCCGCCCAGCGCGCCGGTGCCAAGGGCATCCGGGTGCAGTGCTCGGGTCGCCTCGGCGGCGCCGAGATGAGCCGCTCGGAGTTCTACCGCGAGGGTCGCGTCCCGCTGCACACGCTGCGCGCGAACATCGACTTCGGCCTGTTCGAGGCGAAGACGACGTTCGGCCAGATCGGCGTCAAGGTGTGGATCTACAAGGGCGACATGACGGAGAAGGAGTTCGCCCGCGAGCAGGCGACCCAGGCTCCGCGTGCGCCCCGTGGCCCGCGCACCGACCGGGGCGACCGGGGCGACCGTCCCGCTCGCGCCCCGCGGCGTGACGAGCAGGCGCCGGCCGAGGCCGTCGCCGCTGCCGAGCCCACCGTGACGGAGGCCTGAGCATGCTGATCCCGCGCAGGCTGAAGCACCGCAAGCAGCACCACCCGTCGCGCCACGGCGCGGCGACCGGTGGCACCGCGATCGCCTTCGGCGAGTACGGCATCCAGGCTCTCGAGCCCGCCTACCTCACCAACCGGCAGATCGAGGCTGCTCGTATCGCCATGACCCGCCACATCAAGCGTGGTGGCAAGGTCTGGATCAACGTCTACCCTGACCGTCCGCTGACCAAGAAGCCGGCGGAGACCCGCATGGGTTCCGGCAAGGGTTCCCCCGAGTGGTGGATCGCGAACATCAAGCCCGGTCGCGTGCTCTTCGAGCTCGCGGGCGTGCCGGAGCCGCTGGCCCGTGAGGCCATGCGTCGCGCGATGCACAAGCTCCCGATGAAGTGCCGTTTCGTGGTACGCGAGGGTGGTGGCAGCTGATGGCTATCGGGTCGAAGGAGCTTGCTCCGGTCGAGCTGGACGTCCTGGACGACGACGCTCTCGTCGCCGAGCTGAAGAAGGCCAAGGAGGAGCTGTTCAACCTGCGCTTCCAGTCGGCCACCGGTCAGCTCGAGAGCCACGGGCGCCTCAAGGCCGTGCGTCGCGACATCGCGCGGATCTACACGATCCTGCGTGAGCGCGAGCTCGGCATCCGCACCGCCCCCGGCTCGAGCGCGACGTGAGCGAGAGGTCAACGATGAGCAACGAGAACAGCGCGGACGCCACGGCGCCCGCCGAGGCACGTCCGTACCGCAAGACGCGGCGCGGCTACGTGACCAGCGACAAGATGGACAAGACCGTCGTGGTCGAGGTCGAGGACCGGGTCAAGCACCCGCTCTACGGCAAGGTGCTGCGACGCACGAGCAAGGTCAAGGCGCACGACGAGGCCAACGCGGCCGGTACGGGTGACCTCGTCCTCATCATGGAGACCCGTCCGCTGTCGGCGACCAAGCGCTGGCGTGTGGTGGAGATCCTCGAGAAGGCCAAGTAGCCCGTCCGGTGCCCTGCACCGCTCGGTCCACAGCACAGCCACCAGCATCCGTTCGGCCAGGCTCGCCCGCCAGGGACGAGAACCAGCAGACGACAGGAGTAGGTAGAAGATGATCCAGCAGGAGTCGCGACTCAAGGTCGCCGACAACACGGGTGCGAAGCAGATCCTCTGCATCCGTGTTCTCGGTGGATCTGGCCGTCGCTACGCCGGAATCGGCGACGTCATCGTCGCGACCGTCAAGGACGCCATCCCCGGCGGCAACGTCAAGAAGGGCGATGTCGTCAAGGCCGTGGTCGTGCGCACCACCAAGGAGCGCCGTCGTCCGGACGGGTCGTACATCAAGTTCGACGAGAACGCCGCCGTGATCCTCAAGAACGACGGCGAGCCTCGTGGGACCCGCATCTTCGGCCCGGTGGGCCGCGAGCTGCGCGACAAGAAGTTCATGAAGATCATCTCGCTGGCGCCGGAGGTGCTCTGACCATGGCCAAGATCAAGAAGGGCGACCTCGTCGTCGTCATCGCGGGTCGCGACAAGGGCAAGCAGGGGCGCGTCCTCGAGGTGCTCAAGGAGACCGACCGCATCGTGGTGGAGGGCGTCCAGCGCGTCACCAAGCACGTCAAGGCCGGCCAGACCAACCGTGGCACCCGTACGGGCGGGATCGAGACCGTCGAGGCCGCGATCCACGTCAGCAACGTCATGCTGGTCGACCCGGAGACGAAGCAGGGCACCCGGGTCGGGTACCGCACCGAGCAGATCGAGCGCGACGGCCGCCAGCGGACCGTCCGGGTCCGCGTGGCCAAGCGCTCCGGTAAGGACATCTGATGACCACCTCCACCGAGCAGACCGCCACCCCTGAGGTGTCGGTGCCGCCGCGACTGAAGACCCGTTACGCGCAGGAGATCGCTCCTGCGCTGCGCGAGGAGTTCAGCCACGCGAACGTCCACCAGGTCCCGCGCCTCGTGAAGATCGTCGTGAACATGGGCGTCGGTGAGGCCGCGCGTGACTCCAAGCTGATCGACGGAGCCATCAAGGACATCACCGCGATCACCGGGCAGAAGCCGCAGGTGACCAAGGCGCGCAAGTCCATCGCCCAGTTCAAGCTGCGCGAGGGCATGCCGATCGGCGTGCACGTCACGCTGCGCGGCGACCGGATGTGGGAGTTCGCCGACCGCCTGGTCTCCCTCGCCCTGCCCCGGATCCGTGACTTCCGCGGCCTGTCGGCCAAGCAGTTCGACGGCCACGGCAACTACACCTTCGGCCTGACCGAGCAGGTGATGTTCCACGAGATCGACCAGGACCGCGTCGACCGGGTCCGCGGCATGGACATCACCGTCGTGACGACCGCGACCACCGACGACGAGGGCCGCTCGCTGCTCCGGCGTCTGGGCTTCCCCTTCAAGGAGGAGAACTGACATGGCGAAGACTGCGCTGATCCAGAAGGCCGCGCGGAAGCCGAAGTTCGGTGTCCGCGCCTACAGCCGGTGCCAGAAGTGCGGCCGTCCGCACTCCGTGTACCGCAAGTTCGGGCTGTGCCGCATCTGCGTGCGCCAGATGGCGCACCGCGGCGAGCTTCCCGGTGTGACCAAGAGCAGCTGGTAACAACTACGTCGCAGGTCCCGCGGGCGAGAGCCCACGGGATACCGCGGTGAGGAAGGGCTGAAGCCCGATGACGATGACCGATCCGATCGCAGACATGCTCACCCGTCTGCGCAATGCCAACTCCGCGTACCACGACTCCGTGTCGATGCCGTTCTCCAAGCTCAAGGGGAACATCGCGGACATCCTGCAGGCCGAGGGCTACATCGCCAGCTGGACCGTCGCGGACGCGACCGTCGGCAAGACGCTGACGATCCAGCTGAAGTTCGGCCCCAACCGCGAGCGTTCGCTCGCCGGCGTGCGCCGCGTGTCCAAGCCGGGCCTGCGCGTGTACGCGAAGTCGACCAACCTGCCCCGCGTGCTGGGCGGCCTCGGTGTGGCGATCCTGTCCACGTCGTCCGGCCTGCTCACCGACAAGCAGGCCGCCAAGAAGGGCGTGGGTGGGGAAGTCCTCGCCTACGTCTGGTAACCCGAGAACCGAGAGGAGAGAGCCATGTCCCGCATCGGCAAGGTCCCCGTCCCGGTTCCGACCGGCGTCGACGTTTCCATCGACGGTGGAGTGGTGACCGTGAAGGGCCCGAAGGGCACCCTGACGCACGCCATCCCGTCGCCCATCCAGGTCGCGCACGAGGACGGCACCCTCGTGGTGACTCGTCCCGACGACGAGCGCGCCTCGCGCTCGCTGCACGGCCTGACCCGCACGCTGCTGTCGAACCTCGTCATCGGCGTCACCGACGGCTACACGAAGAAGCTCGAGATCGTCGGCACCGGTTACCGCGTGACGGCGAAGGGCTCGGACCTCGAGTTCGCCCTCGGCTTCAGCC
>Ga0209476_10000300_pt1 | contig 33496 bp, 30 predicted proteins | sample KloWWTrecipitate_FD_187179 | JGI IMG/M metagenome (GOLD analysis project Ga0209476, IMG submission 187179) | Active sludge microbial communities from Klosterneuburg, Austria, studying microevolution and ecology of nitrifiers - Klosterneuburg... | ecosystem: Engineered > WWTP > Aerobic digester... | reverse complement strand
ACGACCGGGACCTGGGAGCCCACCGCGCCTGCCCCGACGGTGGCGGCGCTGATCTTGAGGAATCGCCTGCGGGAGAGCTGTTCCATCACGGCCTCGTGGTTGCTGGGAGGGGATGGCGTCATTTCAAACCCGTTTGCATTAGCGGATTCTGATATAGGTCAATCGGCGCGCCGGCGCAGGGGATAAATTGGCTGCACGCACGAAGCCCGCGTGGGCCCTTCGGCCCATGCGCAGTTGAAATGTCCGCGCCGGAGGCATCCGCAAGCCGGCGCCGAGGGAGGCGACGATGGACCGCGAATCGGCCCTGAAGGTCTTCGAGTCGCTGGGGTCCAGCCTGCGGCTGGACATCTTCTGCCTGCTCGTACACGCCGGCGAGCGCGGGCAGGTGGCGGGCGAGATCGCCGAGGCGCTCGAGATCCCGGCCACGAACCTCTCCTTCCACCTCAAGGCGATGCTCGCGGCGAGCCTGGTGACGGTGCGCCAGGAGGGGCGGTTCCTGCGCTACCGGGCCAACGTGCCGCACATGCTGCGCGTGCTCGCCTTCGTGATGGAGAACTGCGCGGGCACCGCGCGAAGCGAGGGCGAGTGCCCCCTGCGGTCGAAGCGCGCGGCGACGGCGGTCGCGCGCGTGGCCGCGCCGAACGGCTGAGCGCTCAGGCCTCGTCGGCCACGAGCACGGCGGCCACTGTCGCCATCCCCATCGCGAGGCCCAGGGCGGCCCATGCCGAGGGCGTGAGCGCCTGCGCGCGCGCGAGGTCGACGAACCCCTGCACGACGGAGGTTCCCGCGGGCGCGAGCAGCCACGCGAGGAGCGCGCCGACGGCGCCGGAGCCCGCCACGAGCGCGGGCCGCAGCCACGCGCGCGGGCGGGATGCGGCGGGCAGCGCGCGCATCACGCGCCGGGAGAATCCGCCATCGGGCACGCCGGCGCCGGCGTCGGCCCGCAGCAGCGCTTCGATCGGATCGCGGTCGTCGGGGGTCATGGTTCCTCCTTGCCGAGCTTAGCGCGAAGCTTGGCCTTCGCGCGCAGGATGTGGGTCTTCACGGTGCCGAGCGGCATGCCCAGCGCCGCAGCGGCCTCCTCGTGGGAAAGGTCCGCGTAGTAGCAGGCCGCGATGGCGGCGCGCTCGCCGTCGGAGAGGCAGGCGATGGCGCGCTCCAGGTCGACGCGGTCGGCGAGCGGGGCGGCGGGATCGGGGCCTGCCTCGGCGGCCACTTCGTCCAGGTCGTCCTGCAGCGATTCCCGGCGCTTGCGCGAATGGCTGAGCCAGGCGTTGAGCGCGATGCGGTAGAGCCAGGTGGAGAAGCGCGCGTCGTGCCGGAAGGCGGCGAGGTTGCGCCACGCGAGGAGGAAGGTCTCCTGCGCGAGGTCGTCGGCGAGCGCGTGGTCGCCCTTCGCCATGCGCCGCAGCACGGCGCGCACCATGGACTGGTGGCGCCCGACGAGGCGCGCAAAGGCGCCCGTGTCGCCGTGCGCGACGGCGGCGAGGACGAGTTCGGTATCGGCCGGTCCCGGCCGGGCTGGCATCGGCGCTAGCGCGGGGGCGCGCCCCGGCCGGAGGAGCGCGAGTCGATCTTCCACGCGATGAGCAGCGCCACGCCCATGAGGCCGGGGATGAGGCCGATCGACCACGGCTGCCCCCGCTCCCAGAAGAAGAGCGAGATGGCGATGCCCAGTGCCACGAGGATCAACCCGCCCTTGGGGCTGGGCGTGGATTCCGGCGGCCGCAGCAGCTCCGGCGGGACGGGCAGTCCCTTCTCGACGAGCCGCAGGACCGTCTCCTGCTGCAGGCGGTTGCGCTTGTGCTTGTAGACGAGGATGGCTGCGATGACGAGGAGCGGCAGGCCGAAGCTCGCCAGCATCCCCGCCAGCGCGACCACGAGTTCCGAGGTCTGCATGACGGTCTCCGAGGGCCGGGGCGGCCCGCATTATCGGGGGTGGCCCGGACCCGGGGCAAACCGGGCGGCGGGCGTCGGGGTCGTTCGCATGCCCGTTGGACGCGCCCGGCCCCCCGGCCGGATTCGCCCGCTCAGCCGGCCATCTCCTCGGCGACGCTGTCCGGGGCGGAGACTTCCTGCGGGCCGGGGAGCGTGCGCATCTTCGCCAGCGGCGAGGTCCAGGCCACCAGCGGGATCATCGCGAGCGCCCCGGCCCCGGCGAGCAGGATCGCGGCGCGCAGGCCCCAGTGCTCCGCGACCCAGCCGCCGGCGAGGCCGCCGAGCGGGGCGGTCGCCACGGTGAGGCAGATCATCGTCGCCGTGACCCGCCCGAGCAGGCGGTCCGGCGTGACCGTCTGGCGCAGCGTGAGGTAGTTGATGAAGAAGGTCATCGCCGCGAAGTCCAGCAGGAAAAGGCCGAGCCCGAAGGTGAGCGAGGCGACGACGAAGCCGCCGGTGGAGGCGCCGAGGACGAGCCAGGCCACCCCCGTGCCGCCCAGCGCCGCGAGCATCGTCGGCCCGAACCCGAACCGCGCGTTGAGCGGCGTGACGGCCCCGGCCGCCACGAGCGAGCCCACGCCGGCCAGCATGAAGAGCAGCCCCACGTGGCCCGCCGAGAAGCCCAGCTCGCGCGCGGCGAAGAGGATCACCACGGCCACGTAGGCATGGCGGAAGAGCTGCCAGGCCGAGAGCGACCACGCCAGCGCGCGCAGCGTCTTGTTGCGCCACACGACGGCCAGGCCCTCGCCGATCTCGCGCCAGACGCTCTCGCCGGAGATCTTGGGCGCGTCGGTGGCCGCCGGCGGGATGCCGCGCAGCATCCACGCCGACACCATGAACGAGAGCGCGTCCAGCAGGATGGCGATGGGCGCGGTGAGCCACTGGATGAGCGCGCCCGCGAGGCCGGGCCCGACGAGCTGGGACGCCGAGTCGGAAACGCCGATCTTGGCGTTGGCCTCCACGAGGTGGTCGCGGCCGACGCGCTCGGTCATGAACACCTGGTAGGCCGGCCAGCCGACGACGCTGCCCAGGCCCACGAGAAAGCCCACGACATAGAGCACCGGCATCGAGAGCACGCCCAGCCAGGCGCAGACCGGCACGGCCAGCAGCGCGACGCCCCGGCCGATGTCCGCCCAGATGATCACGGGGAGCTTCCTCGCGCGGTCCACGAGGACGCCCGCGAAGAGCCCGAAGAGCGGGTAGGGCAGGGCCTCCAGCGCCGTGAGCACGCCCACCTCGAAGGGGGATGCGTTCAGCATGATCGCCGCCGTGAGCGGAAGCGCGAGGAAGGTCACCTGCCCGCCGAAGTGGGTGATGGTGAGCGAGCCCCAGAGCTTCACGAAGTCGGGGTTGCGCCACAGGCCGGTGAGCCAGCGGCGGGGGTGGAGCCGGTCGAGGAGCGTGTTCATCGTCGTTCTCGCGCCCGTGCCTCGTGGGCGGGCGTCCTTGTCGTCTTGCGCGCGAACTCACGCATCGCGCGGCGCGCGAGGCGGAAGGGGCATCGGGAGGGTGGTCCGATCCGTTCCGCCTCGAATCCCGGCGGACGGTCGGTCCGCGCGGTCAGTCTTCGCCGCCGGAAAGCGGCGGGAGGGCGGGGCAGCCGATCCCGGCGCCACGGGCCATCCCGCCGGCAGGGCGGCGAGGGGCGATGGGCTTGGCGGGTCGGTTCATCGGGCGCTCCGGGGTGAAAGGCGCTTCGGGGCCGCCATTGTAGGGCCGGGGCGGGCGCGCCGGCAAATACCCCCCTGTTACCGGTCGTTGCCGGGCGGGCGCAGGTAGCGGGCGTCGTCGAAGGTGGCCATCCAGCGCGGCACGTAGACCACGAAGATGGCCGTGAGGAGGCCGGAGAGGAAGGCCTCGCCCCACGCGAGCAGCAGGCCGAAGGGGATGAAGCCCTCCGCGAGCGAGTCCCAGGTGGCCGTGCCGGCCGCGGCGTGGGCGGCCGCGGCGACGAGCACCGTCGCGACGAAGGCCGCGCCCGGCGAGAAGAAGCCGGCGAGGAAGATGTAGGTGAACGGGTTGCGCGGCACCCACCGGTCGGCGGCGCGGCGCAGGCCGTCGGCCACCGTGGCCGGGAACCACGCCGCAAGGAGCCAGGTCGCGGCTGCCGCCGTCGCGTCGCCGCCGCGCCACAGGATCACGGCGGCCACGGCCGGCACGGCCGCGGCAACCGCGAGGTCGCGGCCGAACATGAGGGCCACGAGCGGGGTCGCGAGGAGGTGCAGCGTGACCGCGCCGCCCAGGCGCGCCGAAAGGATCCAGGCCAGCGCGATCGCGAAGGCCGCGCCGATCCAGCCGTGCAGGCGGAAATCCTCGGCGAGCAGGCGCCAGGGCGCCCGGCGCGCCGCGCGCGCGAGGAGGACCCCCGCGACGATCCAGCTCGCGAGGGCCCAGCCGGCGGTGAGCGGGGTGGCGAGGAAGTCGATGGCGGCCTCAGGCGGCCACGAGCTCCCGCAGCACGAAGGGGAGGATCCCGCCGTGCAGGTAGTAGTCCACCTCGATCGGCGTGTCGATGCGCAGCAGCACCGGCACCTCCTTCGTGGTGCCGTCCTTGCGGTGGATCACGAGCTTCACGTCCATCTGCGGGCGGATGCCGGCCTCGAGGCCGACCACGTCGATCACCTCGTCGCCCCGGATGCCGAGCGACTCGGCCGAGTCCGCGCCCTTGAACTGGCAGGGCAGCACGCCCATGCCCACGAGGTTGGAGCGGTGGATGCGCTCGAAGCTGCGCGCCACGACCGCCTTCACGCCGAGGAGCTGCGTGCCCTTGGCCGCCCAGTCGCGCGACGACCCCGTGCCGTACTCCTCGCCGCCGAAGACCACAGTGGGCGTGCCGGCCGCGACGTACTTCATCGCGGCATCGTAGATGGGCATCTGCTCGCCGGTGGGCTGCAGGAGCGTCACGCCCCCCTCGACGCGCGTGCCGTCGGCCTTCGGCGGGATCATGAGGTTCTTCACGCGCACGTTGGCGAAGGTGCCGCGCATCATCACCTCGTGGTTGCCGCGCCGCGCGCCGTAGCTGTTGAAGTCGGCCTTCATCACGCTGTTGCCGATGAGGTACTTGCCGGCCGGCGAGGTGTCCTTGATGGAGCCGGCGGGCGAGATGTGGTCGGTCGTCACCGAGTCGCCGAAGATCCCCAGCACGCGCGCGCCTTTCACGTCCGCGGCCTTGCCCGCCGACATGCCGAAGCCCGCGAAGAAGGGCGGCTCGGCGATGTAGGTCGACTTCGGCCAGTCGTAGACCTGGCCCGTGGCGCTCTTGATGCCGGCCCACAGGGGGTTGGCCGAGGCGAGGTTCGCATACATCCGCCCGAAGGTGGCCGGGTCCTGCGCGTACTTCATGAGCGCGTTCACCTCGTCGGAGGAGGGCCAGAGGTCCTTCAGGTACACGGGGCCGTCCTTGCCCTGGCCGACCGGGTCGCGCTCGAGGTCCTTCAGCACGGTGCCGGCGATGGCGAAGGCGACCACGAGCGGGGGCGAGGCGAGGAAGTTGGCGCGGATGTTGGCGTGGATGCGCGCCTCGAAGTTGCGGTTGCCGGAGAGCACGGCGGCGCACACGAGGTCGTTGTCGACGACGGCCTTCTCGATGGGCTCGGCCAAGGGACCCGCGTTGCCGATGCAGGTGGTGCAGCCGTAGGCCGCGACGCTGAAGCCCAGCTTCTCGAGGTACGGCAGCAGGCCGCCGGCGCGCAGGTATTCCGTCACGACGCGCGAGCCCGGCGCGAGCGAGGTCTTGATGTGGGGCTTCACGGCGAGCCCCTTCTCGACGGCCTTCTTCGCCAGCAGCCCCGCGGCGATGAGCACGCTGGGGTTGGAGGTGTTGGTGCAGGAGGTGATGGCGGCGATGAGCACGTCGCCGGAGCCCAGGTCGGTGCCGTCGGCGGCTTTCACGCGCCGGGCGAGGTCCTCGGCCTTCTTGGAGAAGCCGTTCTCGGCCACGGGCTTCGAGAAGAGCTCGGTGAACTTCGCCTTCAGGTCGCCGAGGTCGATGCGGTCCTGCGGGCGCTTGGGGCCGGCGACCGAGGGCTTGATCGTCGCGAGGTCGAGCTCCAGCACCGTGGAGTAGTCCAGCTCGCCCTTGCGCGGCATTCCGAACATCCCCTGCGCCTTGAAGTAGGCTTCCAGCGCCGCGACCTCCTCGTCGGTGCGGCCGGTGTTGCGGAAGAACTCGATCGTGCGCGCGTCCACCGGGAAGAAGCCCATGGTGGCGCCGTACTCGGGCGCCATGTTGGCGATGGTGGCGCGGTCGGTCACGGCGAGCGTCTCTGCGCCCTCGCCGAAGAACTCGACGAACTTGCCCACGACCTTCGCCTTGCGCAGCATCTCCGTCACGGTGAGCGCGAAGTCGGTGGCGGTCACGCCCTCGCGCAGCCGGCCCGTCACGTTGACGCCCACCACGTCGGGGGTGAGGAAATAGACGGGCTGGCCCAGCATGCCGGCCTCGGCCTCGATGCCGCCCACGCCCCAGCCGACGACGCCGATGCCGTTGATCATGGTCGTGTGGCTGTCGGTGCCGACCAGCGTGTCCGGGTAGTAGACGTCGTCCTTCCGGTGCACGCCGCGCGCCAGGTACTCGAGGTTCACCTGGTGGACGATGCCGATGCCGGGCGGGACGACCTTGAAGGTGTCGAAGGCCTGCATGCCCCACTTCATGAACTCGTAGCGCTCGCGGTTGCGCTGGAACTCGAGCTTCTGGTTCAGGTCGAGCGCGTCCGGGCCGCCGTAGTGGTCGATCTGCACCGAGTGGTCGACCACGAGGTCCACGGGCACCAGCGGCTCGATCACCTTGGGGTTCTTCCCCATCTTCGCGGCCACCCCGCGCATCGCCGCGAGGTCGGCCAGCAGCGGCACGCCGGTGAAGTCCTGCAGCACGATGCGGGCCAGCACGAAGGGGATCTCGGCCGTGCGCGGGGCGGTGGCGGCCCAGCCGGCCAGCTCCCTCACGTGCTCCTCCGAGACCTTCTTGCCGTCGACGTTGCGCAGCACCGACTCCAGCACGATGCGGATCGACACCGGCAGGCGCTTCACGTTGGGAAACTTCTCCGCGAGCGCGGGCAGCGAGTAGAACCGGCCGGTCTTGCCGGGGGCGGGCTGGAAGGTCTTCAGGGTGTCGAAGGCGTTGTGGGGCATGGTCGTCTCGGGTCGTTTTTCGGGTTGTGGATTCGGGATTTCGGGAGGCGGCGGCCTACCGGCGCGGGGCCACGCGGACCTGCACGTCGTACTCGAGGCCGCGGTCGTCGCGGCAGGTGCCGCCGCCGGGCCGGCCGGCCCCGCCGCGCAGGTCGCAGCGCAGGCCCGCGCCGTCCTCCGAGCGCAGGAGCGCCTTGGCTTCCGAGCCGCGGGGGTTCTCCATCGAGAAGAAGCTGCCGGCGGCCCAGCCGCGGCGGCCGCCGCCGAAGCCGCCGGCCACGTAGCCGGTGGTGCGGTCGGCCACGACCTCGACCCAGGTGCCGCGGTAGGTGCGGCCCTCGATCTCGATCGCCATGGCGCCCTCGGAGCCGCCGGTGTCCTCGGCGGTGCCGAAATAGAGCTTGCCGCTGTCGCGCGGCATGAGCGTGAGCTGGTAGCTCGAGGCGCAACCGCCCAGGGTGAGGGCGGCCGCGAGGATCGCGAATGTCTTCGTCATGGTGCCTCCTGGCGCCGGCCGGGGACTTTTGGCCCCTTCCCGGCGCGATTCTCCTCCCCTTTACCGGGGTCGTGCGCGCGGACCGGCCCTCAGGTGGCCATCAGGTCCACGAATTCGTTGACGGGCGTGGCGTCCAGCCGCTTCGCGTCGAGGCAGAGCTCGAGGATCGCCTTGCGCTGCTTCTCCGGGAAGCGGCGCGCGAGGTTGGTCCGGAACTTCTCCACCAGCACCGGCATGCCTTCCTTGCGCCGGCGCTTGTGGCCGATGGGGTACTCGACCACGACCTCCTTCAGCTTCTTGCCGTCGGCGAGCTCCACGGTGAGGGCGTTCGCGATCGAGCGCTTGTCGGGGTCGTGGTAGTCCTTCGTGAACTTCGGGTCCTCGACGCAAACGATCTTCTCGCGCAGCGCGTCGATGCGCGGGTCGGCGGCGATGCCGTCCTCGTAGTCGGCGGCGGTGAGGCGGCCGAAGAGGAGCGGCACGGCCACCATGTACTGGATGCAGTGGTCGCGGTCGGCCGGGTTGTTCAGGGGGCCCTTCTTGTCGATGATGCGGATGCAGGCCTCGTGCGTGCGGATCGTGATCCGCTTGATGTCCGCGGCGGTCTTGCCGAGCTTCGCGAGCTCCTTGTGCAGCGTCATCGCGGCTTCCACCGCCGTCTGCGAGTGGAACTCCGCCGGGAAGGAGATCTTGAAGAGCACGTTCTCCATCACGTAGCTGCCATAGGGGCGCTGGAACCGGAACGCGTTGCCCTTGAAGAGCACGTCGTAGAAGCCCCAGGTCTTGGCGGTGAGCACCGACGGGTAGCCCATCTCGCCGGTCCTCGCGATGAGCGCGAGGCGCACGGCGCGGCTCGTGGCATCCCCCGCGGCCCAGCTCTTGCGCGAGCCCGCGTTGGGCGCGTGGCGGTAGGTGCGAAGGGACTGCCCGTCGACCCAGGCCAGCGAGACCGCGTTGATGATCTCGTCGCGCGTGAGGCCCAGCATCTGCGCGACCACGGCGGTGGAGGCGACCTTCACCAGCACCACGTGGTCGAGGCCCACCTTGTTGAAGCTGTTCTCGAGCGCGATGCAGCCCTGGATCTCGTGGGCCTTGATCATCGCCGCGAGGACGTCCTTCACCGTGAGCGGCTTCCTTCCCGCGGCGACGGCGTTGCGCGAGAGCCAGTCGGCGGTGGCGAGGATGCCGCCCAGGTTGTCGGAGGGGTGGCCCCACTCGGCGGCGAGCCAGGTGTCGTTGAAGTCGAGCCAGCGGATCATGGCGCCGATGTCGAAGGCGGCCTTCACAGGGTCCATCTGGTACGGCGTGCCGGGGACCTTCGCGCCGTTGGGCACCACGGTGCCGGGAACGACGGGCCCGAGCATCTTCGTGCAGGCGGGGTACTCGAGCGCCTCGAAGCCGCAGCCGAGCGTGTCCATGAGGCAGTAGCGCGCGGTCTGGTACGCCTCCGCGCTGGAGACCTTGTACTTGAGGACGTAGTCGGCGATGTCGACGAGGACCTTGTCGGGCTTGGGGCGGACATTGCTGATGTGTGCGGACACTGTTTTCTTCCTGGCGGGGTTAGGTCAAAGGCGAGGGAACCGCAGATGAACGCAGATGAACGCGGATGACTTCCGATGGCCTGGGGTCGTGCTCATGGTCGACTCGCGAAGACGCCGCCTTCGGCAGTGGCGTCACCCGATCACGAACCATCTGCGTTCATCTGCGTTCATCTGCGGTTCCAGCGCCCTTCGGTTTACTTCCGCTCCGGGAGCGGCACGAACTCGAGGTCCTCGGGGCCGGTGTAGTTGGCGCTGGGGCGGATGATCTTGCCGTCGATCCTCTGCTCGATCACGTGCGCGCACCAGCCGGAGGTGCGCGAGATGACGAAGATCGGCGTGAACATCGCGGTCGGCACGCCCATCATGTGGTAGCTGGTGGCGCTGAACCAGTCGAGGTTCGGGAACATCTTCTTCTCGCGCCACATCACCTCCTCGATCCGCGCCGAGATGTCGAAGAGCTTCATGTTGCCCGCGTCCTTCGAGAGCCTGCGGGCGACCTCCTTGATCACCTGGTTCCTCGGGTCGGAGATCGTGTAGACGGGGTGGCCGAAGCCGATGATCACCTGCTTCTCGCCCACGCGCCGCACGATGTCGGCCTCGGCCTGGTCCGGGTTGTCGTAGCGGCCGATGGTGTCGAAGGCGAACTCGTTGGCGCCGCCGTGCTTCGGGCCCTTGAGCGCGCCGATGGCCGCGGTGATGGCCGAGTACATGTCGGAGTTGGTGCCGGCGACGACGCGCGCGGTGAAGGTGGAGGCGTTGAACTCGTGCTCGGCGTAGAGGATGAGCGAGGTGTGCATCGCGCGCACCCACAGCTCCGAGGGCCTGCGGCCGTGCAGCAGGTGCAGGAAGTGCCCGCCGATCGAGTCGTCGTCGGTCTCGACCTCGATGCGCCGGCCCGAGTGCGAGAAGTGGTACCAGTAGAGGAGCATCGAGCCGAAGGAGGCCATCATCCGGTCGGCGATGTCGCGCGAGGGGGCGAGCTTGTGCTCCTCGCCCTCCGGGAGCACCGCGCCCAGCGCCGAGCAGCCGGTGCGCAGCACGTCCATCGGGTGGGCGGAGGCGGGGATGCACTCGAGCACGTCCTGCACGGCGACGGGGATGCCGCGAAGCCGCCGCAGCTTCTCCTTGTAGGCCTTGAGCTCGGCGGCGGTCGGGAGCTTGCCGTGCACGAGCAGGTGGGCCACCTCCTCGAACTCGCACTGCTCGGCGAGGTCGAGGATGTCGTAGCCGCAGTAGTGCAGGTCGTTTCCCGTGCGGCCGACGGTGCACAGCGCGGTGTTGCCCGCGGTGACGCCGGAGAGGGCGACGGATTTCTTGGGCTTGGGGGTGACGGCGGGGGCGGCGGCTTCGGACATGGCGGTTCCTTCGTGTCTCCTACTTGGCCTTGGCGAAAAGGGCGTCGAGCTTCTTCTCGAACTCGTGGTAGCCCAGGTAGTGGTAGAGCTCCTCGCGGGTCTGCATCGCGTCGACCACCGCCTTCTGGTGGCCGTCGCGGCGCAGCGCCTGGTACACGCCCAGCGCCGCCTTGTTCATGGCGCGGAAGGCGGAGAGCGGGTAGAGGGCCACGGCGCACCCGGCGCCGCCGAGCTCCGCGGTGCCGAAGAGCGGCGTCTTGCCGAACTCGGTGATGTTCGCGAGCACCGGCACCTTCACGGCATCCGCGAATTTCCGGTACATCGCGAGGTCCGTGATGGCCTCGGGGAAGATGCCGTCCGCGCCCGCCTCGACGCAGGCGCAGGCGCGGTCGATGGCGGCCTCCAGCCCCTCCACGGCGAGCGAGTCGGTGCGCGCGAAGATGAAGAAGTCCGCATCCGTGCGCGCGTCCGCGGCGCTCTTCACGCGGTCGACCATCTCCTGCTTCGACACCAGCTCCTTGTTGGGGCGGTGCCCGCAGCGCTTGGCGCCCACCTGGTCCTCGATGTGCATGGCCGCGCCGCCCGCCTTGATGAGGTTCTTCGTCGTGCGGGCGACGTTGAAGGCGCTCGAGCCGAAGCCCGTGTCCACGTCGACCAGCAGCGGCAGGTCGCAGACGTCGGTGATGCGGCGCACGTCGGTGAGCACGTCGTCGAGGTTGGAGATGCCGAGGTCCGGCAGGCCCAGGGAGCCTGCGGCCACGCCGCCGCCCGAGAGGTAGATCGCCTTGAAGCCCGAGGCCTTGGCGAGCGTGGCGTGGTAGGCGCAGATGGCGCCGGGGACCTGCAGGGGCTTTTCTTCCTTGAGCGCGGCGCGGAAAGCGGCGCCGGGGGAGGGCATGGCCATGTCGGGGTGCCTTTCGCGTCTGGTCAGTCGAAGAAGGCCCTGGCGGCCTCCTCGGGCATCTTCACGCCGGTGATGCGCGCTTTCTGCAGCAGCTCCCAGAAGTAGCGGTAGGTGGCGCGGTCGTGCAGCTCGCCGTCGAACTGGATGGGGCCCCAGCTCGCGTCGCGCGCCTCGAGCAGGATGGCGGCGGCGGTGGCGACCTCGTTCAGGTCCGGCTTCATCGCGTCGACGATGGGCTGCACCTGCGAGGGGTGGATGCTCCACATGCGCAGGAAGCCGAAGTCGGTGCGCGCGCGCCAGGCGTCGCGGAAGACGTTGTAGGCGTTCTTGAGGTCGAGCGAGACGTTGTGGGCCGGAACCACGCCGTGGGCCAGCGCGCACGCCACCACGTGGGCCTTGGCGCGAGCCACCAGCGGGTGCTCGAACTGGCCGGGCGAGCGCATGTTGGAGGCGTGGATGGCGCCGTGGTGGCCGCTCACGAAATCCATGAGGCCGAAGTCGAGCACCTGCACCGAGGGCAGCTTCGCGATCTCCCAGGCGTCGTGCAGCGCGCCGTGCGTCTCGATGAGCACGTGCACGGGGATCTCGCGCTTCACCTTCTTCTTCTTCGCCACCGCCTGGACGTAGGCGATCATCTCCGCCGCCTGCGCCACCGAGGTGCACTTGGGGATCGTCACGTAGGCGATGACCCCGCCCGCGCCGCCCACGAGGATGTCGACGTCCTTCTTCCAGTGCGGGTGCGTGTAGTCGTGGATGCGGGCGCCCGCCATGGCGAATCGGTTGGCGCTCGAGTGCATGAGCCCGACGATCATCTCCGCGTGGGCCTTCTCGCGGCCGGCTTCCGCGCCGTCCTCGCAGTCGCAGGTGATGTCGAAGACGGCGCCGAGGCGCTCCTGCAGGTCGAGCGCCTTGGCGATGAGCTTCTCCGACCCGGCGAAGTGCTCGCAGGCCGGGATCACGGGGAACGGCTTTTCGCCGGCGAAGAGGGCTTCCTTGGGGTGGCGGGGAGCGGGCATGGGGGAAGGGTCCGGGTGGGGAATCCGTATTCTAGGCGCTAGCCGCGGCGCGGGACGAGGTAGCTCAGGTCGAGGTCGAGGACCACCGCGGGGTCCTTCGCGCCCGGCGCCGGGGTGGCGAGCGCGGCAAGGCGCGCGTTCTTGGCCGCCAGCAGGCGCACGCGCAGCGCGCCCACGTCGTCGCGGCCGGGAACCGGGTCGCACGCGGTCACGATGGAGCGCGCGACGACCGTGTCGCCGGCGAAGGTGGGGTTGGCGTGGGTGCCGCCGTGGATCGCGGCGATGGCGAAGGCGTTCTCCAGGCCGTCGTGGGCGAGGGCGCGCGCGAGCGAGATCACGTGGCCGCCGTAGACGAGCCGCTTGCCGAAGGGCCCGGAGGCCGCGGAGAAGGCGTCGAAGTGCACGCGCGCCGTGTTCTGGTAGAGGCGCGTGGCGAGCATGTGGTCGGCCTCCTCCACGGTGATGGCGCCGGGGTGGTCGATCGTCTCGCCGGGCGCGTAGTCCTCCCACAGGCGCGCGCCGCCGGTGGCGACCGGGTCGAGCGCCCGGGGCCGCAGGAACGCCGGGATCGCGAAGCGCGCGGGCTCGACCGCCTTCGGCAGCTCCGGCACGACGGTCGCCGGCGCGGGCGCCGCGGCGTCGCGCTTGGCGACCATGACCCACCGCGCCCAGGAGATCACCTCGCGGCCGTGCTGGTTGAGCGCGCGCGAGCCCACCCACACCACGCCGCTCGTGCCGCCCGAGTTCTGCTTCAGGCCGATCACCTGCGACTGCGCCGTGAGCGTGTCGCCGGGGTAGACGGGTTCGAGGAAGCGCAGGTCGGCGTAGCCGAGGTTCGCGACCGCGTTGTAGGAGATGTCGGGGACGGTCTTGCCGAAGGCCACGTGGAAGGCGAGCAGGTCGTCCACGGGGCAGGCCGGGTGCCCCAGCGCGCGCGCGACGGGCTCCGCGCAGTGCACGGGCTGGCGCGCGCCGGTGAGCGCCACGTACAGCGCGGCGTCGCCCGCGGTGACCGTGCGCGGCGTGGCGTGGCCGAAGCGCTGGCCGACGGCGTAGTCCTCGAAGAACCACCCCTCGCGCGGGCGCGCGCCGGGCGGGACGGGGAGGGGTTGCGTCACTGGCCGGCCTCGAGGCTCTTGATCATGTCGTCGAGCGCGAGCAGGCGCCGCGCGGCCTTGAGGTGGTGGCCCTCGATGAGGCGCCCGTTCACGACCACCACGCCGCGCCCCTCGCGGTGGGCGTGCTCGAGGGCCTCGATCAGCTCGGTGGCCGCGGCGAGGTCGTGGGGCTTGGGCGTGAAGGCGTCGTTGCAGTAGGGCAGCTGGAAGGGGTGCACGAGGCTCTTGCCGTCGAAGCCCAGGTCGCGCGCGAGGCGGCAGGCGTACTCGAAGGACTGCATGTCCTTCAGGTCGGTGGAGATGCCGTCGACCACGGAGCGGTCGAAGGCGCGCGCGGCCAGCACCACGCGCGAGAGCGAGTAGTGCAGGGCGACGCGGTCGGGCGTGCGCCGCGCGTGCAGCTGCGTGATGAGGTCGGAGGTGGCCATGACGATGCAGGCGATGCGGTCGGAGGCCGAGGCGATCTCCTCGGCGCGCAGCACCGCGAGCGGGCTCTCGACCATCACCATGACCGGCAGGTGGCTGCCGCCGGCGGCGTCCAGGCGCGACAGCGCCTGACCGACGTCGCCCTTCGACTCGATGTTCGGGAAGAGGATCGCGTCGGCGCCGATGGTGGCCACGGCCTTCACGTCGTCCTCGCCCCAGGGAGAGTCGAGGTCGTTCACGCGCACCACCACCTCGCGCCGCCCGTAGCCCCCGGCGAGCACCGCCTCGACCACGTTGCGGCGCGACTCGAGCTTCGCCTCGACGAGGATCGGGTCGCCCAGGTCGAGGATGACGGAGTCCACCTTGAGGGTGCGCGCCTTGTTGAGGTAGCGCGTGCTGCACCCGGGCACGTAGAGCATCGACCGGCGCGGGCGGAAGTAGGGGGTCATGGCGGCAAGCCTCTGATTTGGCGGGAGAAACGCGCTCACCGGCCGGGGTGCCCGGGATGCCCGGAAAGCGCTTGCTGCTGCGCAGCATCCTACGCCGCGCCGCGCCGGGGTGTCAACAGGACTTGTATCTTATATAAGACAAAGGATCGGCCCCGCCGTGGTATCCTCCCGCCATGACCGAGACCCTGCCGCCGCCGTCCTTCCGGCCGCTCTACGAGCAGATCAAGATCCTCATCACCCAGAGCCTCGTGGCCGGGGAGTGGAAGCCGGGCGAGGCGATCCCCTCGGAGGTGGAGCTCGCGGCGCGCTTCCGCGTGAGCCAGGGCACGGTGAGGAAGGCGATCGACGAGCTGGCGAGCGAGCACATCCTGGTCCGCCGCCAGGGCAAGGGAACCTACGTCGCCTCGCACAGCGAGCCTTCCTACCAGTACCGGTTCCTGCGCGTCATGCCCGACAGCGGCGAGAAGCTGCACCCGCACAGCGTGCTGGTGGAGGTGAGGAAGGGCCGCGCGAGCGCCGAGATCGCGCGCGCGCTCGCGATCAAGGCGGCGTCCCCGGTGCACGTGATCCTGCGCGTGCTCGAGTTCCGCGGCCGCCCGCTCATCCTCGACGAGATGGTGCTCGCGGCGAGCCGCTTCCCCGGCCTCACGGTGCCGAAGCTCGAGGAGTACAAGGGGTCGATGTACAGCTTCTACGAGGCCGTCTACGGGCTGCGCATGATCCGCGCCGAGGAGCGCATCCGCGCCGTGGCGGCCGACGCCGGCGCGGCAGCGCACCTGCGCGTTGCGCCCGGCACGCCGCTGCTCTGCGTCGACCGCATCGCCTTCACCTACGGCGACATGCCGGTCGAGTGGCGCCGCGGGCTGTGCGTCACCGACGGGTTCTCCTACTTCAACGAGCTCGCCTGATGCGCGGCGCGCGCGGGCCGCGATACCCCGATGGGCCGCGGGGTTTCAGGGGTATGCGCATGTGCGGTCGCAACAAATCCACGGTAGAATCGCCCGGCTCGCAGCGAAGCGGGATCGTGCCACCGCTCCCCTCCCGCCGCCGCCTGGCAGCCGCCATGCCACCCAGGACCGGACAATGACAACTGCATCCAAGCAGAGACCGAAGTATTACGACCTCAACCTTGCGCACCTGCCCGTCCCGGGGCTGGTCTCGATCTTCCACCGCATCTCCGGCGCGATCCTCTTCCTGCCGGTCATCCCGCTGGCGCTCTACCTGCTGCAGTCCACGCTCGGCTCGGAGGCCGGGTGGCTGCGGTGGAAGGAGTTCTTCGCCGATCCGGCGGTCAAGGTGATCGTGCTCGCCTTCGCCTGGCTCTACCTGCACCACTTCTTCGCCGGCATCCGCTACCTGCTGCTGGACGTCCACCTGGGCGTGGCGAAGGCCCCGGCGCGCGCCTCCGCGAAGCTCGTGTTCGCCCTCGGCGCCGCCGCCACCCTCCTCGTCGCGTGGAGGATCTGGTGAGTTCCGCCAAGAACCCCGTCGGCGCGCACTTCGGCCTGTCGGACTGGCTGCTGCAGCGCCTCACCGCCGTCGCGATGGCGGCCTACACGGTCTTCATGGCCGTGCTGCTCCTGTGGTGCCCGCCCGCGACCTGGGCGGACTGGAAGGGCCTCTTCACCGGCGCCTTCGTGCGCCCGGCCACGATGCTCTTCCTCGTCGCGCTCCTCTACCACGCGTGGGTCGGCGTGCGCGACATCATCATGGACTACGTGAAGCCCGCGGGGCTGCGCCTGGCGCTCGAGGCCGCGGTGGGCGCGACGCTCGTCGCCTACCTCGTCTGGTCCGCATCCATCCTCTGGGGCCGCTGAAATGTCACTTCCGGTACGCAGGTTCGACGCGGTGATCGTGGGGGCGGGCGGCTCGGGCCTGCGCGCGGCACTCGAGCTCTCCAATGCCGGCCTCAAGGTCGCCGTGCTCTCCAAGGTCTTCCCGACGCGCTCGCACACCGTGGCCGCCCAGGGCGGCGTGGGCGCGGCGCTCGGCAACATGGGCGAGGACAGCTGGCACTGGCACATGTACGACACCATCAAGGGGTCGGACTGGCTGGGCGACCAGGACGCCATCGAGTTCATGTGCCGCATGGCGCCGGAGGTCGTGATCGAGCTCGAGCACTTCGGCATGCCGTTCGACAGGAACGACGACGGCACCATCTACCAGCGCCCCTTCGGCGGGCACTCGCAGAACTTCGGCGAGCGGCCGGTGCAGCGCTCGTGCTGCGCCGCCGACCGCACCGGGCACGCGATGCTGCACACGCTCTACCAGAGGAACGTGCTCGCGCGCACCCAGTTCTTCGTCGAGTGGATGGCGCTCGACCTCGTGCGCGGCGCCGACGGCACAGTGCTCGGCGTGACCGCGCTCGAGATGGAGACGGGCGAGGTGGTCCTGTTCCAGGCCAAGGCCACGCTCTTCGCCACCGGCGGCTCCGGGCGCATCTTCGCTTCCTCCACCAACGCCTTCATCAACACCGGCGACGGCCTGGGCATGGCCGCGCGAGCCGGCGTCCCGCTGGAGGACATGGAGTTCTGGCAGTTCCACCCGACGGGGGTCGCCGGCGCGGGAGTCCTCATCACCGAGGGCGTGCGCGGCGAGGGCGGCATCCTCCTCAACAAGGACGGCGAGCGCTTCATGGAGCGCTACGCGCCCACCATGAAGGACCTCGCCTCGCGCGACGTGGTCTCGCGCGCGATGGCCACCGAGATCAAGGACGGGCGCGGCGCCGGCCCGAACGCCGACCACATCCTGCTCAAGCTCGACCACCTCGGCCCCGAGGTGATCGACAAGCGCCTGCCGGGCATCCGCGAGATCGCCCTCAAGTTCGCGAACGTCGACTGCGCGAAGGACCCGATCCCCGTGGTGCCGACCTGCCACTACCAGATGGGCGGCATCCCGACCAACTACCGCGGCGAGGTGGTCGTGCCCGCGGGCGCCGACCCCGCGTCGGTCGTGCCGGGCTTCTACGCCGCGGGCGAGTGCGGCTGCGCGTCCATCCACGGCGCCAACCGGCTGGGCACCAACTCGCTCACCGACCTGCTGGTGATGGGCAAGAGCGCCGGGATGAGCATGGTGGACCACATCCGCGCCCACGGCGCGGCGCTCCCGGACCTGCCCAGGGGCGCGGGCGAGGCCTCGGTCGCGCGCCTGGCGCGGCTCGACGGGCAGAAGGGCGGCGAGGACGTGGCCGCCGTCCGCGACGAGATCCAGCGCACCATGCAGGCGCACTGCGGCGTCTTCCGCTTTCCGGATCTCCTGAGGCAGGGCGTGGAGAAGATCCGCGCCGCCGGCGAGCGCGTGGCGCGCACGCAGGTCGGCGACCGCTCCAAGGTCTTCAACACGGCCCGCATCGAGGCCCTCGAGCTCGACAACCTCTACGAGGCGGCGCGGGCGACCATGGTCTCGGCCGAGGCGCGCAAGGAGACCCGCGGCGCCCACGACCGCGAGGACTTCCATGCCCGCGACGACGCGCAGTGGCTCAAGCACACCCTGTGGTACCGGGACGGCGACCGCCTCGAGTACAAGCCGGTCAACCTGAAACCCCTGAGCGTCGAGTCGATCGAACCCAAGGCCCGCGTGTACTGAGCGCGGGCAGGAAAACGGGGAGAAGTTGCGCTGGAGCAAACCGGCGCCTTCCGGATCCCCGACACTCAATCCGACATAGGCCTTTGGTCCCATGAAATTCCGCATCCAGCGATACGACCCCGACAAGGACGCCCGGCCGTACTTCCAGGACTACGACGTGGCCATGGGCCCCGCCGACCGGATGCTGCTCGACGCCCTGGTGCGCATCAAGGCGACCGACGACACGCTCGCGCTGCGCCGGTCCTGCCGCGAGGGGGTGTGCGGGTCCGACGCGATGAACATCAACGGGAAGAACGGGCTCGCCTGCGTCACCAAGCTCGCCGACCTGGCCGAGCCGGTGGTGATCAAGCCGCTGCCGGGGCTGCCCATCGTGCGCGACCTCATCGTGGACATGACGCAGTTCTTCGACCAGTACCACTCGGTGAAGCCGTACGTGATCGACCCGCGGCCCCTGCCGGAGAAGGAGCGCCTGCAGTCGCCGGCCGAGCGGGCGGAGCTCGACGGCCTCTACGAGTGCATCCTCTGCGCCTGCTGCTCGACCTCCTGCCCGTCGTTCTGGTGGAACCCGGACAAGTTCGTGGGCCCCGCGGGGCTGCTCAACGCCTACCGGTTCATCGCCGACAGCCGCGACCAGGCGCTGAACGAGCGCCTCGACGACCTCGAGGATCCCTACCGCCTCTTCCGCTGCCACACGATCATGAACTGCGTGGACGTGTGCCCGAAGGGGCTCAACCCGACGCTCGCCATCGGCAGGATCAAGGAGCTGATGGTGCGCCGGGCCGTTTGAGGAAAGACGAAGCCGTGCGCTCGCGAGAGATGGAACGGCTCAGGTGGCGGAGTCGCCGCGGGCTGCTCGAGCTCGACATCGTGCTCGGGCGGTTCTGGGCGGGTTGCGGGGAAGAGCTGGACGAACCGGAGGCAGGAAGCCTCGCGAGGCTGCTCGCGATGCCGGACAACGATCTGCTGGATCTCGTGATGGGGCGCAGGCCCTGCCCCGACCCGGCCCTGCAGCCGCTCTTGCAACGACTGAAGGCCGCCTGAGGCGGCCCACTGGGAGACACGCATGGAAGCCAAAGGCAAGGCGACGCTGACCTACGACGACGGCAAGACCCTCGACCTGCCCGTCTACGGCGGCACGATCGGCCCGGACGTGATCGACATCCGGGCCCTGTACGGGAAGACGGGCAAGTTCACCTACGACCCCGGGTTCCTGTCGACCGCCAGCTGCAGCTCGAAGATCACCTACATCGACGGCGACGAGGGGGTGCTGATGTACCGCGGCTACCCCATCGAGCAGCTCGCCACGCACTGCGACTTCCTCGAGGTGTGCTACCTCCTCCTCAAGGGCGAGCTGCCCACCGTCGCGCAGAAGAAGGGCTTCGACCGGACCGTCGCCGTGCACACGATGGTGCACGAGCAGCTCGCGCGCCTGTACCAGGGCTTCCGCCGCGACTCGCACCCGATGTCGGTGATGGTGGGCGTGGTGGGCGCGCTCTCGGCCTTCTATCACGACTCCCTGGACATCAACGACGCCTCGCACCGCGAGATCTCGGCCTTCCGCCTCATCGCGAAGCTTCCCACCATCGTCGCCATGGCCTACAAGTACAGCGTCGGCCAGCCGTTCATGTACCCGAGGAACGACCTCGACTACAGCTCCAACTTCATGCGCATGATGTTCGGCGTGCCGGCCGAGGAGTACGAGGTGAACCCGGTGCTCGTGCGCGCGCTCGACCGCATCCTGATCCTGCATGCCGACCACGAGCAGAACGCCTCGACCTCCACGGTGCGGCTCGCGGGCTCCTCCGGCGCGAACCCCTTCGCCTGCATCGCCTCGGGCATCGCCTGCCTCTGGGGCCCGGCGCACGGCGGCGCCAACGAGGCGGCGCTCAACATGCTCTACGACCTGCAGAGGAACGGGGGCGCGGCCAAGATCGGCGAGTTCGTGGCCAAGGTGAAGGACAAGAACTCCGGCGTGAAGCTGATGGGCTTCGGGCACCGCGTGTACAAGAACTACGACCCGCGCGCCAAGCTCATGCAGCAGACCACCAAGGAGGTGCTGGACGAGCTGGGGCTGCACGACGACCCGCTCTTCAAGCTCGCCATGGCGCTGGAGAAGGTCGCGCTCGAGGACGACTACTTCGTCTCCCGCAAGCTCTACCCCAACGTCGACTTCTACTCCGGCATCGTGCAGCGCGCCCTCGGCATCCCGGTGTCGATGTTCACCTGCATCTTCTCGCTCGCGCGCACCGTCGGCTGGATCGCGCAGTGGAACGAGATGATCTCGGACCCCGAGCAGAAGATCGGCCGCCCGCGCCAGCTCTACAACGGGGCGACCAAGCGCGACGTCGTGCCGCTCGCGAAGCGCGGCTGACGCGCGGTACCCGCCACACGAGGCCTCCATGTCCAGCGTCATGAAGCAGTTCGAAGCTTCCTCCCACCTCTTCGGCGCCAATGCGCCGTTCGTGGAGGAGCTCTACGAGCGCTACCTCCGGGACCCGGCGTCCGTCGCCCCGGAGTGGCGCGCGCAGTTCGACGCCTGGCAGGCCTCGGGGGGCGGGGCCGACGTCGCCCACACCCCCGTGATCGAGGCCTTCGCCGCGGCCGCCCGCCGCGGCCCGCTCGCCGCGCCCACCTCGGTGGCCGCGGACGACGAGAAGCAGATGAAGGTCCTCATGTTCATCCGCGCCCACCGCACCGCGGGCTCGCACCAGTCGAACCTCGACCCGCTCAGGCGCATGGACCACGTGTCCGTGCCCGAGCTCGAGCTCGCCTACTACGGGCTGGGCGAGGCGGACCTGGACACCGTGTTCTCGATGGGCTCCTTCGCCAACCGCCGCGAGCGCCGGACGCTGCGCGAGATCGTGGCGATGGTGAGGAAGACCTACTGCGACACCATCGGCGTCGAGTACATGTACCTCTCCTCGATGGAGGAGAAACGCTGGCTTCGCGAGCGCTTCGAGGGCACGCTCTCCACGCCCGCGCTCAACGAGCGCCAGAAGCGCTTCCTGCTCGAGCGGCTCACGGCCTCCGAGACGCTGGAGCGCTACCTGCACACGCGCTACGTCGGCCAGAAGCGTTTCTCGGGCGAGGGCGGCGAGAGCCTCGTGCCGATGCTCGACATCCTCATCGAGGAGGCGGGCACGCAGGGCGCCAGGGAGGTCGTGATCGGCATGGCCCATCGCGGCCGCCTGAACGTGCTGGTGAACAACCTCGGCAAGATCCCCGCCGACCTATTCTCGGAGTTCGAGGGCAAGAAGGCGGCCGAGCTCGCCTCGGGAGACGTGAAGTACCACCAGGGGTTCTCGTCCGACATCCAGACGCCCGGCGGCACCGTCCACCTCACGCTCGCCTTCAACCCCTCGCACCTGGAGATCGTGAACCCCGTGGTCGAAGGGTCGGTTCGCGCGCGCCAGCACCGCCGCGGCGACTTCAAGGGCGAGACGGTGATGCCGCTGCTCATCCACGGGGACGCCGCCTTCGCGGGGCAGGGCGTGGTGATGGAGACGCTCGCGCTCTCGCAGACGCGCGGCTACCGCACCGGCGGCACCGTCCACGTGGTGGTGAACAACCAGATCGGCTTCACCACCTCCGACACGCGCGACAGCCGCTCGTCCCTCTACTGCACCGGCATCGCCAAGATGGTCGAGGCGCCCGTCTTCCACGTGAACGGAGACGACGTCGAGGCCGTGGCGATGGTGGCGAAGATCGCCCTCGACTACCGCAACACCTTCAGGAAGGACGTCGTGATCGACATGGTGTGCTTCCGGCGCCTGGGGCACAACGAGCAGGACGAGCCGTTCGTCACCCAGCCGCTCATGTACAAGCGCATCGCCCAGCACCCGGGCACGCGGCGCCTGTACGCCGACCGGCTGGAGAAGGAGGGCCTCATCGCCCCGGGCTTCGCCGACGAGCTGGTGACGAGCTTCCGGGCGAAGCTCGACGAGGGCAAGCCCACCAACCCCAAGATCCTCTACGGGCTCAAGCACGCGCTCGCCGTCGACTGGGCGCCGTACATGAAGGTCGACTGGCGCCAGCCCGCGGACACCGCCGTGCCGCTGGAGCGCCTCAAGCGCTACGCGAAGCGCCTCACCGACATCCCGTCGAACTTCAAGCTGCACCCGACGGTGGAGCGCATGCTCGCCGGCCGCCGCGAGATGGGCGAGGGCAAGGCCCCGCTCGACTGGGGCATGGCCGAGAACCTCGCCTACGCGGCACTCCTCGACGAGGGCACGCCCGTGCGCCTGTCGGGGCAGGACAGCGGCCGCGGCACCTTCGCGCACCGCCACGCGGTGCTGCACGACCAGAACCGCGAGAAGTGGGACCAGGGCACCTACCTCCCGCTGCAGCACCTGCGCGAGGGGCAGGGGAGCTTCCTCGTCATCGACTCGCTCCTGTCCGAGGAGGCGGTGCTCGGCTTCGAGTACGGCTACGCCACCGCGAACCCGTTCGAGCTGGTGATCTGGGAGGCGCAGTTCGGCGACTTCGCCAACGGCGCGCAGGTCGTGATCGACCAGTTCATCGCCTCGGGCGAGGCGAAGTGGGGCCGCCTGTGCGGCCTCACCATGTTCCTGCCGCACGGCTACGAGGGGCAGGGGCCGGAGCACTCCTCGGCGCGCCTCGAGCGCTACCTGCAGCTCTGCGCCGAGCACAACATCCAGGTGTGCGTGCCGTCGACGCCGGCGCAGTTCTTCCACATGCTGCGCCGCCAGGTGCTGCGGCCCCTGAGGAAGCCCCTCGTCGTCATGACGCCCAAGAGCCTGCTGCGGCGCAAGGAGTCGAGCTCGCCGCTGGAGGACCTCGCCACCGGCACCTTCCAGTGCGTGATCGGCGACCCGGCCAGGCCCGCGCCGAAGAAGGTGAAGCGCATCGTGTTCTGCGCCGGCAAGGTGTACTTCGACATCGCCGCGGAGCGCGACAAGCGCGGGACGGACGACGTGGCGATCGTGCGCGTGGAGCAGCTGTACCCGTTCCCGCACGCGGACTTCGCCGCGCAGGTGGCGCTCTACCCGAACGCGAAGAGCGTCGTGTGGGCGCAGGAGGAGCCGGCCAACCAGGGCGCCTGGCACCGCATCCAGCACTACCTGCTAGAGCACCTGCGGCCCGACCAGGCCCTCACGGCGGCGCAGCGCAAGTCCTCCGCCTCGCCGGCCGTGGGCTACCTCGCGCTCCACAACCAGCAGCAGAAGGACCTCATCGACGCGGCCCTGACCCTCGAGGCCGCGCCGCCGAAGAAGGCCGCCGGCTGAGCGGCCCCGCGCATCGATCACGGGAAGGATTCGACATGCAAGTGGAAGTGAAGGTCCCGCAGCTCTCCGAGAGCGTTTCCGAGGCCACCCTCGTCGCCTGGCACAAGAAGGTGGGCGAGGCCGTCCGCCGCGACGAGAACCTGATCGACATCGAGACCGACAAGGTCGTGCTGGAGACGCCGGCGCCGGCCGACGGCGTGCTGGCTAGGATCGTGAAGGGCGACGGCCTCACCGTCACCTCGGGCGAGGTGATCGCGGTGATCGACACGGCCGCCTCCGCCTCGGCCGCCCCCCCGGTCGTGGATCCCGCGCTCGCCGCCAAGGCGCCCGCCGCGGCGCCCGCGCCGGCCGCGGCAGCGGGTGGCAAGCCCGCCTCGCCGTCGGCCGCGAAACTCGCCGCCGAGAAGGGCGTGGACACCGCCGCGATCGCCGGCACCGGGCGCGACGGCCGCGTGACCAAGGCCGACGTGCTGGCCGCGGGCGCCGCCCCGGCACCGGCCGCCCCCGCCCCTGCGCCCGCCGCGAAGCCCGCGCCCGTGCCGGTTCCCACCACGGGCGGCCGCGCCGAGCAGCGCGTGCCCATGACGCGCCTGCGCGCGCGCGTGGCCGAGCGGCTCGTGCAGTCGCAGTCCACGGCCGCCATCCTCACGACCTTCAACGAGGTCAACATGGCGCCGGTGATGGAGCTGCGCGCCCGCTACAAGGACCGCTTCGAGAAGGAGCACGGCGTGAAGCTGGGCTTCATGTCCTTCTTCGTGAAGGCGGCGGTGGCCGCGCTGCGCAAGTACCCGGTGGTGAATGCCTCGATCGACGGCAACGACATCGTCTACCACGGCTTCTACGACATCGGCATCGCCGTGGGCAGCGAGCGCGGCCTGGTCGTGCCCATCCTCCGGAACGCCGACCAGATGTCCATCGCCGACATCGAGAAGGCGATCGCGGACTTCGGCAAGCGCGCCAAGGACGGCAAGATCACCCTCGAGGAGCTCACCGGCGGCACCTTCTCGATCTCCAACGGCGGCGTGTTCGGCTCGATGCTCTCCACCCCGATCATCAACCCGCCGCAGAGCGCCATCCTCGGCATCCACGCCACCAAGGAGCGCGCCGTCGTCGAGAACGGGCAGGTGGTGGTGCGCCCGATGAACTACCTCGCGCTCTCCTACGACCACCGCATCATCGACGGGCGCGAGGCGGTGCTCTCCCTCGTGGCCATCAAGGATGCCCTCGAGGACCCGGCCCGCCTGCTGCTGGACGTCTAGGGGCCCGCTTGGCGCGCCGCAAGAGCCGCAAGAAGTGGACCGCCGCGACCCTCCTGCGCAAGGCGTTCTTCTTCGTGCTGGGGTCGCTGCTGGTCGGCTTCCTCGCCGTGGTGTTCCAGCAGGCGCTGGGCGTCTACCTGCCGCGCCACTTCGCCGTGTCGCTCGCCGTGGGGCTCGCCGTGGCGGCCACCTTCTGGGTGCTGGGCCTCATGAAGCACCCGCCCATGTTCCTGAAGGACGTGCACCCGCTCGCCGCGGGCCTCTGCGCCGGGCTCGGCGTCCACATCGCCCGCTTCTGGCTGCGTTGAAACCCCTGCCCAATCCACTCGATCGGACCCACCATGTCGCAAACCTATGACGTCGTCGTGATCGGCGCCGGCCCCGGCGGCTACATCGCCGCCATCCGCGCCGCCCAGCTGGGCCTGAAGACCGCCTGCATCGAGGGCTGGAAGAACGCGAAGGGGGAGCTCGCCCTCGGCGGCACCTGCCTCAACGTGGGTTGCATCCCGTCGAAGGCGCTGCTCGCCTCGTCCGAGGAGTTCGAGAAGGTGGGCCACCACCTGGACGAGCACGGCATCTCGGTGTCGGGGGCCAAGATCGACGTCGCGCGCATGCAGTCGCGCAAGGACGGCATCGTCTCCAAGATGACCAAGGGCATCGAATTCCTCTTCAAGAAGAACAAGATCGCCTGGCTGCAGGGCTTCGGCCGGTTCGTCGCCGCGGGCGACGCGTACACGATCGAGGTCGCCAACGGCGAGAGGAAGGAGACGGTGCAGGCCCGCCACGTGATCGTGGCCACGGGCTCGAAGGCGCGCCACCTGCCCAACGTGCCGGTGGACAACGTGACCATCTGCGACAACGAGGGCGCGCTCGCCTTCGGGGCGGCGCCCAAGCGACTCGGCGTGATCGGCGCGGGCGTGATCGGCCTCGAGCTGGGCAGCGTCTGGCGCCGGCTGGGCTCGGAGGTGACGATCCTCGAGGCGCTGCCTGCGTTCCTCGGCGCCTGCGACGAGGCGGTGCAGAAGGAGGCGTGGAAGGTCTTCACCAAGGGCCAGGGCCTCAACATCCGGCTCGGCGTGAGGATCGAGAAGGTCACCACGCGCAAGACCGGCGTGCTGGTCGAGTACACCGACGACAAGGGCCTCGCGCAGAAGCTCGAGTGCGACAAGCTGGTCGTCTCCGTCGGGCGCATCCCCAACACCGACGGGCTCGGCGCCGTGGGCGTGGGCCTCAAGGTCGACGAGCGCGGGTTCGTGGAGGTCGACTCGCACTGCCGCACGAACCTGCCCAACGTGTGGGCCATCGGCGACGTCGTGCGCGGCCCCATGCTCGCGCACAAGGCCGAGGACGAGGGCGTGATGGTGGCCGAGCTCATCGCCGGACAGAAGCCGCACATCGACTACGACTGCATCCCCTGGATCATCTACACCTCGCCGGAGGTGGCGTGGGTGGGGATGACGGAGCAGAAGGCGAAGGCCGACGGCATCGCCGTGCGCACGGGCCAGTTCCCCTTCGCGATCAACGGCCGCGCGCTGGGCACGGGCCAGTCGCAGGGCTTCGTGAAGATCGTGGCCGACGCCGCCACCGACCGCGTGCTGGGCGTGCACATCATCCACGCCCACGCCTCCGACCTCATCCAGGAGGCGGTGACGGTGATGGAGTTCAAGGGCGCCAGCGAGGACATCGCGCGCATCTGCCACGGGCACCCGACGCTCTCCGAGGTGGTGCGCGAGGCGGCGCTCGCCGTCGACAAGCGCTCGCTCAATTCGTAGGCCCTCCGGGCTGGCGAGGCGAGGGAACCGCGGATGAACGCAGATGAACGCAGATGGCTCGTGGCAGGGCTGGCGTCCTGGCCCGAAGCGAATGACCCCGTGGCGTCGATGATCCCGCCATCGGAAATCATCTGCGTTCATCTGCGTTCATCCGCGGTTCCCTCGCCCTACCCCGATGGTCGACGCCGCTGACATCCCGGAGATCGGGGACGAGGACCTCGAGCCCGCGGACCCCGACCAGTACTCCGGCCCGCTCGAGTGGTACTGGCACTTCCAGCAGCGGCCGGACTTCGAGACCGACAGCGAGCAGCTGCGCGTGCTGGGCGAGCTCGAGCGCCTCTTCGGCGAGCTGGAGGACTACCGCCAGTACCGCGCCGGGAAGCTGAACCGGCTGGTCACCAACCTCGGCGCCGGCCGCCGGCCTCCGCGCGGCATGTACATCTGGGGCGGGGTGGGGCGCGGCAAGTCGCTCATGATGGACGCCTTCTACAAGGTGAGCCGCCACCGCCGCAAGAGGCGCGTCCATTTCCACGAGTTCATGCGCGAGATCCACGCGCGCATGCGGGGGCTCTCCGGCACCGAGGACCCGCTCGACCAGATCTCGACGGAGATCGCCCGGGAGCTGCGCCTGCTCTGCTTCGACGAGTTCCACGTGAGCGACATCGCCGACGCGATGATCCTCGGGCGGCTCCTCGAGCTGATGGTCGCCAAGGGCGTGGTCTTCGTCATGACCTCCAACTACGAGCCCGACGGGCTCTACCCGAACGGGCTGCAGCGCGCCCGCTTCCTGCCGGCGATCGAGGTGCTCAAGCGCGAGCTGGACGTCGTGCCCCTGGGCGGGGGCACCGACCACCGCCGGCGCATCCTCGAGGGCTTCCGGGTCTGGTACTCGCCCCCCGGCGAGGAGGCCGACCAGCACCTCGCGCAATTCTTCGACGCCGTGACCAAGGCCGCCTTCGAGCGCGAGGGGTCGCTCGTGATCGGCGGCCGCGAGCTGCCCTTCCGCCAGCGCGCCAAGGGCGTGGCGTGGTTCGACTTCGCGACGCTCTGCGTGGAGCCGCGCTCCCAGAACGACTACCTCGAGATCGCGAGCGGCTACCACACGGTGCTGGTCTCCGGCGTGCCGCGGCTCGCCGCCGAGCGGACGGACGTGATCCGGCGCCTCACCTGGATGGTGGACGTCTTCTACGACCAGCGCGTGCGCCTGGCGATGTCGGCCGAGGCGCCGCCGGAGGAGCTGGTGTCGCCGGCCGCGCAGGCCACGGGGCCGGGCCGCATGGTGCGAAACGAGTTCGCGCGCACCGCGAGCCGGCTGCTCGAGATGCAGTCGCGCGACTATTTCGCGAGGAAGCACGCCTCGGCGGAGAATCCGCAGGTGCTGCGCGCCCGCTAGCAGGAGGAGAACGCGATGGGAACCTTCAAGGCCGTGTACCTCACCCGCGAGGCGGACCGGTTCGCCGCCCGCGTGGCCCCGCTCGACGACGCGGCGCTGCCGGAGGGCGACGTCACGCTGGAGGTCGAGTGGTCCACCGTCAACTACAAGGACGCGCTCGCCATCGCCGACCGCGCGCCCGTCGTGCGCAAGTGGCCGATGGTGGCCGGCATCGACGGGGCGGGGACGGTGTCGGCATCCGCGCACCCGGAGTGGAAGCCGGGCGACCGCGTGATCCTGAACGGCTGGGGCGTCGGCGAGGGGCACTGGGGCTGCCTCGCGCAGCGCGCGCGGCTCAAGGGCGGCTGGCTGGTGCGCCTGCCGGAGGGACTCGCGGCGGGCGAGGCCATGGCGATCGGCACGGCGGGCTACACGGCGATGCTCTGCGCGCTGGCGCTCGAGAAGCAGGGCGTGAAGCCCGGCGACGGCGACATCCTCGTCACGGGCGCCACCGGCGGCGTGGGGAGCGTGGCGGTGGCGATCCTCGCCGGCCGCGGGCACCGCGTGGTGGCCTCGACCGGCAAGGCGGCCGAGGAGGCGTACCTGCGCTCGCTGGGGGCGGCCGAGGTGATCGACCGCGCGGCGCTCGCGCAGCCCGGCAAGCCCCTGCAGAAGGAACGCTGGGCGGGCGTCGTGGACTGCGTCGGCAGCCACACGCTCACCAACGCCTGCGCGCAGGCGCGCTACCGCGGCGTGGTCGCGGCCTGCGGGCTCGCGCAGGGGATGGATTTCCCGGCGAGCGTGGCGCCCTTCATCCTGCGCGGCGTGCGCCTCGTCGGCGTCGACAGCGTGATGGCGCCGCGCGCCGAGCGCGAGGAAGCGTGGGCGCGGCTCGCCGCGGAGCTCGACCGCGCGAAGCTCGCGTCGATGACCACAACGATCGGCCTCGCGCAGGCGATCGAGCGGGCGCCGGAGGTGCTGGCCGGCCGCGTCCGCGGGCGCCTCGTGGTGGACGTGAACGCCTGAGCGCGGAGGCGCCGCACTAGGGAATACCCTGAGGCGCGGGACTGAAAGCTTGCGCGGGATCAACTAAGCTTCACGCTCGGCGCCTACGCTGTGACCGCCCCGCCGCCAGAAGCGGGGAAGGCCCATCCCGCCCGGAGGAAACCATGACCTCGTACCCCGAATTCCACGCCCGCTCCATCCGCGACCCCGAGGGGTTCTGGGGCGAGCAGGCCAAGCTCATCGACTGGCACCGGCCGTACGACAAGGTGCTCGAGTACGCCAGGCCGCCCTTCCGCTCGTGGTTCGCCGGCGGGCTCACGAACCTGTGCCACAACGCGGTGGACCGCCACCTCGCCTCCCGCGGCGCGCAGAAGGCGCTGGTGTGGATCTCCACGGAGGTCGACCAGGAAAAGAGCTGGACCTTCGCGGAACTGGCCGACGAGGTGAACCGCTTCGCGGCGATCCTCCAGTCCCTGGGGGTCGGCAAGGGCGACCGCGTCCTCATCTACATGCCGATGGTGCCCGAGGCGGTATTCGCGATGCTCGCGACGGTTCGCATCGGCGCCATCCACTCCGTGGTGTTCGGCGGCTTCGCGGCCGCGAGCCTCGCCGCGCGCATCGACGACGCACAGCCGAAGGTGATGGTCACCTCCGACGCGGGCGCGCGCGGCGGCAAGGCGATCCCGCTCAAGCCCCTGGTCGACGAGTCCATCCGCCTGTCCAAGGCGCCGCCGGCGCACGTGGTGATCGTGAACCGCGGGCTGGATGCCGGCATGGACCGCACGCCGGGCCGCGACCTCGACTACGCGGAGCTGCGCGAGAAGCACGCCGGCGCGAAGGTGCCGGTGACCTGGCTCGAGTCCAACGAGCCCTCGTACATCCTCTACACCAGCGGCACCACGGGCAAGCCCAAGGGCGTGCAGCGCGACACCGGCGGCTACGCCGTGGCGCTCGCGGCGTCGATGAAGCACATCTACTGCTCCAACCCGGGCGAGGCCTACTTCTCCACCTCCGACATCGGCTGGGTGGTGGGGCACTCCTACATCGTCTACGGGCCGCTCATCAACGGCTCGACCACCATCATGTACGAGGGCCTCCCCATCCGGCCCGACCCGGCCATCTGGTGGAAGATCGTCGCCGACTACCAGGTCACCTCGATGTTCTCCTCGCCGACGGCGATCCGCGTGCTGAAGAAGCAGGACCCGGCCTACATGGCCAAGCACGACGTCAGGTGCCTCAAGTACCTGTTCCTCGCCGGCGAGCCGCTGGACGAGCCCACCGCGCGCTGGGTGTCGGACAACCTCGGCTGCCCGATCGTGGACAACTACTGGCAGACGGAGACGGGCTGGCCGATCCTCTCGGCGTGCCTGGGCGTCGAGGACACGCCGCGCAAGTTCGGCTCGCCGTCCTTCGCGGTGTACGGCTACAACGTGAAGCTCAAGGACGAGGTCACCGGCAAGGAGGCCGAGGCCGACCAGAAGGGCGTGCTGTGCATCGTGCCGCCGCTGCCGCCGGGCGCCATGACCACGGTGTGGGGCGACGACGAGCGCTACGTGAAGACCTATTACGGCACCTTCAAGGACGAGATGGTGTACTCGACCTTCGACTGGGCCACGCGCGACAAGGACGGCTACTACTTCGTGCTGGGCCGCACCGACGACGTGATCAACGTGGCCGGCCACCGCCTCGGCACGCGCGAGATCGAGGAGGCCGTGCAGGCCCACGCGGGCATCGCGGAGGTCGCGGTCGTGGGAGTGGCCGATTCCCTCAAGGGCCAGGTGCCGGTGGCCTTCGCCGTGGCCAAGGACGGCGCGAAGACCGCGACGAAGGAGCTGGCCGCGGCCTTCGAGAAGGAGGTCATGGCCACGGTGGACCGCGAGCTGGGCGCCATCGCGCGGCCCTCGCGCGTGCACTTCGTGACGGTGCTGCCGAAGACGCGCTCCGGCAAGCTCCTGCGCCGCTCGATCCAGGCCCTGTGCGAGGGCCGCGACCCGGGCGACCTCACCACCATCGAGGATCCGGGCGCGTTGGAGCAGATCCGCGCCGCGCTGAAGGGATGACCCTCACCCCCGACCCCTCTCCCAAGGGAGAGGGGCGCTGGGCCTCCCTTCTCCCTTGGGAGAAGGGCCGGGGATGAGGGTGCACCTGGTCCCCGACGTCCTCGCGCCGGGCCTCAGGCTGGTCTTCTGCGGGACGGCGCCCTCGCGCGCCTCGGCCGCGGCGCGCGCCTACTACGCGAAGCCCGGCAACCGCTTCTGGCCCGCGCTGCACGCGGCCGGGTTCACGCCGCGGCGCTTCCAGCCCGCGGAGTACGCGCAACTGCCCGCGTTGGGCATCGGGCTCACGGACCTCTGCAAGGGGCACTCGGGCAACGACGACGAGCTGCCCGACGGCGCGCTCGACGCGGAAACGCTTCGCCGCAAGATCGCGCGCTTCCGCCCACAGGCGGTGGCCTTCACCAGCAAGAACGCCGCGAAGGCCTTCCTGGGCCGCGCCGTCGCCTACGGCTGGCAACCGGAAAGCGTGGTGGGCATGACGCGCCTCTTCGTCCTGCCCTCTCCGTCAGGCCAGGCCACCCGCTTCTGGAACGAAGCCCCGTGGCTCACCCTGGCAAGATGGTTCCACGGGCACGAAAGCGAGGGGCGGTGAAAAGGAAACAGGCCCCTTTTTCGGCGGAGTCCGGAAAAGGGGCCTGGTTCCTTTTCACCGCCCGCCTGGCGGGCACGGAAACTACTTGCAGGCCCCCAGGTACTTCGCCTGGCTGTTGTGCGTCATGTTCATCACCTGCCCGCCCGCGTTCATCGACATCTTCGACACCATCCGGTAGCCGTCCGGCACGAAGGTGACGGTGTTGTCGGAGGTCATCTGCATTTCGCCCTTGCAGGCGAACTTGTAGTTGGCGGTGTTGCCCGACACCTTCATGTCGGTGATCTTGCAGTCGACCTTGCTGTCGGGGTCCTTGCGGCCGAGCTGGCCGTCCTCGATGTCCTTGGCGGTGAGGCAGTGCTGCACGGTCATCGCCTGCTTGCCCATCCCCTTGGGCGCGCCCGGGATGGCGCCCATGTCCATCTCCATCTTGTATTCGTAGAGCCCCGGCTTGATGCGCGAGGCGAAGGCCTTCATGTCGTTCTGGGCGATGGCGGCGGTGGCGGTGACGGCGAGGGCGGCGGCGAGCGCGGCGGCGGCTTTCATGGGGAACCCCTGCGTGGCGTGGAAAGTGCCGCGCAGGATACCACCCCCGGCGCGGGCCGGCGCCGGCGGGCGGCTAGAATGGCGCCATGGCGCGCACGCTCGACCTTCCCTACGACGCTTCCACCGGATGCGCCGAGCGCCACGCCTGGTTCGAGCGCCTTCGCCCGCTGGGCTGGGCCGTGCTCCTCGACAGCGGCGACCGCCGGCGGACCGGGGGGCGCTTCGACATCCTCGCGGCCGGCCCGATCGCGAGCCTCGTGTGCCGCGACGGGCGCTGCGAGATCCTGCGGGAGGGTGCCGCGCCGCAGCCCGTGGCGGACGCCTTCGCCGGCACCCGGGCGCTCCTCGACGGCACGGAAGCGGCCGACACCCGCTGGCCGGTGTCGGGCGGCGCGCTGGGCTACTTCGGTTACGAGCTCGGCCGCGCCGCGGCGCGGCTCCCGGCGGCCAAGCCGGGCACGCAGCCCTTCATGCCCGAGGCGGCCGTGGGCCTCTACGCCTGGACCGTCGTGATCGACCATGCCGGGAAGCGCGCGGCGCTCACCTCCCTCACCGCGCTTGCCGACGCGGAAGCCGAGGCGATCCGCGTCCGCCTCCTCGCGGGCGAGCCGCCGGCGCGGGAGCCGTTCCGGGTCACGGGCGAGATCGCCTCCAGTCTCGAGCGCGACGACTACCTGCCGCGGGCCGCCCGCATCCTCGGCTACGTCCGCGAGGGCGACACCTACCAGGTGAACCTCACGCGCGAGTTCCGGCTGGCCTACCGCGGCGATGCCTGGGAGTTCTACCGCCACCTGCACGACACCAATCCCGCGCCGATGGGCGCGTTCCTCGAGTACCCGTTCGGCGCGGTGCTCTCGAGCTCGCCCGAGCGGCTGGTGACGGTCGAGGCGGGGGAGGCCGCGACGCAGCCCATCAAGGGGACGCGCCGGCGCCGTGCCGACCCGGCCGAGGACGCGCGCGCGCGCGCGGAGCTCGCCGCCTCCGCCAAGGACCGCGCCGAGAACGTGATGATCGTGGACCTGCTGCGCAACGACTTCGGCCGGGCCTGCGAGCCCGGGAGCGTGGCGGTGCCGAAGATCTGCGAGCTGGAGAGCTTCGCCACCGTCCACCACCTCGTGAGCACCGTGACGGGCCGGCTCGCCCCGGGCCGCGACGCGCTCGACCTGCTCGAGGCCTGCTTCCCGGGCGGCTCCATCACCGGCGCGCCCAAGCGCCGCGCCATGGAGATCATCGACGAGCTGGAGCCGCACCGCCGCGAGGTCTACTGCGGCGCCATCGGCTACGCGACGCCCGCCGGGCGCCTGGACATGAGCATCCCGATCCGCACCACGCTCGCGGCGCAGGGGGAGCTTCGCTTCTACGCCGGCGGCGGCATCGTCGCCGACTCCTCGCCCGAGGGCGAGTTCGAGGAGACGGAGGTGAAGATCGCCGCCATCCGCCGGGCGCTGGCGCGCTTTTCCTCCGGCGGGGCGCCGCACCCGGCCAAGACGGCGATGCGCCGCGAGCTGCTGGCCGCGCGCGACGCGCTCTTCTCCGGTGGCAGCGCCGGGTTCTCCGCCGCGATCACGGCGCGCCTGCGCCAGCTCGTCGAGTACCGGCGCGCCCGCACGGTGCTCGCCACCCTGAGCTTCGGCACCGAGTGGGACACGCGCGCCTTCGCCGAGGCGGTGCTGGCCGACGGCAAGGTCCTTG
>Ga0209476_10000299_pt1 | contig 33590 bp, 27 predicted proteins | sample KloWWTrecipitate_FD_187179 | JGI IMG/M metagenome (GOLD analysis project Ga0209476, IMG submission 187179) | Active sludge microbial communities from Klosterneuburg, Austria, studying microevolution and ecology of nitrifiers - Klosterneuburg... | ecosystem: Engineered > WWTP > Aerobic digester... | reverse complement strand
ATGTAGTTGGCCGCCACGTCGTGACTGGTGACGTTCTTCGAACCTTTCCAGATGGTCAGGTTGGAACCGGCCAGGTCCGCCGAGCCGCCGATCAGTTCGGGCAGCAGCGGGCCGAAGGCATCCAGCGCCATCTGCGATGCCTTGCGTGAAGCCACGGCCGGGCCTTGCGCTTGCAGACTGGCAATCCAGGCATCGGCCTGCGCGGCGAAATCTTCCGGCAGTGCGCCACTCTGGCGACGCTCGAACTCGGCGGCCAGTTCCGGGTTGGCGGTGCGATAGCGATCGAACAGGCGATTCCACGTGGCCTCGCGCTCGGCACCGGCCGCCTGCGCGTTCCAGGCGGAATAAATATGTTCGGGAATCTCGAAGGGGGCATGGTTCCAGCCGAGGCTGGCGCGCGTCGCGGCGACTTCATCCTTGCCGAGAGCTGCGCCGTGCGAGGATTCCTTGCCCTGCTTGTTCGGCGATCCAAAGCCGATGATGGTCCGGGCGCAGATCAGGGTCGGCTTGCGCGTCTGCGCGGTCGCTGCCTCGATCGCCGCCTTGATCGCGCTGGCATCATGGCCATCGACATCGCGGATCACGTTCCAGCCGTACGCCTCGAATCGGGCCGGCGTGTCATCGGTGAACCAGCCTTCGACTTCGCCATCGATGGAGATTCCGTTGTCGTCCCAGATGGCGACGAGCTTGCCAAGGCCGAGGGTGCCGGCCAGCGAGGCGACCTCGTGCGAAATGCCTTCCATCAGGCAACCGTCGCCGAGGAAGACATAGGTGCGGTGATCGACAATGTCGAGATCGCCGCGATTGAAGCGCGCGGCAAGCACCTGTTCGGCAAGGGCCATGCCGACGGCGTTGGCCAGGCCCTGGCCGAGCGGCCCGGTGGTGGTCTCGACGCCGGGAGTCTCCGCGTATTCGGGGTGACCGGCAGTCTTTGAATGCAGTTGGCGGAAGTTCTTCAACTCCTGCAGTGGCAGGGCGTAGCCGGTCAGGTGCAGCAGCGCGTAGATCAACATCGAACCGTGGCCGTTGGAAAGCACGAAGCGATCGCGATTGGCCCACTGCGGATTCGTCGGGTTGTGCCTGAGGAAATCGTTCCACAGCACTTCGGCGATGTCGGCCATGCCCATGGGCATGCCGGGATGACCCGAATTCGCGGCTTGTACAGCGTCCATGGCCAGCGCACGAATGGCGTTGGCGAGTTCTTTGCGGCTCGACATTGTTCGGACTCGACTGGAAACAGCGGCCAGACCGGCAGGTGGACCGCAAGGGGTGCGCATTGTCGCCGATCCGGGCTGCCTTTGTCTTTTCGCAGGGCTTGTCGGGGGTGGCAAGTGGTCGCGCCGGCAGTAATCACAGACCCGTGGTTTCGCCACCCGATTTTGGCCGTTGGCTTTGCCCGCGGCGGCCGCCGGCAAGCCGGACGATGCCCTGCATGGGGGTGCCATCATGCTGAATGGCAAGGGTTTCCCGGGCGTCGCTCAATTAGTGCACCGGCGGGTATTGAAATTGAGCAAATGAACCGCAGCTTGGAGACACGGCGCAAGGATGGAACAGAGTCCACCGGCGCCGATCCAGACACATTCCGCATGCACAAGCGCGCGGGTCTCTTCCCCGAAAAGTTGGAGCTGTTCCCCATGAAAACCACCCTGATCGCAATCGCCATCGCCGCCGCCGGGCTGACTGCCCTCCCGGTCACCAGTCATGCTGCAGACAAGGCCGGATTCTTCATCAACGGCAACGTCGGCCAATCCACCATCGACAAGGGCGTCTACGACGACGATGACACCGCTTACGGCATCAGTGCCGGATACCGCTGGGCGCTGGCACCGAACTTCGCCCTCGGCGTTGAAGGTGGCTACACCGACCTTGGCACGTGGTCGCCGAAGGCCGGTGCGGTCGGCGCGCTGCCTGCTGGCGAGTTCCTCACCGATGCCGAACTCAGCGGCTGGACCGCGGGCGTGAACGCGCACTTGAACCTGAGCGACAACTGGTACCTGAGCGGCCGCACCGGCCTGTTCCACGCCGACATCAAGGGTGACCGTCTGGTTGCCGGCCTGCCGGTGCATGCCGATGACACCTCGAACAGCTGGTTCGCCGGCGCCGGCATTGGCTACGACTTCAGCGAAAACTTCAGCCTGGGCCTGAACTACGACTACTACAAGGCCGACAAGGACGGCTTGAAGTTCGACCCCAGCGTGGTTTCCGTCGGCGCCGAAGTCCGCTTCTAGGTTTTTCCCACCACAGGGCAAGGACGCTTCTCCAGCCGGCCTGGCAACAGGCCGGCTTTTTCATGCACGGCGGATGCGATTGCACCCGCGCGCGCGCCGCCACTGTCGCTGCGCCTCAAGTCTGGCCGGGCACGTCGTCGGGCTCTTCGATGCCATTGGACACGACCACCGCGGCTGCCAGGTCGCCGGTCACGTTGAGCGTGGTCCGGCACATGTCGAGAAAGCGGTCCACGCCAAGGATGAGGCCGATGCCTTCAGGCGGCACGCCGACCATGCCGCAGATCATGGCGATCACCGGCAGCGAACCGGCCGGCACGCCGGCCGTGCCGATGCCACCGAGAATGCACACCAACATGACCAGAATCTGCTGGGTGAGGCTGAGGTCGACATTGAAGAACTGAGCAAGGAACAGCACGGTGACGCCCTCGAACAGCGCCGTGCCGTTCTGGTTGGCGGTCGCCCCAACGGTGAGCACGAAGCGCGAGATGCGCCGTGGCAGTTTCAGCTCCTCCTCCGCCACCATCAGCGCGGTGGGCAGGGTGGCATTGCTCGATGCAGTCGAGAACGCCATCACGATCGCTTCCTGCGAGCCGCGAAAGAACCGTACCGGCGACATGCCGCCAAAGGTGCGCACGCTGATCGAGTAGACAATGAAAAAATGGATGGCCATGGCCAGCAGGGCGACGCCGACGTAACCCGCCAGCTTGGCCAGCAGGTCCCAGCCGAATACGGCAGCGAGATTGAACACCAGGCAGGCAACCGCATACGGGGCAAAGCGAATGACCAGGTGAATCAGGGTCATCGAGATCTCGAATACGCCCTCGATGACTTCCTTGGTCTTCATTGCCATCGGCGATTTGGTCAGCACCACGCCGATGCCGAACATCATGGCGAAGAACATCACGGCAAGGATGTCGTTGTCTGCGGCGGCACGGATGACATTGGTCGGCACGATGTTCAGCAGCAGGTCCATGCCCGAGCCATGCAGCGCGCTGCTGGCAACGATTTTCTGAGCGTTGTCGCTGGCATCACGCAGCAGTTGCTGCGCAACCGCGGGATCGACACCTGCCCCGGGCTGGAACAGGTTGACCAGACTGACGCCGATGACCACCGCGATCGATGACACGATCACCGTGTAGGCGAGCGTCTTCCAGCCAACCCGGCCGAGCGAACGGATATCGCCCATTTCGGCAATGCCGACGACCAGCGCAGAAAACAGCAAGGGAATGACCAGCATGAACAACAGGCGCAGGAAGACCTTGCCGACCGGCTGCGTGATCCAGGTCATCAGCCATTGGATCCACGGCGCATCGCCGCCGTTCGACCAATGCACGAGCAGGCCGCCAGCGAGACCGGCGATGAAGCCGACCAGCATCTTCGTATGCAGGGCCATGGGCTTGCGCGCACTCATGCGTGTCCGCCTCGTCGGCAAGCCGCGCCAACGCGGATCGAGCAGTTGGTTGCGCAAGGACAGTTCATGCGAGCAGGCACCTGTTCAAGGATCAAGCGGCCTAGTGTGCCGCATGCCCGGAGACGACGAAACCGCCAGCACCGAAGATGCGGGCATCCAAGCCGCTCATTGCAGACAGCAAACACGGATCGCTATTCGCCGGGCAGTTTGCGCGGCACATCCTGCGAACCTTCCTCGCGATCGCGATAGAGTGCCGCGCGCACCAGCAGCATCAGGGTGATCGGCGTGGTCAGGGTGAGAAAAACACCGATCAGGATTTCGTAGAAGATCGGGCGACCGTGCAGAACCGAGAAGCAGGTAATCGAACCGGCGAGCATGAAGAACGTGCCCAGCGTGGTGCCCAGCGTCGGGGCGTGCACGCGCTGGTAGAAGTTTTCCAGTCGCAGCAGGCCGACTGAGCCGATGAAGGCAAACAGCGCGCCCAGCAGGACGAAGACGGCTACGAGGATCGCCGCCCATGGCGGCAAGGCATCAAGATGGTTCATTCGATCACCTGCCCGCGCATCAGGAATTTTGCCAGCGCCACGGTGCCGGCGAACCCGAGCAGTCCGATGATCAGGCCGGCCTCGACGTAAAGCAGGCTGTCGCTGCGGATGCCGATGGTGAGCAGCAGGATCATTGCGTTTACATAGAGCGCATCCAGTGCCAGCACGCGGTCTTGCGCACGCGGTCCGCGCAACATGCGCGTGATCGAGAAACTCATCGCCAGCAGCAGCAGCAATTGCGCGAGGATGATGATCGCTTCAAGCACGTCGTGACTCATTGGAAGATCCCCAGCAGGAGGCGCTCGTAACGCCGTTTGATGGTGTCGATCCAGACTTGTTCGTCGGCCAGGTCGAGCACGTGGATGAGCAGGATGTTGGCACTGGAGTCGTAGCTCACCCAGATCGTGCCGGGCGTGGAAGTGATGATGCAGGCCAGCACGGCAAGGCCGTGGCGATCGGTCAGATCCAGCGGGATGGCGACGAAGCCGGAGTTGAGGCTTCGATTCCGGGCAAGGATGATCCTCGCCACGGCAAGATTGGAACGGAAGATGTCGATGGTCACGCGAACGAACAAGACGCCGAGCAGATGGAAATCGTGCGCACGCGCCTTGGGCGGTCGCAACAGGTCATACATGCGCGCCAGGGCAATGCCGAGCAGCGCACCGAGCAGGATCGTGCCGGGGGCCAGGCTCTGCTTGAGCAGCAACCAGATCAGCAGCAGCAGCACGGACAGGACCGGGTGCGGAAACCAGCGCCGGATCATGGTGCGGCCCCCATCGGCGGCAGCACGGCATGGATGTAGCTGGCTGGCGCATGCAGTTGCGCGGCGGTGTCGCGCAGGTAGCGCAAGGGTGCCTCGACCAGCAAAGTGAGCAACAGGCACAACCCCAGCAGGATCGCCACCGAGGTGGATTCGGTGAGGCGAACTTTCGGGAAAATCCGCTCCGATTCGACCCAGAAAATCTGGATTCCGGCGCGGCACAGCGCGATCACGGTGCAGAATCCGGCGACTATGGTCAGCGTGAACAACACGCCGGCGCCGAGGCGCGCATCGGCATCCAGCATCGGTGCCAGCAGGGCGAACTTGGCAAGAAACCCCGAAAGCGGCGGCAATCCCGCCAGCAGTACCGCGCAGGCGGAGAAACTCAGGCCGAGCATGGCGATCGGCGCGGACAGCACGACGCGGCTCTCGTCTTCCTTTGCATACAGGCTTTCGTTCGCCTGGGTTTCGCCGGGCTGTTCGTACGGCTCGAGGATCAGCGTGTCGTCGGTTTCCTCGTCGCCGTCGGAGGCGAGCAGGCCGGCAACCAGGAAAAACGCCGCGATGGCCAGCGTGGAAATGACCAGATAAGCCAGCGCACCGGCCGTCACCGCCTCTTGCTGCAATCCCGCTGCACCAAGCAGGGTGCCGGAGGAAATCACCACGATGTAGCCGGCCAGCTTGCCGAGATCGCGCGCACCAAGCATGCCGATCGTGCCCGCAAGCATGGTCGCCACGCCGCCCCACAGCATCCAGTCGCTGCCGAAATGGCTGGATGCCGGCCCCGCTTCGTCACCGAACAGGAGCAGGCCCAGGCGCAACAGCACGTAGATGCCGACCTTGGTCATCAGCGCGAACATCGCCGCCACCGCCGGCGCGGCGGCCGTGTAGGTGCGCGGCAGCCAGAATCCGAGCGGCCACATCGCGGTCTTGATGAGGAAGGCCACGCCGAGGATTGCCGCACCCGCATGCAGCAAGGCGCGGGTGCGCTCGGGCACGTTCGGGATCAACTCAGCCAACGCCGCCATGTTCAAGGTGCCGGTGACACCGAAGATCAGGCTGACGCCAAGCAGGAACAGCATCGAGGCAGTCAGGTTGACGGCTATGTAGTGCAAGCCGGCGCTGACCCGTCGTGCGCCCGAACCGTGCAGGGCGAGGCCGTACGATGCCGCCAGCAGCACCTCGAAGAAGACGAACAGATTGAACAGGTCGCCGGTGAGGAAGGCGCCGTTCAGCCCGACCAGCAGGAACTGCAGCAGCGGCTGGAAGTGTCCGCCGCGATGCTGCCAGCGGCCCAGTGCGTGCGGCAGCAAGGCCAGCGCCAACACGCTGGTCAGCAACACCATCAAGGCGGAAAGTCGGTCGGCTACCAGCACGATGCCGAACTGCGCCGGCCAGTCGCCAATTCGGTAAACCGCGGCAAGCGCGCCGTCGGCCGACACCGTCCGCATCAGCGCCGCGGCCATGACCACCAGCGCCACGCAGGAGACAACGCTCAGCAGCAACACCGTGCGCCGGCGCTTCTCGCCGACCAGCAACTGCAGCGCTGCCACCAGCAGCGGCGTGATGACAGGCAGGATGGCCAGGTGGCTGCTCACGACGTGCCGTCCTCACCGTCGACGTGATCGTTCCCGGTCAGTCCGCGCGAGGTCAACAGCACGACCAGGAACAACGCGGTGGTGGCGAAACCAATGACGATCGCGGTCAATACCAGCGCCTGCGGCAGCGGATCGGCGTAGTGCGCGATGTCGCCGCCGTTCAGCACCGGATCGGCACCGGTGCGCAGGCCGCCGATGGAAAAGATGAACATGTTCACCGCATACGAGATCAGGGTCAGGCCGATGATCACCTGGAAGGTGCGCGGGCGCAGCAACAGCCACACGCCGGACGCGGCGAGGATGCCGATGGCGGTGGCGAGGATCAGTTCCATCAGGTCTCCCCCTCCGCCGCAGCCGCAGCCGCAGGCACCTCGCGTGGGCGGCGCAGCGACTGGTGCGCCAGCGCGATCAGCATCAGCGTGGTGGCACCCACCACCACGGCAAACACACCCAGGTCGAACAGCACAGCCGTGGCCAGCGGTATGCGTCCAAGCAGCGGCAGATCCAGATACTGGAAGTGCGAGGTCATGAATGGATGGCCAAACGCCAGCGAACCCAGGCCGGTAAGCACGGCCATCAGCAGGCCTGCGCCAATCCAGCGCACCGGCAGTACGCGCAGGCGCGTCTCCACCCAGCGCGCGCCGCCGGCCATGTACAGGAGGATCAGCGCCACCGACACGGTGATGCCGGCGACGAAACCACCGCCGGGCAAGTCGTGGCCACGCAGGAACAGGTGCAGCCCGAACAGCAGGATCACCGGCGACAGCAACTGGATGATCAGACCCGGAATCATCAGGTAATCGGTCAGCGAGTGATCCGCGGCACGATCGGGTGCGGCCGCGTCATATGCCGTCTGCTGCTGTTGCTGCACGGGCATGCTGATGCTTTCAGCGGCAGGCCGGAAGCGGCGCAGCAGGCCGAACACGGTCAGCGCGACGATGGCGAGCACGCTGATCTCGCCAAGCGTGTCGAAACCGCGGAAATCGACCAGGATGACATTGACCACATTGTTGCCGCCACCTCCGGTGTAGGCATTTTCGAGGAAGAAGCGCGAAATGGATTCGGACACCGGGTGGGTCATGGCCGCATAGGCGAGGCTGGCGACGCCGGCACCGACGGCAATGGCGATGAACACGTCGCGGCGACGGCGAAAGCGTTGCCAGCGCGTCTCCACGGCCATGCCGGCGATGCGCTTGGGCAACCAGCGCATGCCGAGCAGGATGAGGATCGTGGTGACCACCTCGACCAGCAACTGAGTCGCCGCCAGATCCGGGGCCGACAGCCAGACAAAGCTCACGCACGAGACCAGCCCGGCCCCACCGGTGAGGATCAGCGCAGCGAGGCGGTGGAACTTCGCCTGGCTGGCCGCGCCAACCGCGCACACCGCGCCGATCAGCCACAACAATGCAAAAGCGGGATCAATGTCGGATCCGCCCAGGTCGAGTCCGAGCGGGGCGCTGGCTGCGGCAATCCAGCCTGCAGCCAGCGCCAGCAGCACGATCATCAGCAGTTGCGACTGCAGGCGCCGGCTCGGATAACGGCGCTCGATGCGTTGCGGCACATCGGCGGCGGCAACCGCCAGCACGCGCTCGAAGATGCGCTTGCCGCTCAGCCGCCCGGTCAGCGGAGCCGCTTCGCAACTGGAGAAATATTCGCGCAATCGAACATACAGCAGGCAGCCTGCGACAAACGCAAAAATGCTCATCAGCAATGGCGTGGTCAGGCCATGCCACACCGCCAAGCTGTAAGTTGGCATGTCGCCACCGAGTACCGAGCGCGCCGCCGCATCCAGCGACGGTCCGATCATGCGTGCCGGCAGCATGCCGACGAGCAGGCAGAGCAAGGCAAGGAAGCCGATCGGGAAACGCATCCACAAGGGCGGCTCGTGAGGTTTGCGCGGCAAATCGTCCACCACGCGACCGAAGAACACGCCGCCGACAAAGCGCAGCGAATAGGTCACGCCAAACGCGCTGGCGGCCACCGCGATCACCACCGAAAGCGCATCAAGCAGCGGACCCTGGCCCACCGCCAGCGTCTCGGCGAAGAACATTTCCTTGGACAGGAAGCCATTCAACAGCGGCACACCGGCCATTGCCGCGCCGGCGACGAGGGCCAGCGTCGCGGTGATCGGCATGTGCCGGCGCAAGCCGCCCAGCTTGCGCAGGTCGCGAGTGTCGGTCTCGTGATCGACGGCACCGGCAGCCATGAACAACGAGGCCTTGAAGGTCGCGTGATTGACAATGTGGAAGATGGCCGCGACCACGCCCAGGGTGCTGCCCAGCCCCACCAGCATGGTGATCAGGCCGAGGTGGCTGATCGTCGAATAGGCCAGCACGCCTTTCAGATCCTGCTCGAACATCGCCGAATAGGCGCCGAGGATCAGGCTGATCATGCCGATGCCGCCGACTATCCAGGACCACTCGGTGGTGCCGCCAAGCACCGGCCAGAAGCGCACCAGCAGGAACACGCCAGCTTTTACCATCGTCGCCGAATGCAGGTAGGCCGATGCCGGCGTCGGCGCCGACATCGCTTGCGGCAGCCAGAAGTGGAAGGGGAATTGCGCGCTCTTGGTGAACGCGCCGAGGAGGATGAGGATCAGGGTCGGCAGGTACCAGGGATGCGCGCGCACCACATCACCGGCGGCGAGGATCGCCTCGAGGTCGTAGCTGCCGACAATGTGGCCGAGCAGCAGCACGCCGCCAAACAGGCACAGGCCGCCCCCGGAGGTGACGATCAGCGCCATGCGTGCGCCGTCGCGGGCGGAAGCACCGTTGTACCAGTAGCCGATCAGCAGGAAGGAGAAAAAGCTGGTCAGTTCCCAGAAGAACACCAGCTGGATGACGTTGCCGGACATGACAATGCCCAGCATCGAACCCATGAACGCCAGCAACAACGCAAAGAAACGCGCCAGCGGATCGTCCGGCGACATGTAGTAACGCGCGTACACGCCGACCAGCGCGCCGATGCCGCTGATCAGCAGCATGAACAGCCAGCTGAAGCCGTCGATCCGCAAGACCAGATCCAGGCCCAGCCCCGGCACCCACGGGATCACCTGACGCACCACGCCGCCGTCGGCAATTGCCGGATACAGGTACACCGACAGCAGCAGTACAAGCAGGCCGGTGCTGGTCATCAACCATGCCGACAGATTCTGTCGACGACCCAGGCCACGCAGCAACAGCACCATCACGCTGACGACGAAGGGCAGGCAGATGATGGCGCTTGGCAGTGCGTAGTCAGGCATCGGTCCCAGCACTCGCGGAAAGGATTGTCGGTGTCTCCGGCAACCGGGGCAGCCACCGCGTCATGTCATCAGCGGATGTACATCGCCGCGAACGAATCGCCGGCGCAGGTCGAAACGCGGGCGATCATTGCGATCTCCCACATGGCTCGCGCCGCTTTGCCCGATTCTATAGTGCGTCCGCTGCGCCCGGCAAACGCGCCGCGCGATTCGACAATCACGGCGACGCCGGCTGTCCTGCACGCGGCTTGCTGGATCATCGGACCGCTATTCTCGACCTGGATACAGCGGCGGCAACGGCGAGACGGGAGCGCTCGCGGCAGCGGGTTTGGACCAGGCAAAACCGCCGCGGAAAGCGCGGGTCAGGCGCGCACCAAGTCCTTCCGCGCTGGCCCCGGCGTAGCGCATGCGCTGGAGCTCATCGAGCGCCGCGCGCTGCGCCGGATCATCGAGTGCCGTCGCCAGGCTGCCGAGATTGAGGATGTCGGCCTTCTCCCTGCGCGCCCAGCCCACCAGCGCGCGCTCGGCACCGCTCAGATCGCCCATCGAACAGGCGCGCAGGAACACGCTGCGAGCCGGGGCCTGCGTCGGCTGCGTGGCGGCAAGCCGGGCGCCATGCATTGCCTTTCGTGATCGCCACCACAGTGCCATGGTCAGCAGCCACAAGCCGCCGAGCAGCGCGCTCGACCACCGCCAGAAGCGCAGCTCCGCGCCGCCGGCTGGCGATGGATAAATCACCGGGGCCTGGCCGGTCGTGGCTGTCGTCGACGATGGCGAGGGCGAAGGCTCGATGGGCGGGGCGGTTGAAGGCGTCACTGCCGCACCTGTCACCTTGATCTCACGCGCCGGCAGGCTTGCCGTTTCCATGCGCTCGCCGGTCGTGTTCCACCATTGCACCTCCAGCGCCGGCAAGGTGAGCGTGCCTGGCCGCGTCGGCACGATGGCGAACTTGCGCGTACGCTCGCCATACAGCCAGCTGCCATCGTCACGGGTCTGCGTCTGCGGCTTGTCCGCATACACCTCGGCCCCCTGCGGTGCTGCGATTTCCAGTTCGGGAAGCTGTTCGAAGCCGAGACCCTGCGCGCGCAGCTTGAGCGTGCGCGTCAGCGGTTCGCCGACCTGGATTTCAGCGGGCAACTGACTTTCGTCGCTGATCATGAGCGATGCCGCCGGCAACCATGGCGCGGAACCCCAGCTTGCCGGTTTCGCGCGCACATCGAGCTGCAAGGCATCGGAGCGCGCCGTCACCGTGCGCCCGCGCCGGAAAAACCCGGTCGGATCGGAGTTGTCGACGGCGCTGCCACGGAAGTTCAGCGCCGGCACGCTCAACGGGCCGCTCTTCTCCGCGGTCAGCGCATAATTGCGTTCTAGGACGTGATAGGACTGGCCGTGCAGGCTGGCCGTGTACTGCTTGTCGCGACCGAGCTTCTGCACGACCGCGTTGGCGGCCGTCGGTTCATCGAGCGAGCCATCACCGAGGTTGACCGCGAAATAGAGCTTCACGGTGTAGCGCACCTGTTGCTGCACGTAGGGGTTCAATGGATCGGCGCTGACTTCGACAAACAAGGTATCGCCAGGCTTGCCTTGCGCACCGATCGGCGCGGGCAACACGGTCAGGCTCAGCGGATCGCTGCTCTGTCCGCCGATGGTGAAGGCCGGGATGGTCAGGCTGCCTGCGCGTTTCGGCTCCAGGCCCACCGCCCAGACCGTCTTCGCACTGGTCGCGCCATTGCTCATGCTGATCTGCCGGCTCGATTGCGTGCCGAGTGAATTGAAATCGCCAAGCAAGGCGCTGAAGTCCGGCTCCGCAGCCGTGCTGTCGTCGGATTCGACATTCAAGGTGACGGTTTCGCCCAGTTGCATGCTGCTGCGATCCAGCCAGGCGCGCACCGCCGCGCTGGCACCGGTCGAGAACGACAATGCAACCAGCATCAGCACAATCAGCACGTGTACACGTCTCATCACCCACCACCTTCGCCGCGCTGGCGACGATCGTATTCGAGCTGGAACTTCTGCCGCAGCAAGCCACCCGGATCATCCGGAATGCGCTGCAGCCATTGCTGCATGGCTTGCTGCTGCTCCCGCGTCGCTTCATCCTGCGGACTGGCAAGCGCCGCCTCGGGCTTTTCGCCCGATTTTTGCTGATCCAGGGCCTGGTCGATCGCGCTGCCGAATTGCTTTTGCTGCGCCTCTTTCTGTTGCTTGTCTTTCGCCGCCTCGGCCTCGCCCTTGCCGACATCGGGCGGATTCTTTTTCTCGTCGCCGGTCTGCGGGTTGGCATTCTTGGGCTGTTCGCCCTGCTCCTGCTTTGATGCATCCGGCTCGTCCTTCTGCGAATCGTCCTGCTGCGCATCCGTTTGATCGGGCGGCTGGCCGGCTTGCTGATCCTTTGCCGTTGACGGATTGCCTTCGCCCTGCTGCGGATTGTCCGCTTGCTGGCCGGCCTGCTGCTCCTTGTTGTCCTGCTCGGCGGATTTCCGCTTGTCGCTTTCCTGCCGGTTCCTGTCCTGCGCGGATTGCTGGCGCTTGAGCCAGTCCTCGACCGCGCGCTTGTTGGCCTGCGCATCATCGAGGTGTGGATCGATGTCGAGGGCGTGCTGATAGGCGCTGATCGCCGCCTCGTACTGGCCGGACTTGGCCAGTGCATTGCCCTGGTTGTACAGCGCATCGGCACCGCTGCCCGCGGCCCAGGCCTCTTGCGCCGCGGCAAAGTCCTCGGCGCGATATGCCGCCGTGCCGCGCAAGGCCGGATCGCGGGCCAGGGCCTGCGCCGCCTTCGCATCACCAGCGGACAAGGCGCGCGCGGCTTGCTGGTCGGCTCGCCACCACAGATCGGAAAAGCCGAATGCCTGTGCCGGAGCCGAAGGCATGATCAGGACCAGCGCTGACGCCATCAACCAGCCACGACGAAAGCCGAGCAAGGCCAAGGGCAGCAGCAACAGCACGAGCCAGGGCCCGCGGTCGCGGAAGCGCTCGCTCAAGCCACGGCTCTCGCCTTGTTTGGTCGTCTGTGTCTGCAGCGAATCGCCCGCCAGCAAGGCCTGCAGGTCGCTGCGATCACTGCTCAAAGTGGCATAGCGCCCGCCGCCGGCACTGGCCAGTGCGCGCAATGCCGATTCCTGCAGCCGCGGCAACACGATGTTGCCCTCGGCATCCTGCAGGAATCCACCTTGCGGCAACGGCACCGGCGCGCCGCTGTTGCTGCCGACGCCAAGCACCGAGATGGTGAGGCCTGCCGCACGTGCCTTGCGGGCAGCGGCAATTGCCGCGTCGCTGACGCTGTCGGCAAGCAGGATCAGTTCGCCGCGATCAAGTCCCGCCTGCGCAACCAGTTCCTGCGCGCGGGTGATCGCCCGCTCGGTGGCATTGCCGACCACCGGCATGACGCCGGGATCCAGCGCATCGATCAGGTTGCGCACGGTGTTGACATCATCGGTCAACGGTGCGGCCACGAAGGCATCTCCGGAGTAGCCGATCAAGGCGGTTTGCATGTCGCGACTTTCTTCGAGGATGTCGTTGAGCTTGTAGCGCGCGCGCTCCAACCGGGTCGGCCTGATGTCGGCGGCGAGCATGGTCGGGGCAAGTTCGATCGCCAGCACGCGGGCTGCGTCGTTCTGATAAAGCGGCATGGGCTCGCGTTCCCAGGCGGGGCCGGCCATGGCCAGGCAAGCAAGGATCCAGACCGCGCCGGCGAGCAGTGCAGCGCCGCTCTTCGAGCGCTCGATCGAGGTGTCGACCAGGTGCGGCAGCAAGTGCGCATCGACCATCGCCCGCCAGTTTCCGGCTTGTGCCCGCCGCCGCTGCCAGATGATCGCCGCCAGCGGCAACACGGCCAGCGCCAGCAGCCACCACGGGCGCAGCAAATGGAAATCGGCGAGCGCGTTCATGATGGTATGGCCACTCGTGCACCGCGCTCACGCAGCCAGGGCAGCAGCAAGCCCAACGCTGCAACCAGCATCGCCGCGGCCAGCGGCACGGCATACAGTTCGTCGACCGGGCGCAGGGTCTCGGCCTTGTCGGCAACCGGTTCAAGCTGGTTGATCTCTCGATAGATGCCCGCCAGTTCGGCGGTATCCCGGGCGCGGAAGAACTTGCCGCCGGTGCTCTCCGCCATCGAGGTCAACATGGCCACATCGAGATCGGCGGACGGATTGATCGTGCGGCTGCCGAACAGGCTGTCGACATTGACCGCCTCGGCACCGATGCCAACCGTGTAAATGCGCACCTTGTTGGCCACGGCCAGTTCTATCGCTTTTTGCGGGTCCAGTTCGCCGGCGTTGCTGACGCCATCGGTGAGCAGGATCAGCACCCGCTGGTCCTGCGGACGCTCAAGCAGACGCTTCACGGCGAGGCCGACTGCATCACCGATCGCCGTCTCGCGCCCGGCCAGGCCGATTGCCGATTCGTCCAACTGCCTGGCGACTGTTTTCAGGTCGAAAGTCAGCGGCGTCAGCAGGTAGGCGCGCGAGCCAAACAGGATCAGGCCGACGCGGTCACCGGCGCGACGCTCAATGAAATCCCCGGCAATGATCTGCACGGTCGAGAAGCGATCGGCGGCGCGATTGCCGATCTGCATGTCCTCGATACCCATGCTGCCCGAGGTATCCACGGCCAGCAGCAGATCACGGCCGCTGCGCGGGATATCCTCGGGCTCGCCGAGCCATTGCGGTCGCGCCGCCGAGAACACGAGCAGTGCCCAGGCAAGGAAGGCGAGGACACGGTGCAGGCCGGAGACCGACGACGCCTGCGCCGCATGTGGCAGGCTGATGCCGCGGTGCGGCAGGCGCAGCGCGGCGGAACCGCTGCCGGTCTGCGCGCGTGGCAATATCCAGGCGGCCAGCACGGGCAGTGGCAGGGCAAGCAGGAGCCATGGCCAGGCCAGTTCAAACATGGGTCCCCCGATCTTCGAGCACGCGCGTCAGCCAGCGTCGAACCAGGGCCAGCAGCGCATCGGCATCGACGCTCGCCCGGCGTTGGTAAGGGCCATCAAGAAGGACCCGCCCGGGCCCCCGGGAAAACTCATCGCCGCCGAGTTGCTGGTCGAGGAAGGCAAGCCAGTCCGTGCCGCGAAAACCTGGCGCGGCGACATCAACAAGACGCGCGCTGCGACGCAACAGCTGCGAGAGCTCGCCGAGCAGACGCGGGGGATCTTCGCGCAAGCTTGCATCCGTGGCGATGCGATCAAGTTCGGCGATCACCCGCTGCCGCCATTGGCGACGCTGCATGCGTTGGCGCAGGCGCAGGATCAACCATGCCAGTACGGCGATGACGATGGTAGCGAGCAACCACCAGCCCGGCGCCGGCGGCCACCACGAGGGATCGGCCGGCACATGGATGTCGCGCAGCTCGGGACCGGTCGGGTTCACGCCAGACTGCCCCGCGATCCCGGCAGCCGTTGCGTGAAGGGCAGCAAGGCGCGCCGCGCGTCCGCATCGGTTGTCACTTCGACAACCCGAGCGCCGAGGCGACTGAAGCCGGCACGCACGCGTTCGCGCACTTCGGCGAATGGCCGTGGCCATTGCGCACGCAGGGACTTGTCGGTGAAGTCCAGTGTCTGGCGCGTACCTTCATTGCTCAGCGCGTAGCGCCCGGGTGGCGGTGACATGTGTTCAAGGGCGTCGGATACGAGAATGCAGCCGAGTTCGTTGCGCCCTGCGCAGCGCCCGAGTACCGGCCAGGCTGCCTCGTCGACGCTGTAGCCATCGCCGATGAGGATCAAGCGGGTGCCCGGCCGCAACAATCGCCGCGCCCGTTCGAGGGCACTGGCCAGGGGTTCCTGCTGCGGTCCCGCCGCATGATCCCAATCGCGCAAGGCGCGCAGCACCTGCAGCACGCCGCGGCGTCCACCGCTCGGCTTTATTTCGTGCTGGACGCCGCCGCCAAATCCGATGGCGCCGACGCGATCACCGTTCGCGCTTGCCATCCATGCGAGCAAGGCGGCAATGCGCGCCGCCTGCACGCTCTTGAAGCGTACGCGCGTGCCAAAGCGCATGCTCGGGTTGAGATCGATCAACAGCAACAAGCCGTGCTCGCGCTCCTCCTCGAACAACTTGGTATGCGGCCGACCGCTGCGCGCGGTGACGCGCCAGTCCATGTGCCGGATATCGTCACCCGCCTGGTAAATTCGCGATTCACGGAAATCGACGCCGCGACCCCGCCAACGCGATGCATGCAGCCCGGTACGGGCCGCGGCACTGCGTCGAACCTCGGCAAGGCTGCTGCCACGCGCCTGCACCGACAGGGCCAGCAGCTCATCGAGGGCCACGCGCACTCCGGCATCGGCCTTGTCATCGTTGCGCGGCGTGCTCACGGCAGCCGCCCGCCTCGTCGCGTTCGCGGCGGCGTGTCACGCAGGGGGATGTCGGCGAACCAGGGCGAAGACATGCGACCGCCTGCGCTCAAGGCAGGGGAACCCGTTCAAGCAGAAGCTTGATCGCGTGATCACTGCTGATGCCCTCGGCTTCCGCCTCGTAGGTCATCAGCACACGATGGCGCAGGACGTCGGTGGCGACGGCATGCACGTCTTCCGGCGAAACATAGTCGCGTCCAGCCAGCCAGGCATGTGCGCGAGCACAGCGATCGAGGGCGATGGTGCCGCGCGGACTGGCGCCAAAGGCGATCCAGCGAGCAAGCTCCGCCCCGTACGGAAGTGGCTGCCGCGTCGCCAGGACAAGCTGGACGATGTAGTTTTCCAGCGTCGGCGCGAGATGGATCGAGAGCACGTCGGCGCGCGCCTGGAATATCTGCGCCTGGCTGAGCAACCGCGCTGGCGGTTGCACGGTCGACAAGCCTTCACGCGCGCGGCTTCGTGCGAGACCGAGAATCTCGCTTTCTGCGGCGGCATCCGGGTAGCCGATGCGGACATGCAGGAGGAATCGGTCAAGCTGCGCCTCGGGCAACGGATACGTGCCTTCCTGCTCGATCGGGTTCTGTGTCGCCATCACCAGGAACAATGCCGGCAAGGCGAAGGTGTTGCTGCCGACCGTGATCTGCCGCTCGCCCATCGCTTCGAGGAGCGCCGACTGCACCTTGGCCGGGGCACGATTGACTTCGTCGGCAAGAATGACATTGTGAAACAGTGGCCCGCGCTGGAATTCGAACTGGGCGGTTTGCGGGCGGTAGATCTCGGTACCGGTGAGATCGGCCGGCAGCAGGTCCGGTGTGAACTGGACGCGGTGGAAATCCGCCTCGATGCGCGCAGCCAGCTCCTTGATCGCGGTGGTCTTGGCCAGGCCGGGGGCACCTTCGACGAGCAGGTGACCATCGGCAAGAAGGGCAATCAGCAATCGATCCACCAGCGCCTGCTGGCCGATGATGCATTGTTCAAGCTCGCTGCGAAGCCGGGAAAACGCGACCGCAGCCGAGTTGGATTCGGGCATGTCCATGATTTCTATGACGGAATGAAAGTGGTGACAGTAACGCGACCGTGCGCTGGATGGGACAGCATGGCGGAAAATAAGTTGCGCAGAGCAGCGCACGCGCGGCGCTTTGCGAAAGGGGCCGCGCTCAGGCGCCGTCGAGCACTTCCCGCAGGGATACCGGTTTTCCGACCAGCCAGCCCTGTGCATAGTCGCAACCGAGCTGGCGCAGCGCTTCGAGCTGTTCAGCCTGCTCGACGCCTTCGGCAATCATCTCGCAGCCCAGCGCCTTGACCATTGCCGTAATCGCACTGACCAGGGCAAACCCGCGCGGCGTGTGGATGGCTCGGGTGAATCCCTGGTCAAGCTTGATGCGGTCGAAATCGAGCGACAACACAGGCCCGAGATTCGAGTAACCGGTGCCGAAATCATCCAGCGCCACAAGCATGCCCGCGGCATGGCAGCGCTCCAGCAGGGCCGCGATCTGCGCCTGGTTGAATACCAGGCTCTCGGTGATCTCGACTTCCAGACGATCCGGCGGCAACCCGCGCGCCTCCAGCTGCGCGAGCATGCGATCGACCAGGGTCGGATCGTCGAGCTGGCGTGCCGAGACATTCAGGGCGATGAATGGCAACGGTTCGCGACCGCGCTTGCGCAACTCGGCCAGCATGTCGCAGACGCGCGCCAGCACGTAGTCGCCGACCGGGATGATCAACGAGGTTTCCTCGGCCAGACGGATGAACTCGTTCGGTGAGACCTGTCCGCGTTGCGGATGCTGCCAGCGCACCAGCGCCTCATAGCCGGCGACTCGGTTTGATGCGATATGCAGGAGCGGCTGCAGGCGAACTTCCAGCTCGTCGCGTTCCAGCGCGCCGCGCAACTCGCTTTCCAGACGAATCTTGTCGATGGCTCCCGCATCGTCCGGGCTTGTTGTCAGCGTGTGTTCGCGGACGTCCCCGGTCAGCGTGGCCAGCGCCGAGCGGTAGCGCGTCAACTGGCTCATCAGCAATGCGCGGACAACCGGATCGGCGGCGGCAAGGCGTTCTGCAAACTGGTTGCGGTCGATCGCAATCAGCACGCAATCGCACATCGCGTGCGCGCTCGCCGAGCGCGGTGCAGAATCGATCACCGCCATCTCGCCGAGCAGGGCGCCAGCGGCGAGTTCGCCAAGTTCACGGCGCTCGCCGTGCTGGATCGTGCTTACGACAACCCGCCCCGCTTCGATCAGGAATGCGGTGGTCGGTGCATCGTCTTCGGCGAATATTTCCTCGCCGGCCTTGAACACCAGTCGCTGAGTGGATGGTTCCATTGATCCACGCTCCTCCCAAGCCGCCGCCATTGTCGCAGACGACGGGCGTCTCGGTGGAGTCTTCCGCAAAGCCCTGGTTTCGGTCAGACGAAAGAAAATGGGCCGCTTGCGCGGCCCATTTTGATCATGCTGCTTTACATCCAATCAAGGTGTTGGAGCGCAAACCCCCGGCCCGAGCGGACTGAAGTCCGGCCCTACTGCCACTCCGCCGAGCACGGTAACGGTCGCGGTCGGGCCACCTTGCGAACCGGTGGTGAAGACGCATTGTCCCGTGTTGCGTGGCTCGCCTGCACAAACATACTCAAGACCACTCGCGGAAATGGTGGCGATGGTCCTGCCGTTGGCGCCAGTCGGGGCGATGGGCCCTGTGATGCTCGGGCCGCCTGTGCACGTGCCGACAATTTGTGCGTTCGGAACCGGATTACCGGAACCATCCGTCAACAGCAGGGTGACCGCTCCGCCCGAGGTAGACGACGGGAACGCCTGCAGCAGCAAGCCGGTACTCACGACAATCGGGACTTCCACCGGCTCGCCGCCGGCGCTGAAGGTGACCATCGCCTCATCTTCGGACGAGATGCCTGCGGTCGTCAGGACACCGGTGGTGCAGCCGTCGAGTCCGGTCGGGCTGTCGATCACGCCGGAGCCGGTGCTGCCATCGATGCTGCCGGTGCCGATTCCGAGGCCCGAGAAGCTGAAGCCGATATAAGCTCCGAGAATCGGTGAATTGTTGGCATCCAGCAGACAGGCCGTGACCTGGGTCGTGGTATTGCCGGCAATAGGAGTCGGGCTAACCGACAACTGGGCTGGCGCCACACCCGGCAAACGTACCGGCTGGATATCGGCGACGGTCCGCACCACCGAGCTGGTTGCCGCATTGCCCTGAGCCCAGACGATGGTCTGCTTGCCCAGTCGCGAAACCGGATAGTTGAGCTTCGTTGAAGCAACGCCGAGCGAATTCGTCGATGCGCTGGCCGTGACGTTGGCCTCGGTGGCACGACCGATCACATACGGCAGCACAGGGCCGTAATTGACCGAACTGCCCGTGGTGTCGTTGCGGTTGAACGCACTGGTCACGGTCAGGTTGGTGTTATTGGCAATCGACTGCACCACGCGCGCATTTTCAAGATCGAAGTTGCCGGTGACCAGTTGGCCGAAGACCAGCAGGGTGTCGCCGGGACCCGCGCCACCGCCAGCGGTCATGAAATGACCCGTCGGCGCAGTGAATGCAGTGCCACCCTCGAGCGGGTTGCCGTCTCCACCGGCAATATCGAAGCTGCCACCGCCGGTTCCCGGGAACCCGCTCAGCGGCGCATCGATCACGCCAAACTGGATCGTCGTGCCTGGCACGACCGGATTGCCTTGACGATCGGTGGCAAGCACGCTGATGGTGAAGCTGTAGGTGCCATCAAGTCCGCCAACCGGATTGCCGTCGGCATCCACCCCGGCGAACACATGATTCTCGGTAATCGCTTCGAGGTCCGGCGAGGTGATGACCAGGCCGAACAGCTTGCCATCTGAAACAGCGACGCTGGTCGTTGCCGAGATTGGATCACTGATGCCGTTGCTGACATTGTTGTCGGCGCGGTCAACCGTGGCGCGGATCTGTACCGGGCCAGGGGGCAAGATTGTTCCGGACTGGAACGACACGGTCGCGATTCCGGCGGTGGTCTTGGCCATCACGCTCGAGCCGCTGCCGCCATTTCCGGAAAGGATGCCACCGCCGGCGTCGCCGACGATTTCATACAGAACGTTGGCCACGGCGCCGGGATCCGGCACGGGCTGATTGGCACCATCCCTGACTTGCGCGGAAATCACCGAACTGGTGGCACCACCCACGCCCGCGACATAGACCACGGACGGGCTCGGCGACAGGGTCACTGAGCCAGGCAGCGGCGGCGCACCCTGGACGGTAAATACCAGCGTCTTGGTTACGGTTCGGCCAGTCGCTGGATCTGTTGCTGAAGCGGTCACTGTGGACGTTCCCGCGACGTCGTAGGAGGTCGCAAAAAATACATACGAACCGTTGTTGGTGGTCTCGTGGAATGACACGACGCGCGACGCCATCTCGTTGATGTCGGCGGTCGACGGGTCATCGGGCGGCGAAAGGCTGACCGTGCTTGGCGAGCTGGTCGTGAACGTCGCATCGCTGGTCAATGCCGTTATCACGCCGGCATTGTTGCGATAGGTGAATGAAACCTCGGCCATGAACGGCGAGCCCGGGTATGGCAGGACGTTGCCCGAATTCAGCGGCAGGGTGGTGCGCGTCGCCGACAGGGTGATCGTGCCGGTCTGCGGCGCCGATGTGGCACCACCGTCTCCGCCGCCGCCACCGCAGCTGGCGAGGGTCATGCTGGCAATCAGCAGTCCTAGCGTCTTGAACGGGAATTTCATTTGGTTTCTCCAGGATCGCAATGGTTTTCTAGATACGTCTCTTGGTGCGCGCCCGCTGGCGACACCTGCCCCTGGACGCTTTATTTCAGGCTTTCACTCAGGATTCGTGGGGTGACGAAGATCAACAGCTCCGCCTTGGTGTCGGTGCGGCCGGTCTTCTTGAACAAGTTGCCGAGGATTGGCACGTCGCCGAGAAATGGAACCTTGGTCAGGTCGTCGCGCTTCTCGACCTCGTAAACGCCACCAAGAACGACGGTTTGGCCATTGTCGACCAGCACTGAAGTGTTGATCTCGCGCTTGTCGATGATCGGCACCTGGCCACCGCCGGGATTGTCGATATAGCGGTTGACGGCATCCTTCTTGACGCCAAGATTGAGGACGACACGATCATCCGCAGTGATGGTCGGCGTGACCTTGAGTTCGAGCACGACTTCCTTGAACTGAACGGTTGCGGTTCCTGCGCCGCCACCGCCCGCGTTCTGGAAGGTGACATAAGCGACTTCCTGGCCCTGCTTGATGACGGCTTCCTTCTGGTTGGCGGTGACCACGCGCGGGCTTGAGACTACTTCGCCACGGCCTTCGGTCTGTGCAGCCGAAAGCTCCAAGTCAAGCAGATAGTCTGCGCCGAGGATGGCCAAGCCAAAGCTGCCCGCCGGGGTTGCCGCTGGCAGATTCACGTTCAGACGATCATTCAGGTTGGGCACGGCGATGCCGCCACCGCCACCGCCCGAGGATGACGGAATCGAACCCGGGTTGAACACCGGCAAGCCACGGCCGCCGTTGAAGCGATTGTTCAATGCCAGATTGCTCATGCGATCGGTGCCGATCGCGGTGCCTGCCGTCGAAACGACATTGCCATTGTGATCTTCGTAACCGCCGCTGATGCCGAACTTGACGCCCAATTCGCGGGCAAAGGTATCGGTGGCAATGACGATGCGCGATTCAATCAATACCTGCTGCACGGGACGGTCAAGCACGGCAATCAATTGACGGATCTCGAGGATCTTCTGCGGCGTGTCGCTGACCAGTAGCGTGTTGGTGCGATCGTCGAAGCTGACCGTGCCGCGCTTGGAGAGGAACCCGCGCTCTTGTTGATTTGACTGCCCGGCACCTGCAGCCGTTTGGCCCGTCTGCACATCCTTGGTCAGCAGCGCTGCGATGTCCTTGGCATTGCCGTAGCTGATCGGAATGTAGTCGGAAATCAGTTCGACCTTGTCTTCCATCTGCAAACGCGCATCGGCAAGCGCCTGTTCGCGCGAAGCGATTTCAGCCTGCGGCGCAACCCAGATCACGTTGCCTTGCTTGCGCTGATCGAGACCCTTGGCCTGCAGCACGATATGCAGGGCCTGGTCCCATGGCACGTTGATCAGGCGCAGGGTCACATTGCCCTGCACGCTGTCGGCGACGACGATGTTCAGATCGGACACATCGGCAATCAGCTGCAGCACCGAGCGGGTCGGAATGTCCTGGAAATTGAAGGTGACCCGGCTGCCGTTGAATACCGGTTCGGCATTCTTCTTGAGCTTCTCGTCCTCGCGCTTGGGCGAGATTTCCACGACATATTCATTGCCGGTTTGATAGGCGAGTTGTTCGAATGGCCCTTGTGCACTGATGTCGATGCGCACGCCGGTGCCCCGCGAACGGGTTTCGATGTACTGGACCGGCGTGGCGAAATCGAGGACATCGAGGCGCCTGGCCTGGTCAGGAGGCAGCTTCACGTTGAGGATGTCCAGAACGATCTTGTCGCCTTCGCGCTTCAGGTCGGCGGCGGCGCCGGGGCCGGAAAAACTGACGACAATGCGGCCTTCACCGGTCTTGCCACGACGGAAATCCACATTGCTGAGCGCCACCGTTTCATTGGCGACCTGCTTGGTCGGATTCCTCGTCGCTGCCGAGGTTGCCGCGGCAGTCGAGCCGGAGATGTTCGCTGCAATCGACAGGATCAACTCCTTGCCGTTGATGCGGGTTTCGTAGCTCGCCGGTCGGAACAGGTCGACGACAACGCGAGTCCTGCCTGCCGCTTCAACGGTCGAGATCCCGGCGGTTGCGCCAGCACCGACTTCGATGCGGCGCTGGGTGATCGCATTGCGCGTGTCGGCGAGATCCAGGGCAATGCGCGGTGGCGATTCCGTCGTGAATGCCTGCGGCGCTACGACTGCTTCGGCGAAACGCATGGTTATGTCGACCTTGCCGCCGGGCTGCGCGGTGTAGGTGAGATCTTCCAGCACGTTTTCGGCCTGAACCGTTCCCATGAACATTAGCCCAAGCAATGCAAGCAAGCCTGCAATGCCGGCCTTGCGCATCCCTTTGGCGGGCCTGCGCCCGTGCAAGTCAGTAGCTGTCGTAATCATTTTGCTCACCCCCAACGGGTCGGTCATTACTTGCTGGCATCCGCCAACGAAATCGAGGTTTGGCGCTCTACCCAGCCGCCTGTCTGATTCGGCACCAACTCGACCAGGTCAATCTGGCCCTCGTTGATTGCCGTTATTCGGCCGTAATTCTGACCCACATAATTGCCCACATGAACGCGGCGGATGACCCCTTCCGGATCCTTCAACAAACCTTCTGGCGCCGTCGGCGATCCAAGCGTACCGACCATCTTCAAGCCATCGAGCGGGTAGGACTCGAGCGGTTCGCGGGTCCGGTTCTGATCCGGCCGGGGTCCGGCGCTGGCCGCTTCTTCGTCTTCCTCGCGGCTCGGCAGATCGAACGGATCGCGGTCATCCGGCGCGCGCAAGGTGTATTCGAACGTCTCGAAAGTCTTGATTGCCGGCGGCGGATCAATTGGCGTGCCCTTCTTGGCTTTTTCCTGCTGCACCCACTTTTCAACCTCTTCCTTGCCGGACATGCAGCCGCTGAGGACGGCGAGCGTCATGAGGGTGGCAGCCAGTCGGAAAGTGATCGCGAATGGAGATTTCATATCACTTTCCTCCCGTGGCTTTGGCGCCTTTTGGCGCATTTGCACTTTCGAATTCGGCGATCTCGTCACCGTCCATGTAGCGATAGGTCTTGACCGTGCCTTCCAGGGTCAGGGTTCCGGAGGCAGCACCGGTCTTGTCCGATTTGGCCGTCGACGGACGCAGGGAAACGTCATGCATGGTCAGGATCACCACGCGGGGCAGCGAAGCCACCTTGCTGATGAACGAGCCGAATTCGTGATAGGTGCCGACCATGCGCAACTGGATCGGTTTCTCCGCATAGAAGCCCTTCATTACCTCCGGGCCCGGCTGGAACAGCTCGTTGGTGATGCCGGCACCAAGCGCCGCCTGGGATATCTCGAGGATCAGCTTCGGCATTTCGGTCTTGCCGGGAAGCTGATTGATCATCTGCTGCAGCTCGTCGGTCATGTCCTCGAGCTGTTTTTCATAGGCGGCAAGATTGACAACCTGGGCCTGCTTCTTGACGAAATCGGCGCGCAGCCCGACCTCTTTCTGCTCGGCACGTTCGAGATCCTCCTGCTGCACGCTGATCTGGAACCACCAGCCGAGGAACAGGATCACGGCAACGATCAGGAAGGCGAAAAAGCCCTTGATCGATTTCGGCCAATGACCGACGTTGTTGCGATCCAGATTGCGTAGATCGTCGAAGAAACTCATGGCTTCTTCTCCTCGGCGGGCGGCGTCTGCTCCGCAGCAGGCTTGCTGGTCAGCTTGCTGGCGGCATCGTTGAGTTGCTCGCCGAGATCGGCTGGCTTGGCAGCCGGGGATTTCTCAGCCCCACTCTCGGCAGGTGCCGAGGCCGCCGTCGCGGCGGCGGCTTCGGCCTCGGCGGTCTTCTTGGTGGTGACCGCCAGCGAGAACACGTAAGGCATCTTGGCGTCCGCGCCTGGAGCGCCTTCCTTGCTTTCGATCTTGGCCAGGTCGGCCTTGCCGAGATACGGCGAATTCTCCAGCGCACGCATGTAGGTAGCTACGCGGGTGCTCGATTCGGCGACGCCTTCAAGCGTCAACCTGTCACCATTCTGCTTGAGCGAGGTCAACCGTGTCCCGTCGGGAATGCTCTTCGACATTTGGTCGAACAGGTGAACCATCTGCGATCGATTCGACTGCAGGTCTTCGATGATTTCCTTGCGCGCAAGCAGTTGCGAGCGGACCTTCTCGAGGTTCTGGATCTTCTCGATGTCCTTTTCGAGCAGCTTGATCTGTTGTTCGAGATAGGTGTTGCGTTCGTTCTGGTTGTCGATGCGCATGCCCATCCAGTAGGACGCGCACATGAACACGAGCACCGCCGACACGGCGGTGGCCGCGAGCATCATGTAGAACTCGCGCTCGCGCTGTTTGCGCCGCTCGGCTCGCCAAGGAAGTAGGTTGATTCTGGCCATCAGTCGAAACTCCTCATCGCCAGTCCACATGCGATCATCAGAGCCGGAGCATCCTGGGCCAGGGTCTGCGCCTGCACGCGCGAGGATAGCGACATGTTGGCCAGCGGGTTTGCCACGACGCAGGGCACACCCAGTTGCTCTTCAACCATGTCGGCAACCCCGGTGATCGAGGCGCAGCCGCCGGCAAGGACGATCTGGTCAACGCGGCTGTATTCGCTGCCGGCGAAGAAAAACTGCAGGAGTCGGCTGATCTGCTGGACCATCGCCTCCTTGAACGGCTCCAGCACCTCGATCTCGTAGGATTCCGGCAAACCGCCCTGGCGCTTGGCCAGCCCGGCCTCCTCGTAACTGAGTCCGTAGCGACGCATGACTTCGTCAGTCAGTTGCTTGCCGCCAAACACCTGTTCGCGCGAGTAGATGGTGCGCTGGTTGCGCAGCACGATCAGCGTCGTCATGGTTGCGCCAACGTCGATGACCGCGACCACGGCATCCTTTGGCACCGACAACTGGTCGGCAATCAGGCGGAACGCGTTTTCCATCGCGAACGCCTCGACATCCATGGTCTTGGCGGTGAGGCCGCCGAGATCGAGCGCGGCGACGCGCAGATCCACGTTTTCGGTTCGCGATGCCGCCAGCAGGACATTGACCATGTCCGGGTTGTCCTTGACCGGGCCAATCACCTCGAAATCGAGACTGACTTCCTCGATCGGGTAGGGAATGTACTGATTGGCTTCGATCTGGATCTGCGCCTCCATGTCCTCTTCGGACAAGTCGGCGGGCATCGGCACGATCTTTGTGATGACCGCGGAGCCTGCCACGGCGGCGGCCGCAGACCGGGTTTTCGCCCCGGATCGGCTGAGTGCCCGGCGAATGGCTTCGCCCACAGCCTCGACTTCGACAATGTTCTTCTCGACGACGGCGTTGGGCGGCAGAGCCTCGACGGCATAATGTTCCACGCGGTAGCGACCGCCAGCCTGACCCAGTTGCAGCAGCTTAACGGCTGTTGAACTGATGTCGACTCCGATCAGGACCGGTGTCTTAGGAGTGAAGAGTCCCACTACTTTTTCCCCTTCCCACGCGCCCTTACGAGCGAAACATGTGTTTTCACATTAAATCTAAAACCTGACCACTTGGCAACAGGGATCGTTGAAAAAGTCGATCCCGTCGCGAAAACTGCCCTGAATTGCCCGAATTGGTCAGACCTGGCGCCCCAAGGGTGACCCGGAAAAACCCTCAAAGCACCTATACTCTGTCGATTGCGCAACGATCCTTCCTTGAATGCCATCACAAGTCGCACCTCCCGCTCGCCTCCTGTTTCGACTCGCCCGCTACGCGCTGTACCTCGGATTCGGCGCTGCCGTGCTCGGTGGTCTCGGCCTCGGCATCGCCTACTGGTTGATTTCCCCGCGCCTGCCTTCGGCCGAATCGCTGCGCGATGTGCAGTTGCAGGTACCGCTGAAGGTTCTCTCGGCGGATGGCAAGCTGATGGCCACATTCGGCGAAACACGGCGCATCCCCATCCACATGAGCGATGTGCCTGATCGCCTCAAATATGCGGTGTTGTCGGCGGAAGACGCGGATTTCTACAGTCATTCCGGCATCGATGTCACCGGCATCCTGCGTGCGGTGTGGCTGGTCGCAACGACCGGCAGCAAGCATGTGGCCGGTGGCAGCACGATCACCCAGCAGGTGGCCAGGCAGTTCTTCCTGAGCCCGGAAGTCACCTATACGCGCAAGCTGTCCGAGATCTTCCTCGCCTTCCGCATCGAGAATGCGCTGAGCAAGGACGAGATCCTCGAGCTTTACCTCAACAAGAGTTTCTTCGGCAATCGCGCCTACGGCATTGCCGCTGCCGCCGAGTTCTATTACGGCAAGACCCTGGACCAGCTGACCCAGGCCGAGTGCGCGATGCTGGCATCGTTGCCGAAATTTCCGTCCACCGGCAATCCGATCAACAACATGCCGCGCGCCCTGTTGCGTCGTGCCTATGTGCTTGGTCGCATGCATGACCTCGGCCACATCGACCAGGCCGGCTACGATCAGGCCATGGCCGAACAGGACCAGTCCTTCGCTCACGAGCCGCCCATCGAGATCGAAGCATCCTATGTGGCGGAACTGGTTCGCCAGGAAGCAATCGAGCGCCTCGGCAACGATGCCCTCAACAATGGCTACGTGATCCAGACCACAATCGATTCGTCGGACCAGGAAGCGGCCAACCAGGCCTTGCGTGATGCTCTTATCGATTACGACACGCGTCACGGCTATCGCGGTGCCGAAGCTCATGTGGAGATCCCTGCGAATGCGCAACCGGCTGATTTGATCCGCCTCATCGATGGCTACCGTTCGGTGAACGGACTCGTGCCCGGTGTCGTCAGCCATGTCGATGCCGAGACAGCCCTCGTGCAGATGGCCGACGGCCAGAGTGCCGCACTCGACATCAAGGCCGTGGAATGGGCGCGGTCATACATCGACGACAGTCGTCGCGGCGGCACACCCAAGCAGATTGGCGAGGTGCTCAAGCCTGGCGACATCGTGCGTGTCTTGCGCGATCAGGAAGGTGCGTGGAAGCTCGGCCAGATTCCTGCCGTGCAAGGCGCCCTGGTCGGGCTGGATCCCGACGATGGCGCCATCCGCTCGATGATTGGCGGCTTCAACTTTTCGCGCAGCAAATACAACCGCGCCACCCAGTCCAGTCGTTCGGCCGGCTCCAGTTTCAAGCCGTTCATCTACTCGGCAGCGTTCGACCACGGTTTCACGCCGGCATCCGTGATCAATGACGCGCCGCTGGTCTTTCCGGACGTCTCACGCCCCGATGGCCTGTGGACGCCTTCCAACGACGACGGCAAGTTCGACGGGCCGATTCGCCTGCGCGAAGCGTTGGTGCGCTCCAAGAATCTCGTCTCGGTGCGCCTGCTCGATGCCATCGGCGTGCACTACGCGCACGAGTATGTCACCCGCTTCGGCTTTACCGCCCAGCAGGTCCCCGAGAACCTGTCGATGGCGCTCGGCACCGCGGCTGTTTCACCGCTGTCCATGGCACGCGGCTATGCGGTGATCGCCAACGGTGGATTCCTCGTCGACCCCTACCTCATTGCGACGATCGTTGATCGCGACGGCAAGTCCATCTACCACGCCAATCCGGCTCGCGCATGCAGGGATTGCCCCGAACGCCTGCAGGAGGAGGCGCGCCTGCAGGCGGCCCCGGCGAGCGCGCCGGCGACCTCGGGCTTCAGTCCGATTTCCGCAGCGCATGCGGAAACCGCTGCGGCAACCGATGTTGACGCGCTGCGCCTGGCTCCGCGCGTCATCGATGCGCGCAATGCCTACCTGGTCACATCGCTGATGCGCGACGTCGTGCGCCGCGGCACCGGCTCGGGGGCAATGGTTCTCAAGCGCAACGATCTGGCGGGCAAGACCGGCACCACCAATGACTACCGCGATGCCTGGTTTTCAGGGTTCAATGCCCGGGTCGTTGCCACCGCCTGGGTCGGGTTCGATGATTTCAGCTCGCTCGGCAGTCGCGAATTCGGTGCCAAATCGGCGTTGCCCATCTGGATCGGCTTCATGCGCGCGGCACTCGATGGCATGGACGAACAACCCTTCGAGATGCCTGCAGGCATCACCACGGCCAGAATCGATCGCGACAGTGGCCTGCTCGCGCCAGCCGGGGATCCGGATTCGATGATCGAGTACTTCAAGACCGAGGACGTCAACCAGTTGGCGACGCGGCCGGACAAGCAAAGCGAAGAGCAGCGCGAAGCCTACGACGTATTCTGATGCGATCGAATTGCCGCGAGGATGCCGCGCAGACGCGCAGACGCATTGCGGTCGAGGCGGCACGCCTGATTGCCGAACACGGCATGCGCGATTTTCACGCTGCCAAGCGCAAGGCGGCGCAACGCCTCGGCCTTGCCGAGACTGCGCCACTCCCGCGTAACGCCGAAATTGACGAAGCCTTGCGCGAGCACCAACGCCTGTTTCAGGGCCATTCACAGCCGGCGCAGCTGCGCCTTTTGCGCGAAGCTGCAATTGAGGCCATGCGCTTTTTCGCGCGTTTCGAGCCGCGCCTGGTCGGCGCGGTTCTGGAAGGCACGGCGGATGCGGTGTCGGCGGTTTGCCTGCATCTGTTTCACGACAACTTCGGCGAAGTGATCGGCTTTCTCGATGAGCATGGCATCCCGTTCGAGCAGCAGGATCGGGAGTTCCGCTTTTCTGCAGAGTTGCGCGAGGCATTCCCGGTACTGCTGTTTTCTGCCGCCGGAACCCGCGTCGATGTGAGCGTCTTTCCACTCGACGGTCTGCGTCGCGCACCGCTGGATCGCAACAACGAGCGACCGATGCGTCGAGCCACGCTCGAGGTGCTGCTGACTCTGGTCGACTGAGCCTGCGTTCCGGCAGGCTCCACGACATTTTGCCAATGCACGGTTGTGGTGTGGCTGATTGCGCTCAGCGCTTGCCGACTTCGATGTAATCGCGCTGCACGGAGCCGGTGTAGACCTGGCGCGGACGCCCGATCTTGGCATCCGGCGTGACCTGCTGCTCGAGCCAGTGCGCAACCCAGCCGGCCGTACGTGCAATCGCGAACATCACCGTGAACATCTCGGTGGGGATGCGCAGCGCCTTGTAGATGATGCCGGAATAGAAATCGACGTTCGGATACAGCTTGCGCTCGACGAAATAGGAATCCTTGAGCGCGACCTCTTCAAGCGCCATGGCGACATCGAGCAGCGGATCCTTGATGTTCAGATCGGCAAGCACCTTGTGCGTCATCTCGCGGATGATCGTCGCACGCGGATCGAAATTCTTGTAGACACGATGACCGAAGCCCATCAGGCGGAAGCCCGAATCCTTGTCCTTGGCTTTGGCAACGGCCGAGGCGACGTTTTTCGCGTCACCGATGTCGGTCAGCATCGACAGCACGGCTTCGTTGGCGCCGCCATGCGCCGGTCCCCACAAGGCGGCAATGCCGGCAGCGATGCAGGCGTACGGATTGGCACCCGTCGAACCGACCAGGCGCACCGTCGAGGTCGATGCGTTCTGCTCGTGATCGGCATGCAGGATGAACAGCAGGTCGAGGGCCTTGGCCACGGTCGGATTCAGCTCCAGCGGCTCGCTCGGCACCTCGAACATCATGTGCAGGAATCGCGTGACGTATTCGAGGTTGTTGCGCGGATAGCGCACCGGCCAGCCCACCGACGAACGATAGGCGGCAGCGGCGATGGTCGGCACCTTGGCGATCAGGCGGATCGCGGCAAGGCGACGCTGCTCCGGATCATCCATGTCGAGGTTGTCGTGATAGAACGCCGACAATGACGCCACCGACGCGCACAGCATTGCCATCGGATGCGCGTCGTAGCGGAAACCGTTGAGAAAGTTCTTCTGCGACTCGTGCATCATCGTGTGATGCGTCACTTCGTGCTCGAACTGGTTGAACTCGGTCCTGCTCGGCAATTCGCCGTTGATCAGCAGATACGAGGTTTCGAGGAAATTCGAGTGCTTGGCGAGCTGCTCGATCGGATAACCGCGATACAGCAGGACACCCTTGTCGCCATCGATGTAGGTGATCGCACTGCGCGTGCTGGCGGTGGAGACGAAACCCGGATCGTAGGTGAAATAACCGGTTTCCTTGTTGAGCCTGCCGATATCGAGCGCGGGATCACCGAGCGTGCCAGTGACGATCGGCAGCGACGTGCTGCGATCATTCTTGCCATCGATGAGTTGAACGGATTGGTCGGACACAACGGACTCCTTGGTCGGGTTCCGGAGTCGCGAGCAGACGCCGGAAATCGGGAAAACAGGGAGGCTGCGGCACCTCGCCTCGGCAGGGGGCGATGGCTGTCAGCTCGCACTTACGCAGCCGTAGCACGACCAATTATTGCATAGCACAACGCCGCTCGTGGCAAGCGTGCACGCCTGCGCATGCGCGCAAACGCAAACGCCGGCGCTGGGCCGGCGTTTCGCGACGCTTGGCGGGAAGCCGACTTACTTGGCGTAGCGACGGCGGAACTTGTCGACGCGGCCACCGGCATCGGCAACTTTCTGCTTGCCGGTGTAGAACGGATGCGAATGGCTCGAAATATCCACCTTGACCAGGGGATATTCCTGACCGTCCGTCCACTTGACCGTTTCCTTGGTCGAGATCGTCGAACGGGTCAGAAACGAGAAATCGCTGGACAGATCCTGGAAAACGACGGACTTGTACTTCGGGTGGGTATCGAGCTTCATGGGACAGTACCGTTGGCCGGGCGCACCCGGAAGAAAAGAGCGCGATTGTATCGGCTGGCTGAGCGCCCCGCAAGCCTGGGCGCGCTAGGCCGCAGCCAGGGCGGCCCGGATCCTGGCCTCAAAGCGCGCCTGATCGACGCCGAGAATGATCCGCGCATTGGCCGGCTGCTGCAGCCGCCCTTCCCAATCGACCACGGTTGCGCCGCGGGTCAGGCTGCCGTCGAGTTCGATTCCGACATGGCATTCGCGCGCTTGGCTGATGATGTCGGGATCCAGCGCGACCGCCATCGCCAGCGCATCCGCACTGTACAAACGCGCGCGACCCTGCGCCTGGGCCCAATCGCAGGTGCGCCGCGAGATGGCCGCGTAAAAGCGTGCACGCGGCGAATCCACCTGCAGCCACTGGGCGAACTCCGCGTAATCCAGGCCATGCCGCACCGTCGCCTCCCAGTCGACCAGATCGAATTTCGGCCAGTTTGAAAAGACCACATGCGCCGCCTCCGGATCGAAGCCGATATTGAATTCGGCCGGCACCCGATGCGTGTTGCCGCGACCGTTCACCGCTCCGCCCATGATCACCAGGCGGGCAAACCGCGAGGGCAACTCCGGGTCGATGCGCAGGGCCAGGGCGAGATTGGTCAGGGGACCCAATGCCACCAGGGTCAGCTGGCCGGGGAATTCACGGCTCAAGCGCAGGATTGCCATGACGGCATGTTCATCCGCCGCGCGACGCGACGATGGCGTGAGTCCGGCATCACCGAAACCGTCCTCGCCATGAACGTAGGCGGCATCGGCGGCCGGCCGCACCAATGGTGTCGCGCAGCCTGGGTAAACCGGCGTTTCGGCACCGATCAACTCGACCAGCTTCAAGGCGTTGGCCACGGTGTGGCCAAGCCCGACGTTGCCCGCCGCAATGGTCAATCCGACCACCTCGGCAGAGTGATGGGCCATCAGGATTGCGAGTGCGTCGTCGACGCCGGGATCGGTATCTATCAACAGCCGCGGTGCGTGCATGGCGTCATCCGGTCGGAAAACCGCACACGATAGCAAGAACCTTCAGCAGACTGCGCGTGCCGGGATCAGGAAAAGATATCGCGCTCAGGCATTGGCGAAATTCGATGCCGCACCGATCCAGCGCGCGACCAGCCGCTCGCAAAGCGCGGGGTGCGCTTCGGACATGATTGCGCCGATGCGCTGCACTTCGACCAGCAGCCCGGCATCGCGGGCCAGGTCGGCAATGCGGAATTCAAGGCGCCCGGTCTGCCGCGTGCCGAGCATTTCGCCCGGGCCACGCAGTTCGAGGTCCTTCTCGGCAATGACGAAACCATCGCTGGTTTCGCGCATCGCCGTGAGGCGCTCGCGCGCCATCGCGGACAGCGGCGCTTGATACATCAGCACGCAACTCGATGCCTGATTGCCGCGACCGACCCGCCCGCGCAACTGATGCAACTGGGCCAATCCCAGGCGCTCGGCATTTTCAATCACCATCAGGCTGGCATTCGGCACGTCGACACCGACTTCGATCACCGTGGTCGCAACCAGCAGGGCAATGCGACCGCTGCGGAAATCGTCCATCACCGCCTGCTTCTCCATTGGCTTCAGACGGCCATGCACGATGCCTATCGCGATGCCCTCGAGCAATCCGCCCAATTCGGCAAAGGCGACTTCAGCCGCCTGCGCCTCCAGTTGTTCGGACTCTTCGATCAGCGTGCACACCCAGTACACCTGGCGTCCTTCGGCACAGGCAATGCGAATGCGCTCGATGACTTCGCCACGCCGCGAGCTCGACAACACCACCGTGGTCACCGGCGTGCGCCCCGGCGGCAACTCGTCGATGACCGAAACATCGAGGTCGGCATAGGCAGTCATGGCCAGAGTGCGCGGAATGGGCGTGGCGGTCAGCACCAGTTGATGCGGAACCCGCTCACCAGCCCGGCCCTTGTCACGCAAGGCGAGACGCTGGTGAACGCCGAAGCGGTGTTGTTCGTCGATGATGACCAGGCCGAGATCGCGGAATTGCACGCCCTGTTGCATCAGCGCATGCGTGCCGACGACCAGTTGCGCATCCGCGGCAAGCGCGGCCATCACCGTCGTACGCGCCTTGCCCTGGACTTTTCCGGCCAGCCAGACCGGCTCGATGCCCAGCGGCGCGAGCCAGGCGCCCAGATTGCGCAGGTGCTGTTCAGCCAGCAGTTCGGTCGGC
>Ga0209476_10000298_pt1 | contig 33608 bp, 27 predicted proteins | sample KloWWTrecipitate_FD_187179 | JGI IMG/M metagenome (GOLD analysis project Ga0209476, IMG submission 187179) | Active sludge microbial communities from Klosterneuburg, Austria, studying microevolution and ecology of nitrifiers - Klosterneuburg... | ecosystem: Engineered > WWTP > Aerobic digester... | reverse complement strand
GGTACTCGACCGTGAAGATGGCCACGCCCGGGCGGCTGATCGAGTAGACATGCTTGATGCCATCGATCGCGGCGAGTTTCTGCTCGAGCGGATAGGCGACGAGATTCTCGACATCGCGCACATCGGCCCCGGCGAACGGCACGATCACGTTGGCCATGGTCACGTCGATCTGCGGCTCTTCCTCGCGCGGCGTGATCAGGGTGGCGGCGATGCCCAGCAGGATGGCCGCGATTGCCAGCACCGGCGTCAGCGGCGAGTCCTGGAACGCGCGTGCGACGCGCCCGGAAAAACCCAGCGCCTGGCTCACCGCGAAGCCTCGCCGTGGCGTCGCGCCAGCCACTGCGCGGCGGCGGCCGGATCGATGGCGTACTGCTCGCCCGGCGCAAGCCCGGCGAGGATCTCCACCGAATCGGCAAAACGATGACCGCTGCGCACCTGGCGCAGGCGCACGTTGCTGCCATCGACCACGTAGAGTCCCTGCAACTCGCCGCGCTGGACCAGGGCGGTGAGCGGAATCAGCAGGCGTTGCACCGAGCCGGTGGCGAACGCGACCTTGACCGTCATGCCCGGATACAGGGCGGTATCGTCACCGGGCAATTCCAGGCGCACGGTGAAGGTGTGCGTGGCCGGATCCGCATACGGAAACACGGTGACCTTGCTGGCGGCGACGCGCGGGCTGCCGTCGCCGCCAAGCAGCACCTCGGCGGAGCGCAAGTTGCGGATCGGCGCGATCGCGCTTTGCGGCACCTGCACCGACACACGCAGGTCCTGCAGCGACACGCCGGAAATCAGCGGCTGGCCGGGACGCACGGATTCGCCGATCTGCACATGGCGTGCGGTGACGATGCCCGAATACGGCGCGCGCACGACGGTGTAATCCATCTGCTGGCCGACCTCGCTGAGCTGGGCGCGTGCCGCATCCAGCGCCGCCTTGGCTGCATCGCGACGGGCACGTTCCTGGTCGAGCTGCGCCTTGGCCACGAGCTTGCGCGCATAGATTTCGGCAATGCGTTGATAGGAGGCCTGCGCCTCGTCGTAGGCGGCTTGCGCGGAGGCAATCTGCGATTGCGCGCGGCTGCGTGCCGATTTCTGTTCGACATCGGTGAAGCGCACGACCAGCGCGCCTTCCTCGACCGTGTCGTTGACGTCATACGGCAGTTCAATCACACGGCCGCTGGTTTGCGCCGAAATCGTCGCCTGGTTGACCGCTTCGACCAGTCCATCCCAGACCTGCTCGCTGCGGCCGTCCGCGTACGCGGCGGTCGCCGTGGCGATGCCGGGTGCGGGCTTTGCCGCAGTCTCGCCGGGCGCTGGATTGCCGCAGGCAACGAGCAGGCCGAGGCTGCCGGCAGCCATCAGCAGCGAACGCGCGAATTTCATCAGGCCGCCTCGTCGATCATCTGCCGGGTGGCCGTTTCGACTTCGGCAGCGACTGCGCCAAGCGCCGGATCCTTCGACAACATGCCGAGCATCGTCTGCGGACGGATCATGCCGATCAGGGTCTTGCCCTTCTCCGTGTACACCGAGATGCGGCACGGCAAGGCCATGTTCATGCTCATGTCGGCGGTCATCACCTTGGCCGCCTGTCCCGGATTGCAGACCTCGAACACCTTGCATTGCTCGGCGAATTCGACGCCCTTGCTGCGCAGGGTGTTGCCGATGTCATGCACATGCAGGACGCCGAACTGGTGCGCCTTGACCGCGGCATCCAGATCCTCGGCGGCCTGGGCGAACGATTTGCTTGTCTCGACGATGTAGTACATGGATGACCTCCAGTCATGGGTGTTGCGCGCAGCGCGCGCGTGGATCGCGTTCACTCGGGAAATGCGTGGCCCGGCTTGAAGCCGAACTTGCGCAGGACCATGGCCAGTGGACAAAAGCCGGTGAACGAGGACTGCAGCAGGTTGGCGCCGACAAAAACCGTCAGCCACAACCAGTATGGCGAAACGAAATGGGCCAGGGCCACGCTGAGCAGGATCATGCTGCCGGCAAATGCAAGAACCATACGATCAATGTTCATGGATCACCTCATCAATTCCAGTATCGACCGGGTGTCCGGCGCTGCCGCGGGTCGATGCGGCGGCAGTGCCGCGGATTTGCGGTTCAGGCGGATCGCCCGGGCAACATGCGCCGCAATGTGTTGTCGCGAACAATGTAATGGTGATAAAGCGCTGCCAGCGCATGTGCGCCAACGAGGAAGTAGCCGATCTCGCCGATGGTCTCGTGCAGATCCTTGAGCGTGTCGGCGAATCCCTTGTCCTGCGGCCAGATTGCCGGCAGTTCGAGGCCGAAGAAGGGAATCGGCTTGCCGCTCGCGCTCAGGGTCAGCCAACCGAGCAACGGCATGCCGATGAGGAAAAGGTAAAGGGCCAGGTGCATGCCGGCGGCAAGCAGGTGTTGCCAGTGCGGCGGCGTCGGCACGATGCGTGGCGTGCCGCCGAAAAAGCGCAGGGCGATGCGCACGAAGACCAGTGCAAACACGCTCAGGCCGAGCATGAAATGCCACATCTTCAACGCTTCGCGAGGATCACTGCCTTTTTCATAGCCCTCGCGCAGCAGGATGGTCGCGTACACTGCCACCAGCAGCAACAGCATGAGCCAGTGCATGGCAATGGAAAGGCTGCCATAACGGTCTGCCGTGTTCTTCATGTTCATCGGTCGCATCCTCGGGATTCGGGTTGGCTGCGTTGCGGTCGTCAGTGCGGCTTGCCTTCGGATTTCAGGCGTTCGATGCCGAGTGCCTTCATCACGTATTTTTCGTAGATCGGATCGGTGTTGCCTGTGCGCATCTTGCGCAAGTAGTACTTCTCGAATGCAATTTTGGCCAGATGTACCCATTTGCCGACCCTCGCCCAGGTTACGTTGCGTGGCGGGATCTGCGGCAGGGCGACAAAGGCCGCGCCGGTATCACCCATGTCGGCCAGGCAAACCGCGTTCCACGTCGCGCGGGCCTTGCCTTCGCGGCCGGCCAGCTCGTCGCGCAGGTTGTGCGCAATGGCGGTGACCATCGATTCGATCATGAAGCCGGTCTTCGGCGCGCCGGTTGGCACCGGGGTTGCCTCGACCGGCGGGATCGCCACGCAGACGCCGGCGGAAAAGATGTTGCGGAAGGTCGGGTTGCGCTGGTGTTCGTCAATGAGGATGAAGCCGCGCGGGTTGGTCAGGCCCTCGATGCCACGCACGGCATCGACGCCGGTGAAGGCCGGCAGCAACATGGAATAGCTGAACGGCAATTCATGCGACTGGCTGACGGTGCCCTTGCCATCCACTTCGTCGACCTTGACCTTGCCGGCTTCGACTGCGGTCACGCGGGCATTGGTGATCCACTTGATATGGCGCTGGCGCAACTCCGATTCGAGCAGTCCCTTGGAATCGCCAACGCCACCGAGGCCCATGTGGCCGATGTAGGGTTCCGCGGTCACGTAGGTCATCGGCACGCGGTCGCGCAGCTTGCGCTTGCGCAGGTCGGCATCGAGGATCATGGCGAACTCATAGGCCGGACCGTAACAACTGGCACCCTGTACCGCGCCGACGACGATCGGGCCGGGATTCTTCAGGAACTCCAGGTAAGCCTGCCAGGCACTTTCGGCATGCGCGCCGGTACACACCGATTGCGTGAATCCGGTCGTCGGGCCCAGCCCGGGGACCTCGTCGAAGGCCAGGCGCGGCCCGGTGGTGATGACCAGGAAGTCGTAATCGAGGATGCGGCCATCGACCAGGCGCACCTGGTTGTCGGTCGGCAGGACTTTTTCCGCCGTGGCGTGGATGAAGTCGATGGCATGCCTTGCGAGCGCGGGAGCGGCCTCGATGCGGATATCGGCCGGCTTGCGCCAACCAATCGCCAACCAGGGATTGGACGGCGTGAAATTGAACTGTGGACTTTCGCCAACCACCGTGATCGGGTGGTCCTTGCCCAGCGCCGCCCGAATTTCGTAGGCGGCCGCCATGCCGCCCAGACCCGCACCCAGAACAAGGATCTTCGCCATGATCGTTCCTCCGCCGTTGCCTGAATCGAGGTTGCGCCGGGGCCGGGGTGGGCACCGTGACTTGGGTCAATGCGATTCTAATTAAGCGGTTGCTAATATACAAGCCCCTAAATTAGAATCTTTGGGGAGCGTGTTTGCACACTCGATCTGTGTCGACATCCGGAGACCGATAGCCATGATGGATCCGCTTGCCCTGGTGGCCATGCAACAGCGTGCCGATGACGCCGCGCGCCTGCTGAAGACGCTGGCCAATGCGCAGCGCCTGCGTGTGCTGTGTCTGCTGGTCGGCGGCGAAATGAGCGTGCGCCAGATCAACGAGGAACTGCCGGACCTGAGCCAGTCGGCGCTGTCCCAGCACCTGGCCAGGCTGCGCGATGAAGGCATGGTCAGCACCCGCCGCGAGTCGCAGACCATCTGGTATTGCCTCGTCGATGGCCCGGTCCAGGGCATCATTGCCACCCTGTATGGAATCTATTGCCAGCCTGCCACGACATAGAGAATGCTGGCGGTGTCGCGGCCAGCGTGCCGCTCGATCACTGCGCATGGCAGGGCTGGCAGAATGTCGCAGCTTCCACTCGGAGCAGCCGCAGAGGCGGAAAAGACTGCGCCTGGCCTGATCCCGGTCAAGCTGCAGATGCGAATCGTTCGCGATAATATCTGCGAGCGGTACTTCGGTCAGACGATGCATCCGCGATTTTCCCGGCTCAGCGGAGCACATCGATGATTGCAGAACCCCTCTCCCCTCGCTTTCCCAATGCGCGCACGATCCAGGCGGAAAACGTCAACATCGGCTTCATCCTCGAATTCTCCTCACACGACGAGGCGACCTCGCGTCTCGCCGATCTGCCGGCCCTGCTTGCCAGCGCACCGCATCGGATGATGTTCTTTGCCGGAGCCTCGGCAATCATCGTCTCGATGTTGTGGTGGGCTTGCGTGCTGGCCGGAGGTTATTACGGATTTGCCGTGCCTGAGGCGCCGGTGCCGCCGGGTTGGGCGCACGCGGTGTTCACCCAGTACGGCATGCTGCCCTTCTTCATCTTTGGTTTCCTGCTCACCGTGTTTCCACGCTGGATGGCGCAGCCGGCCTTGACCCAGCGCCACTATGTGCCGGTCTTCCTTGGCGTGTTCGGCGGTTACCTGATGACCCATGTCGGCTTGCTCGACAACAAGCCGTTGCTGCTCGTCGGCTTGCTGATGATGCTGGCGGGATGGGCATATGCCTTGAGCGTGCTCGGCCGCATCCTTGTCCGCAATGGCGCCCGGGATCGCACTGCCTTGTCCTGTTTCAGCGCGCTCGCGCTGGGGTTTTGTGGGCTGGCCGCGTTTGCCGCGTTTGTCTTTGGTGGCTCGGCCGAACTGGCTCAGGCGGCGATCAAGATCGGTACCTTCGGCCTGCTCCTGCCGATATATTTCACCGTCATCCATCGCATGCTGCCCTTCTTCAGCGCGAGCGCGATTGGCCCAGGCTACCGCATGGTCAAACCGGCCTGGAGCTTGCCGGTGTTCTGGCTGCTTGCGTTGACCCATCTCGGCCTGGAACTGGCGCACCGCCCGCAGTGGTTGTGGCTGGCCGATGCGCCACTGGCCTTGTTCTTCCTGATCCATTGGCTGCGCTGGCAGCCCTGGAAATGCATGCGTCCCGGCTTGCTTGCCGTGCTCCATCTGGCCGCCGCCTGGCTGCCGATCGCGCTTGGCCTGTACGCGATGCAGAGCCTGCTGCTGTTTTCCGACTCGGCAATCTCGATTGGCCGCGCACCGGTGCATGCGCTGACCGTCGGTTTCTTCGGCTCGATGCTGGTTGCCATGGTCACCCGCGTCACCCAGGGCCATTCGGGGCGCCCGCTGGAAATGGGGCGCATCCCCTGGCTCACCTTCATCCTCCTGCAGGCAGTTGTCTTGATCCGACTGTTTGCCGAACTGGCCCAGAACATGGCGCTGTGGCTGGTGATCGCGGCTTTCGCCTGGCTGCTGGCATTCCTGCCCTGGGTGATCCGCTCGATCTGGATCTTCACCACGCCGCGCATCGATGGCAAACCCGGCTGAGCACGGCCGCAACCCGACCCCGACACGCAGCCATGATCGAGTTCTATCCGCAAGTCCGCCTTGTCCACATCGTTTGCGTGGTGCTGTCCGGCAGCCTTTTCAGCGCGCGCGGCATGCTCATGCTGGCGCGTTCGCCCTACACCAACCACATCGTCCTGCGCCGGCTTTCGCAGCTGATCGACACCACCTTGCTGGTGGCGGCGCTGTTCCTGATCAGCATGTTGCATCAGTATCCCTTTGTGCAGTCATGGCTGACGGTCAAGGTGGTGTTGCTGTTCGGCTACATCGTGCTCGGCATCTTCGCCCTGCACGCCGGGCGCACACGTGGCTTGCGCGTCACCTGCCTGGTGGCCGCTCTGCTCGTCTATGCCTTCATCATCAGTGTCGCCCTCGCCCATCATCCATTGGGCATCTTCAGTCGCTGGCTCTGAGCGCCGGGGTCGACGCATTCCCGCGGCGCTGCCAATACCCGGAACAGCGAGCGGCTCTCGGCACGCATGCGAAAGCCGCTCGCCGCCCGGGACGCGAATCAATACCTGTATTCGACGCTGGCCCAGAGCTTGCGCACGTCGCTGGCGAAACCGTCGCTGCGGTAGTCGGCCAGCTTGAGCAAGCCGCTGACGTGCTTGTTGAACGGGTAGCCGATCGAGGCATCGAACTCGCGGCCGTAAGCCTGGTTGCCGTGATCGGCGCGGAAATCATGGTAACTGGCAGCCCAGACAGCCTTGCCGATCTTGCCACCGATGCCGATGTAGCGATCATCGAGGCCATTGACCGGCGTGGCGTTGAAGCGATCGGCCCAGCCGTTGAAGGCGTGCAGGGTGGCGAACGGCGTGCTGAAGCCATAGTGGCCATCGCCACCGAGGACTTCCCAGCCGGCCTTGAGGGTGATCCCGCCCACGCTGACGCTGGGTTCCATGAAGCGGTATTGCGCACTTTGCGACAAGGGATTGTTGGCATGCTCGGATTGCTCCGCCCATTCGGCCGTCCAGGCAAATTGCGTCTCTCCCCAGACATGCTTGCCGCTCCAGCGCGCACCCAGCGTGCGCGTGGACTGGCTGGCGATGTCGTTGTTCTCGACAAGGTAGGCATAGGCGCTCAGTACGCCAAATGGCAGCGCCTGGCTGACGTTGAAGAGATGCCCGCCGAGTGACCACTCGCGCTGCAGCGGGTTTGGATTCCGATGTCCGAACACGCGCAGGACGCGATCGAGATAGGTGTAGCGCACGCTCGGGCGAGCCTCGCCAAAGGCGTAGCTGGCGGCCAACGCATCGAAGGTCTGCTCGTTCTGGCGCCAGCCGGAGTTGCCGAAGAAGCGCTGGTTGTCGAGCAGGACCAGCTGGCGGCCCAGGGTGGCGTGGAAGGCATCGTTGCTGTAGCCGATCCAGGCCTGGTTGATCTCGTCGCTCTCGGGATCGGCGACCACCGGATAATCGGTCTTGCCGTTGGCAGTGCTGTTGTAGCGCTCGCCAAACAGCGGTTGCACGTGTTCGCCGTCGGCATACAGTTGCCAGCCGGGCGCAAACACCCAACGATAACCAAGGCGCAGGCGCACGGTATCGGCACTGGCGTTGCGCGAGAACGCGGCGTCGTCGACGCCTTCATGCCGGTAGCGCGCTTCGATGACCGGTCCCGATTGCGGCGGCTCGGCCGCTTCAGCCCAGGGCAGGGGTGCCAACAAGATCAGGGTCACAGCAGTACGAAGCGTCCGTGGCCACGGACGCAGCGGGGGGAAGTTCATGGTGGGTTCCTCGGGGTTTCGGCGGGATGCCGGGATGGCCGGCACGGTGCGCGGTCCGGGCCGCACAAGGCTTTGACCGGCATCAAGGACGGTTCGACAACAGTCCGCGCCGCGACCGCATGCCACGGTTATCCGCGGATCGATGCTCGCGGACTTCCGCGAGTTGCCGCGTCTGGCTATACTTGCGCGTCAATTTTGGCGCACCGGCAATCGCTCCGGACGCCCGCAAGAGGTGGCTCCGTGACCAATCCCGTACCCAAGACCGATGCGGTCTTTCTCAAGCATTTCGCCCAGCTGATCACCTTTCTGGTCTGCCTTGCCGTCGCCCTGATCGTCCTCGGCGCCTTCATCTACAGTCGGCATCCGGCTCCGGAGAATCCGGCCAAGGCGCGCGCCACGGATCTGCGCCTGCAGCCGGTCGGAGGCGTCTACGCCGGCGACACCGGGCGGGCCGCGATCGCCGCTGCCGAAGAAGCTGCCAAGGCCGCCGCCGGCGCAGAAGTGGCCTACGGCGGCACCACCGATGGCAAGACCATCTTCGGCAACCTCTGCCATGCCTGCCACGAAACCGGAGCCGGCGGTTCGCCGACGCTGGCCGACAAGGCGGCCTGGGTGCCGCGCCTCGCCCAGGGTGAGGAGATTCTGCTCAAGCACGCCATCGACGGTTTCACCGGCGCCACCGGCATGATGCCGGCCAAGGGCGGCAATCCGGCGCTCAGCGACGAGCAGGTCAAGGCTACCGTCGAGTGGATGATGAGCCAGGTCAAATGATGTCCTGAGCGGTTCCACCACGAATCGGAAACGCCGCCTGCGGGCGGCGTTTTTCATTGCTCGATTCGCGCCTTCGGGAGCAGTCCGGACGTCTGCATCGACGGAGTCGGGCAATCCATGCATGGCGGGCGCCGGCGCGCCTGTTATCGCGGCAACGTGGCCGGTCCGGCAGCGATGCCGAATGCAGTCTTCGCCCATTCCCGATCGCGCATGGCGACGATCTTCGCCTGCGATCCATGCGTCGACCACGGCTTGATCAACGACCCGAACGACATGTCGACGATGCCAGGATTCAGCGCCGCGCAAGCAGCCATCATGGCAATCCACGCCAGCGGTTCGACGCAGCGCATCCACTTCCGGACAACCGCTGCAGCGCAGCCTGCACCGGGGCGGCGAACTCCCGCGTCACAGCGGTGACGAAGGCATCGAACGCGCATGCATGGCTGCATGCCAGCGGAGTCGGCCAGCCGCTCGACGACCCCGGCAACACCATGGTGGCCGAGGCGCATGCCTGCCTGGACACCGACCAGGGTGGCGACACTACCGAGACCGGCTCGGTCAGCGCGGCACGCGGGAACGACTTCTGATGCCTGGGCGCCATCGGAAGCGCACGCCTGCAGCGCCTCGCTCGCGCCAACGCACCAACATGGTGAAACGTTGATGGCATGTGCATGGATTTGGTGCGCGCGATCCCCGCGCCCGATGATGCAGTTCGCGCAAGATAATGAATTCAATGATTTTTTCACTGAGAGACCGACTGGCATGGGGGTTGCAATCCATGTTGTACAACCATTCCAACGCCGAGGCTTTCATGTCCGCAGCAAACGTGCTCAAGCAGATCAAGGATCAGAAAATCACCTATGTCGATTTCCGCTTTGCCGACATGCGTGGCGTGCAGCAGCACATCACCTTCCCGGCGGCGATGATCGACGAATCGACCTTCGAGGACGGCAAGATGTTCGATGGCTCGTCGATCGCCGGCTGGAAGGGCATCAACGAGTCGGACATGGTGTTGATGCCCGATCCGGATACCGCCCACGTCGATCCGTTCATGGCCGACCCGACCCTGATCCTCAATTGCGACATCCTCGAACCGAACACCATGCAGGCCTACTCGCGTGATCCGCGCTCGCTGGCCAAGCGCGCCGAGGCCTATCTCAAATCGACCGGCATTGCCGATACCGCGTTCATCGGCCCGGAACCCGAGTTCTTCGTCTTCGATGCGGTGCGCTGGCAGAACGACATGGGCAAGTGCTTCTTCGAGATCGAATCTCAGGAAGCTGCATGGTCGTCGTCAAGGCGCTACGAGGAAGGCAACAGCGGCTATCGCCCCGGCGTCAAGGGCGGCTACTTCCCTGTGCCGCCGGTCGATTCGCTGCAGGACCTGCGCGCCGAGATGTGCAACGTGCTGAGCGCGCTCGGCCAGGTGGTCGAGGTGCATCACCACGAAGTCGCCAACGCCGGCCAGTGCGAGATCGGCGTGCAATTCAATTCGCTGGTGAAGAAAGCCGACGAGCTGATGATGCTCAAGTACGTGGTCAAGAACGTCGCCCACGCCAACGGCAAGACCGCAACCTTCATGCCCAAGCCGCTGGTCGGCGACAACGGCTCCGGCATGCACGTGCACCAGTCGCTGTCCAAGGGTGGCGTCAACCTGTTCTCCGGCGATCTCTATGGCGGTCTGTCACAGACTGCACTTTGGTACATCGGCGGCATCTTCAAGCATGCGCGCGCGATCAACGCCTTCGCCAACTCGACCACCAACAGCTACAAGCGTCTGGTGCCGGGTTTCGAGGCGCCGGTGATGCTCGCCTACTCGGCGCGCAATCGCTCGGCCAGTTGCCGCATCCCGTTCGTGACCAACCCGAAGGCGCGGCGCATCGAGATCCGCTTTCCGGATCCGATGAACTCCGGCTACCTCGTGTTCTCGGCCCTGCTCATGGCCGGCCTCGACGGCATCCTCAACCGGATCGACCCGGGCGCGCCTTCGGACAAGGATCTCTACGACCTGCCGCCGGAGGAAGAAAAGAACATTCCGCAGGTGTGCTCGAGCCTCGACCAGGCGCTCGCCGCGCTGGACAAGGATCGCGACTTCCTCAAGGCCGGCGGCGTGTTCTCCGACGACTTCATCGATGCCTACATCGACCTGAAGATGGGCGAGGTCACCCGCTTCCGTGCCGCCACCCATCCGCTGGAATACCAGATGTACTACGCGATCTGAGCGCGGCCGGGGATGAGTGTGCCCGGCGGCGACCCGGCCGACCGCTGGTGGCGGTCGGCTTGCGCAATCCATCGGAGGGGCCATGAAACTGATTACCGCCATCGTGCGACCGTTCAAGCTCGATGAAGTCCGCGAAGCCTTGTCGCAGGCTGGTGTCTCCGGCATCACCGTCACCGAGGTCAAGGGCTTCGGCCGCCAGAAAGGCCATACCGAGCTTTATCGTGGAGCCGAGTACATCGTCGATTTCCTGCCCAAGGTGAAGATCGAGACCGTGGTCAACGATGATCGCGTCGAAGCGGTCATCGATGCCCTGCAGTCCGTAGCCGCAACCGGCAAGACCGGCGACGGCAAGATCTTCGTGGCGGCGGTTGAGCAGGTGATCCGCATCCGTACCGGAGAGATCGGTGCCGATGCCCTCTGACAGCCGCCGCGCGAGAACGGCATGAACGCGGAATTGCCGGCACGGCGACACGGGCGGCCATCCATGCGTGCCTTCGCGGCACTGCTGCTGGCGGGGTTGGCGGCGTCCCATCCCGCGCTCGCCGGGAATGCGGGCGTGGCGACGGCGACCGTGGACAAGGGCGATGTCGCCTGGATGCTGACATCGACCCTGCTGGTGCTGTTGATGACCGTACCCGGATTGGCCCTGTTTTACGGCGGCATGGTGCGCTCGAAAAACGTGCTGTCGGTATTGATCCAGGTCATGCTGGTCTTCTCCGTGTTGGTCTTGCTGTGGGTCGGCTATGGCTACAGTCTCGCCTTTGTCGGCGGCAATGCGGTGATCGGCTCCTTCGACAAACTCTTTCTGCGCGGGGTCGGCATCGATTCGCTGGCGGATACCTTTACCGCCACGGCGAAGTTGCCCGAATACCTGTTCATCGCATTCCAGGCGACCTTTGCCGGGATCACCGGGGCCTTGATCGTTGGCGCCTTCGCCGAACGCATCCGGTTTTCGGCGCTGATGCTTTTCGCCGTGCTCTGGTTCAGCTTCGGCTACCTGCCGATCGCGCACATGGTCTGGGGTCCGGGCGGCTATTTGCTGAAACTGGGCGCGCTGGATTTCGCCGGCGGCACGGTCGTGCACGTGAATGCCGGCGTGGCCGGGTTGGTCGGTGCCTATTTCCTCGGCAAGCGGCTCGGTTTTGGTCGCGAGGCGATAAAGCCGCACAACGTGACGATGACCTTTGTCGGTGCCTGCCTGCTCTGGGTCGGCTGGTTTGGATTCAATGCCGGATCGAATCTGCAAGCCGACGCCGGGGCTGCGCTGGCCTTCATCAACACCTTGCTGGCAACGGCGGCGGCAATGGTCGCCTGGGCCATGGTCGAGATGTTTGCCAAGGGCAAGCCTTCCGCGCTTGGCGTGGCTTCGGGAGCCGTGGCCGGATTGGTCGGGGTGACGCCGGCAGCAGGCCTGGTCGGCCCGTTCGGAGCCATCGCCATCGGTGCGATTGCCGGCGTGGTCTGCATCTGGGGCGTGACGGGCTTGAAGAAGATGCTGCGTGTCGACGACAGTCTCGATGTGTTCGGCGTGCACGGCATCGGCGGAATTGTCGGTGCCCTCCTCACCGGCGTATTCCACGCGCCGGCGCTGGGCGGCAATGGCGGCGAGGGCTATTCGATCGCCACCCAGGTAGCCATCCAGGGACTGGCCGTGCTCATCACCATTGGCTGGATTGGCGTCGTCTCGGTGGCATCATTCCTGATTGCCAGGGCCGTCTTCGGCCTGCGTGTGTCGGAAGAAGAAGAGCGCGAGGGTCTCGATATCAGCTGTCACGGTGAATCGGCGTACGAAATCTGATTCGGACATCGCCGGCATGAAGCGCGCGCATCGGCCACGCCTCGATGCCGAACTCAATCTTGCCACGCCCCTGCAAATGCCTGCAGATCCGGGAAAAAGCGCGCAAAGGCCAGGTCCAGGTCCTGTTCCAGGCGCGTGATCTCGAGCATGCCCTCGGCCAGCGGGTTGGCGCGCGTGAGGCGTGTGCCGACAGCGCCGAGAACCTCGCCAATCATCCGACGATCCGCATACGCCGCCGGCAAGTCGTGCGCTTGCAGGTAGGCACGAAAGCGCCGCAGGGATTGCGGCAGCAACGCGTCGTGCCGATGCAGCAATTGCACGAGATCGTCACTGAATTGGTGCAACGGAATATGCGTCCAGGTGGCAAAGTCGCGGGCCAGCAGGTGGTCGAACCAGACATCGATCAGGATCCCGGCATAGCGCCGATAGGGCGGCTGGAAACGTGCCCGCATGGCGCGGATTTCGGCATGGTTGTCGGTATAGACATCGATGGCCCGATGCTGGGCGATGCCGCGCTGCACGGGCAGCGGCAGGCGCGGATCTATGCGGCCGCGGACAAAATCGCCAAGCAGGCCGCCGAGCCGCCAGCCGTCGTCGGCACCGGACAGCAGGGCATGGGCAAGGTGATTCATCGGCACGGCGGGCGCGGAACAGGCTTCACGGTATCATGCGCACCATGAGCAACGAATCTTCCCGTTCCGCGCCGACGGAGTTTCCACGCGAATCCGCAAGCTTCCTGCTGCCGGGGCCGGTCGGCGATCTCGAGGTAGCCTGCGAGCCCGCTGAAACACGGGCGAAGTCACCGCCTGCCGGTATTGCCGTCATTTGCCACCCGCATCCCCTGCATGGCGGCACCATGCACAACAAGGTGGTCACCATCATCGAGCGCTCGTTGCGCGAACTTGGCCTGGATACCGTGCGCTTCAATTTCCGCGGCATCGGCAAGTCCGGGGGCACATTTGATGAGGGAGAGGGCGAAAGCGATGATCTGGCCAGCGTGGTGCGCTGGGCGCGCACGGTGCGGCCCGAGGCGCCGCTTTGGCTGGCGGGATTCTCGTTCGGCAGCTATGTCGCTTTGCGCAACGCCAAGACACTGGATGCCGATGCCCTGATCACGATCGCGCCACCGGTCGGGCGCTGGGATTTCGATGCCATCGATTTGCCCGATTGCCCGTGGCTTGTGGTGCAGGGCGAGGAAGATGAAGTCGTCGATCCGCAGCTGGTCTTCGACTGGGTCGAAAGTCTCGACGTATCGCCGCATCTGGTGCGCATGCCGGAAACCAGCCATTTCTTCCATCGGCGCTTGATGGATCTGCGTGGTGCGGTGAAGAACGCGATGCGCGCGTACCTGCCGAAGGCGAACGACCCGGCATGAGCCCGGTTTCGCTGTGCCCGAGTGCGCGCTATGCGCAGGGCGTTGCCGACGCGGCGTGGCAAGGCGACCCTGCCCAGCAGCCTGCATTGCGCGCTTTCGATCGCATGTTCGAGGCGCTTGGCGCGGATCAGCCGTTGTCCATGTGGCAGCGCCTGCGCGGGCAGAAGGCGGCAACGCCGCAGGGCCTTTACCTGTGGGGCAGCGTCGGTCGCGGCAAGACCTTTCTGATGGATCTGTTCTTCGAGTCCTTGCCGATCGAGGAAAAGTCCCGTGTGCATTTCCATCGTTTCATGCAAGGCATCCACGCCGAGCTGCGCGCCTTGACCGGGCACAGCGATCCCTTGCGCGAAGTTGCCCGGCGCATCGCGGCGAAGACGCGCGTGCTTTGTCTGGATGAGTTCTTCGTGCTGGATATCGGCGATGCGATGATCCTCGGCAACCTGTTCAAGGCATTGTTTGCCGATGGCGTGATGCTGGTGACGACCTCCAACACCGCGCCGGCAAACCTGTACAAGGATGGCCTGCAGCGCGAGCGATTCCTGCCGGCCATCGCCCTGATCGAGAAGCACTGCGAAATCCTCGAACTGGTTTCCGCGACCGATTGGCGCCTGCGTGCGCTCAAGCAGGCGCCGGTCTACCTGACCCCGCCCGACGCTGCTGCCGAGCGCGCCATGAAGGCAATCTTCCATCGCGTCGCGCACGCGGCCGAACGTGTCGATTTCAGCCTCAGCATCAACGACCGGCCGGTGCCGGTGAAGCGCGAAAGCGATGGCGCGATCTGGTTCGAGTTCGATGCGCTCTGCGATGGCCCACGCGGGGTTGCCGACTACATCTACCTGGCTCGTTCGTATCACACGGTGCTGATCTCGCGCGTTCCCGAGTTCACGCCGCAAACCGAAGACGCCGCGCAACGCTTCGTCGAACTGGTCGATGAACTCTACGACCATGCCGTCAAGCTCGTTCTCTCCGCCGCCGTGCCGATCATCGACCTCTACGATGGCCGCCGTCATCGCGCCGTCTTCGCCCGCACCGAATCACGCCTGATCGAAATGCAGAGCGAGGAATACCTGGCGCTGGAACACAGGGGCTAGCGACCTGATCTCCTTGGTCGCGATGCTCTTCCTGCGCTGCGAAGAGGCGTCAAGCGTCGCTCCACGAAATTGATGGCCATGAGTACATCCAACCCGCCAGTTGCATCCGCGACGCGTCTGCGTTTGACTGCGCGCTGACTTCCGGGAGATTGCCATGCATCGCCGCCTGCTTGCCGCTTGTGTTTGCCTTTGCTGTGCGCCGGTCGCGGGTGCCGCGGAAAGCTCCGTCGAGGGCATGGTCGATGCGCGGCTCGCGCACATCACCGCGCTGCGTCGTGACATCCACGAACATCCCGAGCTCAGCAATCGCGAGACGCGCACGGCCAGGCTCGTTGCCGCCGAATTGAAGAAGCTGGGTTACGAGGTGCATGCCGGCATCGCGCATACCGGCGTCATCGGCGTGCTCAAGGGTGGCAAACCCGGGCCGAAGCTGGCGATTCGCGCCGACATCGATGCCTTGCCGGTGACCGAGGAAGTCGACTTGCCGTTTGCCTCCAAGGCCAGGGGCGAATACCTCGGCAAGGAAGTCGGCGTCATGCACGCCTGTGGCCACGATGTGCATACCGCGACCACGCTGGGCGTCGCCAGTGCATTGGCTGCGGTGCGCAAGGATCTGCCCGGTGAGGTGATGATGATCTTCCAGCCGGCCGAGGAAGGTGCGCCGCCCGGCGAAGAAGGCGGTGCCGAGCTGATGGTCAAGCAAGGCGTGTTCAAGGATTTCCAACCCGACGCCGTGTTCGGCATGCATGTCACCTCGTCCTATCACGTCGGCACGGTGGCCCTGCGCGCCGGCGGCATCATGGCCAGTTCGGATACGTTCCGCATGACCGTGCATGGCCTGCAGACGCACGGCGCAACACCCTGGCGCGGCATCGATCCGATTGTCGCCGGAGCCGATATCGTCATGGCTGCGCAGTCGATCGTCAGCCGGCGCATGGATATCAACAAGGATCCCGTGGTGCTGACCTTCGGCATCTTCGATGGCGGCCAGCGTTTCAACATCGTGCCCGACAGCGCGTCCCTGCAGGGCACCATCCGCGCCTTCGATACCGGCATGCGCGACCAGGCCCTGGCCGAACTGCGCCAGGTCGCCGAGCACGTGGCCAAGGCCCACGGTGCCAGCATCGACATGCAAGTGCCGACCGCCAGCGGCAGCAATCCGGTCAACTTCAACGATCCGGCCTTGACCGGACGCGTACGCAGCAGCCTGCAGAACGTGCTCGGCAAGGACTCGGTGCTCGAGGCGGCGCGCTGGACCGCCTCCGAGGATTTCCCTTTGCTCGGCCTTGGTGCCAAGGCACCCAGCGTGTATTTCTTTGTCGGCGGTACGCCGAAGGATCAGGATACCGACAAGGTCGCCTTCAACCATTCGCCGCGCTTCTTCGTCGATGAAGGGGCCTTGAAGACCGCCACTGCAGCGATGCTCCAGGCCAGCCTGGATTATCTGGGCTACGCGCCGTAGGACATGAGCGTGTGTCGGCTGCGGCCCGGCGGCCTCGGCAAGATCTGGCTGATCGGCGGCATGAGGCACCCGCGGCGGACAATCCCGGTTGCCTGGCCGTGCCGCCGGTTGAGTTGATATTCGTCAATGGTTCGATTGATTCTGTCGATTTCGTCGGTTCAGGTGGGGGGTTCTGCTGCTAGGATGTGCCGCTTTTCGGCCCCGGGGAACCTTGCATGCGCCAGTTCTTGCTTGCTGCGATCGTGGCGGTTGCCGCGAGCACGTCGTTACACGCCGAAGAATGGGCGCTGGATGTTTCCTGGCGCACGCCCGCCGACCTGGCCCGCATCGCACCGCACTTCCAGCACCTGAAAGTCGATCGCGTGCTGCACACGGCCAGCCTGATTGCCGATGACGCGCAGCTGGCCCTGCTTGACGAACTCGGTGTCGAGTACCGCATCGACATGGTCACCACGGCGAACATGCGCCAGTTCTACGCCGAGGCGTTCAGCGATACGCGCAACGGCATTCCGGCCTATCCCTGCTATCGCACGGTCGAAGAAACCTACCAGACCATGGACGCCCTCGCCGCCGCCCATCCGACCCTGGCCCAGGTGATCGATATCGGTCCCACCTGGCAACGCACGCAGAATGCCAGCCAGGGTTATGCGATGCGCGTCTTGCGCATCGGCAATTCCGCCACCGACGCCAGCATCCCCGACAAGCCGAACATGGTCGTCACCAGTTCGATCCATGCGCGCGAATACGCACCGGCCGAGGTCAGCACGCATTTTGCCGAATGGTTGCTCGACAATTATGGCCGCGATGCCGAAGCCACCTGGCTGGTCGATCACCAGAACTTCCACCTGATCCTGCAGGCCAATCCGGATGGCCGCAAGAAAGCCGAGACCGGGCTGTCCTGGCGCAAGAACACCAACACGGTCGCGGCAAGTTGCGGCAATACCTCGGGCATCGACCTCAATCGCAATTTCCCGTTCCATTGGGGCATCGTGCCCGGCAACGGCGGCTCCAGTGGTTCGATCTGCAACGAGACCTACCGTGGGCCGGCGCGCATGTCGGAGCCGGAAACCGACAACCTGGTTCGTTACATTGCCGGCACCTGCGGCAGTGATGGCGTGTGCAGTGGCGGCGTGCTGCCCGATCGCAGGACCGGCCCGATGAACCCGCCGACGGTCGCTGGCGATGGGGGCGCGGCCGCACCCGACGACTATGCCGGCATATTCATCGACATGCACAGCTTTGCGGAGCTGGTCTTGTGGTCGTGGGGCGATACCTCAAGCGCGGCCCCGAACGGGTCGGCCCTGCGCACCCTCGGCCGACGCATGGCCTGGTTCAACCAGTACTCGCCGGAACAGTCCGATACGCTCTATCCGACCGACGGCACCACGGACGATACGATGTACGGCTTGCTCGGTGCCCCGGCCTACACCTTCGAGCTGGACCAGGCATTCTTTGAATCGTGCTCGATGTTGGCCAGCAAGACCATTCCGGACAACCTCGCTGCCCTGCGCTATGCGGCGCGCAACCTGCATGCACCGTATCGCTTGCCGAGCGGCCCCGATGTGACCGCCATCAGTGCGGCTCCGGATCTTGTCGCGGCCGGCTCACCCGTGCGCTTGAGCGCGCGCATCGATGACACGCAATTCAACGACGTCAATGGTGCCGAACCCGACCAGAACGTCGTCGCTGCGGCTGCTTATCTGGATGGCCTGCCATGGGAGGGCGCGCTGCCGGTCGCCGCGCTTGCGGCCAGTGATGGCGCATTCGACAGCAAGGTGGAGAATGTCCACGCCGACATCCCGACCAACGGCCTGGCCAGCGGCAAGCACCTGCTGTTCGTGCAGGGCACCGATGCCTCGGCTCAGGCGGGTAGCCCGAACGCGGTCTTCATCGATGTCGCCCAGGCCAGCGAGATTGCCGACCTGAGCGGAACGATCACCGCCCTGCACGATGGTGCGCCACTGGCGACCAGCATCCAGGTGCGCAACCCGGTCAGCGGCGAAAGTCGCAGCACCCTCAGCGTCGCCGGCGATGGCAGCTATGCGCGTTCGATGCGTGCCGGCACGGTCGATATCCATGTCGATGCTCCGCCGGGATACCTGGCCGAGGATCTTGCCGGCGTGACCTTGACGGGCGGCGCTTCCGAGCTGCGCAATTTTGCCTTGCTCAGCATCTGCACCCTGTTTGCCGACGATGTCGAAGCAGGGAGCAATGGCTGGACCGCGGAAACGCCGTGGGTGCGGAACACGACCACCAGCGGCAATGCCAGCTTCGTCTGGGCCACGCCCGGTTATGGCAACAACGCCAGTCGCAGCCTGACCCGCTCGTTCGATTTCAGCGGATTTTCCGGCAGCGTGCTGCGCTTCGACGATCGCTGCGACACCGAGGCCGGCTACGATTTCGGCAATGTCGAGATTTCGGTCAATGGCGGCGGCAACTGGATCTCGCTCGGGCAATGCTCGGGCCGCACGGCATGGCAAGCCAATCGCATTGTCCTGCCGGCTTCGACCGACAATGTCGCCGACGTTCGCCTGCGCTTTCGCCTGAGCAGCGATGGCAGCGTCACCCGCAGCGGCTGGGCCATCGACAACATCGTGGTTGAGTCCGGCGGCGCCGAATGCCGCGCCAGTCAGCTCGACGTGATCTTTGCCGACGGGTTCGAACAGTAAAAATCCGTTCAGGCTGAATCCGGCCGCAGGCTGCAGACAGGCCTTTCGGCGCGCACAGGACAGGCTTGCCGAAGCCCATGGCGACCCGCACGGCTTGCTGCTGCGCGCTGCGTGATCAATTGCGCGTGCAGACGGTAACGAATTCCGGATCAGGCGCGCTTGGCGGTGCCCTGCTGGGCGCGGAACCGCTGCAACGAATCGCGCAAGGCGTCGCTGCGATCACGCATCAACTTCAACTTGGCGCGCGCCGTGATGATGCGCAACTTGAATTCTTCGCTTTGCGTGCGCTCGTCGGCAGGCCGTGGTGCGAGCGTTTTCGGACTCGCGGCAGGCGCGGATTTCGGCTGCTTGATCTGGCGCAGTGCGCTGTCGAATTCATCAGCGTCGAATTTTAACGGCATGGCTGGATCCTCGGATACGCAAGACTTCTGGTCGATCAACCGGCCCGGCATCGCTGCTGGCCGAGACGACAGGCAGGCGCAATGTGCCGCACGACCGCCCACGAATATGTGACCCGGGCCACGAGATCGGATTTCGCACCGGACCCATTCAGATTGGCGGTCGGATTCCGGCGGCCGGTGGTCAGGCCGCGCTGCGTGCCGCCGACGGGTTGCGCCAGGCATGCAGCAAATCATCCTGGCGCTTCATGGCATCGGCGTGGAAACGTTCCTTGATGTGACCGTAACCGCGGATGTGTTCGGGCACCGAGGCAATGTCGATGGCCAGCGCGTGGTTGTCGTTGTCGAGGCCGCCCAGCAGTTCATCAACCTGCTTGAAGTAATCGACGATGAGCTGGCGTTCCAGCTTGCGCTCGGCGCTGTAGCCAAAGATGTCGAAGACGCCGCCACGCAGCCGCTTCAACTTGCTCAGCACGCGGAATGCCTTGAACATCCACGGACCGTATTCGGCCTTGCGCAGGTGACCGTCCGCATCCCTTTTCGCCAGCAGTGGCGGTGCAAGATGGAAGTGGATCCTGTAGTCGCCTTCGAAAGTCTCGCGGATCTTCCTCTCGAAATCGCCGCTGGTGTAGAGGCGGGCAACTTCGTATTCGTCCTTGTAGGCCATCAGCTTGAACGCGTAGCGGGCGACCGCCTGGGTCAGGCTGGTGAAGGCGGGAGTCTTCTGCTGCTCGACACGACGCACCTTGTCGATGAGCGCCTGGTATTTCTTCGCATAGCCGGCATTCTGGTAGCCAGTGAGGAATTCGATGCGCCGTGCAATCTGCTCATCGAGCGAGCCGCTGATGGCGAGATCATCGAGGGCTTCGGCGCCGCGCGGCGGCGACACGGCATCGATCCTTGCGGCGGGCTTCGCCGGATGCATGGGCAGATTGAGCGGAATCGCTCCGGAAGGCAGCCTGGTCGGGCCAACGCCCGCGGCCCCGCGCACGGTGGCAATGTCGTGCGCGCCCATGCGACCCCAGTTGAACGCGCTCTTGTTCATTTCGATGGCGGCACCGTTGAGTTCGATCGCACGCATCAGCGAATCGAGGCTGACCGGAACCCAGCCCTTCTGCCACGCATAGCCGAGCATGAACAGGTTGGCCGCAATCGTGTCACCCAGCAGGGCGGTGCCGAGCTGGGTGGCATCGATCAGCTCGGGCTCGTCGCCTTCCAGTGCGGTGCGCACGGCATCAATGATCTGCTGCGCCGGGAACTGCATGTCGGGTTTGGTCGTGAAGGTGCCGGGCATCGCCTCGTAGGTGTTGAGGACGACGTTGGAGCGATTGGCGCGGATCTTCGACAGCGCCCAGTAGTCGTTGACCACGACCATGTCGCAGCCAAGCACCAGGTCGGCTTCGCCAGCGGCAATGCGCACGGCGTGGATGTCGGCGGGATCCTTGGCAATGCGCAGGTGGCAGGTGACCGCGCCACCTTTCTGCGCAAGTCCGGTCTGGTCGAGCACGGTACTGCCCTTGCCTTCCAGATGCGCGGCCATGCCGATCAGCGCGCCAATGGTGACCACGCCGGTGCCGCCGATGCCGGTGACGAGGATGTTCCACGGCCGCTCGAAATCCGAGGCAAACATCGGCAACGGCAAGCTGCTGAAATCAACTGCGCCGGAAGCCGCCTTGCTGGCCTTCTTCAAGCTGCCGCCGTGCACGGTGACGAAACTCGGGCAGAAGCCCTTGACGCAGGAATAATCCTTGTTGCAACCCGATTGGTCGATTTCGCGCTTGCGCCCGTATTCGGTCGCCTTCGGCAGCACCGAGACGCAGAACGATTTCTCGCCGCAATCGCCGCAACCCTCGCAGGCCAGGGTATTGATGAATACGCGCTTTTTTGGGTCTTCCAGCTTGCCGCGCTTGCGCCGGCGGCGCTTCTCGGTGGCACATGTCTGGTCGTAGATCAGCACCGAAGTGCCGGGGATCTCGCGCATGCGCTTCTGTACGGCATCGAGTTCGTCACGATGGATAAATTCGACGCCGGCCGGGAAGATCTCGGGTTTCGACCATTTTTCTATGTCATCCGAAACAACGATGATCGTCTGCACGCCCTCGGCGCGCATCTGATGGGCGATGTCGGGCACGGTCAGGGTGCCGTCGACCGGCTGGCCGCCGGTCATTGCCACGGCATCGTTGTAGAGGATCTTGTAGGTGATGTTGACCTTGGCCGCGATTGCCTGGCGGATCGCCAGCGATCCGGAATGGAAATAGGTGCCGTCGCCGAGGTTCTGGAACACGTGTTTGGTTTCGGTGAATGGCGCCTGGCCGCACCAGGTCGCGCCCTCGCCGCCCATGTGCGAAAACGTGTCGGTGCGCCGATCCATCCAGGTGACCATGTAATGGCAACCGATGCCGCCGTGCGCACGCGAGCCTTCCGGCACGGCGGTGGAGGTGTTGTGCGGGCAACCCGAGCAGTAGTGCGCGGCACGCGGGAAATTCGCCCGCGGCAGGGTCAGTTCCTGTTCCTTGGCCTCGATCCAGGCCACGCGCGAGCGGATCGCCTCGCTGCTGAAAAAACGTGCCAGCCGCCTGGCAATGACCAGGGCGATCATTGCCGGGGTCAGCTCGTTGGTGCTTGGCAGCACCCAATTGCCGTCCTCGTCGTACTTGCCGACCACGCTCGGGCGTGTAGTCCAGTTGTACATGTATTCCTTCATCTGCGATTCGATGAAGGAACGCTTTTCCTCGACCACGATGACATCTTCAAGGCCATCGGCGAACTCGCGGATGCCGACGGGTTCGAGCGGCCAGGTCATGCCGATCTTGTAGACGCGGATGCCGATTTCGCGTGCGTCAGCCGCGCTGATGCCGAGGTATTCCAGCGCCTGCAGCACATCGAGGTAGCTCTTGCCGGTAGTGACGATGCCAAGCCGCGCGCGTGGCGAATCGAGCACGATGCGATCGATCTTGTTCACGCGCGCAAAGGCTGTTGCTGCCTGCACGGCGTAGCGGTGCAGGCGCATTTCCTGGTTCAGCGGCGGATCCGGCCAGCGGATGTTGAGGCCGCCTTCGGGCAGCACGAAATCCTCGCCGGGCAGCAGGATATCGAGCTGGTGCGGATTGACGTTGACCGAGGCCGAGGATTCGACGGTTTCGGCGATGGTCTTGAAGCCGACCCAGCGCCCGGTAAAGCGCGACATGGCCCAGCCGAGCAGGCCCATGTCGAGGATGTCCTGGACGCCGGCGGGATTCAGGATCGGCATCATTGCCGAGACGAATTCAAGTTCGGATCCGTGCGGCAAGGTCGACGAGCGGCAGGCATGGTCATCCGCCGCCAGCGCGAGCACGCCGCCAAACCTGGAGGTGCCGGCGGCATTGCCGTGCTTGAACACGTCGCCGCAGCGATCGACGCCGGGACCCTTGCCGTACCACATGGAAAACACGCCGTCGTACTTGGCGCCTTCGAACAGGTTGGTCTGCTGGGTACCCCAGACCATGGTCGCGCCAAGATCCTCGTTGAGGCCCGGGGTGAACTCGATGTTCGAGGCCTTGAGGTGCTTCTTCGCCTTCCACAGCTCGAGGTCGAAGCCGCCCAGCGGCGAGCCGCGGTAACCGGAAATGAAGCCCGCGGTGTTGATGCCGGCCGCGCGGTCGCGCATCTGCTGCATCAGCGGCAGGCGCACCAGGGCCTGCACGCCGGACAGGTAGATGCGACCTTCGCGGCGCGTGTACTTGTGATCGAGCGTGTAGTCGGTGTCGAGGGCGGGCGAAAGCAGGCTGGCGGGGACGGACATGACGGATACCGGGGAATGCAGCGTGGACAAGAGCGGAATTGTACCAGCGCCAAGGCTGCGCGCCGCCCGGGCCGGCGAATCCCCGCACGCCGACGGCGCCGCGCCAGGCCATGCGCGAGGCAGCCCATCCGTCCCGGACCAGCGGTCGTCATTCCTCCACGCGCAGGCCCCGGCCTGATCAGGCCGGCGTGGCTGGGGCTGGCTCAGGGCAGCGGCTTGGCGCGAAACGGAAACATCTGCTGGGCGACAAAGCCGTCGGGCATGTAGTCCCCGACCACGCCGTACTGGTTGGGCAACTTGCGATCGGCCTTGACCGCGGTGCCGAACAGGTGGTCGAGGAAGGCGTAGTGCGCCGCGTAGTTGCGATCGATCGCCTCGTCATCCGAGGCGTGGTGCCAATGGTGAAAATCGGGGGTGACGATCAGATACCTGAGTGGCCCCCAGGAGATCCCGACATTGGCGTGATTGAGCACGGCCTGGAATCCGACAATGAGGATGTAGGCATTGACCACCGCCTCGCTGAAACCGATCACGAACAGCGGCGCGACCACCAGCACGCGGGTGACGATCACTTCGAGAATGTGCTGGCGTGAGCCGGCCAGCCAGTCCATCGTCTTCGTGCTGTGGTGGACGGAATGGAATTTCCACAGGAACGGAATCTCGTGATAGGCGCGATGCGTCCAGTACTGGGCGAGATCGGCGACCAGGATGCACAGCAGCAGCTGCGGCACGAACCAGATTCGCTGCACGGCAAGCTGGAAATCGTGCTGGACCATCCAGCCGAAACCGTTGTGGATGACGAAGTTGACGGTCAGCAGGATCAGGCCGACGAGAAAATGATTGACCGCGAAGTGCTTGAGGTCGGTTTGCCATTCGGGGCGAAAGACCAGTTGTCCCTTGCGCAGCGGCAGCAGTTTTTCGATGGCGATGAAGATCAGGGTCGAGCCGAGCAGATCGAGGATGAACCAGTCGAGGCCGATATACGGCGTATTGTCCGGAAAATCGCCGACCGTCACGCGCGAGCCGCCGAGCGCCACGGCGATGATGACCAGGCCGAAGGCAAGCAGGTTCAGCTTGCGGCGCACACCCAGGATGATGTTCGCCAGCGACAGGCCGCCGGCGATCAGCAGGGCGACCAGCATCGCCTGGCGCAGGACTTCCACCGAATACTGGCGGCGCAGTTCCGGCGTGGTCAGATATTCCGGGAAATGAAAGGCGAGCACGCCAAGCAGGCATAGCGCGCCGAGCGCCAGGGCGATGATCGTGGAAATCAGACCCTTGCCGAAGCGCAATGGGCCGCTGCTGCCCAACAGGGCGGATGTCTCGTCGAGAGTGGCGCGCACGAGGCTGGCCGGCTTGCGCACGGTTCCGCCGTCGCTGTAAGGGGTTCGGCTGACAGAGGGCTTGCGCATGGATCGGCGATCGTTCGCTGGGCTGCCGCGGGTTGCGGCCTTCCTATTCTAACCAGGCGCCGTGCCCAGGGTCAGGGATCGATCTGGAGATGCCCGCGATGCCGAAGCTGCATCACCGCACGCATGCCTTCGCTGTCCGGCGGCGTCCAGTCGCCACGGGGCACATCAACGCGGCGCAGCAATTCCAGCAGGTGGAAATAGCCGCGGTCGTCAATGCCGGCGGCGTCGAGCAGCAGGCCAGGCAGATAGAACGAGGCGCTGGATTCGTTCACGGGCAAGGCCGGGGTGCCCCGGCTGTCCACCAGCAACCAGGGTACCGGTTGCGAGGGGGCCGCGCCGCCATCGTCGAATCCCAGGTCGGAATAGACCTTGGGCAGGGCCGGCAGATGATCGCCATAAAACAGCAGGATGCTGGGTCTGGACCGCTCGCGCAGCGCCTCGACCAGTCGTGCGAGTTGGCGGTCGGCAATCTCCAGATGATAGAAATAGCCGCGCAAGCGTGCGGCAACGGCTTCGTTCAGTCCGGAAGGCACGGGCTGTGCGGCCAGGCGCACCGGATCGGCATTCGGGTAGTTGTCGTACGGTCCGTGGTTCTCCATGCTGATCGCGAACAGGAACGTGGGGCCCGACGCCTCCGCCAACCGCGCGAGCATGCGATCGACGAGCGCTTCATCACTGATGTAGTAGCCGATACGCCCAGCGCCGGCGAACTGCTCGATTGCATCGAACTCGTCGAATCCCAAGCGCTCGAAGGCCGCTGCGCGATTCCAGAAATCGCGCGAGTTGGGATGCATCGCAATGGTCCGGTAGCCCATTCCGCCGAGCACGCTGGCGAGGCTGGGAACGTCGGACGCAGCGGTCAAGGAAAAATAGGGGTACTCGACCTCGGGAAATTCGCGCATGGCCAATCCGGTCAGTACCTCGAATTCGGTGCGGATCGTGCCGCCGCCGAAAGCCGGAACCCACAGATCCCCGTGCCGATGGCTCTGCATCAGACGATGCAGGTTGGGCAACATCGTGCCGGCATCGACGTCGACCAGACGTTGCGGATCGAACAGCGATTCGCTTTGCAACACGATGATATCGGGAAGGTTGGAAGGCTTCGGCATCGGCGGACCGAGTGGATGGGCGTGCAGAATGCGTGCGGCCGCCGTCCGATCCACCAGTGCATTGGCGTGTCCGATGCGCCAGGCATAGTTCAGCAACGTGACCACCAAGCCGTTGCGGGTAGTGGAAACCGAGGGCGACCAGGTTTCGAAGCGGTCCAGATGCGCCGCATAGACCGTCGACCAGGGTCGGATATTCAGAAACAACGTGCCGTTGACGAGCAGGGCAAGGATCAGGATCGTGAGGCGTCGATGGCCGCGCAGGGCGGACCATGGTCGTTCGAACAGCAACAGCAGGAGCCAGATCGTGGCAACGCCGATGACCCAGGCCCATTGCCAGGACGTCAGGTATCGCGCAAGCAGCGCCCCGCTGTCGCCCAGGTGCGCCAGCAACTGGAAATCCCCCGGCAGCAACGGGGTATCGAGCAGTTCGAGTTTTACTTCGTTCGCCGTATAGAGTGCGAGCAGTAGCGGCACCACGACGGACAACGAAGCGAGGCCGCGCCGCGTCAGCGCAAGGAGGAGAATGGCGATGAGCGTTGCCGGTATCGCATTCAGCATGACCGATGCCGAAGTGGTTTGCTCCGCCAATGCCACGTCTGCCGAAGGAGCAAAGGCCGGATCCAGGTGGCGCACGCAGACCCAACACAGGGCGAGTGCGAGCGCGATGAACAGCGAGAGGTCCATCGCCAGATCGAGTTTCACATGGCGGGTACGGCGCCGCTCCGACTTGGGCATTCCGATATCCTTTCTTCCCGGGCCATTCGACCCGGCGCGACAGCTGCCCGCGAAGTCCCGCAAAGTGTACTCGTTGCCGCCTGGTTCGGGCCACCTTGCGCCCTGCTTCCGGGATGTTCTAGGCTGCACGCCTTTCGCGGCGCGATCGTACAGGGGTACTTCCGGATGATGCAGGCTCTGGGCCACATCGTGTTTGGTCTGTTCGGCCTCGCCGTACTGATCTCCATCGCCGTGCTTTTTTCGTCGAATCGGCGTGCGATCAGTTGGAAGCTTGTCGGAACGGGCGTCCTTCTGCAGATTGTCTTTGCTGCTCTTGTGCTCAAGGTTCCTTTCGGTCGCGAGGTGTTCAACGCGATTGCGACCGGCTTCGTCAAGCTGCTCGACTACGTCCGCGCCGGTTCGGATTTCATCTTCGGCGGCTTCATGGACGTGTCGAAATTCGGCTTTGTCTTCGCCCTGCAGGTGTTGCCGACGATCATCTTTTTTGCCGCACTGACCGGCGTGCTCTATCACCTCGGCATCATGCAGATGATCGTCAAGGGCATGAGCTGGGTGATTACCAAGGTCATGAACGTGTCCGGCGCGGAAACGACTTCGGTCTGTGCCAGCGTCTTCATCGGCCAGACCGAAGCGCCGTTGACGATCAAGCCCTACATCGAGCGCATGACCCAGTCGGAGCTGATGACGGTCATGGTCGGCGGCATGGCGCATATTGCCGGTTCGGTCATGGCCGCCTATGTCGGCCTGCTCGGCGGTGAGGATGATGGCCAGCGCATCTTCTTTGCCACGCACCTGCTGACCGCCAGCATCATGGCGGCACCGGCGACCTTGATGCTGGCCAAGATCCTCATCCCCGAAACCGAAGAGCCGTTGACCCGCGGTCAGGTCAAGCTCGAGGTCGAGAAGACCACGGCCAATGTCATCGACGCTGCCGCCACCGGCGCCGCCGATGGCTTGCGCCTGGCGCTCAATGTCGGCGCCATGCTGCTCGCCTTCATTGCCTTGATCGCCTTGCTCAATGCGCCGTTCCAGTGGCTCGGCACGCACCCTTGGGGGGCGGATCCTTCCTCATCCTTGAACGGCTGGCTGTCCATCCAGCTTGGCCATCCGGTCGAATTCTCGTTGCAGACACTGTTTGGCTGGGTGCTGGCACCCCTGGCCTGGATCATCGGCGTGCCGTGGCAGGACGCCACCCTGGTCGGCAGCTTCATTGGCCAGAAAGTCGTCATCAACGAGTTCGTCGCCTATGTCGACATGGCCAAGCACATTGACCAGTTGACCGAGCACAGCCGCTTGATCGCCACTTACGCGTTGTGCGGGTTCGCCAACTTTTCGTCGATTGCCATCCAGATCGGCGGCATCGGCGGCCTCGCCCCGAGTCGTCGCCCGGATCTGGCGCGAATGGGCCTGAAAGCCGTCCTCGGCGGCTCGCTGGCCACCTTCATGACCGCCACCATCGCCGGCGTGCTGAACCTGCTGTGATCTTCAGTTGGCCGCAGCTTGCGCAAGTGCGGGATCGAAGCTGTCGCTGAACAGGGCATCGCGGAGGACAACGACCGTCATCCGCGCGGTATCGCTGGCACCGGCGGAATCGCTGGCGCGCACGCCGACTTGGATGCGCACCGGCTGCGCCGTGCTGGCTGAATAACTCGCGCTGGCGGTGCCGCTGCCGGCGTCGTCGAAATCGCCATCGCCGTCGAGATCCCAGGCATAAGACAGCGCGCCCGCTTCGGGATCGATGCTGTTGGCGGCGCTGAATGCAATCGTGCGCGGTGGTCCGTCAGCGGTCGAGCCGGCTTCGAGGGTGATCGCCGCGGAGGGCGCAAGATTTCGCTGCGCGGGATTCGTGTCCCAGGAAATGCGACCGACGCGACCATTGTTGATATCGACGAAGAACACGTCGTCGCCGGGTCCGCGGGTCAGGTCGACGACACCGAAATTGCCTTGCCCGAACAACTCGGCACTGCTGTCGGCAACCGTATCGGGAATGCCGTCCTGATTGTTGTCCTTGATCACGCGGATGCTGCCGTGGATGTAGTCGGCGAACAGCAGCGCGTTGTGGTATGCGCTCGGCCAAGCATGGCCGGCGTAGAAGGTGATGCCTGATATCGCCGCGTTGCTGGTGTGCTGGTAGGCGTAGAACGGCGTTGAAACCGGCGTGCGACCGCCGCCGTCGGCGTTGGCGTACAAGTCGTTGCACAAGGGGCGGCTGCTGTACTCGCTCACATGTGCATGGTTCTCGAAACACGGCCAGCCGAAGTTGTGCAGGGTTGCGCTGCCGTTCGGATCGGGGATCACGTCGATTTCCTCCCAGCTTCGCCAGCCGACATCGCCGAGCCAGATTTCCGAGGTGCCGGGACGCATCGTGAAGCGATACGGGTTGCGCAGGCCATAGGCGATGATCCGGCGCGCATTTTCCGATGCGCCTTCAACGTTGGCCAGTGGATTTCCCGCTGCGCCGGCACCGCTGCGCGGATCGACGCGCGCGATCGTGCCGTTGAGCCAGACCTGGCCGCTGTATTGATCCTCGATTTCCAGTCCTTGCGCACGCAACGCGCCGCCCTGGTTCGGCGGCGAGCGCAGATCGGGCCAGCTCGGGTTGCCAATCTGGCCCCAATCGGCGCGCGCGAAGGCCGCACCATCACCACCGCCGACATAAAGATAACCATCGGCACCGAAACGCACGCTGCCGATCGAATGGCTCGGATACTGCTGGTACCAATCCTCGATCAACACCTGTTCGTCAGTCGCGAGGGTGCCGATCAGAGTCAAACGCGAGAGCCGGCCGGAAATCACGCAACCGGCGAAATCGCCGAGCGGGTCCGCGCAGCCGGTCGCCGGCCAGCGTGGCGGCAGGTCGCTGAACAGGCCGCCATTGAATGAATACAGCACATACAGGAAGGGTCGCTCGGGAAAGCGCGGGTCCAGTTCGAGGCCGAGCAAGCCGCGATCCTGGTAGGTGTGGACGACTGCACCCAGATTGGCGACCTGCGCGGGCGCGGCATCGAGCAAGTTCTGGTACATCCAGATCTTGCCGGTCTTTTCGGCAATGAAGATCCGGCCGTCGTGGGCGAAGCGGATCTGGGTCGGTTGCTCGCGACCGTTGAATGGAAACGTGTGGCGGAAATTGGGCGAAGGCCAGGATTGCGCGGCGACCGCGATGGGCATCGCGGCAAGCAGGACAATGAGTCCGTGGCGCCAGTTCATTCTTGCAGTCTGCTTACTCGCCCAACTCCTCGCGCATGAACTCGGGCAGGGACAGCGCGGCCTTGTGGATCTCGGCGTTGTAGTAGCGCGTGGGGAAACGCTTGGTCTGGGCGCCGCGTTCGCGGAAATCGGAAAGATCGGCGCCCTTGCGCGCCAGCGTCGCGCTCCACCAGCCGGTCGGATAACAGGGTTGCGGGAAGGTCAGGGTGCGCACGGCCTGGAAACCGGCGGTGCGCATTGCCGAGCGCATCGACTTGATCAGGCCGAGATGGGCCAGCGGCGATTCGCTTTGCTGGACGAAGATGCCACCGCTGCGCAGGGCCTTGAAGCAGCTTGAATAAAACGCCGCATTGAACAAGCCTTCGGCCGGGCCGACCGGATCGGTCGAATCGACGATGACCACATCGACCGATTCGGCCTCGCAATCGGCCATGTACTTGATGCCGTCATCGAACAGCAGTTGCGCACGCGGATCGTTGTTGGCTTCGCAGAGTTCGGGGAAGTACTGCTCGGCCAGGCGCGTCACGCGCTCGTCGATCTCGACCTGCACCGCCGATTCGACCACGTCGTGGCGCAACACCTCGCGCAAGGTTCCGCAATCGCCGCCGCCGATGATGACGACGCGCTTGGCACGCGCATGGGTGAACAAGGCCGGGTGCGAAATCATCTCGTGATAGAAGAAGTTGTCGCGGCTGGTCAGCATCATGCAGCCATCGATGACCATGAGCTTGCCCCAGTCGGTCGAATCGTGGATCTCGATCGACTGGAACGGGGTCTGCTCGGCGTGCAGGCGCGCGCGGGTGCGAAAGCCGATGGATGAGCCCGATGATTCGTGGGCCTCGGTGAACCAGCTTTGCTCGGACGTGGACATGCGGACTTCCTTGAAATCGACGGAGATTGCCTCGGCACAAGGCGTTGGCATGAAGGCAGCGATTGTACCGGCTCGAACCCCGTCGCGGCAGCCGCCGGCCGCGGTGCAGGCGCGGACCGGGGCTCCGGATGCGGGATTCATTCAGCATTTGCGAGCGGTCTCCGCGCCGTCAGGCGCAGGCGAGCGGATTCCGCAGGAATGAAACGGATGGTTACAATGCCCGCCCCGAAGGTTCCCGCGGCATCAAGGCTCCCGACCGACGGATCAGATGCGTCCAAGCCTGCCGCTGCGACGTCGAACTCATCCGGAGGACACCGTGAGTACATCCTGGACGACAGACGACGCCCGTCACACCTATGCAATCGCGAACTGGGGCGAGGGTTATTTCGATGTGGGCGCGGATGGCGCCATCCTGGTCAGGCCGCGCGCGGCCGACGGTCCGGCGCTGAACCTGCCGGGGATTGTCGCCGATGCCCGCGCACGCGGCTCGCGCCTGCCCTTGCTGGTGCGCTTCACCGACATCCTCAATGATCGCCGCGCACGCCTGCAGGCCGCGTTCGCCAAGGCGATGACCGATTGGGATTATGCCGGCGGCTATACCGCGATCTATCCAATCAAGGTCAACCAGCAGAAGAACGTGGCCGGCGAACTGGCCGCTGCGTGTGGTGAAGGTTTTGGCCTGGAAGCCGGCTCGAAGCCGGAGTTGATGGCAGTGCTGGCGCTGGCCCGCCGCGGCAGCGTGGTCATCTGCAATGGCTACAAGGATCGCGAATACATCCGCCTTGCCCTGATCGGGCGCAAGCTCGGACTGGATATCTTCATCGTCATCGAAAAGCCCTCGGAGCTGCGCTACGTGATCGAGGAGGCAAAGGCGCTGGGCGTCGAGCCGCTGCTCGGCGTGCGCATGCGCCTGAAGAGCCTTGGTGCCGGCAAGTGGCAGAACTCCGGTGGCGACAAGGCCAAGTTCGGCCTGACCCCGCGCCAATTGCTGACCCTGATCGAGCAATTGCAGACCGCCGGGCTTTCGCACACGCTCAAGCTGCTGCACTTCCACATGGGTTCGCAGATGTCGAACGTGCGCGACATCGCCCGTGGCATGCGCGAGGCCGTGCGCTATTTCGTCGAGCTCTCGCAACTGGGCCTGCCGATCCGCTACATGGATGTCGGTGGCGGACTCGGTGTCGATTACGAAGGCACGCGTTCGCGTTCGGAGTGTTCGATCAACTACGGCCTCGATCAATATGCATCGAGCGTGGTCGGCGCGCTGGCCGAAGCCTGTGCCGAAAACAACCTCGCGCCGCCGCACGTGCTCACTGAATCCGGTCGCGCGCTGACCGCCCATCATGCCGTGCTCGTCGTCAACGTCAGCGAGATCGAGGAATCGCCGCGCGGCGCGGTACCCGCGATGCGCGAGGATGAACCCGCCGTGCTGCGCCGCCTGCGCGAGGCACATGCGGAGATCGACGCACGGCCGCCAACCGAGCTCTATCACGAGGCGCAATACCATCTCGCCGAAGGTCAGTCGCTGTATGCACTGGGCCAGTTGTCGCTGGCCGATCGCGCCCAGCTCGATGATCTCTACTACGCCATCGTCAACGCCGTGCGCGCGCGCCTGAAACCCGACGAGCGTTCGCATCGCCAGGTGCTTGACGAGCTCAACGAGACCCTGGTCGACAAGTACTTCGTCAACTTCTCGGTGTTCGAGTCGGTGCCGGATATCTGGGCCATCGACCAGGTGTTTCCGATCGTGCCGATCGCCGGACTTGATCGCAGGCCGGATCGGCGCGGCGTGATTGCCGACCTGACTTGCGATTCGGATGGCCGCATCGATCATTACGTCGATGCCGATGGCGTCGATGTCAGCCTGCCGCTGCACGCGCCGGCAAGAGGCGAAACTTATCTGCTTGGTTTGTTCATGGTTGGCGCGTATCAGGAAACCCTGGGCGACATCCACAACCTGTTCGGCGACACCGACACGGTGAGCGTGAAGCTCGCTGGCGACGGCTACGCGATCAGCCACCAACGTCGCGGCGACAGCACCGACCTGATGCTCGATTACGTCGGTTATGACCTCGGTGCCCTGCGTGCCGAGTACCGCGACAAGATTGCCGCGGTCGGCATTGCAGGCGACCAGGCGAAGGCGCTGGAGGCCAGCCTCGAAGCCGGATTGACGGCCTACACCTATCTTGCGGAGACGGCGGAATGAGCGACATCAAGGCGGGGTTTGTCGGCCTCGGTGCCATGGGCCAGCCAATGGCCGGGCACCTGGCGCGTGCCGGATTGCTGGATTCGGTATGGACGCGCACGCCGGCCAATACCCGTGCCATCGCCGCGGAGCTGGGCCTGCATGAGCCGGCCTCGCTGGCCGAACTGGCCACGCGCTGCAATGTCATCGCGCTGTGCGTGCCGGCCGATGCCGACGTGCTTGCCGATGTCGCCGTGATCGCCGCCCATGCCCGAGCGGGCACGATCGTCATCGATCATTCCACGGTGTCCTCGGTGACCGCGCGCGAGGCACGCGAATGCATGCTCCGGCACGGCGGCGAGTTCATCGATGCGCCGGTATCCGGTGGTGTCGAAGGAGCGCGCAACGGCAAGCTCTCGGTCATGGTCGGTGGCGAATCCGCGGTGCTCGAACGCGTGCGGCCGGTGCTCGAATGCTATGCGGCGCGGATCAACCATATGGGCGGCATTGGCGCAGGACAGAACACCAAGGCAGTCAACCAGGTGCTGGTCGCCGGCATTGCCCAGGGCGTCTGCGAAGGCCTCGCCCTCGGCGAGGCCCTCGGGCTCGATGCCGACACGCTGATCTCGACCCTGCTCACTGGCGCGGCCGGCAACTGGTTCCTCGACAAGCGCGGGGCAAGCATGTTGCGCGACGAGTTCAAGGTCGGCTTCAAGCTGGCCTTGTTGCACAAGGATCTCAAGATCGTCCGCG
>Ga0209476_10000296_pt1 | contig 33672 bp, 30 predicted proteins | sample KloWWTrecipitate_FD_187179 | JGI IMG/M metagenome (GOLD analysis project Ga0209476, IMG submission 187179) | Active sludge microbial communities from Klosterneuburg, Austria, studying microevolution and ecology of nitrifiers - Klosterneuburg... | ecosystem: Engineered > WWTP > Aerobic digester... | reverse complement strand
TGACCGCCAATGCAGTGAAATCGCTGCTGCCGGAAGCTGCTGACCTGGAGGTCCGCCGCTACGAACTGTCCAACATCCACGCACTCAACTTCGTCATCGTCGGCCTGCTCGGTGAGGGCGTTGCCAGCAGCACGGCCTTCGACACCCAGGCCAAGGGCCTCGGCGAATACCTCCGCAGCCGAATCTGGCGCCGCTGAGTCAGGCCAGGAGGCGGTAGCCGATGCCGCGGGCGGTGACGATGAGCTTCGGGTCGTCGGGTTGGTCTTCCACCTTCACTCGCAGGCGGCGGACGTGGGCATCCACCAGTCGACTGTCGCCCAGGTACTCGTAGCCCCAGACCCGTTCGAGCAGCTGGTCGCGCGACAGCACCATGTTGGCGTGATCGGCAAACTCGCAGACCAGCCGGTACTCGGTCTTGGTGAGCTTCAGCTCTTGCCCGGCCTTGAGCACGATGCCCTGCTCGCGACGAAGCTCGACGTCGCCGAAGCGACTGATGGAGCTGGAGGATGCGGAGGTCGACTCGTGCAGGTGGACACGGCGCAGCGACGCCCGAATTCGCGCCGCCAACTCCTTGGGGACGACGGGCTTGGTGACGTAGTCATCGGCTCCGGCCTCCAGCCCGGCGACCAGGTCGTAGGTGTCGGTCTGCGCCGTCACGATGATGATCGGCACGATGCTGTTGGCGCGCATCGAGCGACACACTTCGAAACCGGACAGATCAGGGAGACGCAGATCGAGCAGCACCAGGTCCGGCTCTCGCTCGGCGAACGCAGCCAGGCCGGCCTTGCCATCAGCCGCCTCACGAACCTCGTACCCCTCATCCTCCAGTGCCAGCGTCAGCGCTACACGAATCGCGTCGTCGTCCTCGATGAACAGCAGTGAGATCACACCCCCATCCTGCCCGATGTCAGCACGTCCTCAAAGCACGCTGCGAGACATCACTGTCAAGTCCTTCGGTGCGACAATTCTGTTACAGAAATCGCACACGCCCGGCGTTGTCCTGTCACAGACGTAGTCCAGAGTGACACCTGTTCACGCTGCCCCGGTGAGGTACCTTCCTCCCCCTGGTGCCTCACCGGCAGCGGTGAACGTGCGGGCGCACGTACCGGCGAACCCTCGCCGAAACCGACTGATTCTGGAGGTTTGCGACATGCTTTCACCGGCACTCACGGCTCACACCGATCTCCAGCGACATCACGTCGCAGTGTCGGTCAGTGGCCCATTCTCCACTGCTGATCATGGCGACGCGCTCATCGAAGCGTGCCTGCCGCTCCCCGCCAGTTACGGTCTGCTGGTCAACCTCAGCGGTGTCACCGTTCTCACCGAGGCAGGCATGCGTGGCTTGCGCGAACTGGCGAAGGCAGCTGCCGCTACCGGCCATCGTGTTGCGTTCGTCTGCAGCGAACTGATCTTGCGCGCCGAGCTGATTCTCGGCGATCTCGACATGCTCGCACCCGTTCTTCAGGCCGACGAACAAGCCATGCCGCTCGTCGGCTACGCGGCCTGATCATTCGCCGTCGGCGGGCGCGCACACTCGCGCGTCCGCCGATGAGCCACACTGTTACGGATGAGTGAAGCCCGTCGACGCCGATCACTGCGCCTGCGCACACGCGTCACATTCTTCTTCGCGCTGACCGCGCTCCTTGCAGGGCTCGGCCTGGCAGTTGTCACCTTCGCTGTCGCCCGCTCGTTCCTCATCGACCAACGCCAACAGACCGCAGAAGCGCAGGCGTACGCGAACGCAAAGACGGTGCGCGACCAACTCTTGGCCAACCAGCGATTCGACACGCTGGACCTTCGGACGGAAGGTGGCGGATTCGCGCTGCTGTTCCAAGACGGCAAGCCATCGGCCCCTGACGCGAGCTACCCGATCGACGCGTTCCCGCTGGAACTACGTACCGCTGTCACCCAGGGCGCAAGCGGCCGCCAGCGCTTCGAATTCAGGGGCAAGCCATACGTTGCCGTCGGAGTCAGCATGCCTGCGGCGGACGCCGAGTACTTCGAGGCCTTCCCGATGGAGGGCACGGAGAACAGCCTCAAGGCCATCACCACTGCACTACTGCTCGGTGCCGGCGCCACAATCCTGTTCGCGGGCTTCGCCGGCTGGTTGACCAGTCGCAGGTTGCTGCGCCCGCTGTCACGAGTGGCCACAGCGGCAGGCGCGATTGCCTCTGGAGGTCTCGATGCTCGCATGTCACCGGAGACCGACCCAGACCTGGATCGGTTGGCAAGCTCGTTCAACGAGATGGCCGACGCGGTGCAGACACGGCTGGAACGCGAGGCGCGTTTCGCCAGCGATGTCAGCCACGAGCTGCGCTCCCCCATCACTGCACTGACCGCAGCAGTCGAGGTCCTGGACGGCAGGCGCACCGACCTGCCACCGCGCACCCAGCAGGCGCTCGACGTGGTCGTCAGCCAAGTCCGTCGTTTCGACAGCATGGTGATGGATCTGCTGGAGTTGTCCCGTATCGATGCCGGATCCACCGAATTGCACCGTGAGGAAGTCGACCCGCGCGAGCTGATACCGCGAATCGCTCAGCGCTACGGCTTCGGCGATGTCGAGATCGACATCGGCAAGAAGGTGCCCACATTGGTCAGGTTGGACAAGCTGCGCTTCGAACGGATTCTGGCCAACCTGTTGGAGAACGCCAACTCGCACGGCGGCGGACCCATCCGGGTGTTCATGGACATGCGCGACCGCACATCGGTCGTACTCGGCGTCGATGACGCCGGCCCCGGCGTGGCGCGCGGTGAGCGCTCGCGAATCTTCGAGCGCTTCGCACGGGGCAGCGCAGCCCGTCACCGCGCGGGCACCGGCCTGGGGTTGGCGCTGGTTGCCGAGCACGCGCAGGCGCACGGCGGCGAGGCATGGGTGGAAGACCGCGCCGGCGGCGGCGCGCGCTTCATGGTCAGCTTCAGGGAGGCCCTCTGATGTACCTGCGCCTCGCAGCCATCCTCGGCGTGCTCATCTTTGCGACCGTGGCCTGCAGCATCGTCGACGACGGACGTGTCGAGCGCGTGAATCCGCCGGCAGAACTGACCGACACGCTGCCACCCACCACCATCGCCACGACCACCACCGAGGCAGCCACCACCACCAGCGGCCTGCAGACCACGACGACGACGGTACCCGCCGATGCTGTGCTGCTGTACTACATCTCCAGCGGCAAACTCAGCCCGATCGTGGGTGAGCTCTCCCTGCAGTACGCGCCCGCACAGCTGATGGCACTGCTACAGGCCGGGCCGATCGACATTCCGATCAACATCGGGCTGCGCAATGCTGTCCCCAAGAACATCGAGATCGACGCGTCGCAGGACGGCACCGGGGTCGCGCAAGTCATCCTGCCCGAAGGATTCTTCGACAACATTCCCGTCGGTGATCAGCGGCTGGCTGTCGCGCAGATCGTCATGACCCTGCTCGGCAACATTCGTGGCGTGGGACAGGTCGCATTCAACCTCCAGGTCTCAGGCCCGGCCGGCGAGCTGATCCCCGCCGGCCAGACCCTGTCTCGCGCCGACTACCAGACGCTGCTCGCATCATCGACCACGCCGGCCAACTCCACCACCACCGTGCCCTCGACCTCGCCCGTGCCATTGGAGACCACCACCACGCTCCCGGTCTGACCGGCCGATAGCGTGCCAACCCTCATGCGTAGCGGATTTGTCACACTCGTCGGTCGGCCCAACGTCGGCAAGAGCACGCTGGTCAACGCGATGTGCGGCCGCAAGGTCAGCATCGTCAGCGACAAGCCGCAAACCACCCGCCACCGTGTGATGGGCGTGCTGAACACCGACGACTCGCAGCTGGTGTTCGTCGACACTCCTGGCCTCCACAAGCCCGTCACCGCGCTGGGCGAGCGCGTCAACGCAACAGCGCTCGACAGCGTCAACGAAGTCGACGTCGTCTGCCTGGTCATCGATGCCACCAAACCGTTCGGGAGCGGCGACAAGTGGGTAGCCAGCCACCTCGACATGTCCACCGCGGTCATCATCCTCAACAAGATCGATGCCGCCAAGGAACACACGGTGCTCGCCCAGTTGACGGTGCTCACTTCGCTGGGCGCATCCGAATACTTCCCCGTGTCGGCTCGCACCGGGAAGGGCATTGCGGAGCTGGTTTCGTTCCTCCAGTCCAAGCTGCCCGAAGGCCCGCAGTACTTCCCGGCCGACACCGTCAGCGATCAGCCCGAAGAGCAGTGGGTCGCCGAGCTGGTACGCGAGCAACTGCTGGCCGTCACGCATGACGAACTGCCGTACAGCATTGCCACCCGGGTGTCGGAATGGGAATGGCCGCGTATTCGCGTCGAGATCATCGTCGAGCGTGAGAGCCAGAAGGGCATGGTCATCGGCAAGGGTGGCCTCATCCTCAAAGAGGTCGGCAAGCTGGCCCGGGCACAGCTGCCCGAGGGGTGCTTCCTCGAGCTGTTCGTGAAGGTCGACAAGGACTGGCAGCGCAAGCCCGACAGGGTGCAACGCCTGGGCTACTGATGCCGACCTGGCGGTGGTGTTCGTCGGCAATGGGTGCGACGGCGTCGTAGCGTGACGGCGATGGTGTTCGGACCGCTCGCCTTGATCCTCGCTGCCGGCTTGCTGGGTCCTCTGTTCGCATCCGCTCCCCGCTTTGCACCACCGATCGTTGTGGGTCAGATCTTCGCCGGCGTGGCAATCGGAAACGGCGGGCTGCGCTGGGTCGACCCGAGCGACCAGTGGCTGACCGGCCTTGCCGCCGTCGGCTTCGCCCTCCTGATGTTCGTCGTTGGTTCGCACCTACCCCTTCGCGAAAGCCATCTGCTCGCATCACTCGCGGCCGGGACGGGGGCCACCGTGTCAGTCATCGTCGTAGCGCTCGCCGTCGGCTTTGCACTGGCGGAGACCGTCGGCCCCTCGCGTCCGGGGATCTTCGCCGTGCTGCTCACCACCAGTTCGGGCGCTGTCGCGCTGCCAGTCTTGCAAGCCCTCGGAACGCAGAACCGACAGATCCTGGTGGCCACTGCCTGGATTGCCATCGCAGACGTCCTCTCGGTTCTGGCAGTCCCGGCGGTCCTTGCCACGGGCGGCCTCGGGCGGGTGCTGGTCGGCTACGTCGCCGTGATCGCGCTTGGCGCCGGTCTCTATTTCGTTGCCGACTCGATGCGCAACCACGCAGCCGTCCGCCGGGTGCGAAGCCTCTCGGCGAGCCGCGGGTGGGGTTTGGATCTGCGCATATCTCTGGTCGCGTTGTTTGCCTGTGCATGGTTGGCAACGCGGTTCGGCACGTCCGTCCTCGTCGCCGGGTTCACCATCGGCGTGGTGGTCGCCGCCTTGGGCGAACCACGTCGGGTCGCTCAGCAGTTGGTCGGTCTCGGTGAAGGATTCCTCATCCCATTGTTCTTCGTCCATCTGGGAGCCCAGCTGGATCTCGGCGCGCTGTTCCGTTCACCGGCAGCGATGCAGCTGGCCGCCGCACTCGCGTTCGCAGGAATCGCACTGCACGTCGCGGTGGCACTCGTCTGGAAGCTGCCAGTGGCATTCGGCCTGATTGCGTCAGCGCAACTCGGCGTACCGGCCGCCATCGTCTCGATCGGGTTGTCCACGAACCAGCTCACCGCCGCCGAGGGTGCCGGGATCATGGCAGCCGCCCTGGTCACATTGGCCGCATGCGCCATCGGTGGCGCGATCCTCGGGCCTCCAGGCCCTCTCGCTGGTGCGACAGCGCCCCACGGAACCTCACTGTCGTGAGCCGCTCGCAGCACCCGTGTTCTAGACCTGGCTGGCGCGACCGGCCCAAAAGGGGGCACGAAGCTCGCGCTTGAGTACCTTGCCACTGCCGGTCTTGGGGAGCTCGTCGATGAACGTGACCGAGCGCGGCACCTTGTAGTGCGCCAGGTGCTCGCGGGCGAAGTCCATCACGTCGTGGTCGGTCATCGAACCACCCTCACGAACCACCACTACGGCGTGCACGGTCTCGCCCCACTCCTCACTGGGCGTGCCGAACACCGCGACCTCCAGCACGTCGGGGTGATGCTCGAGCGCTGCCTCGATCTCGGCCGGGTAGACGTTCATGCCGCCGGAGATGATCATGTCCTTCTTGCGGTCGCAGATGTAGATGTAGCCCTCGTCGTCGCGGTAGGCGATGTCGCCGACCGTCTGGTAGCCGTGCTTGCTGTCGGCCAGGAACTTGTCGTGCTGCTTGTAGTAGTCGGCGAACACGCTGGGGCTCTTCACGAACAGTTCACCCGTGTGCTCGGGGCCGCTTCCCAAGACCTCGTTGCCATCGTCGTCGAACAGCTTGACTTCCACCATCGGCGCCGGCTTGCCACACGAACCGGGCTTGCGGAGTTGGTCCTCGGGGCGCAGCACGCAGTTGACACCCAGTTCGGTGCTGCCGTACACCTCGAACAGCGAGTCGGCCGGGAAAAAGTCCAGGTACATCAGCTTGAGCGCGTAGCTCCAGGGCGCCGCATTGGCGATCAGGCGGCGCATCGACGAGACGTCGTACTTCGCCTTCACCTCTGCCGGCAGGTTGCACGCCATGCGCACGGGCGTGGGCGCACAGAACGTGGAGGTGACCTTGTACTTGTCGATCAGTCGCAGCCAGTCCTCGGCGTTGAACTTTCGCTGCAACACCGTCGTCTGCCCGAGTGCCTGGGCCAGCCCGAGAAACCCGCCGGGCCCCGAGTGGTACAGGGGGCCGGTGGGGATGTAGATGTCGTCGGGTGTGTAGCCGATGTGCATCATCAGCGCGCCGGCCTGCTCGGCGCCTGAGTTGCCGCGACGCAGCGCACCCTTGGGCTTTCCCGTGGTGCCGCTGGTGTAGATCATCGTCGAGCCCGCCACGGTGCCTTCGGGAATCTCGGGCTCCTCGGCCGATGCGGCGGCGACGAGCGCGTCGACGTCGACCATGCCGTCGGGCACTGTGTAGCCCTGGGCCTCTGCGTCGAACACCAGGTACTGCTCCACCTTGGGCAGGTCGCCGCGAACACGCTCGAACATCGGCGCGAACTCGGCGTCGACGTAGACCGTCGTCGTGTCACTGTGGTCGGTGACGTAGGTGGCCTCCTCGTCGCTGAGGCGATAGTTCAGCGGCACCGCCGTGACGCCCAGCTTGCGCGCTGCGTTGATCATCAACACCAGGCCGATGCTGTTCTGCCCGCACCACACCACCTTCGAGTCGCCCGGCCGCACGCCCATCTCCAGCAGCACGTTGGCCAACTGGTTGGACTTGGCGTTCAACTCGGTGAAGGTGAGCGAGTGGATCGTGCCGTCCGGACGGTCGTCGATCATTGCCACCTTGTCGGGCTGAGTGAGCGAGTACGCAGTAAGAAAGTCCCCCATGAGAGCACTTCGTATCAGACGTGCGGAGTTCTTCGTCACCCGAAGCGGAAACAACGCACCGCGCACCAGTCGATCGCCAAGAGTCGGACGGGGTTCCTGCGGCTCGTTCATTCACTTCACCGTAGAGCGTTCGCACCTGCCATGCTGACGGTATGGCACCTCGCATTCTCAACGGCAGCACCGAACTCAAGGCAGCAATCGGCGAACACCTCGGCTACAGCGAATGGATGGAGATCACCCAGGAGCGCGTCAACCAGTTCGCCGAAGCGACTGGCGACCACCAGTGGATCCACATCGATGTCGAGCGCGCCAAGAAGGAGAGTCCGTTCGGCGGGCCCATCGCCCACGGCTACCTCACCTTGTCGCTGGCACCCGTGCTGCTGCCGCAGGTGGTCATCACCACCGGGTTCTCGATGGGCGTCAACTACGGCTGCAACAAGGTGCGCTTCATGTCGCCCGTGCCCGTCGGCGCCAAGCTGCGGATGAGCGCAACGGTCCTGACGGTCGACGACATCGCCGGTGGCGTGCAGACCACGTACCAGCTGACCTTCGAGACCGAAGGCGCCACCAAGCCCAGCTGCGTCGCCGAAGTCATCTTCCGCGCCTACGAATAGCCCGTCCCCGAGATGCCAGCGAACCATGTCGCCATCGTCACCGGGGCCAACCATGGGATTGGTGCCGCTGGCGCCGAGTGCCTGGCCGCCGACGGTGTAGCGGTTCTCCTCGCGTACCTGCGCGAGCGGGTTGTCGACGACCCCAACACACCCGAGCGCTACCAGCAGAACCGGATGGCAGACGGTGACGAGGTCGCGGCGCGCATCAACGCCGCGGGCGGTCGGGCCGTCGCCGTCGAAGCCGACCTGTTGGACGACTCGACGCCGGCCCGGCTGTTCGACGTGGCCGAGGCCAAGCTCGGGCCCGTCGACATCCTCGTCAACAACGCCACCGGATGGACCAGCGGAGATTCGTTCACCGCTGGGATCACCGACCCCGCCGGCCGCAACACCCCGGGCGTCACGGGCACCCTGTTCGACCGGACCTTCGGCGTCGACGCACGAGCCGGCGCGCTGATGATTGCCGAGTTCAGTCGCCGCCTCATCGGGCGTGACGGCACATGGGGCCGCATCGTCGGACTCACCTCCGGTGGTTCGATGGGCTTCCCCTCGGAAGTCACCTACGGGGCAGCCAAGGCTGCGCTGGAGAACTACACGATGTCGGCGGCCATGGAATTGGGCCGCCGCGGCGTTACCGCCAACATGATCCACCCGCCCATCACCGACAGCGGGTGGGTCAACGACGCGGTCCGCGAGTTCGCCGCGACAGCGAACGACCACTTCCACGTGGCCGAACCGGCCGAGGTCGGCCGCGTCATCGCGTGGCTGTGCGGCGACGACGCCCGAATGATCACCGGCAACATCATCCGGATGCGCTGACGTGCGACGCACTCTGTACGTCGGCTGCCCGATGTGGGCACAGCGAGCCTGGGTCGGTCGCTTCCTGCCGGTAGACACCCCCTCCGGCCGCGAACTTCACGCCTACTGCCGGCTACTGAACGCGGTGGAAGGCAACACGACCTTCTACGCCACACCGACACCGGAGATCGTGGCACGTTGGCGCGACCAGGCGCTGCCCGGTTTCCGCTTCGTGTTCAAGGTTCCGAAACACATCACCCACGACCGACGCCTGCGCGGGATCGCCACCGAACTGACGGCGTTCTGCCAGCTGATGGAGCCGTTGGGAGAACTCGTCGGCGGCTTCACGCTGCAGCTGCCCGCCTCGTTCGGGCCGGAGGACCTGGGCGCGCTGGAGTGGGCACTGCGTCAGCGCTCGACGGCGTGGCGGTGGTCCGTCGAGGTTCGTCACGCCGCATTCTTCACCGGGGTCGGGCGTGCGTCTCTCGATGCGATGCTGGGTCGATACAGCGTCGAACGTGTACTGCTGGACACCGAATCACTGTTCTCGCATCCACCGATCACCGACGCTGGCCGCGAGGAGTGGGAGCAAAAGCCGAGGGTGCCCGCGCTGCACGAGCCGCTGACCGATCACCCCATCGTGCGGTTCATCGGCACCGACGACGCGGAGGTCACCGCCGCCGGAATCGCCCACTGGCAGCCGATCGTCGCCGACTGGTTGCGCGACGGCCGCACCCCCACGGTCTTCCTCCATACGCCGGACAACAGCGGCACACCGGCGCTGGCGCTGGCGTTCCACAGCGCACTCGCCGGCATGGTCGACGACCTGGACCAGCTACCGACGCCTCTCCCACTGCTGGACCACGAGCAGATCTCGCTGTTCTGACATCACGGTTGCAGGTCGTCTCGCCGCCCGGCTGACTCCGGCAACCCCTACCCGCTGGCAGAGCTGGGACGTCATCGCCGACCTCTTCGAGGGCCGCGCCGATCCGAGCTGGGAACGCGATCGAGACCTGATCGACCAGTCCATCTCCAGCCCATGGGAACGGGGCCATGAAGGCAGTGCTTGATACCAGTGTCCTCATCGCGACGAACGTCGCACCCTTGGAGGGAGAACTGGCGATCAGCTCTGCGTCAATCGCCGAGTTGCACTTCGGGGTACTGGTCACTGCCGACCCGAAGGTCAGAGCCGAACGGTTGCGACGTCTTTCAGAACTTCAGCGGAAGTTCGATGCCCTTCCCATCGATGACGACGTTGCGACCAGCTACGGACAACTTGCAGCCGCAGTGTTGTCTACCGGACGTCAGCCGCGATCACGGACGATGGATCTTCTGATCGCTGCCACTGCGCACGCTCACGGTGCCCGGCTGTACACCCGAAATGCCGCTGACTTGGCCGGCATCGAGAACCTGATCGAGATCATCTCCGTATAGCCGTACTCGCCAAGCACGCGTTCAAATCGCTGAAACCGATCTGCTCCCATGTGTCAGAATCCACTTCATGGGTGAGGGGACATGGAGCAAGCGAGATTTTCGCCTGGTGCTCGGCGGCGGGTTCGTCAACAACGTCGGCGACTGGCTGCTTGCAGTCGCGCTGCCCTCATTCGTGTACGTGGAGACCGGCTCCGGCCGGACCACGGCCGCAATCGTGATCATCGAACTGCTCGTGTCGATCGCCTGGGGTCCAGTCGGCGGCAGCCTGGTGGACCGTTGGGATCTTCGCCGCACGGTGATCGCGACAAATGTGTTGCAAGCACTGTGTCTGTTGCCGCTTCTCGCCGTCAGCGCCGATCGACTCTGGCCGGCGTTCGTCGTTGCCGTGTTGCAGGGCGGACTACGCGAGGTCAACGACCCTGCGTCGTTCGCGATGGTGCCTCGCATCGTGCCGGCAGACCACCTCAACGAAGCGAACGCCTCCAATGCCGCGGCGGGTTCCTTCGCTCGTCTCATCGGCTCTCCGCTGGGAGGCATCGCTGTGGCGGCGGGTGGGCTGAGCGCGGTCGTCATTGCCGACGGCGCAACCTTTCTGGTCGTCGCCGGCGCGACCTGGTTCGTCACAACCCCGACGCCAAGCCTGGCCACGGAGACTGGCCCGGAGGGCGACGCAAGTGGGGTTCGAAGCGGCTGGCAGCAGGTCCGTCGCTACCCGCGCCTCGTGGGCTACCTCACCGTTCATGCGGTGGCCAGCTGGTCGTTTGCCATGTTCCCAGTGCTCTTCATCGCGTTCGTCATCGAGGTCTTGCGCGGTGACGAGGCGACCGTCGGCTTCATCCGAGGTATGGCCGCGTTCGGCGGTCTGGTGGCGGCGTACGCCGTCGGTCGCCGTGCAAGGAGGGTCGACCCGGCAACGCTGATGATGTGGGGGTACGGCGGATTGGGTTTCATCGCGTTCGTATTCGTCAACGTCAGCCTTGTAACCACCTCGATCTGGTTGTTCCTAGCCCTGTTTGCGCTCAGCGGGCTACCCAACATGACGTCGCAGATCGGTGCCACCGGCACCGCGCAGCGGTTGTGCCCACCAGAACTACTCGGCCGGTTTCAGGGGCTCGCCTCGGCGGCAGGTGCCGCCGGCGCCATCGGCGGTTCGGTCGTGGTCGGGTTGCTGATCAGCCACGAGAACATCAGGTTGCTGCTCAATGTTCAGGCCACCTTGTACATCCTGTGCGGACTGATCACCTTCGCACTCGTCATCCGACCGCGCGGATGTACCGACGCGCCCGCCGACGGATGAGTCAGCGGAAGTTGGGCATGACTTCTTTGGCGAAGAGCTCGACGGTCTCGGTGCTCGGGTAGTCGCTGCACCAGGGGGTGAAGCCGGTGCAGCCGAGGTCGACGTACCGCTGGATCTTCTCGCACACCTGCTCGGGTGTGCCCACCAGGTTGCCCTCGCGCCAGCTTTCCAATGGTTCACCCCAGAAGCTGCGGCTGCCGGCGGCGTCGAGTTCGGCCTGCGTGCTGCGCACGAAAACCTCTGGGCTCCACGTCTTGCGAATCGTCGACTCGTCGCGCCCCACAGCCGCACAGTGGCCCTTCAGTATTTCGCGCTTGCGCGCCCACTCGTCGGGCTTGCCGCCGAAGTTCGAGCAGTCCGCGTAGCGGGCAACCGCGCGCAAGGTGAGCTGCTCACCGCCGCCGCCAATCCAGATGGGCGGGTGTGGAGACTGCAGCGGCTTGGGGTCGCACTGCGCACGCTCGAGTGTGTAGTACTTGCCGGCAAAGGATGTCTCGGGCTCGGTCCACATGCTGCGCACGATCTGCACCGTCTCGGCCAACATGCCAATGCGATCCTTGGGCCGGCGGAACTCGAAGCCGTAGCCCTTGTATTCGTTCTCGTACCAGCCCGCGCCGATGCCCCAGTCCAGTCGCCCGCCACTGATCACGTCGACGGTGGAGGTGATCTTCGCCAACACGCTGGGCTCGCGGTAGCTGTTGCAGCCCACCATCTGCCCGAGGCGAATGCGTGACGTGCGCTGGCTGATGGCGGCCATCGTGGTCCAGCACTCGAACACTGCTTCGTTGGCCGGCTTGGGCACATTGTGGAAGTGGTCGTAGACCCACAGGCTGTCGTAGCCGAGATCCTCGATGAGTACGGCGATGTCGACAGCCGTCTGCCACTTCGCTGCCGCACCGTCGATCGACGACAGCTCCATCTTCCAACCCTGCGGCATGAACATGCCGAAGAGCACCTTCTCCACGTCTCGCGTGTCGACAACTGCGTGGGGCACAACCGGATCAGTAGTCATGTGTCGCAACCTACCCCGGGCCGCGGCCACACCCGATGCGTGACCTGCGACACACCGCGCCTACGGTTCGGTCCATGAGTACCCCTGAGTTCTCGGTCGCTGAAGTCCACGAAGCGATCGCCGCCACCCGACCCGACGAGGTCTGCCTGGTCTTTCGCGACCGTCGGCTGACGTGGGCAGAGCTGACCGACCGCACTCGCCGCCTGGCCAACCATCTCATCTCGCAGGGGCTGGGCTGTCACACCGAGCGAAACCAACTGCAGGGCCACGAGAGCGGTCAGGATCACCTGGCCATCTACCTCCACAACGGCAACGAGTACCTGGAGGCCATGCTCGGCTCGTTCAAGGCGCGCGTGGCGCCGTTCAACGTCAACTACCGCTATGTGGCCGAAGAGCTGCAGTACCTGCTCGACGATTCGCAGGCCACGGCCATCGTCGTGCACAGCCAGTTCAGCCCCACGCTGGCCGAAGTGTTGCCGAACCTGCCCAGGTTGCGGGTCATCCTCCAGGTCGACGACGGCTCTGGTCTGCCACTGCTACCGGGCGCCGTCTGGTACGAGGAGGCGTTGACGGCGGCCTCGCCCGACCGGCCGGCGGTCGAGTGGAGCGCCGACGACCTCTACATCCTCTACACCGGCGGCACCACCGGCATGCCCAAGGGTGTGCTGTGGCGCAACGCGGACGCCAACGTGGAGTGTTTCGGTGGCAGCAAGGCCGAAACCCTCGACGCCATCGTCGCCGAGGCAACCGGCGGCCTGAAGGCACTGCTCGCTCCCCCGTTCATGCACGGCGCAGGCCACTGGATGAGCTTTCGGGCCTGGAACACGGGCGGCACCGTCTTCGTGCAGCACAACACCGAACGACTCGACCCCGACGACATCTGGTCGATGGTGCAGAACGAGCAGCTCAACTTCCTGCTCATCGTCGGCGACGCGTTCGGTCGCCCGCTGCTCGACCAACTGGACAGGGCCAGCTACGACCTGTCGTCGCTCACCGTGCTGCTCTCGGGCGGCGCACCGCTGAGTGCCGGACTCAAGGAGCAGTTCCTCCAGCACCTCCCCACCCTCATGATCGTCGATGGGTTGGGCTCGTCGGAGGCCGGCGGGCAGCTGTCGCAGGTGTCGGTCGGCGCCGGCGCCACGACGGGCACCTTCCCGATCAGCCCCGGCAACCACGTGCTCAGCGACGACCTCACCCGCGAGCTTGCCGCCGGCGACGAGGAACTCGGCTGGCTTGCCAAGAGCGGCCGGCTGGCACTCGGCTACCTCGGCGACGCTGCCAAGACCACTCGCACGTATCCCGTGATCGATGACATCCGCTACGCCGTGCCCGGCGACCGCGCCAGGCTGCGCGTCGACGGCATCATCGAGCTGCACGGTCGCGATTCAGTCACCATCAACTCCGGCGGCGAGAAGATCTTCGCCGAAGAGGTCGAGGCCGCCATCAAGGCGCACCCGGCTGTCTATGACTGCGTGGTCGCGGGCAGGCCCAGCGAGCGATGGGGCAACGAAGTGGTTGCCATCGTGCGCGTTCGCGAAGGGTTCGAGGTCGACGAGGCCGGCCTGCGTGCCGAAGCCGAGAACCACATCGCGCGCTACAAGCTGCCCAAGGCATTCGTGTTCGTCACCGAGGTGGTGCGCAGCCCTGCGGGCAAAGCCGACTACCGCTGGGCGAAGCAGACAGCCGTAGACGCCGCCGGCTGACCAGCGGCAGCCCGGCGATCGCCTACTTGATCGGGTCGATCGGTGTGATGGTCCCGAACGCCTGCTCCAGGACTTCGGCAGCGTTGAGACAGGTGAGATCGGAGAAGCGACGACCGATCAGCTGCGCGCCAACTGGCATGCCGCCTGCCATTCCGACAGGGACGACCGCCGCCGGCAAGCCCAGCAGGTTGGCCGGCAGCACTGCACGAATCTGCTCGAGCACGCCCTGAGCGGCCTCCACCGACACGACGTCGGCACCCAGCTCGAACGGCGGCTGCGTCCAGGTCGGCATCAGCAAGACGTCGTAGTCCGTCAGGAAGTCGTACCACTCGCGATCAACTGCGTTGCGCTCACCGAACGCGAGCATCAACGTCGCCACGTCGATTGCCGGGTAGACATCGTCGGCGAACCCGAGGAAGCGCTTACCGTCCTCCCCCATCACCATCTCCAGCAGCGGGCGCTGCACGCGCAGTTCCTCGTTGAGGATCAGCCCCCACAGTTCCACGGCCCGCGCGAACGACGCCGGCACGGCATCGGTGACATGTGCACCCGCATTGGAGAACGCGTCAGCGGCCCCTTGGATTGCGGCCGCAACCCCGGCGTGCGTCGAACCCCCCGGAGGGGCAGCACACACCGAGACGCGCAACGCACGACCCGCGGCGCGGTCGGCCAGCACGACTGGCACGCTACGCGGGTCGCGGTCGTGAGCGCCCGCGATCGTCAGCAAACCCGCGCGAACGTCGGCGACGTGGCGAGCCATTGGCCCATCCGTCAACATCAGCTGAGCAGCGATACCTGGGTCCTGCGGAGGAATCTCCGTTGCCCACGGCACGACACCGGTGGTGGGCTTGATGGAGGTGATACCGCAGCACGTGGCCGGGTTGCGCAGCGAGCCGCCGATGTCGTTACCGAAACCCAGCGGCGACATGCCGCTCGCCAACGCCGACCCTTCCCCACCGCTGGACCCGCCAGTGGTACGCGTGGGATGCCATGGGTTGTGCGTGACGCCATGCAGCGACGACTCGGTGGTGACGCGCAGGCCGAGGTCGGGAAGGTTGGTACGGCCGATGGGGATGGCGCCGGCACCGCGAACGCGCTGCACCAGTGGCGCATCGGTGGACGACACCGCATCGGCGAGGAAGGCGATGGCCTGCGTCGTGGGTGTGGCCGCAAGATCGATGTTCTCCTTGACCGTCACCGGAACCCCGTGCAACGCGCCCAGCGAATCGCCGGCCGCGACCGCACGATCGGCGACGTCTGCGGCCGCCAGTGACTCGTCGTCCCAGCGACGCACGACAGCGTTGAGGTGCGGGTTGACCTCGTCGATGCGAGCAAGGTGGGCCGCCACCACTTCATGGCTGGACACCTCCTTGCGCGAGATCATGCCGGCCAGCTCGAGTGCACCCTTGCGCCACAGTTCGTCAGTCATTCCACGATGCTGCCATAGCCTTGTCGTGTGAGCGAACGTATCTGGGACCGCGACACGCTGCCCGAAGGTGAAGAGAAGGTGCAGGCCGTCCGCGAGATGTTCGACGCCATTGCACCGCGCTACGACATGGTCAATCGAGTGATGACCTTTCGGCTCGACGTTCGCTGGCGGCGCACGACCGTAAAGCTGCTTTCCCTCGCCGCGGGCAGCACCGTCATCGACCTCGCTGCCGGCACGGGCGACCTGTGTATCGAGTTGCGTAAGAACGGGCACCGACCCATCGCGTTCGACCTCAGCTTCGGCATGCTCGCCGCTGATCACAGCGCCAGCCCGCGCGTACAGGCAGACATCCTGCGCCTCCCGCTTGCCGATGGAAGCGTCGACGGCGCCACCTGCGGCTTCGCCCTGCGCAACCTGCTGGACCTGCCCATGTTCTTCGCCGAGCTGCATCGCGTCGTACGGCCCGGTGGTCGCATCGCGCTGCTCGATGTCGGGGTGCCGCACAACCGCGTGGTGCGCTGGGGCAACAACATCTACTTCGGCAAGGTCGTCCCCAAGATCGGCGCGCTGCTCAGCGACGGCGCCGCCTACCGCTACCTTCCCAAGAGCGTCGCGTACCTGCCGGCACGTGCAGAGCTGTTGGAGCTCCTGCGAACAGCCGGGTTCGCCGATGCCGAGCACCACCAACTGACCGGCGGACTGACCCAGCTGATGGTCGGCACCCGCGACTGACATGCGAGCGCACACTCGTCCGTTGGCCGCCGTTCACGAGGGCGAGCTCGATCTGAACGATGTCGCTCGAGGCGATGGTTACCTCTTCGTACGCGACGGCGTCGGCTTCGCTGCCCGCGGTGTTGCGGCCAGGGTGCCGCTCGCCGAAGTTGCTGCCGCGCTGCGCGCCATCGAGCACCGCGATGACGTCGGCGCCGTCGTGCCCATTGCTCTTGGCGTCGTACCCTTCGAGGCTCACCTGGCAGGCGAGCTCATCATCCCGCAGGTGCTGGTGGCCAAGGCCGCCGATGGTCGCCAGTGGGTCACCACCATCGACGACGCTCCCATCGATCTTGCGGTGCCGCCGCGCCCGAACCCTCGCGCGCAGACCTTCACGGTTGCACCACTCACGGATGTCGAGCGCTACCTCGCAGCCGTCGTCACCGCTCGCGACGCCGTGCGCGACGGGCACCTCACCAAGGCAGTCATCGCCCGCGAGGTGAGCGTCACCAGTCCGGAGCCGATCGACGTGCATTCGGTGCTACTGCGCCTGAAGGCCACCTTTGGCAGCAGCTATCGCTACTCCGTCGACGGTTTCATCGGTGCCTCCCCAGAGCTTCTCGTCAGTGTCGAGGGCAACACGGTCAGGTCGCGTCCGCTGGCCGGTACCACGCCACGCACCGGTGATCCTGACACGGACCACCGAGCCGCGGCCGAACTACTGGCCAGCGCGAAGAACCAGATCGAGCACCGGGTCGTGATCGACATGATTCACGACACGCTGCTGCCCTGGTGCAGCTACCTGGATTGGGAACCCGAGGCCTCCGTCTTGAGTGTGGCCAACGTGCAGCACCTGGCCACGATGCTCGAGGGCCAGCTCAGCGAGCCTCGCCCCAACGTGCTCGAGCTGGTACGGGCGCTCTCACCGACGCCCGCGCTGGGCGGCTTTCCGAAATCCGAAGCGCTGGCCCTCATCGCCGAGGCAGAGGGGTTCCTACGCGGCAACTACGGGGGCGCCGTCGGCTGGGTGAACGCTGTGGGCGACGGCACCTGGGCCGTCGCCATTCGCTGCGCCGAACTCTCCGCAGACCGGCGCACAGCTCGGCTGGTGGCCGGTGGTGGCATCGTCGCGGACAGCGAACCGCTCAGCGAACTGGCCGAGACGCAGGCCAAGCTGCAGGCGATGCTCTCCGCCATCGTGCGTCCCTGAACCCGCCAGTGGTCGACAGCGTCAACCGAGCGCGGCAGCGACCGCAGCGTGAAGCCGCTCGTGGGCCCGTACGTTCTCCGCGCGATCTGTGACGATGCGCACGACCGACACGACGGGGTCGGCGATCGCGGCCCGCAGTTCGTCGGCAGTGGTCACGGTGACACCGGCGAGCCCGTGCGCTGCCGCCAGCGCGATGAGATCGGTGCCATGGGGTGTGCCGAACAGTTGCTCGAAACGATCGCCCGGCAGCGTGGTCGCCTGCGGCAGGAACGAGAAGATTCCACCACCGTCATTGTCGGTGACCACGATCGTCAACGGCAACCCTCGGCCTGCCAGCGCGGTGAGCGACGACTGGTCGTGGCAGAACGCCACATCGCCGAGGTACACGACCGTCGGTTCACCGGTGCCCACCGCGACACCGATGCCGGTGGCGATGACGCCATCGATCCCGTTCGCGCCGCGATTCGAATACACCACAGTTCGAACGCCCGGCCGGCCGAACCACTCGATGTCGCGGACAGGCATCGACGACGACACCACCAACTGCGCATCGACGCCGCTGAGCACGCGAGCGACCGCCGGCTCGGACAGCGATTCGCCGAGCGATGCACCGATCGCTTCGTGGGCCAGGCGATCCGCGCCGGTCCATTCGTCCAACCATGCACTTTCAGCGGCACCGGACACCTGCGACGCCAGTTCGTTGCAGACCGTCGACGGCTGACCGAAGACGCGCTCGGTCACGATGCCCAACGGATCGATGGTGCGCTGCAGCGAGTGCACCTGAACGTGGACGGCACCACAACCCTGCAGCCACTGGCCGAGCACCTTCGATGCCGGCGCCTCGCCGAGGTGCAGCACTGCAGTTGGGCGATGCGAGCCAGCGAACGAAGTGAACCGCAGTAGCGAGTCGAAACACGTCACTGCCTGCGGCAGGTGCCGACAGCCCGATCGGGGGTCGGCAAGTATGGGCCACCTCAGCGCCGCCGCCAGCGCGCCAACTGCGCTCGGGTCATCCACACCGCCACCAGCGATGATGATGCCGTGCGGCTGGTCGAGCATCGCGGCCAACTCGGCCAACTCGGGCCGCATCATGAACCAGCCATCGCTGTCGGCGGCCGGTACCTCCACCGCGGGCGGCAAATAGCCGGCGACGCCAACCAGCGGCTCGCGGAATGGAAGGTTGACATGCACCGGGCCGGGATCGGCGCCAACGGCGCTCATCCACCAGTCGCTGCCCAGGTCGCGCCACTCGTCGAAGGCGTCGGCGGCGGCAACACCCGGGTCGATGAATCGGCGTACGACACCGCCGTACAGCTCGGTCTGATCGATGGTCTGCGGTGCGCCGATCCCTTGCAACTCGGGCGGCCTGTCTGCAGTCAGCACCAGCATCGGCACGCCGGACAGGTCGGCTTCCACCACAGCTGCATGGAAGTGGGTGGCGGCGGTCCCGCTGGTGCACAGCAGGGCAGCAGGCATTCGGGTGGCAAGGCCGATCCCCAACGCGATGAACGCGGCGCTTCGTTCGTCGTGCACGATCTGCACAGCAAGATCTTCGCGAGCGGCCAGCGCGAGTGCCATCGGCGTGCTGCGAGACCCCGGTGCGATGACGGCGTGGCGCAGCCCGAGTAGCACCCATTGATCGACGAGCGTGGCGCAGAACGTTGCCTGAATGTCGTGCGGCTGCATGTCAGCGACCTCGTGCGTCATGTCCGCCACGATACGGGCCTATCGTGAGCCACATGCGACCTTCGCTGACAGTGGAAATATGGTCCGACGTGGTGTGTCCGTGGTGCTACATCGGCAAGCGACGGTTCGAGACCGCCGCTGCCCAGTTGCGCGACGAGGTCGACCTGCAGGTGGTGTATCGCCCGTATCAGCTCGACCCGACGGCTTCACCCGGCACGACCCAGCCGGTCATCGAGGCCTACGCCAAGAAGTTCGGCGGCCACGAACGGGCCACCGAGATCATCGATCACGTCAGCGAGATCGCAGCCGGCGAAGGCCTCACCTTCCACATGGACAGGGCCCTGCGTGCCAACACTCTGCTCGCCCACCGCCTGCTGTACCTTGCTGAAGGAACGGGTCAGCAGTACGAGTTGAAGGAGCGTCTGTTGAAGGCCTACTTCGTCGATGGGCTCGACATCGGCGACCCCGATGTACTGGCCGACTGTGCGAGCGAAGTCGGCATGCAACGCGACGCCGTGCGTGCGTTCCTCGACAGCGACGACGGTGTGGCGGAGGTGCAGGCGATGCTGCGGGTGGCCGCCGAGGCAGAAATCACCGCAGTGCCCACGTTCGTTTTCGACGGCCGTTGGTCGGTTCCTGGCGCTCAGGATCCCGAGACGTTCGTCAACGTCATTCGTCGGCTGCTACTGCGCCGAAGTGAGGAGACCACGAATGTCTGAAGTGTCGACCGCATCTGCATGGCGGGCGCTGTCCGGACCCCTCGCCGCTGAGCAGTTGGGCGTGGAAGGCGGTCCGCGCATGACGTTCGTCCATGGTTTCGGGCAGACCGGCAATTCGTGGAAGCCGATCGCCGGCTACTTCGCAGGGCATGGTTTCCTCGTCACCGTTGTCGATCTGCCGGGCCACGGCAACTCCGCCCAGGTCCGCGCCGACCTGCGACGCACCGCCGACATGCTCGCGGCCATCGGCGGCGCCGGTACCTACGTCGGCTACAGCCTGGGCGGCCGCGCCTGCCTTCACCTCGCGATCATGTACCCCAACCTGGTGAAGCGACTGGTACTCCTCGGGGCCAACCCGGGTATCGACGATGCAGGCCTGCGTGCCGAGCGTCGCGACTCCGATGAATTGCTGGAAGCGCACATGAGGGAAGTCGGCCTGGAAGCATTTCTTCAGGAGTGGACGGCACAGCCGCTCTTCGCGGGGTTGCAGCTCACCGACGAGCAGCAGGCCGACCGATTGCGCAACACCGTCGAAGGTCTCGGTTCCAGCCTGCGTCTGGCCGGCACCGGCGCGCAGGATTCGCTGTGGCCACGTCTACGCGAGCTGAACATGGACGTGCTCGCGTTGGCCGGCGCTGACGATGCGAAGTTCTCCGACGTCGCGCGTCAGATTGCAGACGCGGTACCCTCCGGGAAGTTCCTGTTGATTCCGAACGCAACTCACGCGGTGCACCTGCAGCAACCAGAAGCGGTCGCCGCGGCGATCGCGACAGCAGTCATGTCCGCCGATGAGCTGGCGGCTCGCCTGCTCATCGGCCTCGCACGATGACGAACCGGCACCCGACGACCTCAGCCGCTCAGAGCAATACCTGCGGCGGCCAGCAGGCCGGTGACCAACTGCACTTTGCCGGTAGCACCCAGCACCGGAATCAGTCCAGCTCCCTTCGCACCCCCACGAACCGCCCGCAGCGCAGGGATGGCAACCACCACCCCAGCGAGGCCGAGCAGCGCCAGCGGACGGTCGACCGCTGCGATGACGACCAGCAGCACCCACGCGGCACACAGCAGTCCTGAGTACAACCAGCGGGTACGAGCGTCACCCAACCTCACCGCCAACGTCCGCTTGCCGACCTCGCGGTCAGTGGGAATGTCGCGCAGGTTGTTGACCACCAACAAGGCGCAGGCGAGGCTCCCAGCCGAGCCCCCGGCCAGCCAGGCGACCGCGTCGATACCTTCACACACGACAAACGTGGTGCCGGCAGTTGCCACCAGGCCGAAGAACGTGAACACGAAGACTTCGCCGAGGCCGAGGTAGCCGTAGGGCTTGGGGCCACCGGTGTAGCCCCAGCCTGCCAGCAGTGCCGCCGCGCCGACCAACAGCAACCACCACGAGGTCACTGCCGCCAGCGCGAGACCGGCGATGGCTGCGACCCCGAACGCCGCCAACGCCGCCTTCTTGACCGACGATGGCGAGGCCAGCCCGCTGCCGACCAAGCGCACGGGACCAACGCGAACGGCATCTGTGCCTCGCACGCCATCGCTGTAATCGTTGGCGTAGTTCACCCCGACCTGCAACGAAAGGCTGACCACGAGTGCGGGAGCGACCCGCCACCAGACCGAGCCGGCCTCACCGACGGCCGCAGCCGCGCCAAGGGCAACGGGTACTACCGCCGCAGGAAGAGTTCGGGGACGAGCGCCCAGCAGCCATCGGTTCATTCCCACCATTCTCGCCTAGTCTCGCCACCGTGCCTCATCTGGTTGCGATCGATCTTCCAGGCGGCCCCTCCTTCGTCGATGCACTGCGGCGCGAATGGGATGCGGGTAACGCCGTGCTGCCCGTGGACCGGCGACTCCCCGGGGCGGCGCGGTCGGCGCTGCTCGCGGCGATGGCGCCGTCCGCAGTAGTCGATGCCACCGGTCGGTACGCACTCGACGACGGTCGCGACGTGGAGCCGGGTGACGCACTCGTGATGGCCACCAGCGGCTCCACCGGCGCGGCAAAAGGTGTCGTGCTCACGCACGCGGCGGTCGCAGCGTCAGCATCGGCCACGACTCGCCGGCTGCGAATGACGACCGACGACATGTGGCTGGCTTGTCTGCCGCTGTCCCACGTCGGTGGCCTCTCGGTGGTGACACGGGCGCTGCTCACCGACACCCCCCTTGTCGTTCACGACGGCTTCGATGCACAGCGCGTCACCGCTTCGGTTCGCGACGGCGTCACCGCGGTCTCACTGGTGGCGACTGCATTGCAGCGAGTGGACCCCTCCATCTTCCGAGTCGTCGTGCTCGGCGGCTCACGGCCTCCCGCAACGTTGCCACCGCACGTCCACACCACCTACGGGATGACCGAGACGGGCAGCGGCGTGGTCTACGACGGGTGGCCGCTCAGTGGGGTCGACGTGCGCATCGATGACGACGCCGAGGTCTTGTTGCGTTGCTCGATGTTGTTGCGTTGCTACCGCGATGGCAGCACCCCGATCGACGCCGATGGCTGGTTGCACACCGGAGATCTCGGCCGATGGCTGCCCGACGGCCGGCTGCACATCGACGGGCGCCGTGGCGACCTGATCATCACCGGTGGCGAAAATGTCTGGCCCGATCCTGTCGAAATGCTGCTGGCACAGCATCCGGGCATTGCCGAGGTCGCAATCATCGGCATGTCCGATCCGGAGTGGGGTCAGCGCGTCACGGCCTTCGTCGTCACCAGCGCCACACCGCCATCACTCGCCGAACTCCGCGCCCTGGTGACGGAGAAGATGCCGGCATTCTGCGCGCCGAAGGCACTCCACATCGTGGACTCGCTGCCGCGCACGGCGCTGGGCAAGGTGCAACGACACCTGCTCAGCTCCCCCTCGGAGGTCGTGCGGTGACACAACTATGGTGCCGCCCATGAACGCGACACGCATGGGGTCCCTGTCCGGTCGACTGGCATTGGTCACGGGCGCAGCATCCGGCATCGGTCGCAGCATCACCGAACGCTTCGTCACCAGCGGCGCAATAGTTCTGGCGGCCGACATCGATGCTGCGGGCCTCGCCATCCTTCATGACACGCACGGCGATGCCGTTATCCCGATGCGGTGCGATGTCACGTCAGCCGACTCCCTGGCTCTCGTTGGCGAAGAAGCCAGCCGCCGCGGCGGCCTTCACATCGCCGTTGCCAACGCCGGGCGTGGCACGTTCTCCAGCATTGTCGATCACCCGGTCGACGAGTGGAGGGCCATCATCGACCTTTGCCTCACGGGAGTGTTTCTCACGGTGCAACAGGCCGCTCGAGTGATGGTCGACGGCGGCAGCATCATCACCATTGCTTCGCTCAACGCGACACAACCATCCTCAGGTATGAGCGCCTACTGCGCGGCGAAGGCAGGCGTCGTGATGCTCACCGAGGTCGCAGCCATGGAGCTCGGCCCACGTGGCATTCGGGTCAACTCGATTGCCCCCGGACTGGTGGAGACCAATGCGACCGGCGCCTTCTTCATGATCCCCGGCGTCGTCGAGGAATTCGTGGAGAACACCACCCTGGGCCGCTTCGCGCAGCCCGACGATGTGGCCGGCATGGCCGCCTTCTTGGCGAGCGACGATTCGTCGTTCGTCAGCGGCGCGCTGTTCCGTGTCGACGGCGGCGCCTCCACGAAGCGCTACCCAGACCTACCAGCCGCGTTCGCTCGCCTGACCCTGCCGCCAGAGTGACCCGAACCAAGCTGCCCAACACCTACTGGCGGCTGTGGACCGCGGCCGCCGTCTCCAATCTGGGTGACGGCGTCTTCGTCATCGCGCTGCCGCTACTGGCCACCCGTATCACCGACGATCCAGTGTCCATCGGGCTGATCGCGGCCTTCTTCACGATTCCGTGGCTGCTGTTCGCATTGCCCGTCGGAGCAATCATCGATCGCTCGGACCGACGACGCGTTTTGATCGTCGCCGACCTGTTCCGAGCGGCATTGGTCGGCGTGCTGGCCCTCGTCGCGGCCGTCGGCGACGTTCAGATCTGGATGCTGTGGGTCTTGGCCTTCGGCCTCGGGTTGGGCGAGGTGTTTTTCGACAGCGGCTCGCAGACGATCCTTCCCGCGATCGTTCCGGAAGAGCAGCTCGAACGCGCGAACGGGTTCTTCTACGCGACCGAGGTAGCCACCAACACGTTCATCGGCATGCCGTTGGGCGGAGCGCTGATAGCCGCTGCAGTGTGGCTCCCGTTCGGTGTCGACGCGGCCAGCTTCGTACTCGCGGCAACACTGGCTGCAACCATTCGTGGCTCATTCCGGCCGGCGGCGACAGCGCCGACAGAACCCACGGCTGCTGCCAACATCGTTGCCGACATACGCGCCGGCGTTCGCTGGCTCTCGCACCATGCACTGCTGCGCAGTCTCGTTCTCGTCGTCGCGCTGATGAATCTTGCCTTCGCTGCCACCCAGGCAACATTCGTGCTGTTCGCCAAGGACGAACTCGGCATTTCGGATCGCGCATTCGGCCCACTGCTGGCGCTGGTCGGACTTGGCGCACTGTTGGCCGGTTTGACCGGCGGCAAGATCATCGAGGTCATCGGTCGGCGCCCGGCCATGATCGCGGCCGCGATCATCCCGGCTGTGACCAGCACCCTCACGGGGTTGTTCCCCACGGTCGGGGTGGCCATCCCGCTCACTGCCGTGCAGGCGTTCACGACGACGATCTGGAGCATCCTGGCAGTCTCGATACGCCAACAACTCGTCCCCAGCCAGCTGTTCGGCCGCGTCAACAGCATCTATCGCTGGATCAGCACCGGAGCGATGCCGCTAGGAGCGCTCTTCGGTGGCGTGCTGGCAGCCGCGTACGGATTGCGCGCCCCATACTTCGCGGCGGCCGGACTACTCGTTCTCGCAACCGTCGCAGTGGTCGCGCAGATGACACCGAACGCACTCGCAGCATCGATACCTGCTCGCCTGGATGAAATCGAACTCGAGCCCCTCGATGACACTCCCCTCGAACTGGCCCGTGACGATCTCGACGAGCTTCTCTGACGCTTGCCGCGTCAGGCGTGACCGGACCCGAGGATCTCATCCTGCTCGATGGTGACCTTCACTCGCCGGACACGGCGCCCCTCGACCTCGGCTGCTGCAAAGCACCAGCCGCCGTGAGCGATCATTTCGCCGACCTCGGGGACGTGTTCGAGCGTGCCGAACAGAAATCCGCCGACCGTGTCCCAGTCGTCATCAGGAATCTCGGTACCGAGCAGGTCGTTGAGATCGCCCACCGACATACCGCCGTCGACCAGATAGTCGCCATCGGAGAGGCGCTGTACCTCTGCGTCTTCATCGTCGTGCTCGTCGATGATTTCGCCGACCAGTTCCTCGAGACAATCCTCGAGCGTGACCATCCCGACGAACGCGCCGTACTCGTCGGCGACGAGTGCGATGTGGAACTTCTCGGCCTGCATCTCGCGCATGAGCCGATTGACCGGTTTGTTCTCCGGTACGAAATGAGCGTGTCGCACCAACTCGCTGACCGCCTTTGCCCCACCACCGCCGCGCTCGGTGCGCATCAGGTCCTTGGTGTACACCAACCCCAAGACATCGTCGTCCTCATCGTCGCTGTTGATCACCGGCAACCGGCTATAGCCCTCTTCCAACGCAATGTCGAGTGCCTGCGTCACCGTCAACGTGTGATCCAGCACGCGAATGTCTGGTCGCGGGACCATCACCTCGCGTGCAATCGTGTCGCCGAACTCGATGATGCTCTCGATCAGCTCACGCTCTTCGTACTCAACGACGCCGTCTTCCGCGGCAACTTCGACGATGCCCAGCAGTTCCTGCTCGGACACGAATGGGCCCGCCTCCAAACCCTTGCCACGAACGATCACGTTGGTCAGTCGAATCAGACCCCCCGAGATCCACTGCAGCGGAGGGAAGGACACGATCAGCGCAGTCGGCCGTGCCGAGAGCATCGCCGCCCGCTGCGGATAGAGCACCGCGTACGTCTTGGGGACCGCCTCGGCGAGCACGAAGAAGACCACGACGTTGAGCACCACACCGATGGCAACGCCGCCCGCGCCGAACATATGGCCGGCCACAATCGCCGTGAGCGTCGTCTGTACGGTCTGGCAGATGTTGACCGTGAGCAGCAGCGGGTTGACCCACCGCTCAGGGTGATCGACCAGCCGCTTCAGCGCCTTGCCTGACTTCAAACCCTTGTCCGCCAGCGAGGTGGCCCGCGGTTTGCTCATTCGCGAAAGGCTCATCTCCGCCACCGAGGCGAAGATGAGCACGATCAACAGCACCAAGATGACAACGACCATCATGACGTCGATGTTGGTGAACTGGCCGGCGATCATTCAGGTTGCTCCTGCCGGAAGCCTTCCGGCGCGGGGCCACCCCAGTGGTGTTCCCGCAGTAGTTCTAGCTCGCGGACGCGCATGGCGTCAGCCGCAGCTGTTTCGTCGTGGTCGTAACCCAACACGTGCAGAATGCCGTGTACAACCAGCAACGCAATCTCGTCGTCGACCGTGCCCGCGTGCTCGGGGGCCTGGCGGGCAGCCACGGCCGGACACAGCACCACGTCACCCAACAACAGGGGCATGTCACCGGGGTCCGGCGGCGAACGATCCGGGCCACGACTGGGCGGCTGGCCATGGAGCACCATCTCTGCCTCGGCAGCATCGATGGGGAATGCCAGCACATCGGTCGGCCCCGCCTTGCCCATGTGCAACTCGTTGAGCTCGGACATCTCCAACTCTGTGACGAACAGCAGCGACAGCTCGCACAGCCCGCGTACTCCTTCGGAGCGCAGTACCTCGGTGGCGAGTGCCTGCCACCGCTCGAGATCGACGGGAAGCGCGAGCTGTTCGTCGGCGCAGAACACTTCTGGCTCGCCGTCGCCGCCGACGCGTGGCTGCACATTGAGCCGCCGTCTCGATGGGTCAACCACGTCGGCCACCCAGCGCTGCAGCCTTGGCCTCGTCGGCCCGCTCGTAGGCAGCGACGATGTCGGCCACGATCCGGTGCCGCACAACGTCACCCGTCTTGAGGTGTACGAAGGCAAGGCCCTCGATCCCGCTGAGTGTCCGTTCGAGCCCGATCAGGCTGCTGCGACCGTCCGGAACATCGATCTGCGTGGTATCGCCCGTGACGACCACCTGCGAGCCGAACCCGATACGGGTGAGGAACATTTTCATCTGCTCAGGCGTGGCGTTCTGCGCCTCGTCGAGAATGATGAAACTGTCGTTGAGCGTGCGCCCACGCATGAAGGCGAGCGGCGCAACTTCCACCGCTTGGCGTTCCAGCAGCTTCTGCGCACCCTCCAGCTCGACCATGTCGTAGAGAGCGTCGTACAGCGGCCGTAGGTACGGGTCGATCTTGGCCATCAGGTCGCCCGGCAGGAAGCCCAACCGCTCGCCTGCTTCGACGGCCGGCCGAGTGAGGATGATGCGCTGCACCTTCTTGGTCTGCAACGCGTGAACGGCCATCGCGACCGCCAGCCAACTCTTGCCCGTACCGGCCGGGCCAAGACCGAACGTGATGACGTTGCTGCGGATCGCGTCGACGTAACGCTTCTGCCCGGCGGTTTTCGGACGGATGGGCTTGCCCTTGGCCCCGCGCATGATCTCGTCGGTCAGCACACGGCTGGGCCGTTCGTTGTCACGCATCATGTCGATGCTGCGCCGGACGGTGTGCTCGTCGAGGTGTTGGCCCTGCTGCAGCAGCACGACCAGTTCCTCGAACAGACGGCCAACAGCTTCGGCCTGCGGGCCGTCGCCATGAATCTCATTGCCACGGACAACCACAGAGGTGTCGGCAAATGCTGCCTCCACCATGCGCAAATACACGTCGCGTTGGCCGACGAGCGCCGACATCAGGTGCGCGCCAGGCACGACAACGGAGTACGGCTTGGCCAGTGCCGTCATTCTGCGGGGCCCGACAAAGGACTCATTTGGAGACACGGTAGCGAACTCGACGACGTTCCTGGCGCATGAAGTCGTTCCTCGAACGACGAACTTCCTTACGCGCTGCGCGTGCCGAATCACCCCTTGCGCGAAACACCTGGTCAGGCGTACAATAGAAACTTCAGTACATGTCGCGGGTGGGTAGGTCATCCACAGCGCGAAGCGGAGGCGCATGAAGCGGGCATCAGCTCTACTGACGTGGTGGTATCTGGCGACGGGCGGCATCGCCACTGTTGTCGCGCTTGCACTTCCGTGGGCGGGCGCTCGGGAAGCGCTCTACATCGTTGCCGCCATTCAGTTGGTACCCGTCATGTTCCTCTCCTGGCGGCGGGGCCGGGTGCCCGCCCGCGTTGCTGGATTGATCGGCGTGGTGGGTCTGCTGGGCGCACTTGCGCAACTGGTTTCCGGCGATGGCCCCACCTATGAAACTCCCCTGGCAATTGCGCTTGGCTTGTTGGCCACCTGCTGCATCATGGCTGGCCTTGTCGTCGCCGTGCGTGTCCATGGACCTCACCCCGGCCTCGTGGGCGACAGCATCATCGTCGCGCTGGGAAGCTGGATCATCAGTTGGGTCATGGTCGTGCGACCCATCGTCGACAATGCCAGGACCACGCGGTGGTCGACGTTTCTCTACGCCATGGATCAGCCCAGCGCAGCGGTCGTGCTCTTCCTGGTGTTGGCGATTCTGCTGAGCAACTCGCCACGATGGGCCGCTATGTGGCTGGTGGCCGCCGGCCTCTCGTTCAACCTGCTCGGCAACCTCATCTCTGCGCTCGTCGACGTCGGCCGTCTCGCCGACGGGGCCGAGAGGATCGCGCTACCTCTACACATCGCAGCGTGCTTCTCCGTGGGTGCTGCCTTTCTGCACCCCAGTATCGCCAGACGCGACCAGACCTCTGCCGTCCCCAGTCGACAGCTGACCGGCCGCCTCATCGTGACCATCGCATCGCTGGTGCTGCCCGTCGTGGTTCTCGCCGCCACCGCCCCGAGTGACGGAACGGACAAGATCATTCGGTCGGTGTCGGCGTTGATTCTTGCAACAATCGTCACGGTCAGGGTCGCCATGGCCGTTCGCATCAATAGTCGGGCGCAAGCCGAGCTGTTGCGCGGCGCCCAGACGGACCCGCTCACGGGCCTTCCCAACCGCACGGTGCTGTTGGAACGCATCAACGAATTGTTGGGCAACTCGTGGAGCCAGGACCAACACCCGACGCTGTTCTTCGTCGACCTCGATCGATTCAAGAACATCAACGACTCGCTGGGGCACGCCGCCGGCGACGAAGTACTGGTGACGGTCGCGAAGCGCCTCATCAATCTCGTGCCCGCTGGCGCCATGGTCGCTCGTCTGTCGGGAGACGAGTACGTCGTGCTGGATACCACCGCTCAGTCGCCCAGCGCCGCGCTGGCGCTCGCCGAGCGCATGCTCGCAGTGTTCCGTGAGCCGCTGGCGATCAGCCAAGGTGACGTGTTCGTCACGGCCAGCATCGGTGTTGCCGGGATCAGCTCCACCTCCAGCACCTCACCGGAAGACCTTGTCCGTCACGCAGACACGGCGATGTATCGCGCGAAGGACGCTGGGCGGAACTGTCTCGCGGTCTACGACGAAAGTATGCACGAGCGCGTCGCACACCGCCTCGCCGTCGAGACCGCGCTCTACCGAGCACTCGATCGCCACGAACTGCGCCTGTTCCACCAACCGATTCTCGATCTGCAGTCAGGTGACGTGGTCGGCTTCGAAGCGCTCATGCGCTGGCAGCAGAGCGACGGCACGATGGTGCCGCCGGCGGAGTTCATCCCGATCGCTGAAGACACCGGCACCATCGTGCCAATCGGTTCGTGGGCGCTGCTCGAAGCGCTCAGCCAGCTTCGACGGTGGATCAACGAGGGCGTCTGCAGCCCTTCGGCAACGATGTCGGTCAACGTGTCACCGCGTCAGCTCAGCGATGCCAACTTCCCTGCCATCGTCAGCGAGGCACTGACCCGATCGGGTGTGGCGGCGCAGTTGCTGTGGTTGGAAGTGACAGAGAGCGTGATGATCAGCGAACCCGAACTGGCCCTCGCCACGTTGCGGCGGCTGAGATCGCTTGGCGTGCGTGTCGCTCTCGACGACTTCGGCACCGGATATTCGTCGCTCTCGCTGTTGCAGAAATTCCCACTGCAACGAATCAAGATCGACCGAGCCTTCGTGCACGGCGTCGCGGACAACCCCAACGACCGCAGCCTGGTCCGCACCATCATCGCAATGGGCCGCTCACTCGGTCTCGACATGGTCGCCGAAGGCGTCGAGAGCGTGCACCAACTTCAGGTGCTCAGCGATCTGGGCTGCACCAAGGCGCAGGGCTACCTGATCAGTCACCCGGTCCCGGCCGATGCAATGCGCAGCACCGTCGCCGCACTCGAACGGCTGGGCCAGTTCCCCGGCTTGCGTCCCACTGTGGGCGCGCCTACCGGCTGACCGCTACTTGACTGTCAGTTGATGAGGTTGATGACGTCTCTGACCAGCAGCACGGTCAGGAAGGCCATCACGCACAACACGATGACCGTGAAGTGCCAGCGCCAGCGATGGTCGACAGCGAAGAAGCGACGAATCGAGAACACATCGAAGACCATCGCGACGACGCCGATGGTGATACCGATCACCGGCCCGACGCCCTTCGCGAACCCCACAGCAGGCATCACGAACGGCAGAATCACGTAGGTGAGAGTGCACCGCAGCGCCGAGATCAGCATCGACTTCTGGAACGCGGAGTAGGCCGAGGCAGTTGTCACACCTGCGGGCCGTTCGCGGATGCGCAACAGACGCCGCACGGTCTCGTCGGCGCGCGAGCGTTGCACGGGTGGACGGTCGCCACTGAAGCCCGCCGGGCAGGCAGCCATGGCGGTGTGATCGATGGGACACTTCGACACCGGGGGGCTGGTCGCAACGGAGGGTTCGATCAGCACATCGTCACCGGTCATCGAGGGCGCTCGGTCCATACCGTGCACTCTAGAGACTGGTGGCCCCGAGTTGCGTAACTGCCAGCGCAGTCAGTCGGCGATAGTCGACCTTGCCGTTGGGTGCTCGACCGATGGAGTCCACGATCACCAGATGGCGTGGGGCCTTGTAGTGGGCCAGATGCGACTTGACGTGGCCGCTCAGTTCCTCCAGCACCGGGGTGTGGCCCGGGGTCGCCTCCACCACTGCGCAGATGGTCTCCCCGAAACGTGTGTTGGGGATGCCGACCGCGACCGCATCACGCACGCTGGCGTGCTGCTTGAGGGCCTCCTCGACCTCCTCGGGGAAAACCTTCTCGCCGCCGGTGTTGATGCACACCGAGCCTCGACCCAGAAGGATCAGGCTGCCGTCGGCTGCCACCTCGGCCCAGTCACCTGGCACGCTCCATCGGCGCTCTTCGAAGATGCGGAAGGTTGCCGCCGACTTGACCTCGTCCTTGTAGTAGCCCACCGGAATCGAGCCGCCGACAGCCACCAGGCCACGCTCGCCCGAGCCGGGCTGCACACGCTGGCCGTCCTCGGTGAACACCACGCAGTTGGGGCCGAGTTGGAAGCGCGCCGTCTGGCTCGCGCCGGCGGCGGTGGAGACCGACGCACCCATCCCCACGGCCTCGGATGAACCGAACGAGTCGAACAATGCTGCTTGCGGTAGGTGGCGCAGCAGGCCCTCCTTGTTGTCCTGGCTCCACATCACACCCGACGACGACATCATGATCACGCTGGAAAGGTCGTACGTGTCGGGCTGCGCATCGAGGTGCTCCAACAACGGCCCGGCGAACGCCTGGCCGACGATGATCACCGAGTTCACCCGATTGCGCTGCACCTCATCGAGCAGTTCACCCACGTCGAAGTGGCGCGACGGAAGCGACACGATGCAACCACCCAGGTTCATCGCGATCAGGCTGGAGAACTGGCCGGTGCCATGCATCAGTGGGCACGCCGACAGGAGGACGAACCCGGGGGTGGCAGGGTCGAGGCGGGCAACCAACTCCTCGACCGTTTCGGCGGGAGCGATCCCGAGGACTGCGTTGCCCCCGGCCCCGAGCACCGTGAACAGGTCGTCTTGGCGCCACATCACACCCTTGGGCATGCCGGTGGTGCCGCCGGTGTAGAGCAGCAGCAGGTCGTCACCGCTGCGTCCCCAGGGCCCGTGCACGGGACCCTCGACGGGACTCGTCACGACGGATTCATAGTCGACCGCCCACGCGGGTGTTACGGCGGTGCCGTCGGCCACGCAGTACCACCGACGGACACGCGGCAGTTCGTGGCGAACCGTCTCCAGGAGTTCGATGAATGCCGCGTGGAACACGACGGCTTCCGCATCGGCGTTGTCGAAGAGGTACACGATCTCGTCGTGGCCGTAGCGGTAGTTGGTATTGACCGGCGCGAAGCCACCCTTGAACGCGGCGATGTACGTCTCCAGGTACTCGGGGCAATTGAACAGGTAGGCCGCAACTTTGCTCTGCTGCGTCAGCCCGGCAGCCAGCAAGTCGGCAGCCAGCGCGTCGGCACGCGCATCGAACTGACCCCACGTGATGGTGCGCTCCCCCTGCACCTGGCACGGCCTGTCGGGTACAGCGGCCGCAACTGCCTCGTACACGTCTGCGAAGTTCCAACCAGTCATCAAAGCCCCCTGCTCGCTGCCCAACAGCATGTCAGCACGAGGTCACTTCCTTCGAACGCAGCCGGCCCGGGCCGACCCCGCCGACGGGGTCACTCAGGTCAAGCGCTCGTAGTTCCGCCACGAGCGGAATCGACCGACAAAGAAGCCGCTCAACTCTGACGACATCAGCCCTTCGGTAACGAATGTCAGTCGTACGTCATCCATCCCCTCATTCTGGCAGTGGATCGATTCACCAGCCGGGGAGTTGTGTCGCCGCCTCACCACCGAGCGCATCTTCGGTGCCGATTCGAACGGCTCGGATATCGCTGGAAGCTATATCGGGTATGGGTTTGCGGGTGGAAACGTGTACGAACACATGTACTATGGCGCACATGACAGTCTGCGAGGTCAAGGCAGCCACCACGCTGCTGAGTATCGATGATTTCGGGTGTGCGGTCACCGAATGGGAACGACAGGGAGCAGCCCTCGCCCTGCACGCACGCCAGCTCGAACTCACTGGTGCGTTCGGGGCTGATGGCACGGTGTCGATGAAATCGTGGATGCGTACCCATCTGAGAATGACGAACCAACGAGCTGGTGAACTGTTGGCGACCGGGCGGTTCCTCGACGAACACACCCACTTTGCCCGGGCGGCGTTGTCGGGTTCTTTGTCGGCATCGCAGGTCGTGATCGCCCGACGCACCGGCGCGTCGAAGTACGCGCCGATCATGGACGAATGCGAACCAGAGCTCGTCGAGCTGTTGTCCGGGTTGGACATTCTCCGCACCAACCTGGCGGTGGATCACTGGATCACCCGCGCAAACGCTGTCCTCGCCGAGAAATCTCCACCGGCGGCCAAGCCGTGCACGCTCACCTACGGCACCTCCTTGGATGACGTGACGCACGGGACATTCAGTTTGGATGAGGCGGCAGGCACCGAGTTCGACACAGCCATCCACACAGCAATGACCTTCGCAGGCAGCGACAACGAGACGCGTACCCATGCGCAACGTCAAGGCGACGCCCTGTTCGACATCGCGGCGTTCTTCAACAAGAACCACACCGGCAGTGAACGCCCCCGCAACCTCCCCAACGTGACCTTGTCGGCCGACATCACGACCGTGATCACTGATCACCCTGAGGGGGTGAACGTGGATACGCATCGCCCCATGTCACCCGAGTGCACGGCGACCTACCTGTGTGACTGTCGTATCCATGTGATCCTGCGCGACGCCG
>Ga0209476_10000293_pt1 | contig 33849 bp, 40 predicted proteins | sample KloWWTrecipitate_FD_187179 | JGI IMG/M metagenome (GOLD analysis project Ga0209476, IMG submission 187179) | Active sludge microbial communities from Klosterneuburg, Austria, studying microevolution and ecology of nitrifiers - Klosterneuburg... | ecosystem: Engineered > WWTP > Aerobic digester... | reverse complement strand
AGTGCCGGGCATGGAGCATCTTCGGACGCGGGTTCAATTCCCGCCACCTCCACCAATACTGAAGCCCCAACTGTTATCAGTTGGGGCTTTTTCTTGTCTATTTGCGCCAGTTCCCGCGTGTTGTTGGGGGTTCCTGCGGAAGCCTGCGGACTTCGCCAGCCGCCCAAATCGGCCGTTCCGGGCCACATTGCACTCTCTCCTGGCCATTCCTCGCTCCGACCTCGCTCCCTGGAACTGGCCCGAAGTCCGCAAAGGCCGCAACGCAGGCCCATACAGATCAAAGGGTTACGCGCGGACGAATCAATCTGTTGGATTGCGACATTGGCAGGCGGCAGGGAACGAACGAAACTATCGCTTCAATATTTCAATCTTTGTTGTATAATTAAAATATGGAAAAGGGCATAGCAACCACAATCTTTGAATCGCTCTCGTCGGGTGTGCGGCTGGATGCGTACCGCCTGCTCGTCAAGAAGGGTACAGACGGGATGGTCGCTGGCGAGATCGCCTCGGCGCTCGACATCCCCCCGACCAACCTGTCCTTCCACCTCAAGGCATTGACGCAGGCCGGAATGCTCACCGTCACGCAGGAAGGAAGATTCCAGCGTTATCGAGCCAACATCCCGCTGATGCTGGATCTGATCGCCTACCTCACGGAAGAGTGCTGCGCAGGTCACCCCGAGCAATGTGCTGACTTGCGTTCCGTCTCTCGGTGCTCGGACGCAGTACTTCCGCCGCTGGCTTCGACTTGTGCGCAGCCAGAAAAATGACCAATCACCTTAACGGAGATATCAAATGACAATCATCCAAGTTTATGACCCGGCACTGTGCTGCAGCACGGGCATTTGCGGCGTTGATGTTGATCAGGCTCTGGTGAGCTTTTCCGCCGATGCGGACTGGGCCAAACAGAACGGCGTGCAGATCGAGCGCTTCAATCTGGCACAGCAGCCGATGGCGTTTGCCGAAAACGCGGTGGTCAAGTCCTTTCTGGAACGGTCCGGACAAGAGGCTCTGCCGCTGGCACTGATCGATGGGGAGATGGCTCTGGCCGGGCGCTACCCAACCCGCAAGGAACTGGCCCGCTGGGCAGGGATTGCCGAGAGGACCGATAACCAGCCCACAAAAGCGAGCTGCTGCACTGGCAGCCGTTGCTGCTGATTGCCGGAGACATCTGAATGAACTTTCTTGATCACCCACCACGTTTCTTTTTCTTCACCGGCAAAGGTGGCGTGGGCAAGACCTCCATCGCCTGCGCGACCGCCGTAACACTGGCGGACGCAGGTAAGCGCGTGCTGCTGGTAAGTACCGATCCCGCCTCCAACGTGGGGCAGGTATTCGGTGTACTCATTGGCAACGCAATTACGGCCATCCCGGCTGTGCCTAACCTGTTTGCACTGGAAATCGACCCTGAAGCCGCCGCACAAACATATCGCGACCGCATTGTGGGTCCGGTACGCGGTGTGTTGCCCGACGCAGTGGTCAAGGGCATCGAGGAGCAGCTCTCCGGCGCCTGCACCACCGAGATTGCAGCCTTCGACGAGTTCACCGCGCTGTTGATCGATTCCGCGCTGACGGCTGACTACGACCACATCCTGTTCGACACCGCACCCACCGGACACACGATTCGTTTGCTGCAGTTGCCCGGAGCCTGGAGTGGCTTTCTGGAGGATGGCAAAGGCGATGCGTCCTGCCTTGGCCCGCTGGCAGGGCTGGAAAAACAACGGGAACAGTACAGGGCAGCCGTCGATGCGCTGGCTGACGCCAATCGCACCCGGCTGGTGCTGGTCGCACGTGCGCAAGGCTCCACGCTGCGCGAAGTGGCACGCACCCACGAGGAGCTCGGCGACATCGGCCTGCGCCAGCAATACCTGGTGATCAATGGCGTCTTGCCCGCCAGTGCGGCCGTCGATGACGCGCTCGCCGCAGCCGTGTTCGCGCGCGAACAAGCGGCGATTGCGGCAATTCCAGCCGCACTGAACACGCTACCGCGCGATCTGATCGCACTCAAATCCTTCAATTTGGTGGGTCTCGACGCACTACACCATTTGCTTGACAGCACCGAAGCGCGGGCTGACGCGTCGCCAGCGACAAGCGCAGAACCACTGGCAGCGCCAACACTGGCCACACTGGTGGACCAGATCGCCGCCGACGGCCATGGTTTGGTGATGGTGATGGGTAAAGGCGGTGTGGGCAAAACCACGCTGGCGGCAGCAGTGGCCGTTGAGCTCGCGCATCGCGGCCTGCCGGTTCACCTCACCACCTCCGACCCGGCCGCGCACCTGACTGAAACGCTCAGCGAAACGCTCGAAAACCTGAGCGTGAGCCGCATCGATCCCCACACCGAGACCGAACGCTACCGCCTGCACGTGCTGGAAACCAAAGGCGCCAAGCTCGATCCCCAAGGCCGCGCCTTGCTGGAAGAGGACTTGCGTTCGCCCTGTACCGAGGAGATCGCCGTGTTCCAGGCCTTCTCGCGCATCATCCGCGAAGCGGGCAAGAAATTTGTGGTGATGGACACAGCGCCCACTGGACACACTCTGCTGCTACTGGATGCCACCGGCGCCTACCATCGTGAAATTGCCCGTCAGATGGGTGACAAAGGCATCCACTTCACCACCCCGATGATGCAGTTGCAGGATCCGAAGCAGACCAAGGTGCTGCTGGTCACGCTGGCAGAAACCACCCCGGTTCTGGAAGCCGCCAACCTTCAGGACGATCTGCGCCGTGCCGGCATTGAGCCCTGGGCCTGGATCATCAACAACAGCATTGCCGCCGCGCTCACGCGCTCGCCACTTTTGCTGCAACGCGCAGCCAATGAGCGCCGCGAAATTGATGCCGTGGCCAACGTGCACGCCCAGCGCTATGCACTGGTGCCACTGCTGAAAGACGAACCCGTCGGGGAGAAGAACCTGCGGGCACTGTCACAGAGTCAGGCAGCAAACGTTGCTGAGGCCGACGTATGAGTACTGCATCACCGATCGGCTTTTTCGAGCGCTACCTGTCGCTGTGGGTCGCCCTGTGCATTGCCGCTGGCATTGGCTTGGGCAGTGCTTTCCCCGCGCTGTTTCAATCCTTGGCCGGATGGGAATACGGCTCCGTCAACTTCATCGTCGCCGTGCTGATCTGGTTCATGGTGTATCCGATGATGGTGTCGGTGGACTTCTCCAGTCTCAAGCGCATCCACGAGCGACCCAAGGGGCTGATCATCACACTGGTGGTCAACTGGCTGATCAAGCCGTTCACCATGGCTGGCCTCGGCGTGCTGTTCTTTCATTACTTCTTCATTGACCTGATCGATCCGGCCAACGCCAGCCAGTACATCGCCGGGCTGATTCTGCTCGGCGCCGCGCCCTGCACCGCCATGGTGTTTGTCTGGTCACAACTCACGCGTGGCGACGCCACCTATACGCTGGCACAGGTGGCGCTCAATGATGTGATCATGATCTTCGCCTTCGCACCGTTGGTGGCCTTGCTGCTGGGCGTCACTGATATCCAGGTGCCCTGGGCAACGCTGATCCTGTCTGTCGGGCTGTATGTGCTGATCCCTCTGATCGCTGGCGTTATCACGCGCATCAGACTCAGTCGTGAAGCAGCCAGTCCTGCGAAAGCCGACCTGGCGGTGGCGCGCTTCAACGCCCGCGTCAAACCCCTGTCGATACTGGGACTGCTGGGTACCGTGGTGCTGCTGTTTGGTTTTCAAGGGCAGATTATTCTCGATCAACCCCTGCTGATAGCGTTGATCGCGGTGCCGCTGCTGATTCAGTCCTATGGCATTTTCGCCATTGCTTATGGCGCGGCGCGGCTGTGGAAAGTCCCGTTCAATGTGGCCGCGCCCTGTGCACTCATCGGCACGTCCAACTTTTTCGAACTGGCCGTGGCTGTGGCCATTGGTTTGTTCGGACTCAACTCCGGCGCGGCGCTGGTCACCGTGGTCGGCGTGCTGGTGGAAGTGCCCGTGATGTTGTCGCTGGTGTACTTCGCCAACCGCACACAGGGCTGGTTTCCCGGTGCTCCAAGCCCAGCCAAAGGAGAGCCCCATGTTTGACCGCATTGGTGGCGCTGGATCTGGCGCCGATCCGATTGTGATTGGATCGCGAGGACACAAGCTGAATTGATGGTTCCCTGAGGAGTGAGCATGCCCAGAATACTGTTTTTGTGTGTCGCCAATTCCGCCCGTAGTCAGATGGCCGAGGGCCTTGGGCGAATGCTCTTTGGCAAGCAAGTCGAGGTGATGAGCGCGGGTTCCATGCCCAAGCAGGTCAACCCCCATGCCATTGAGGTCATGTCTGAAGTCGGTATCGACATCAGTCGGCATCAAAGCAAGTCGGTAGATGCCATCGACCCGGCCACGATTGATATGGTGGGGGTTCTACCCCGATACCACGGACACTTCAGTTAAGCCCCATCATGGGGCAGGAGGAGTGTCATGCAACAGCGGAAGAAGTACAGCGACGAGTTCAAGCGTGAGGCGGTCGGTCTGACACGGCTACCCGGAGCGAACGTTTCCCAGATTGCCAGGGACGTGGGAATACGTCCCAATCAACTGCATCGATGGCGACGTGAGCTGGATGCGAGTGGCAAGAAGGCGTTTCCTGGCGCAGGCACTCCCAGAGACCAGGAGATGCTGGCACTCAAGCTTGAGTTGGCCCGGGTGAAGAAGGAGCGGGATTTTTTGCGAGATGCGGCGGCGTTCTTTGCCAAGGAATCGTCTTGAGGTACGAGGCGATCCGACGTCACCGCGGCGAGTACCCGGTCCGGCTCATGTGCCGTTGTTTGAAGGTCTCGGCCAGTGGCTTCCACGACTGGGTAAAGCGGGTTCCAAGCAAGCGTGCGCGGGACAATACGCGCTTGCTGGAGAGGATCCACCAGCATCACACCGACAGCGGTGGCGTGATGGGCGCACCGCGCATGTGCGAGGAACTGGGCTATGAAGGCGAGACCGCCAGCCTGAACCGCGTGGCGCGCCTCATGGCGGGTAACGGCCTGTTCGGCGTGCCGCAGAAGCGTCAGTGGCGGCGCAAACCCTCAGGCGTGCGGCCAGCGTATGTGCGCAATCACCTGGAGCGCGACTTCCAGGCATTGGAACCGAACACCAAGTGGGTGGTCGACATTACCTTCATCAGGACCGGCGAAGGCTGGCTATATCTGTGCACAGTGCTGGATCTGTTCTCCCACAGAGTAGTCGGCTGGTCGATGTCGCCTGTGCAGGATCGGCACATGGTGCTCAAGGCGGTGATGATGGCCTGCTGGCAACGACCCGATCGCAGCCCTGTGATCCTGCACTCGGATCGTGGCACGCAGTTCACCAGCGCGGACTACCAGCAATTCCTGAAGGACCACCACATCATCAGCAGCATGAGTGCGGTAGGCCATTGTGGGGACAACGCCGCGATGGAGGGCTTCTTCGGCGTGCTCAAGCGCGAACGTGTGTACCGCCGTCGCTATCTGACGTTGTCCGATGCCAGAAGTGATGTGTTCGACTACATCGAGCGCTTCCACAACCCGCGCATGCAGCGCAGGCTGGACGTGAAAGATCAGGCATTTAGACTCTTAACCCAACAGTCCGTGGAAACGGGGTAGAACCCAAGTGACAGGAGACACCATCGGAACGCCTTTCCGCTGGAGCGGTGATGAAACCAACTTCTACGCCGCACTTCTTGTTCCCGTGTCGTTCCCCGGCACAAAGATCCCGGTTTATATGCAGGTCGACTTTGGTGCACCCTCTACAATCTTCTATCAACACTCAATTGCAACGCTTCCCGGATTTGGCAAAGCGAATAAACGAGAAAAGTCGGTAGATACCTCGTTCAAAGTCGGGGAAATGACCATAAGTTCTCGCACCTTCGCCGTTATGGATTATGGCAATCCAACAGGCCAACAGCCGGGCACAACAAATATCGTTGGCACCATAGGTACGGATCTGCTGGAGAAGAGAGCGGTGATCGTGGACTTTCGCGCCAACACATTGTCATTTGTTGAGAGACTGCCCGAGTCGAGCTTGACCGCATTCGAATTCAAGAAACGGAAGATAATTATTCCTGCGAAACTGAACGGAAAAGGCACCATCTTGTTATATGACTCGGGAACTAGCGGCTACGAACTGATCACTACTAAGGAAGTCTGGGGGGCCATGAGGAGACCCGGCACAGCAGTAAAAACGGAAAGAGGCAACTCGTGGGGCAAGACTCTTGATGTTTTTACAGCGCCAGCGAATGGTGGCATTAAGATCGGTGCCGTTGAGCTGCCCCTCCACGAAGTCACATACATTGAGGGAATGCCTGAGATACAGAAATTCCTGATGAGAAGGTCAGGCATGAAGGGCATGATCGGCAACAAAATATTTCTCGGGCATCGTCTGCTCGTAGACGCCCGAAGCAGGCAGTTCGGCGTTGAATAGCATCGGTGGGCGCTGCCCGACAATTCGTCCAAGCCAACGCCGCTTCGCGGCGCGAGTTAATTCAGGCATCAGGTGGCCAAGGAGGATTCATGAGTTCCGCACAACAGCTCATTGCAGCTTGCACAACGTTGGTAGCTCTCACCTTGGTGGTCGGGATTCGCATGCTCTCCGTCCGCGTCGCGGAAATGCGGGCCAGAAGGATTCATCCCCAAGCAGTTGCGCTTTCTGCTCACCGTGCGCAAAAGCTTGAAGACTCGCGCGCATCGGACAATTACAACCACCTCCTTGAACTTCCGATCCTCTTTTACGCCCTTTGCCTTGCAGCCATTGCCACTGGCCACATTCCGGCCTGGCTGCCTCCACTCGCCTGGTTGTTCGTTGCCTCGCGTATCGTGCACAGCACCATCCAATGCACCTACAACAAGGTCATGCAGCGGTTTTCGGTCTTCCTGATCGGATTCTTTCTCGTGCCCGCAATGTGGGTGGCTTATGCAGTGTCGTACATTGCCACCTGACAATTCATTCAAGTCGATGCCGCTTCGCGGCGCGGCTTGACTCAGATGCTAGTCCTCACGGGGCAGATGCATGAACCTTGCAACAGTTGAGATCAAGGCATTCGTACCCGCGAGAGACTTCGTCAAGTCGAAGGAATTCTATGCCTGCATCGGATTCGAGATTCCATGGTCATCGGAAGACCTTGCATATGTCCGCAACGGCGACACCAGCTTTCTCCTTCAAAAATTCCACATTGCGGAACACACTGCCAATTTCATGATGCATTTGCTGGTCATTTGCGTTGACGACTGGTATCAACACATCCTCGACTCTGGCGTCGTCGGGAAATTTGGCGTCCGGATTGAGCCGCCGCAAGATCGCCCATGGGGCTTGCGGGACTTCCCACTTGTAGATCCATCCGGTGTGCTCTGGCGCATAGGCCAAAGCATCGCGAGCGCGGACTAGCCATTCGTTCAAGCCGACACCGCTTCAATGCATCGTGTTAACTTTGCGGTATCCTGCTGTTGCGGCATCGGTTGCCAGGTGCGGTGCAGCTTAATTCAGGTATCCGGGCGCGCAGGGAAAGTTCATGAGACTCGTCTTGATTGCCATGCTTGCCGGTCTCGTTGGGTGTGCCACCGCTAAGCCGGAAAACAACGAACGGCCGCTTGCTAACGGAGCCGAGATCGCCCGCTCTGTTGTGCTTTGCCAATCCAACGTCGCTGACCTTCAATCGCGACTCGGTGCACCTAGCCGTGACGGAGTTTTGGGCTCCATGAGGGTGGTGACCTGGGTCGTGGCTTGGGAGCCGCTGGTCAAGTATCTTGGCGTCGTGGCGGATGAAAAGGGAACCGTGGTGGACTTCTATTGGGATCTTCCCTCGGAAGTCGCATGGTCACCCACAAACCGCTGCAAGTAAGCGCAGGCAATTCGTTCACGCCGACGCCGCTTCACGGCGCGGCCCAATTCAGATGTTGGCTGCCTGGATTTGTTTCCAGATCGTTTTGGGAGATTCCAATGACCCAAGCTCCAAAATGGCTCAGTGTCGCCGCCTTCGTCGCATTGCTGTGGAACATCCTCGGCTGCATTGCTTTTTTCGCAGACTTGCAGCTTTCGCCTGAGGATGTTGCAAAGCTGCCCGAGGCACAGCAGGCTCTCTATGCTGCACGCCCCGCTTGGTCAGTTGCCGCCACCGGTATTGCCGTATTGGGCGGGGCAGTTGGCTGTATCGCCCTGCTCATGAAGCGCAAGTGGGCCTTTGTTGTTCTGGTGCTCTCCCTTGTCGGCATCATTGCCCAGGATATTTCGATGTTCCTGCTTGTAAATGGTGCTGCTGTGGCCGGCAACGTTGCCGTCATCTTGCAGGCCATCGTTTTGCTGGTCGGCATCTGGCTTGTTCTGCTCAGTCGCAAGGCGATTGCACGCAACTGGCTGTCATAGCCGGGCGGCCAACAATTCGTTCAAGCCGATGCCGCTTCAAGGCCGCATTTTTCCGCTATGTTGGTTCTTGTTCGCGGCCGCTTGTCTCAGGTGTCAGCTGCATTCCGGTGACTTATGCGCATGTTGTTGGCTTTGGTTGTTGCGTTCGCTCTGACATGGCCTGCTGCGGGCGCGCCTGGCACTTCTCGGTACCCGATGTCGGTCCTTTTTGTCGGAAACAGCCTCACCTACGTGGGTAACACGCCGGCGGTTCTGGATTCCATTGCTGCCGCCAATGGCGCAGCCGTGTCGAGCGACATGATCGTGAAAGGCGGCGCCACGCTTACCCAACGGGTGGCGGACGATTCGGTTGCTCGTGCGCTGGCTGCGAAGCGATACAGCGCTGTGGTCCTGCAGGAGCGCGGCGGAGATCTCATGTGCTCGTTTGGCCCAAGCTCCTGTGCTGACTCCCGGAAGGCCATCCAGGCCATCGCGGCACTCGGCAAGCGGTCCGGAGCCAAGGTGTACCTGCTGGGAACGTACCAGGGCAATCCCGGGGCATCGAAGGCACTGGTTGCGGCGGAATCGGCGGCGGCTACCGAAGCAGGCATTCCGTATGTCGAAGTGTCGGAGAAACTCCAAGCACTTCGCACATCCGCACCGGGCCTTGGCTGGCACGCCCAGGATGGCATGCATCCGGGGCCCGGCCTTGCTCTGCTCAATGCCGTTTCTCCCCATCGGGCTCTGCTTGGCGGGCTACCCAAACCCCGTGCGTTCACGGTGGAGGCGCCGATATATGGCACCACCAGCGGACTGACTGAAGCCTTGCGTAGCGCCGAGGCTCCCGCGCCCCTGACCACGACGCCGCTCCGCATCCATTATTCGGCAGGATCGCTGCGCACGGTGTTGCAAGCGATGGGGGGGTGGTCGGGCCGCCGACAATTCGCCCAAGCCGACGCCGCTTCGCGGCGCGGCGTAATCCAGGTGTCAGGCCAATGTCAGACATGACCGCTGCCGAGAAAACTGAGCTGGCGCTGATTCCTCTCGTTGGCGTAATCGTTTGGCGGTGTGCAGAACACCTTCCGGCAAGGATTGGAATCGGCTTTCTTCTCCTGGCAGTCTCTGTATTGCTGCTATTCCAGGGCCTGATCCGCGATGTTTGGCTGCTCTTCAAGCAGCGCCAACAGTCCCGGAACGGCGTTCGACAAACAGCCTTGTGCATGTGCGTGGAGTCCACCGTTGGGGTGACGGGCGTTGTTGCAGGGCTCATTCTTGCTGGCGCAGCAGCAGACGCGAAAATATTCGTAAGCCAATTGCTGTGGAGTATTCTGGCGGTGGCGGTTCTGGCCGGCGGCTTTGCAATCAAGGACTTCGTCTTCGCGTGGCATCCCTTCCGGCTCCGTCGTGACAAGGATCACGTCAATCTCGTTTTCAGCTGGAGGAAATAACAGGCCTTGGCCTGACAATGCGTTCAACTCGGCATCATTTCTCGGCCGCGATTTTGTCGGCATGTTCGTTCCTGTTTGCAGTCATGCAGCGGCAGGACTTAACTCAGGTGTCAGCGCCTCAAATCATGAAGATCACTGTCCTCATCCTCTCGTTGTTCGTCGCTGGTGCTGCATGCGCAAAAGGCCTGGCGCCCGCGACTAGCCGCGAAATCAACCAATTATTTACCGCACTCGAAAATTCCAGATGCGAGTTCAATCGAAATGGCACCTGGTACAACACGCAGGAAGCAAGCGCCCACCTGCATCAAAAATTTGCGTACCTGCGCAAGCGGGACATGATCGCTTCCACCGAAGCTTTCATTGATCTTGCTGCTTCCAAGAGCAGCATGACGGACAAGCCTTATCTTGTTCGTTGTGGCAATTCGCAGCCAGTGTCCAGCAAGTCGTGGTTTTTGTTGAAGCTCAAGGCATTGCGTGCGTCTCCCGCAGCCGCTGACAATTCGTCCAGGGCGACGCCGCTGCGCGGTGCCGCTTAATTCTGGTGTGAGGTTCCAATAGCCACTGCATGAACGCTCAACAGTTCGGTGATGGCACGGTTCATAAGCTGCCCGCAGATTTCCGTAAGGCCATACAGCTGGATATCGCGGCCGCGAGCCTCTGGGCCGATATCACCCCGTTGGCACGAAACGAATGGGCGGGGGGATTACCCCGCCTGCTGGCCATCGTCGGCTACACGCTGTTCGGGCTGGGGCTGGCGTTCTACGCCACGCCGTCCACCGACGCGGCGCTGTCCAGTCTGCCGATGGCCCAGTCCGGCTCCGGCGCGGGCATCTACAAGATGGCGCCCTCGCTGGGCGCAGCGCTGGGCGTGGCAATCTCCGGCGCGATTTTCACCGGGCTCGGACCGTCGGGCAGTGGCGTGCAGTGGCTGGAAGGCGTGATCACCTTTCAGGGGCGCAGCGACAACCTGGCCATCCGCGAGGCGGCGATGGTCGCGCTGGGCTTCAACCTGCTGATGGTGATGGTGGCGATCGGCTCGATCCTGCTGACCATCCCGGCGGGCAAGCGCGAGAAGTGAGGCAGGGCATGTCCGCGCGTATCCCGCACCGGCTGGTGCAGCAGACAATCCTGTCGAAGCGGCGGCTCAACAATTCAGCCGATGCCACTTCACGTTCGCAATTTTCTTCGGTATGTTCGTTCCTGTTTGCGGCCGTGCAGTGACATGGCTTGACTCAGGTGTCTGGCAACAACAGAGATCATCGTGATCACACAAAAAAGCCCACTGCTCTTCCGAGGCGCCGCGTTTGGCTGGGCAGCACTTGCTGCTTGCACGCTGCTGCTCATTCCTCTCATCGCGATGCAATTCACCCAGGAAGTCCGTTGGAGCATCACGGATTTTGCGGTGATGGGCTTGCTCGTTTTCGGCATGTGCTGCGCCTTCATCCTTAGCGCCAGATTGTTGCCGCGCAAGTACTGGGCGGTAGCTGCCGTCGTTTGCTCGGTCGCATTTCTGCTGGTCTGGGCAGAGCTTGCAGTTGGCGTTTTCACTCGCCTCGGCAGTTGAAATCAAGCAGTGGCCAGCAGTGCGGCTTGTTGTCCACCAATTCGTTCAAGCCCATGCCACCGCACGGCTTAACTCAGGTGTTAGGCCCCATGTTGAACTCCCTAGCGCGTGGCAATAAGCTCGCCCTTGGCACACTTGCGCTAGAGCTGCTTGTCTCGCTTGGCCTGCGGTCAAACACTTTCGGGATCTTTGCCATCCTGGCCATGCCTTTCATTGGCATTACTTGGCTGCCCGCTTCGCTACTGATTCTTTCGGACCTTCGTCAACATCGTCCAAGCCTGTTCGGCTATCTCGTTGCCGTCGCTTGCGGACTTGCTGGCATCGCTTGCGTGGGAATCTGCCTCAAATGGATCGTGCTTGCCGCTGTCATCCGGTGAGGTCTGACAGTTTGTGCAAGCCGACTTCGCTTCATTGCATTGCATCACTGAGCAATCAGAGGTAAGTCCCGACAACCTCTGTTATGAGTTTGGCGGCCGGGCATTTGTCTGCGAAGTTGTCGAACCTGGCAGCCAGGTCCGCATCGTCTACCATGGGCTCATCGCCCGTTCGAAAACTGATTGGGACATTGACGCGGCAGGCGATCGGCATGCCATCGACCGCAATTGGCCGAATCCATTGCGCAATCGCTGCGTGCGAGGCTTTATCAAGCTGCCTTTGGTCGTAATCAAGTTGTTGTGGATAGACCAGATCGACCTGCTGCGGCTTCCCGGCTTCATCAAACAGCACGGCATACACAAATTGCGCGTTCACTCCGCGCAGCACTTGTTCGGCCGGAAATTTAGGCGGCAGGAAGGCAGTGCCATCCTGTGATTTGGTGTTTTCCACATGCTTCATCACCGCGGTCACTGCATCAATGCAGGGCAAAGCCACCCGCAGGCATTGCCACCACATGAGCCTTGATGACGTGATGAATGGGGAATGGGTAGGCTTTGCCCTGCCATTGCTCGGGCGAGTAATGCCATGTCGCCACCCGCTTCCGAACCATGGCCTGGCTGGATTCAGACAATCTCGCATCCGGTTGAATATCGGCCAGCATGCCATCGGGCTGCACCGTGGCCTTGAACTCAAATAACAGCGGCTCGGCAGGTGGCGACGTTGTGGATGCTTTCGGCTTGGCGGCCATCGCCCCGCCGATACACGCGGCGCTTGCGATCAACGCCGCACAACTCGCTGTTATCCGCACTTGCTGTACCCGCAATTCAAACACGTTGCGCAGCCATCCATGATCACCAGCGCCTTGGTGCTGCACTTGTGGCACATGCTGGCACTGGGCGGGAAGGTGGCGCCGTCGCCGGTGACTTCGATGTCTTCCGGGTGACTGGCGGCGCTGCTGATGATGTCGCTGCCGACAGTCAGGACTTCAGTGTTTTTTTTTTGGCTCTGTTCGTAGGCGCGGCGCTTTTCGGCAATCAATGCGCGCTGCTGCTCGCTCATCTCCGGGTCGTGCAGCATGCCGATGGATTTCAGATGGTCCTCCACAATGCTGCCGAGCTCGGCCACCAGGGACGGCATGTACACGCCGCCGGCCTTGAAATAGCCGCCGCGCGGATCGAACACGGCCTTCATTTCTTCGACCAGAAACGCCACGTCGCCGCCCTTGCGGAACACCGCGGACATGATGCGGGTCAGCGCCACGATCCATTGGAAATGCTCCATCGACTTGCAGTTGATGAACACTTCGAATGGGCGGCGGTGTTCGTGCTCGGTGTCGGCGTTGAGCACGATGTCGTTGATGGTGACATACATCGCATGTTCCACCAGCGGTGACTTGATTTTGTAGGTCGAACCGATCAGGACTTCCGGGCGCTCGATGCGCTCGTGCATCTGGATGACGTTGTCGATGGCGTCATCGACAGGCGCAACCACCGGTGCGACCGGTGCGGACTGCTTGGCTTTGTCTTCCGGGGTGACCACGGCATAGCCCTTGATTTTTTTGTCGATCCTGACGGTCATGAGCTTGACTCTGTAGTTTGTGTTGTTAGCGGTTTGACGGTGTAACGAGGCGGGATTGCAGGCACCGCGCCCGGACTGACCGGGCGGGCGCCATGACGTTGCATCACTTGCTGGCGGTCTTTCCAGCCGCTTTCTTTGCGACTTTCTTCACTGCCTTTTTTGCGGCTTTCTTGGCGGGTGCCTTGCTTGCCGCGACTTTCTTGGCGGGTGCCTTGCTTGCTGCGGCCTTCTTGGCGGGTGCCTTCTTGACTGCGGTCTTGGCGGGCGCTTTCTTGGCCGGTGCTTTTTTCGCGACAGCTTTCTTCGCCGGAGCCTGCTTGGCCACTTTTTTGGCGGCCACTTTTTTCTTCAAGACAGCGACTTCCTTCTTTGCATCCTTGCTGGCAGTGGTCAGCTTCTTTTTTGTTGCGGCGACTGCTTTCTTGACGGCTTTCCGGGCTTTGGCGACCTTGGTCTTGACCGTCTTTTCTGCGGACTTGGCAGCCTTTTTCGCTTCGGCCACTTTGGTTTTGACTTTTTTCTCGGCGGTTTTTGCTGCCTTCTTCACCTTGGCCACGGTGGCACTGGCACTGCTGGCCACCGCACCGCTCACTTCCGCAACTTTCTCTTTCACAGTTTCAACGGCATCCGACGCCATTGCCGTTACTCCATCTCCATTGCTCATGTGCCCTCCTCATGGGGCGTTGGTGGTTGGGTACAACAACGCGATCCTATACCCGTGAAAGCAACAGGTGTACTGGCGGTGCGAAGAGGCCGTCGAGGCGCTCAGAACTTGCCGTAATAGCCTTCCTTCAGTGCATCGAACAAATTGGCGGCAGTGTGCAGCTCGCCGTCGTATTCGATCTGCTCGTTGCCCTTCACTTCCAACACCTGACCGTCTTCCAGTTCGAAGCGGTAGATGGTGTTTTCAAGGTCGGCCTCTTTCACCAACACGCCCTGGAACGCAGCCGGGTTGAAGCGGAAGGTGGTGCAGCCCTTCAAGCCCTGCTGGTAGGCGTAGCGGTAGATGTCCTTGAAGTCTTCGTATGGGTAATCGGTGGGCACATTGGCGGTTTTGGAGATCGACGAATCCACCCACTTCTGTGCGGCCGCCTGCACGTCCACGTGTTCTTTCGGGCTGATGTCGTCGGCGCTGATGAAGTAGTCCGGCAACTTGGCGGCGGCGTCTTCGGCAAACGGCATCGCCTTGGCATTGATCAGTTCGCGATAGGCCAACAGCTCGAACGAAAACACATCGACCTTTTCCTTGGTCTTCTTGCCTTCGCGAATCACGTTGCGGCTGTAGTGGTGCGCAAAGCTGGGCTCGATGCCGTTGCTGGCGTTGTTGGCCAACGACAGCGAGATGGTGCCGGTAGGCGCGATGGAGCTGTGGTGGGTGAAACGGCAGCCCACTTCGGCCAATTCATCCACCAGGTCAGGCGCCACGCTGGCCACTTGCTGCATGTAGCGGCTGTACTTGGCATGCAGCACGCGGCCTTCGATTTTCTGGCCGATTTTCCAACCGTCCTTGCCCATTTCCGGACGCTTGCGCAGCATCTCGGCGCTGACGTCGAACACTTCATCCATGATCGGCGCAGGCCCTTTTTCCTTCGCCAGTGCAAGGCCGGTTTCCCAGCCGGCCACCGCCATGTCGCGGGCGATGGCTTCGGTGAATTCGCAGGACTGCTTGCTGCCGTACTTCATCTGCAGCATGGTCATGGTGCTGCCCAGACCCAGGAAGCCCATGCCGTGGCGGCGCTTGCGCATGATCTCGTCGCGCTGCTGCTGCAGCGGCAGGCCGTTGACCTCCACCACGTTGTCCAGCATGCGGGTAAACACGCGCACCACTTCCTTGTATTCCTCCCAGTCGAACGTGGCCTGGTCGGTGAACGCATTGCGCACGAACTTGGTCAGGTTGACCGAGCCCAGCAGGCACGCGCCATACGGCGGCAACGGCTGCTCGCCGCAGGGATTGGTGGCGCGAATGGTCTCGCACCACCAGTTGTTGTTCATCTGATTGACCTTGTCGATCAGGATGAACCCCGGCTCGGCGAAGTCATACGTGGAGACCATGATCATGTCCCACAGGTGGCGGGCGCGGATGTGGCCGTAAATTTTGCAAGCCACCAGCCCGTCTTCGCGTGCGATGTAATTGCGCTGGGTGGGCCAGTCGCGCCACACCACTTGGCCGGGATCGTCCAGATCGATTTCGCCGCGTTCCTTGATATTGACCGGGAATACCAGCGGCCAGTCGGCATCGTCTTCCACTGCCTGCATGAAGCCGTCGGTGATCAGCAAGGACAGGTTGAACTGACGCAGGCGGCCATCTTCGCGTTTGGCGCGGATGAAGTCTTTCACGTCCGGATGCGACACATCGAACGTGCCCATCTGTGCGCCACGGCGGCCACCGGCGCTGGACACGGTGAAACACATCTTGTCGTAGATATCCATGAACGACATCGGGCCGGAGGTGTACGCGCCAGCACCGGCCACGAAGGCACCCTTCGGGCGCAACGTGGAAAATTCATAGCCAATGCCGCAACCGGCTTTCAAGGTCAGGCCGGCTTCGTGGACTTTGTCCAAGATGCCGTCCATCGAATCTTCAATGGTGCCGGAGACGGTGCAATTGATGGTCGACGTGGCCGGCTTGTGTTCCTGCGCACCGGCGTTGGAGGTGATGCGGCCGGCGGGAATGGCCCCGCGGCGCAGCGCCCAGGTGAAGCGCTCCTGCCAGTACTGCTGCAGCTCGACGGTGGGTTCGGCCAGCGCCAAGGCCTTGGCCACGCGCTGGTAGGTGGCGTCGATATCGACATCCAGCGGCACGCCCTGCTTGGTCTTCAGGCGGTATTTTTTATCCCAGATGTCCATTGATGCCGGTTGCATCGGAATGTCCTGATTTGCGTCTGCGGCCACCACTTCCAACCTCGCCGTGCTCATGCCTGTTGACTCTCCTGTCCTGTCGGGTGCCAACGGCCATGGCCGCAGGCGATTAAACAACCACCCCCTATTACGGCGGTGGGCTAGCCCGCCGCGCCAATGGCGCAGCGGTGGGTGGTCTTGATTGATGGCGTTGCCGCCGCTTGCTGCTCCGTCACCCGCCGCTCCCGTTGCGCCGCGCTGTCAAGCCTTGTACTGCCCCCGCAGACACAAGGATTGGGTGTTCCTGCAGAGGCAACCACAAGATGTAGTGGCGATGCCAGCCACGAACATTACCACTCGCCGATGCCAAGTCAACGTCAAAATTTGCATTTTTTGCCTTGCAATTTGATGGCTGCCGCTGACACCGGCCAATGGCGCGGGTTTGCCGCGCACGGCGCTATTTTTTGCGCGAAATATGAATGCGCATCACATGCTGCGCTGCGGGATCAAACACCTCATCACCGCCTGCGCTTCAGCGGCGATTTCGCAAACAGGCGCAACACTCGCAATACTTATCCCTTGCCTGTGCCGGATTGCTGCATGAAGACCGCCTCCAAGACCCTGCTTGCCCTGACCGCTGCCGCCGCATTCGGCGGGTTTGCCGCCACTTCACTGAACCTGATGCTGGAGCAGCCGGCGCGTGCCGCAGCGGCCCCCGTGCCAGCCCCCGTGGGCGGCACCTTGCCGGTGGCGGTAGCCGGCACGCCGATGCCGTCACTGGCACCCATGCTGAAAAAAGTGCTGCCGGCGGTGGTCAGCGTCAACACCAAGCAACGGGTGCGGGTGAACACGCCGTTTGGCGATGACCCGATGTTCCGCCGCATGTTTGGCATTCCCGAAGAACGCATCGCGCAGTCGCTGGGCTCGGGGGTGATCATTGATGCCCAGCGCGGGCTGGTGTTGACCAATAATCACGTGGTCGAAGATGCCGATGAGGTGTCGGTGATGCTGGCCGATGGCCGCACGTTGAAGGCCGAGTTCGTGGGCTCCGATCCGGATACCGACGTGGCACTGATGCGGATCCCGGCGCAACATCTGACGGCGATCCCGGTGGCCAACAGCGACCTGTTGCAGACCGGTGATTTCGTGGTCGCGATCGGCAACCCGTTCGGGTTTGGCCAGACCGTCACCTCAGGCATTGTGTCGGCGGTGGGCCGCAACAATCTGCCCGGCGCCGGCTTCCAGAACTTCATCCAGACCGATGCCAGCATCAATCCCGGCAATTCCGGTGGCGCCTTGGTCAACCTCAACGGCGAGCTGGTGGGCATCAATACCGCCAGCTACAACCGGCAGGGTTCGATGGCCGGCAATATCGGGCTGGGCTTTGCGATCCCCGCCAACCTGGCCTCCCGGGTCAAGGACCAATTGTTGACCGGTGGCGTGGTACGGCGCGGCACCTTGGGCATCGACACGCAGGACGTGGACGCACGACTGGCCAAGGGACTGGGCTTGCTGGAAGCGCGTGGCGCCATCGTCACCCGCGTCTATCCCGGCTCCGCTGCCGGCTCCGCCGGCTTGAAGGTGGGCGATGTGGTGGTGGCCGCCAATGGCCAACCCATCGACAACGCCGAGGCCTTGCGTAATTTCCAGGGCCTGCAAGCGGCCGATGCCACCGTGGTGCTGGATGTGCGCCGCGAAGGCAAGCCGCTGCAACTGCGCAGCGGTCTGCGCGAAGCGCCCAAGGCACTGGCCGGCACCCAGCTGGATGCGCGTCTGGGCGGGGCCAGTTTTGCCGATTTGCCCGAATCGCTGCGCCGGCAAGGCCTGGCCGGAGTGCTGGTGGAAGACGTCACGCGCGGCAGCCGTGCTGCCCAAAACGGCCTGCAGCGCGGCGATGTGGTGCTGGCCGCCAGCAGCGGTGATTTCAGCGACCTCTCCGGCTTCCGCGCGAGCCTGACCAGGCCACCGCAAAACCTCGTGCTGCGGGTGTTGCGCGGCAACGTCAGCGGGCAATTGCAGATGCGTTGACGCACACATCCGCAAACGGTGCGACACTTGATCTTACCCACTGAACGAGGACGCGGCAGATGAGCGAACATACCGAAGCGGTCAAGAGCAATCTGGGCGATGCCGGTGCGCATTTGAAGCAGGCCGCCAGCGTGGCAGGCGGCGCAATCAAAAGTGCGGCGGGTGCGGCGGGTGACGAGTTGCGCGTGGGCAAGGCACAAGTGAAATCCGAACTGGCCGACGGTGCCGTGGCCGGCTTGGGTGCCGCCGAGCATCTGGGCGGTGCCGCCGGCGAGCAAGTCAACGCGCTGATGGACAAAGGCCGCGACCTGCTCGACAGCGCCGCCGAATTGATCCGTGAACGCCCGTTGGCGGCATTTGGCGTGGCGTTTGCGGCGGGGTGGATTATTTCCAAGCTTGGCCGCAGCGACAAGTAAGCACCCATGCATGCCAACGAGGACGCCCCGCAGGACACGCCGCGGGGCGCACCGGAGGATGCATCGGCGCATACAGCGCCCGGCATCGAAGAAACCCTGCGCGGCCTGCGTGACGAAGGCCGTGCGGGACTGAAGGTGGCTGCCGACGCGGCCAAGGCGCTGCGCATCCTGGTGGCCGCGGATGTCTCGCTGGCGCGCAGCGCGTTCGGCCGCACGCTGGCCTTCACCGGCGTCGCGATCGCCTTTGGTGCCTCCGCCTGGCTGCTGCTGATGGCGGCGATGGTGGCGGCGCTGGTGGCTGCCGGACTGTCGTGGCTGGTGGGGCTGCTGATTGCCGCTGCGCTGAGCGTGGTGGCCACCGCCGCCGCGGGTTTCTGGGCGATGCGCTACTTCGAGCACACTCGCCTGAAAGCCACGCGTCGCCAGCTGGCCCGGTTGGGCGTGGGCGAACTGGCCGACTTCATACCCGATGCGGGTGGCGTGCAGTCCGGCGAGGCCGCCGCGCAGAAGGTGGCCGAGGTCGAAGCGCAGATCGGCACGCCGCCGAAGAAGGGTCTCGGCATCGACGTGACACCGCCGTAAGGGAACCGCGATGGGATTCGACGCGCTGCTCACAAAGGTCAAACAGGCGGAAGAGACGCTGGAAGCCCGCGAGCGCGAAGCCGTTGGCCGCTGGCAACACTTGAAAGCGAGCTGGTGCGCGGCGTGGACGCCGGGCCGGATCGTCATCGTGGGGCTTGCCACGGGCTTCGTGACCGGCCGCGCCAAACCCGCACAGCTGGCGAGCAGTGGCAACGGCGTGGTGGCCCTGCTGCGCACGCTGGCGCCGCTGCTGGCCGGCCTGCAGGCAGGCGTGCAGACCGCGCAGGCGGCGCAGGAGGAAGTGCAAGAGGCCCCACCCGCGGCAGCGCCCGCACCGGCACCTGCGCCCGAACCTGTTGTTCCGCCCAGCTACGGGGCGATTCCGTGAGCCTTTCCGCCGACGCCGCGATGGTGGACGTAGCGGCGCCTCCCGCGCCTGAACCTGCCCCGCCCGCGCCGCGCCCGCGCGCGCCGCTGTCGTTGGTGGTGCTGGCGGTGCTAGCGGTCGCCTACACGTTGTGGGCCAGCCAGGATCTGATCCTGCCGGTGCTGCTGGCGATGTTCTTCGCGCTGATCGGCAACCCCATCATCCGACTGCTGCAGCGCCTGCACGTGCCGCGTTTCCTGGCCGCGCTGGCGGTGCTGTGCGGCGGCATCGCGCTGACCGTGCTGCTGGGCCTGCAGCTGATGCAGCCGGCCAGCGAATGGGTGCGCGAGGCGCCGCGCGAACTGCGCACCCTGACACCCAAGTTGCAGAAGCTGACCAAGCCGGTGCAGGAGGCCAACCGCGCCGCCGAGAACATCGCCCGCGTGGCTGGCGGCGAGAACACGAGCAAGCCGGTGCAGGTGGTACGCACGGAGGTCAACGATCCGTACAAGTCGCTCACCGCCACCCCGATGATGATGGCCTCGGTGCTGGCAGTGGTGCTGCTGACGTTCTTCTTCATGGTTTATGGCCAGGACCTGCAGCGGCACGCGATCGCGCTGTTGCCGGACCGGCAGAAGAAGAAGCTGACGGTGGAGATCCTGCAGGCCATCGAGATCGAGATCAGCCGCTACGTGCTGACCATCAGCGCGATCAACGCCGTGGTGGGCCTGGCCATCGCCGGCTGCCTGTGGTTCTTCCTCGGGATGCCGCTGGACGAGGCGCTGCTGTGGGGCACGATGGCGATGCTGCTCAACTTCGCGCCCTACGTCGGCCCGCTGATCGGCATCGTGGTGATGCTGCTGATGGGGTTCTCCAGCTACGACGAGCCGCTGCGCGCGCTGCTGCCGGCAGCGATCTACCTGGGCCTGCACACGCTGGAAGGACAGATCGTGACCCCGATCATCCTGGGTCGGCGGATGGCGCTGTCGCCGCTGGTGCTGATCCTGGCGCTGATGGTGTTCGGCTGGCTGTGGGGAATCATCGGCCTGCTGCTGGCGGTGCCGATGCTGGTCTGCGTGAAGATCATGCTGGAGAAGATGGAAGGCATGGACGGCTGGGCGCGCCTGCTCGAATAACCGGGCCGCCCGCCGACCCTCCGGTGGGCGGCCCTGACTGGCCGGCCTACAATGGCGGGGTGAACCTGCCCATCCGCGCCATCACCTTCGATCTCGACGACACCCTGTGGCCGTTCGCTCCCATCGGCGCGCGTATCGAGAGCGCACTGCACGCATGGTTCACCGAACACAGCCCGCGCACCGCCGAGCGTTTTCCCATTTCGGAAATGCGCGCACTGCGCGACCGGGTGTTTACCGAGTTCCCCGAGCATGCGCATGATCTGGGCCTGTTGCGGCGGCTCAGCATCGAACGCGCACTGCACGAAAGTGGCGATGACCCGGCACTGGCCAGCGCCGCCTATGCGATTTTTTTTCACGAACGCAACCGGGTGGATTTCTATCCCGACGCCATGCCAGGCCTGCACCGCATCGCCGCACAACGGCCGATCGCCGCATTGACCAATGGCAATGCCGATTTGGCCGTGATTGGCATTGCCAGCTTGTTTCGCTTCCAACTGGGTGCGCGCGAATATGGCGCGCCCAAACCCGACAGCGGGTTGTTCCGGGAAGCCTGCCACCGGTTGGGCGTCGCCCCGGATAACGTCTTGCACGTGGGCGATCATCCGCACATGGATGTGCAAGGTGCTGCCGACGCTGGCCTGCACACGTGCTGGATCGATCGCGGCGACCACCATTGGCCGGACGATCTGGCTCCGCCCGATGTGCATGTCACCACACTCACTGCGCTGGCCACCTGGCTGGAATCCGGCGCGTCTTTCGGGAATCTGCCATGACCTTGCCCGCTGCCTATACCCACGACACCGCCGCCGCATTGCCATTACACCTGATCAGCAAATCCAGCCATGCCGAATGGCTGGCAGCGCAGCCTGCACATGTGCAAGCGTGGCTTGCGAGTCATCACTTTGATGGCAGCAGCGGCAGTGCACACACTTGGGCGGATGCCAACGGGCACCTGGCCGGTGCGGTTCTCGGGGTTGAAGACCCGCTGGATCCGTATGCCTACGCGCATGCGCCGCGCGCACTGCCGGCCGGTACTTGGCAGGCAGTCACCAGTCTCGACCCCGCTGCACGCAATGCGCTGCAACTGGGCTGGGGGTTGGGCTGCTACCGCTTTGATCGCTACAAGGCATCCACGCGAGCCACCCCACAGCTGGCGTTGTCCGGTTTCGATAGCGAAACCCTGGACGTATTGGCGGCCTGCCTGCGGGTGCGTGATCTGGTCAACACCCCCACCGAACACATGGGCCCGGATGAACTGGAGGCGATGGCACGCACCGTGGCGACTGCACATGCGGCCAGCATCACCGTCATCGCTGGCGACGACTTGTTGACGCACAACTACCCGACCATTCATGCGGTAGGCCGCGCCTCGCATCGCGCACCGCGCCTGATCGAACTCAGCTGGGGCGAGGCCGCGCATCCGCATGTCGTGCTGTGCGGCAAGGGCGTGTGCTTTGATACCGGCGGGCTGGATCTGAAAGCCGCTGCCGGCATGCGCAACATGAAAAAAGATATGGGCGGTGCCGCGCATGCACTGGCACTGGCCGAACTGGTGATGGCGCGCAAATTGCCACTGCGCATCACCCTGCTGATTGCCGCCGTGGAAAATGCCGTCGGCCCGAATGCCTTCCGCCCCGGCGACATCGTCACCACCCGCAAAGGCGTGAGCGTGGAAATCGACAATACCGATGCCGAAGGCCGGCTGGTGCTGTGCGATGCGCTGACGCGCGCGTGCGAATTGCAGCCGACGCTGCTGCTGGATTTCGCCACGCTTACCGGTGCCGCACGCATTGCCTTGGGTCCCGACTTGCCAGCGCTGTATGCCAACAACGATGCCCTGGCCAATGCATGGCTGAGCGCCGGCATGCAAACCCGTGATCCGCTGTGGCGGATGCCGCTGTGGCGCCCTTACCTGCGCTATCTCACCAGCGGCATTGCGGATCTGGCCAATGCCAGCAATTCCAGCATGGCCGGCAGCGTGACCGCCGCTTTGTATCTGGAACGCTTTGTCAGCGAGGGCACGCGCTGGGCACATTTGGATGTGTATGCATGGAACGATAGCGATCGCCCCGGCCGCCCCGCAGGCGGCGAAGCATTGGGCCTGCGTGCGGCGTTCGCGATGCTGCAAGGACACTGCCTGTAGCGCAGCGCAAGCTTCGCGCCACGGATTTTTGCTCTGCGCTCTGCGGCTTTACAGCCAGCCTTTCTGCCGCGCCAGGCGATAGGCTTCGATGCGGTTGCCGACGCCGAGTTTGCCGATCGCTTCCGACAAGTAATTGCGCACGGTGCCGTGCGAGAGATTGAGTTGCTGCGCGATTTCGCTGGCGGACAGGCCTTCACCGGCCAAGCGCAGGGCTTGGCGTTCGCGGTCGCTCAAGGGGTCGGCTTCGCCCCAGGCATCGATGGCCAATTGCGGGTCGATGGCGCGGCCGCCGCGTTGCACGTTGCGGATGGCGTCGGCCAGTTGCTCGGCAGGGGCATCTTTCAGCAGATAGCCGCGCACGCCGGCATCCAATGCGCGGCGCAAAAAACCGGCACGCGCAAACGTGGTGACGATCACCACTTTCACCGGCAGTTCATGACGGGCGATGCGTTGCGCCAACTCCAGCCCGGTCAGGCCGGGCATTTCGATGTCTGTCACCAGCACGTCGGGTTTGAGCCGTTGCAACTCGCGCCATGCCGCTTCGCCGTCGACGGCGCTGCCAACAACCTCGAGATCGGATTCCAACGACAACAGTGCCGACAATGCGCCGCGCAGCATCGCCTGGTCTTCCGCCAGCAAAATACGGATCATGCGTGCCCCTGCGCTTCGCGTGGCAGCACACCCACCGCGCCCACCGCGCGCAAGGGCAGCAGCGGTTCACGCCAGATCAGAGGCACCCGTATCAGCAACCGGGTGCCGCCAGCGCGTGGCGAGTCCACGCTCAGGCTGCCGCCCAGCTCGCGCACGCGGTCGCGCATGCCCGACAGGCCATTGCCATCCACGCTCACGCCGCCGCGTCCGTTGTCGCGGATGCGCAGTTGCACGGCGTTGTCTTCCCGCACGAATTCCACCTGCGCCTGCACCGCCTGCGCGTGCCGGGAAATATTGGTGACTGCTTCACGCAGCACCAGCGCCAACCCGCGTTCCACCTCGGGCGGCAAGCCTTGCGGCGGCGGCACGTAGTCAAATTGCACCTGCGTGGTTTCCAGCAACAATTTGGCCGAAGCCAATTCCGCGGCCAGGTCGGTGGCGCGGATGCCGGTCACCGCGCTGCGTACTTGCGCCAGCGCTTCGCGCGCCACGCGTTCGGCGTCTTCCATTTCACTTTTGGCGCGGGCCGGATCACGCTCGAACAATTTGCGCGACAGCTCCAGCTTCAGCGTGATCAGCGACAAGGTATGGCCCAGCAGGTCGTGCAAGTCGCGGCCGATGCGCTCGCGCTCGGCAGTGGCGGCCAGCCGCCGCACCTCGTCCTGCGACAGTGCCAGCGCCGCGTCTTTTTCCTGACTGGCGTGTTCGACATTGATGATGGTGCCAATGACGAAGGTCATCACCGGCACCCACAACCACAACGAAGACGGATACCCAATCCACGCCGCCACCGCCACATACACCAGATTCATCGCCAGCAGCTGCAAGGCATAGGTGACAAAGCGCATCCGCTGCCCGGACACCCGCAACATCACGCAGCCGAAGACGAAATAGCTCAACCCCGATGGATACCAGCGCAGCAGCAGCAAACTCAGCGCCGCCATCGCCAGCGCATACCGCCAGCCGTGGCGGCGCGGGCCCACGATCACCTTGACGTACAACCACAGGAACAGCGGATACGACAGCAGCGTGAGTGCGCCCCATCGCGAGCTGTAGCCTTCGCCAAACAACGGGGTGAGAAAGATCCACAACGACCACAGCAAATGGATGCCGTTTGTCCACGGTGATTTGCCACGCCGAATATCGAATGCCGCCGCCGAATCCGGCGCGGGGGTGAGGTGTTGGCGCAACCAGGTGGGCAGAGTCATGTGGATATCCTAAGCCAATGCCTCAGCCGTAGCGGCGCAAACGGCGTGCGGCAAGCAGCACGAACCCGACCGTGAAGCCCAGCAGCACCAGTACATGCGGCCACGCGGCACCGGTAGTGAAGCCCACCGCGCGCTGTGCCAACACATTCAGGTGGTAGCTGGGCCAAATCGGTGCCAGCTGTTGCAGCAGCTTGGGCATCATCGACAACGGGAACCACAACCCGGACAGGAACGCCATCGGCAGATAGATCATGTTGAGCAAACCCGGCGCGCCCTGGCCTTTGAGCAGGGTGCCCACCCACAAGCCCAGCGCGCAGAACGGCAACACGCCCAGCGCATCCACCAGCAGCAAGCTGGCCACTTGCGCGGCACTCAGCGAGGCATGTGCCAGACCCAGTGCCAACGCCAGCAACAACGCGCCGACGACAAACGCCACGCACACCGCCATCAACATCTTGCCCAACAGATAAGCACCCGGCGGCATCGGCAGGGCGCGCTTCAAGGTCAACAGGCCACTGTCGCGTTCCAGCGCCAGCGACACGCCAAAGCCGAACAAGCCCGGCGCCATCACCCCGAAACTGCTGTAGCTGGCCAGCATGTAGCGTGCCGCTTCGTCGTTGCCGTGATTGAGCACCAAGCCGAACATCACGAAGAACACATTCGGAAACAGGATGATCGGCAACAAGAATCCGGGGTTGCGCAGATAGCGCAGCACTTCGCTGCGCGCTTCTTCCAGATACGCAGCGAACACACGGCGGCGTGGCATGGTGACGGTCATGTTCATCAGGCGGCCTCCGCCAGCGTGGGCGATGCTTGAGCATCGCGGGTGAGTTCGGTAAACACTTCAGACAGTCCGGCAGCGCGTACTTCCAGTGACGCCAGGGTGATGTCTTCGGCCAGCAGGCGACGCACCAGCAGCTCGGCATATTCGGTGGACAGACACAGGCGTTCGCCATCGCTGCGTGCTTCGGCCACTTCCGGCCATGCGGCAACTTCACCCAATGGCAAGCGCGTGGAACACCACACCCGCTTGAGCGCGATGCGTGCGCGCAGCGCGTCCACACTGCCCTCGCTGATCACGCGGCCGTGCGCCATCACGCAGACGCGGTCGGCCAGCGCTTCGGCCTCTTCCAGATAGTGGGTGGTCAGCACCACCGCATTGCCTTCGGCAATCAAATGGCGAATGGCGGCCCACAATTTTTGTCTGGCGTCGATATCCATGCCCACGGTGGGCTCATCGAGGAACAACAAGCGGGGCCGCCCGCACAGGGCCAATGCAAATTGCACGCGCCGCTGTTGGCCACCGGAGAGTTTGCCGTAGGGGCGATGCAGAAGATCGGCCACGCCGGCCAACTCAGCACTCTCGATCACGCTGCGCGGGTTGGGATAGTAGCTGGCGGTCAGCCGAATCAATTCGCCCACGCGCAAGGTGGGCGGCAATTGCGCGTCCTGCAACATCACCCCGATCTGCCGCCGTGCGGCGATGTCCTGCGGGTCGTGGCCGAACAATTCCACGCGGCCGGCATCGGCGCGGATCAGCCCCAGCAGCAGGCCAATCGCGGTGGTTTTGCCTGCGCCATTGGGGCCAAGCAGGGCGAGCAGTTCGCCACTGCGCAACTCCAGATCGAAGCCATTGAGTGCGCGCAATGCGCCGTAGTGCTTGCTGACACCGTGCAGCCGTGCCAGCGCCGTGTTTGCAACATGTCGCATCGTAGTGTCCTTGGCGGGAGTGGCGTCATGTTCGGGTGGCACGGGCGCATTGCCCATTCCCCGCCGTCATCGCAATGGCATGACAGTTGTCAGCGGACAACGACCGCGATGCCGCCTACTCTGACCACCACTTCGCCACGGGCTGCGTGCACACTGTGCGCAACCTCATTCAAGCATCGACCTATGACCAGCCATGCCGACCTGCTCAATTCGCTGAAGATCGACCGCAATGCCGCGCCGCCTGCGTCCTCGCGCAAGGGTCTGTGGATCGGCGTGGCCGTGGCTGCTGCGGTGGTTGTGATTGCCGGCGGCGCATTCGCGCTGCGCGGCGGCAAGGCGATGGATGTGCAGGTGGTTGAAGCCACCGCGATTGGCAGCGGCGGCAGCGCCAATGCCTCGGTACTGGATGCCACCGGCTATGTGGTGGCGCGGCGCATGGCGACGGTGTCGGCCAAGGTGACCGGCAAGGTGCGCGAGATTCTGATCGAAGAAGGCCAGCACGTCGAAGCCGGTCAAGTGCTGGCGCGGCTGGATCCGGTGGATGCCAATGCGCAGCGCACGCTGTCGGCCGCGCAGCTTTCGGCCGCGCAAAGCCAGAGCGCCAGCGTGCAGGCACAACTCAAACAGGCCGAAGCCGATGCTGCGCGCTTGTCGAGTCTGGTCAAACAACAATTGGTGTCGCGTGCGCAGTTTGATCAAGCCATCGCTGCACGCGATGCACTGCGTGCACAACTGGTCACCAGCCAGCGCAATGCACAGGTAGCGCGTGATGGATTGCAGATTGCCGATAACGGCGTGGACAACACCATCGTGCGGGCTCCGTTTGCCGGGGTGGTGATTGCCAAGGCTGCGCAGCCGGGCGAAATCGTGTCGCCGTTGTCAGCCGGCGGCGGCTTCACCCGTACCGGCATTGGCACGATTGTGGATATGGCCTCGCTGGAAGTGGAGGTGGAAGTGGGCGAGTCGTACATCGGCCGCGTGCAGCCAGGCATGGCCACCGAAACCGTGCTCAATGCGTATCAGGATTGGAAAATTCCGGGCAAGGTGATTGCGATCATTCCCGCCGCCGACCGCGGCAAAGCCACGGTCAAAGTGCGCGTGGCGCTGGATGCCAAAGATGATCCGCGCATCGTCCCCGACATGGGCGCACGGGTGAGTTTCCTGGAAGCGGCCAAACCCGCTCAAGCGCAAGCCAAGCCGGGCGTGTTGATTCCCGCCAGCGCCATCGTGCAGCGTGACGACCAGGATGTGGCGTTCGCGATCCGTGGCGAGAAGGCCGAGCGCCGCACGCTGAAACTTGGCCGCACGCTGGGCGATGACCGCGAAGTGCTCAGTGGGATTGCCGGTGGTGAACAAGTGGTGCAGTCGCCGCCAGACAATCTGACCGATGGCGCCAAGGTGCGCATCGCGCAGGAATGAATTTCCAACTTCAATCAGGTGAAACCCATGTCCACCCTCGTCAGCATTCGCAATCTGCACAAGACCTATCAGCGCGGGCCGGAGAAGGTCGATGTGCTGCGCGGCATTGATCTCGACATCATCGAAGGCGATTTCGCCGCCCTGATGGGCCCGTCGGGTTCAGGCAAAACCACCTTGCTCAATTTGATTGGCGGGCTGGATTCCCCCAGCGCCGGCAGCATCGAGGTGGCCGGCCAGCACATCGAAACCCTGCGCGAAGGCCAGCTGGCGCAGTGGCGCAGCAATCATGTGGGCTTCGTGTTCCAGTTCTACAACCTGATGCCCACCTTGAGTGCGCAAAAGAATGTGGAGTTGCCCTTGCTGCTGACCAATCTGTCGGCCGCACAGCGCAAACAAAATGCGGCGACCGCTTTGCAATTGGTGGGCCTGGCCGATCGCGCCAAACACAAGCCCAATGAACTCTCCGGTGGTCAACAGCAACGCGTGGCGATTGCGCGTGCGATTGTTTCGGATCCCACCTTGTTGATTTGCGATGAGCCCACCGGCGATCTGGACCGGCAATCGGCGGAAGACATTCTGGGCTTGTTGCAAGAACTCAACCGCACCCACGGCAAAACCATAGTCATGGTGACCCACGACCCCAAGGCCGCCGAGTACGCCACGCATACGCTGCATCTCGACAAGGGCAACCTGGTCGAGCAGTCCGCGCACGCCTGAGCCGGAGACGCCCCATGAAATATTTTCATCTGATCTGGGCCGCATTGGCCCGCAGCAAAACCCGCACCTTGCTGACGCTGATGTCGGTGGTGGCCGCGTTCTTGCTGTTCGGCATGCTGGACTCGGTGCGGGTGGCGTTCAATTCCGGCGGTAGCGTGGCCGGTGCCAACCGCATGGTGACGATGTCGCGCCTGTCCATCACGCAGATGCTGCCGTACAGTCTGGATGCGCAAGTACGTGCGGTGCCGGACGTCAAGAAGGTTGCATTTGCGGCGTGGTTTGGCGGCATCTACCGCGACCCGAAAAACTTCTTTGCCAATTTCAGTGTCAGCCCCGACTACTTGGACCTGTATCCGGAGTTCAAGCTGCCGGCGGCGCAGAAAAAAGCATGGCTGGCCGACCAACGCGGCGCGATTGTGGGCGAAGCCTTGGCCAAACAATTTGGCTGGAAAGTGGGCGACACCATTCCCTTGCAGGCCACGATCTTCCCCACCAAGGGCAGCAATGACTGGCAGTTCACCTTGCGCGGCATCTACCACGTGGATGACCCCAAGCAAAAAGCACAAGAGCGCGTGCTGTTCTTCCACTGGAAATACTTTGATGAAGCCAACGACTACGTGAAAGGCCGGGTGGGCTGGTGGATCGTGGAGCCGTCCAATGGCGGTGCAGCGGATCGTGTGGCCAAGGCCATCGACGCCTTGAGTGCCAACTCCGACCACGAAACCAAAACCCAGAGTGAAGCGGCCTTCAACCAAAGTTTTGCCAAGCAATTTGCCGATATCGGGTTGATTGTCTCGGCGATCATGGGTGCGGTGTTCTTCACCTTGTTGCTGCTCACCGGCAACACCATGGCGCAGGCCGTGCGCGAGCGCATTCCGGAATTGGCGGTGCTCAAGACCATTGGCTTTTCCAACCGCAGCGTGCTGTGGCTGGTGCTGGCTGAATCGGTGCTGCTGGTGGTGCTGGGCGGCGTATTGGGCATGCTGCTGGCGGCGGTGATTGTGCCGATGGTCAGTGCGGCCAGCGGCGGCATGATCCAGCTGCCTGGCTTGCTTGGCCAGACCTGGGGCATGGGGCTGGCCCTGATGGTGGGTATTGGTGTGCTGGTGGGGTTGTTGCCGGCACTGCGCGGCATGCGCTTGAACATTGTTGATGCATTGGCCGGACGCTGAGAAGGCTCGAAGAGGACACGCAAATGAAACGATTTTTTTCGAGCTTGTTGACCGTGCTGGCACTGGTCATCCTGCTGACGATCTGGATCAAGCTGCCTTGGTTCGCTGTGCTCGGCATTGCCATCGCCATTGCACTGTGGCTGTTGACCACCCGCAGCGGGCGACTGGCGCGCGAAGCCACCAAGCTCGGGATTGCCGGATTGCCGCAGCGCTGGGGCGCATCCAGCGTGATTGTGATCGGGATTGCCGGTGTGGTGGGCGTGTTGGTGGCGATGCTGGCGATGGGCGAAGGCTTCAAGGCCACGCTGGATAAAACCGGCGATGACAGCACCGCGATTTTGCTGCGCGCCGGCTCGCAGGCGGAAACCAATTCGGTGATTACGCGTGATCAAACGCCGCTGATCGCGGCCCTGCCCGGCATTGTGCATGCCGCAGATGGCAAGGCGTTGGTGTCGCCGGAGTTGTCGCAGGTCGTCAATCTGGTCAGCCGCAACGATGGCAGCGATGTGAATGTGCAGTTCCGTGGTGTGGGCCCGGAAGGCTGGGCGATCCGCCCGCAGATCAAGATCGTGCAGGGCCGCAAGTTCAACCCCGGCTTGCGTGAAATCGTGATTGGCAAAGGCGCGCAAACCCAGTTCCGCGATATGGCGGTGGGCAAGCAATTGAAGCTGGCCAATCAGCAATGGACGATTGTCGGGGTGTTTGAAGCCAAGGATTCGCACGACTCCGAACTGTGGACCGATGCCGATGTGTTGGGCCCGTCCTATCAACGGCAAGCGTTCCAGTCGGTGACGGTGAAGCTCACCGGCCTGTCCGGCTTCAAGCAACTCAAGGCGGCATTGGCCGGTGACCCACGCCTGAAACTGGATGTGGCCACCACCCGCGACTACTACGGCAAGCAGTCGGAAGGCCTGACCAAACTGATCAGGATTCTGGGCAGCGTGATCGGCGCGATCATGGCCATTGGCGCCGTGTTTGGCGCACTCAACAGCATGTATGCAGCGGTGGCCGGGCGCGCACGCGAAATTGCGACCTTGCGCGCACTGGGCTTCCGTGGCCTGCCGGTGGTGACGGCGGTGATGCTGGAAACCATGTTGTTGGCGCTGCTGGGCGGCGTACTCGGTGCGGCGATTGCATGGCTGGTGTTCAACGGCTACACGGTCAGCACGCTGGGCAACAACTTCAGCCAGGTGGTGTTCCAATTCAAAGTCAGTCCGGAACTGGCATGGACCGGCCTGAAATGGGCGCTGGGCATTGGTTTGGTCGGCGGGTTGTTCCCGGCGTTGCGGGCGGCACGGCTGCCGGTGACGGAGGCGCTGCGTGCCGCTTGATGGCACCCTCTCCTTCCCGATGAAGGAGCGCGCGGCTCAGCCACGCCGCCGCGAACGCCACAGTCCCTCACCGGCATACAGCGCCAGTGCGATCCAGATAAAGCCAAAGCCAATTGCACGTTCGCGACCGAAGGGTTCGCCCAGCACCAGCACGCCCATCAGCAATTGCAGCGTGGGCGAGATGTATTGCAGCAGGCCGACCAGCGAATACGGGATGCGCTGCACGGCGGCGGCAAACCCGATCAGCGGCAGTGCGGTGAGCACACCACCGAACACCAGCAAGCCGGTCACGCCGGCACCCCACGCGGGTGTTTGGCCGTGCGCCAGCAAATGACCCTGCCCATTGCGTTCCGTCCACAGCAAAAACGCCAACGCGGGCAGCAACAGGAACAGGCTTTCCACCCCCAAGCCACGCACCGGTGGTGCGCCCAGCAGTTTGCGCACCAAACCATAGCTGCCGAACGAGATGGCCAGCGCCAACGCAATCCACGGGAAGCTGCCGTAGTTGAGGGTCAGCCACAGCACACCCAGCGCGGCGATGGCCACCGCAGCCCATTGCACACGGTTCAGCCGTTCATGCAGCACCAGCACGCCCAGCACAACGTTCAGCAACGGGTTGATGAAGTAGCCCAGCGCCGATTCCACCACGTGGCCGGCATTCACCGCCCAAATGTACAGGCCCCAGTTGAATGCGATCAGCGCGCCGCTGAGCACCAGCATGGGTGCGGCATGCGGGCGGGCCAGGGTTTCCCGCAGCCAGCTGCGGCCGTACTTGAGGCTCAGCCAACCGCACACGAACAATGCGCTCCACACCACCCGATGCGCGATGATTTGCAGCGAGGGCACCACTTTCAGCAAATGCCAGTACAGCGGCATCAGGCCCCACGCCACATAGGCCGCCACCGCGATCCAAACCCCGCGCCGGTCCAGCGTGCCCGCATTCATCGTGCCGTCCTCATCATGCGGTTTTGGGTGCACGGGTTTTGGCCAGCGTGATCACCACCACGCCCAGCAAAATCACGCCCATCGCCGCCAATTCGCGGCCACCGAAGCGCTCATGCGCAAGCAACGCGCCGAGCACCACCGCGATGGCCGGGTTCACATACGCGTAGCTGCTGGCCAGCGCGGGCCGGACATGGTGCAGCAGCCAGATGTAGGCGGAAAACCCGACCAAGGACCCCATCACCACCAAATACCAGAACGCGCCGATGGCGTGTGCCGAAGGCAGCTGATGAAACCGTTCGCCCACCAGCGTCCCCACCACGCACATCGCCACGCCGCCGCACAGCATTTGTCCGGCCGAGGTCATGAAGGGCGATGGCAAATCGCGGCCTTTGCTCCAGATCGAACCGTACGACCACGCGACTGAGGCCAGCAACAGCGCGGCCAACCCCATCGGCGTACCGGCCAGACTGCCACCGGCGCTGAGCCACAGCACGCCCAGAAACCCGATACTCAAACCCAGCCATTCCAACGGGCTGGGGCGATGCCCGCGCAGCGCGGCAAACACGCCCATCCACAATGCCGACGACGACACGATCACCGCGGTCATCCCCGATGACACGGTTTGTTCGCCGAAATTGACCAGGCCATTGCCCATCAGCAACAGCAGCGCGCCCATCATCGCCATGTTGCGCCATTGCCCTCGGCTGGGTGCGGGAACCCCGCGCCAGCGCAGGAAGGCGTACATCAAACTGCCGGCGATGATGAAGCGCACGCCGCCCAGCAGGAACGGCGGGAAGCCACCTTCCAGCGCAAACCGAATCGCCAGATAGGTGGAGCCCCAGATGATGTAAAGCGCGATTAATGCGGTTGCAATCTGGGTCGAGGTGGCGGCTGATGATGCGGTTGAATGTGAGGCAGACATCGAACGTGTTCCAAACAGCGCGGGCACCAAGGTGAGCCCAAGGTGCCCGCGGATAAACGGAAGGGGTTTGCGCTTGGTGGACTAATCCGCCCAATGCCCGGCAGCGTTATGGGTCGCAGGCAGTACTTGCGCGGCCAGTTTGGCATCCTTGCCCAGCATGCCGATGGCATCGCCCAAAATGGCAGCCGATTCACGCAGTAGCGGGTCGGTTTGCTTCTTCGCCGCTTCCTCACGCGCGACTGAATCGGCGACGTTGCGCTCATCGGCCGCCAACCCATCATCGGCGCGCGACTCCAGCAGCGGGTCCTGGTTGATGCCAAGCCGCTTGCGTTCCTCGGCGCGCTGTTGCCGCTGCGCATCGAACTTGTCGCGCTCGGCGCGGCGCTCGGCTTCATTCAGCGAGATGGATTTCTTCGCCGTTTCCGCGCGGAATTTGCGCACATCATCCACCCACCATTGGTATTCCACATCTTTGGCCGAGCGTGCCTGATGCAGTGCATCCAGCTGCGCCAGCAATGGTGCGAAATTGCCGTAACGCAGATGCGATGCGGCGGCAATGCGCGTCCACGGCAGGGCATTGGGATAGGTGCTTTCACCAAATTCGCTGGCATCCACACTGACGGGGAACGCCACATCCGGCTCCACGCCCTTGTTCTGGGTGCTGCTGCCATCCGGGCGGAAGAATTGCGCCACGGTCAATTTGACCTCGCCAAAGCGTGGCGTTTCATTGGCTGGCCAGCGATCCAGATCGACCATGGTTTGCACGGTGCCCTTGCCGAAGGTGGTTTCACCAATGATCAGGCCGCGGCCGTAATCCTTGATCGCGCCCGCCACGATTTCCGAGGCCGAGGCCGACCCACGATTGACCAACACCGCCAGCGGCCCGTCCCACGCCACACCGGCATCCTGGTCGTATTGCACGTTGACCTTGCCACCGGACTCGCGCACCTGCACCACCGGACCCTTGTCGATGAACAGGCCGGTGAGTTCC
>Ga0209476_10000290_pt1 | contig 33948 bp, 29 predicted proteins | sample KloWWTrecipitate_FD_187179 | JGI IMG/M metagenome (GOLD analysis project Ga0209476, IMG submission 187179) | Active sludge microbial communities from Klosterneuburg, Austria, studying microevolution and ecology of nitrifiers - Klosterneuburg... | ecosystem: Engineered > WWTP > Aerobic digester... | reverse complement strand
CGGCGAGTTGGCCTGGTTCGTGTTCGGTTCGGTAATGGTCTTTCTCGGGGTTCTGGTTATCGGATACATCGTCGAGTGGAAGAATGGCGCACTCGACTGGGAGTAAGGCATGAGCATTGAGGGCGTTTTCCGCGAAGGGTTTGTCACAACCTCGCTCGATGCAGTAATCAACTGGACGCGTTCCGGGTCACTGTGGCCGATGACTTTCGGGCTGGCCTGCTGCGCAGTCGAGATGATTCATGCAGGTTGTGCGCGTTACGATCTTGATCGTTTTGGCGTGATTTTCAGGCCAAGTCCCCGCCAGTCCGACCTGATGATTGTCGCAGGCACGCTGTGCAACAAGATGGCGCCAGCGCTTCGCAAGGTCTATGACCAGATGTCCGAGCCACGCTGGGTCATCTCGATGGGTTCCTGTGCAAATGGCGGTGGTTACTACCACTATTCCTATTCGGTTGTGCGCGGCTGCGATCGTATCGTGCCGGTCGACGTCTATGTGCCGGGCTGCCCGCCCACGGCTGAGGCGCTGATCTACGGCATTATCCAGCTTCAGAACAAGATCAAGCGCACCAATACGATTGCGCGCTGACGGGTGTCCCAGACATGAGTGCCAAGCTAGAACGCCTTAGCCAGACTTTGCGTGACGTATTCGGTGAAACGCTGCAGAGTCTGGTCCTGGATTGTGGTGAAGTGACGATTGAGGTCGCAGCTCGCGACTATTTGCGGGTTGCCCGGATGTTGCGGGATCAGGCAGATCTTCACTTCGAGCAACTGATCGATATCTCGGGGCTCGATTTCTCGACTTACGGCAGTTCGCCGTGGGAAGGAAAGCGCTTTGCTTCGGCGGCTCACCTCACGTCGGTTCGTCACAACTGGCGTGTTCGCTTGCGTGCCTTCGCCGATGATGATGGCTTTCCGGTGCTCGACTCGGTGTGCGACGTGTGGGCGAGCGCAAACTGGTTTGAACGTGAGTCCTTTGACCTGTACGGCATCATGTACGCCGGTCACCCGGACCTCCGCCGAATTCTCACCGATTACGGTTTCGTCGGTCATCCGTTCCGCAAGGATTTCCCGGTGTCGGGTTACGTTGAAATGCGCTACGACCCGGAGCAGGGCAGGGTCGTCTATCAGCCGGTGACCATCGAGCCGCGCGAGAACACCCCGCGCGTCGTGCGCGAAGGGAACTACGGGGACGTCGGTCATGGCTGAGATCCGCAATTACACGATCAACTTTGGCCCCCAGCACCCATCTGCTCACGGTGTGCTGCGCTTGGTGCTGGAACTTGATGGCGAAGTCGTAGAGCGTGCTGACCCGCATATTGGCCTGCTTCACCGCGGCACCGAGAAGCTTGCAGAAACGCGCACCTGGGTGCAGTCCGTGCCCTACATGGATCGTCTCGATTACGTGTCGATGATGTGCAACGAGCATGCGTACTGCATGGCAATCGAGCGCCTGATTGGTGTGCGGGTGCCGGAGCGTGCTCAATACATCCGCGTGATGTTCGACGAGATCACGCGAATCCTGAATCACCTGCTTAACATCGGCACGCACGGGCTCGACATCGGTGCGATGACGATGGTTCTTTATACCTTCCGCGAACGCGAAGACCTCATGGACGCTTATGAGGCGGTTTCGGGTGCGCGCATGCATGCGGCATACTATCGCCCGGGTGGAGTCTATCGTGATCTGCCTGACCGTATGCCGAAGTACGAAGTCAACAAGTTCAGAAATGAAAAGACTACACGTGATCTGAACACGGCACGCGACGGCTCTCTGCTGGACTTTCTGGAAGATTTCACCAATCGCTTTCCGACGTATTGCGATGAGTACGAGACGCTGCTGACCGATAATCGCATCTGGAAACAACGTACCGTCGGTATTGGTGTCGTGTCGCCGGAGCAGGCGCTGGCGTGGGGTTTTACGGGGCCAATGTTGCGCGGTTCAGGTGTTGCCTGGGATTTGCGCAAGAAGCAGCCGTACGAAGTCTACGATCGCATGGACTTTGATATCCCCATTGGGAAGAATGGTGATTGCTACGACCGCTATCTGTGCCGCATGGAAGAAATGCGCCAGTCAAATCGAATTATCAAGCAGTGTATCGATTGGCTGCGCAGGAATCCCGGCCCGGTCATAACCGACAATCACAAGGTGGCACCTCCTTCACGTGAGGACATGAAGTCCAACATGGAAGAGTTGATCCACCATTTCAAGCTCTTCAGTGAAGGTATTCACGTGCCCAAGGGCGAGGTCTATGCCGCGATCGAGCATCCGAAGGGCGAGTTTGGTGTCTACGCCGTTTCCGATGGCGCCAACAAACCTTACCGCCTCAAGCTGAGGGCGCCGGGGTTCGCTCACCTGGCGGCAATGGACGACATGGCTCGCGGCCACATGATTGCGGACGTGGTTGCCATCATCGGCACGATGGACGTTGTGTTTGGCGAGATCGACCGTTGAGGGCGGGTCCGCTTCCACGTTGCGTGCGTGTTATCAGCTAACTAGAGTCGGCAGGCTATCCGGAAGGGCAAGACGAAATGCTGAGCCAGGAATCGTTGCACCAGATTGATCGAGAGGTCGCCAAGTATCCATCCGATCAGAAGCAGTCGGCTGTCATGGCTGCTTTGCGGATCGCCCAGCTTGAAAAGGGCTGGCTACCGAAGGAGCTCATTGAGTTCATTGCCTGCTACCTTGAGATGCCGCCAATCGCCGCGTACGAGGTTGCCAGTTTCTACAATATGTACGACCTTCAACCAGTCGGTCGCCACAAGATCACGGTGTGTACAAATCTGCCGTGTGCCCTGTCCGGTGGTGTCCATGCAGCGGACTACGTCAAGCAAAAGCTCGGTATTGATTTCAACGAAACGACCGCGGATGGCAAGTTTACGCTCAAGGAAGGCGAGTGCATGGGCGCTTGTGGCGATGCGCCGGTGCTGCTGGTGAACAATCATCAGATGTGCAGTTGGATGACAACCGAAAAGATCGACCAGATGCTGGCGGACCTGGACAAGAGATGAGTACGCAAGGAATGATTCTCGCCGGTTGTGACGGCGACCGCGCTTGGCGGCTGCAGGACTACGTCGCACGGGGCGGCTATTCGGCGCTGAAGAAGATCATCGCCGACAAGACCACGCAAGATGCGGTGATTGCTGAGCTGAAAACCTCGGTCCTTCGTGGCCGTGGCGGCGCGGGCTTCCCGACTGGCCTGAAGTGGAGTTTCATGCCGCGATCCTTCCCGGGGGACAAGTATCTTGCCTGTAACTCGGACGAGGGCGAGCCCGGAACCTTCAAGGACCGCGATATTCTTCGCTACAACCCGCACAGCGTTATCGAAGGGATGACGATTGCGGCTTACGCGATGGGCGCCGCGCGTGGCTACAACTACATTCATGGCGAGATCTTCGAGGTTTACTCCCGCTTCGAAGAGGCTCTCGCCGAAGCACGCGAGGCAGGTTTGCTCGGGCAGAATATTCTCGGCTCGGATTTCTCTTTCGAGTTGTTCGCGCACCATGGCTATGGGGCCTACATCTGCGGCGAGGAAACGGCACTGCTTGAATCCATCGAAGGCAAGAAGGGTCAGCCGCGCTTCAAACCGCCGTTCCCGGCAAGCTATGGCCTCTACGGCAAGCCGACGACCATCAACAACACCGAAACCTTCGCCTCGGTTCCGTTCCTCATGAACATGGGTGGTGAGGCCTTCCTCAACCTTGGCAAGCCGAACAACGGCGGAATGAAGCTGTTCTCGGTGTCCGGGCACGTCAATCGCCCGGGGAACTATGAAGTCCCGCTCGGCACGCCATTTGCCGAACTGCTCGAAATGGCGGGTGGGATGCGCGCTGGTCGCAAGCTCAAGGCGGTGATTCCGGGTGGCTCATCTTCGCCGGTGGTCCCCGCAAGCGTGATGATGGATTGCACGATGGACTACGACTCGATTTCGAAGGCGGGCTCCATGCTTGGCTCAGGAGCCGTGATCGTGATGGATGAAACGACCTGCATGGTCAAGGCACTGGAGCGCCTGTCCTATTTCTACTTCGAGGAGTCTTGCGGTCAATGCACGCCCTGCCGTGAAGGTACGGGTTGGTTGTATCGCGTAGTTCATCGTATCGAGAACGGCTTGGGTCGTCCGGACGATCTTGATCTGCTGAATTCGGTTACCGCCAACATCATGGGTCGCACTATCTGTGCGCTAGGCGATGCCGCGGCGATGCCGGTGCAGAGCTTCGTCAAGCACTTCGGCAACGAGTTCGAATACCACATCGAAAACAAGAAGTGCCTCGTGCCGCCCGAAGTGCAGCGCGTCGGCAGTCAAATCTACGTGAGCCCGTCATGCTAGAGATCGAAATCGACGGCAAGCAGGTCCAGGTCAATGACGGCAGCACCGTGATGGACGCGGCCGCTGCTGCAGGCACCTACATCCCGCACTTCTGCTACCACAAGAAGCTTTCCATCGCGGCAAACTGCCGCATGTGCTTGGTACAGGTCGAAAAGGCACCCAAGCCTCTGCCTGCGTGCGCAACGCCTGTGACCAACGGCATGAAGGTGTGGACTCATTCCGAACAGGCCGTGAAGGCGCAGAAGGGGGTGATGGAGTTTCTCCTGATCAACCACCCGCTTGATTGCCCGATCTGTGACCAGGGTGGCGAGTGTCAGCTGCAGGATCTGGCGGTCGGCTATGGGGCCTCGGGCTCGCGCTACCAGGAAGAGAAGCGTGTCGTGTTCAACAAGAACCTCGGCTCGCTCGTTGCCACCGACATGACGCGCTGCATCAACTGCACGCGCTGCGTTCGTTTTACCGCCGAGATTGCGGGCGAGATGGAGTTGGGGCAGGCGTTCCGTGGCGAGCACGCGGAAATCATGCCTTTTATCGAGAAAACAATCGATTCCGAGCTGTCCGGCAACATCATCGATCTGTGCCCGGTCGGCGCGTTGACTTCCAAACCTTTCCGGTTTGCCGCACGTACTTGGGAGTTGTCGCGTCGCAAGACGGTTAGTCCGCACGATTCACTCGGATCGAATCTCATCGTCCAGACGAAGCACGATGTGGTCAAGCGGGTGCTGCCGTTCGAGAACGAGGAGATCAACGAGTGCTGGCTGTCGGACAAGGATCGCTTTTCGTATGAGGCGCTGAACAGCGAAGAGCGACTCACCTCGCCGATGATCAAGCAGGGTGGCGAATGGAAACGGGTCGACTGGCAAGCTGCGCTTGAGTTCGTTGCTACCGGATTGCGCGGGATTGCCAAGGATCATGGCGGTTCGGCGATCGGGATGCTGGCATCGCCGCACTCGACGGTCGAAGAGCTCTATCTGCTGCAGCGACTCGCGCGGGGCCTCGGCTCGGAGAACGTTGATTATCGGCTGCGCCAGGCGGATTTCCGTGCCGACGGTAGATCCGCCGGCGCTCCCTGGTTGGGCATGCCGATAGCAGAAGTGAAGGATCTGAACCGCCTGCTGGTGATCGGCAGTTTTCTGCGCAAGGATGCACCCTTGCTGGCGCAGCGTGTGCGTCAGGCGGCAAAGAAGGGGCTTCAGGTCAGCGCCATCGGTCCGAATGCAGAGGACTGGCTGATCCCGGTCAGTCATCGGGCACTGGTCGCACCTGCGGCAATGGTCGCCACGCTTGCACAGGTCGTGGCTGCGCTGGTTGCGGAAAAGGGTGCCGAGGTGTCGGTTGCGCTGCTGGGCAAGCTGCCCGAGCAGATCAGCGACGACGCGCGGGCGATTGCGCACAGCCTGGCTACTGGCTCGCGTGTTGCAGTATGGCTCGGCAGTTTGGCTGCGCAGCATGGCCGTAGCAGTGAGTTGCAGATGCTTGCTCAGGAGATTGGACGTCTGACAGGCGGCAGTTTCGGTTTTATTGGGGAGGCTGCGAACAGCGTTGGCGCTTACCTGGCCGGCGCAACTCCATCAGCGGGCGGGCTCAACGCAGCAGCCATGGTTGAACAGTCGCTGAAGGCGTACGTTTTGCTGGGCGCTGAGCCCGCCTTCGATTTTGCGAATCCGGCGGCGACCACCGCTGCGATGACCTCGGCGCAGCTTGTTGTTAGCTTGACCGCCTTTGACTCGGCTTCGTTGCGTGGCGTCGCCGACGTGATGCTGCCGATTGCGCCTTTTACCGAGACGTCTGGAACCTATGTGAATTGCGAAGGACGTGCTCAAAGCTTCGTTGCCGTGGCTCGTCCGCAAGGCGAGACGCGGCCGGCGTGGAAAGTGATGCGGGTCCTGGGCAATCTGCTGGCATTGGAGGGTTTCTCGCAGTCTGATTCCGCAGCGGTACGCGATGAGGCTTTGGGCGATGATTTCGGCTCCCGGCTTGGCAATGGGGTCGAAGGGGTCCTTGTTTCGGCTGCCACTGCATCGGTCGGTGCGCTCGAGCGTGTGACTGACGTGCCGATCTACTTTGCCGATCCGATCGTCCGCCGTGCTGGCGCGCTGCAGAAGACGCGCGACGCGTTGCCTCCGACCGCGCGGGTCTCGCCCGAGACGCTCGCTGCCCTTGGAATAGCTGCAGGCGACCGCGTCCGCGTGACACAGGGTGATGGCGTGGTCGAGCTTGTTGTGCAGGGCGATTCCGCACTCGCCGCTGGCTGTGTGCGAATTGCCGCAGCGCATCTGTCGACCTCGGCGCTCGGAGCGATGAGCGGTGAACTCAGCCTGGAGCGTGTCTGATGGAAGCGATGCTGCAACCCCTCGCCGAGTTTTTCGGCCCCACTTGGCCTGCGGTGTGGACCTTGGTCAAGATTGTCGCGGTCGTCGCGCCTTTGATGATTTCGGTGGCTTACCTCACGATGGCCGAGCGCAAGGTCATCGGCTACATGCAGGGCCGAATCGGACCGAACCGTGTTGGCCCATGGGGTCTGCTGCAGCCAATCGCCGATGCCCTGAAGTTGTTGATGAAGGAAATCATCGTTCCGAGCAGTTCGAGCAAGGGACTGTTCATCCTTGGGCCGATTCTCGCAATTGCCCCGTCGCTGGCGGCGTGGGCGGTGATACCCTTCGATGACGGGCTGGTGCTGGGGGATGTCAATGCCGGTTTGTTGTTCCTGCTCGCGATCACTTCGATGGAAGTCTATGGTGTGATCGTCGCCGGCTGGGCTTCGAACTCAAAATACCCTTTCCTCGGCGCGATGCGGGCGGCCGCGCAGATGGTGTCTTATGAAGTGTCGATGGGCTTCGCGCTGATTTGCGTGCTGCTGATCTCGGCCAGTCTCAATCTTTCAGATATCGTCCTGTCCCAGGGACAGGGCAGATTTGCTGATATGGGTCTCGGTTTCCTGTCGTGGAACTGGCTGCCCCTGCTGCCAATGTTCGTCGTCTATGTGATTTCGGGCATAGCGGAAACGAACCGCGCTCCTTTCGACGTCGTGGAAGGCGAAGCCGAGGTGGTTGCGGGCCACATGGTCGAGTATTCGGGTATGGCTTTCGCCATGTTCTTCCTGGCCGAATACGCCAACATGATCCTGGTTTCGATTCTGACCTCAGTGCTGTTCCTCGGTGGCTGGCTGTCGCCGGTCGGCTTTCTGCCCGACGGTTTCCACTGGTTGGCGCTCAAGACCGCGTCCATCCTGTTCATCTTCCTGTGGGCGCGTGCAACTTTTCCGCGCTTCCGTTACGACCACATCATGCGACTCGGCTGGAAGGTGTTCATTCCGGTTACCCTGGTGTGGGTATTTGTGGTGGCGGTGTGGCTGATGTCGCCGCTGTCGATCTGGAGTTGATAAGACCATGGGTGCCAAGGATTCCATCGGCAGTCTGTTCCTTAAGGAACTGCTCAAGGGCATGGCCCTGACCGGGCGTTATTTCTTCCAGCGCGCGATCACGATTTATTTTCCCGAGGAAAAAACACCGCAAAGCAACCGCTTCCGTGGATTGCACGCACTGCGTCGTTATCCAAATGGCGAGGAGCGCTGTATTGCGTGCAAGTTATGTGAGGCTATTTGTCCAGCCATGGCGATCACGATCGAATCCGAGCAACGTGACGACGGATCGAGGCGGACGACGCGTTATGACATAGATCTAACTAAGTGCATTTTCTGTGGTTTCTGCGAAGAGGCCTGCCCGGTCGATGCCATCGTGGAAACGCGGGTTTTCGAGTATCACGGCGAGCAGCGGGGCGACCTTTACTACACCAAGCAGATGCTGCTGGCTGTAGGGGATCGTAATGAGGCACAGATCGCTGCCGACCGCGAGCAGGACGCAAAGTACCGCTAAGGGAGGGCGCGTTGAGCGCCGTGAGCCAGGAATATGGAATTCAAGACTTTCGTCTTTTACATTCTCGCCGCGATTATGGTATTTGCGGCGCTGAGGGTGATCACTGCCAGGAACCCGGTCCAGGCCGCGTTGTTTCTTGTGTTGACTTTCTTCAACGCGGGCGGTATTTGGCTGCTTCTCGAGGCCGAATTTCTCGCCATCACCCTGGTGATGGTCTATGTCGGCGCGGTGATGGTTCTATTCCTGTTCGTAGTCATGATGCTCGACATCAATCTCGACCGGATTCGTGAAGGCTTCTGGAGTTACCTTCCGGTGGGGGCCTTGGTAGGTATCCTGTTGCTGGTCGAAATGGTGATGGTGCTGGGTGGCTCGTACTTCGGCCTTGACGCGATGCCCGTGCCGCCCGCCGCTGGTGAAGGTTTCAGCAACACCCGCGAGCTTGGCCGCGTCCTATATACCGATTACGTCTATCCGTTCGAGCTCGCATCGATGGTGCTACTGGTCGCGATGGTGGCGGCGGTGACCCTGACGCTGCGCAAGCGCAAGGGAATCAAGACTCAGAAACCTTCCGAGCAGGTCGCAGTGAAGCGTGAAGATCGCGTCGAACTGCTCAGGATGCAGGCTGAAAAAGAAGACTGAAACAGCACGCGAACAAAGAAAACGCACGGGTAATGCACCGGTGCGATCAGGGAGTCACAGATGCTTTCGCTTTCCCATTTCCTCATCCTGGGCGCGATCTTGTTCGCGATCAGTGTGGTCGGGATCTTCCTCAACAGGAAGAACCTGATCGTGCTGCTGATGGCCATCGAGCTCATGCTGCTCGCGGTGAATATGAATTTCATCGCGTTCTCGCATTACCTCGGCGACATCGCCGGTCAGGTTTTCGTTTTCTTCATCCTCACGGTTGCCGCAGCGGAATCCGCGATCGGCCTCGCGATCCTGATCGTCATGTTCCGCAACATGCGCACGATCCACGTGGATGATCTGGACAGCCTCAAGGGTTAAGGAAGCGTCACGATGACGGACATGCAGACTCTCTATCTCCTCGTGCCGCTGGCGCCGCTTGTCGGCGCATTGCTGGCGGGACTCTTCGGCAAGACAATCGGTCGGGCCGGAGCACACATCGTCACCATTCTCGGTGTGGCAATCGCGCTGGCCGCCTCCGTGGTGATCTACCAGGACGTGCAGGCCGGAAATACCTTCAATGGCATGCTCTACACATGGATGGTGGCCGGTGGCATCACCTTCGAAGTCGGCTTCCTGATCGACTCGCTCACGGTGATGATGATGCTGGTGGTGACCTTCGTGTCGCTGATGGTGCATATCTACACCATTGGCTACATGTCCGAAGATCCTGGCTACCAGCGCTTCTTCAGCTACATCTCGCTGTTTACGTTCTCGATGCTGATGTTGGTGATGTCGAACAACTTCTTGCAGCTCTTCTTTGGCTGGGAAGCGGTGGGCCTCGTCTCGTATTTGCTGATCGGTTTCTGGTACGACCGGCCGACCGCGATCTACGCCAACCTGAAAGCCTTCCTGGTCAATCGCGTAGGAGACTTCGGATTCCTGCTGGGCATCGGATTGATCGCCGCATACACGGGCTCACTAAACTACGCCGAGGTCTTCGCGCAGGCAGGCGACCTTGCTGCCCAGGACATGGCGGTGACCGGTTGGCCGCTGATTACGGCGATCTGCATCTGTCTGTTCATCGGGGCGATGGGCAAGTCGGCGCAGGTGCCGCTTCATGTGTGGCTGCCGGACTCGATGGAAGGCCCGACGCCAATTTCGGCGCTGATTCACGCGGCGACTATGGTGACGGCTGGCATCTTCATGGTGGCGCGAATGTCGCCCCTGTTCGAACTGTCGGATACGGCCCTGTCCTTCGTGCTGGTGATCGGTGCAACCACGGCGCTGTTCATGGGATTCCTGGGCATCGTGCAGAACGACATCAAGCGCGTGGTGGCTTACTCGACGCTTTCCCAGCTGGGATACATGACGGTAGCGCTGGGTGTTTCGGCCTACTCTGCGGCGGTGTTCCATCTGATGACCCATGCCTTCTTCAAGGCGCTGCTCTTCCTGGGTGCAGGTTCGGTGATCATTGGTATGCATCACGATCAGGACATGCGGAACATGGGAGGCCTGTGGAAGTACATGCCCATCACCTGGATGACGTCGCTGCTCGGCTCGCTGGCATTGATCGGCTTTCCGCTCTTTTCCGGGTTCTACTCCAAAGACTCCATCATCGAAGCGGTACACGCATCGACAATTCCTGGTGCGGGCTATGCGCTGTTCTGCGTCATGCTTGGCGTGTTCGTCACCGCCTTCTACTCGTTCCGGATGTATTTCCTCGTCTTCCATGGCAAGGAACGTTTCGGTAGCGCGCATGGCCATGACCACCACGGTGACCACGACGACGAGGAGGTGAGTGCCGACCATCATCACGGTTTGGCTCCTGGGCAGAAGCCACATGAGTCGCCATGGGTCGTGACGCTACCGCTGGTGTTGTTGGCGATACCATCGGTGCTGATCGGCTTCTTTACCATCGAGCCGATGTTGTTCGGTGAGTGGTTCAAAGGCGTAATCTTTGTCGGCGACAACCACGTCGGATTGAAAGAGCTCGCCGATGGTTTCCATGGCCCGATTGGAATGGCGTTGCACGGTCTGCAGACTGCGCCGTTCTGGCTCGCGATCAGCGGCGTGGTGCTTGCCTGGTTCTTCTATCTGGTGAAGCCGGGAATCCCTGCGGCTATTCAGCGTACCTTCAAGCCGATACACAGCCTTCTCGAGAACAAGTATTTCTTCGATCGTTTCAATGAGATCGTTTTTGCAGGTGGCGCTCGCGGTGTGGGCAAGGTGCTTTGGAAGGTTGGCGATCAAGGTTTGATTGACGGTATCGCGGTCAACGGAACAGCCAGGTTGATCGGCTGGATCTCGCAGATGTCGCGCCTGTTCCAGACGGGGCACCTCTATCAGTACGCCTTTACGATGATCATCGGCGTGTTCGTTCTCCTTACCTTCTGGTTCAACCGCGGGTAAGTGGCGCACGCAGTGAAGAACGACATAACAAGACGGAACGCGCCATGCGTGGCGCACTGAACGGAAAGCAACGATGACGGACATTCCTCTCCTCAGTCTGGCGATCTGGGTACCGATACTCGGTGGCCTGCTGGTGCTCGCGACCGGCTCGGATCGCAATGCCCCGCTGGCGCGGATGCTCGCCTTTGCGGCCGCGGTGTCTGGCTTTGTCGTCACGGTTCCCCTGTATTCAGGCTTCGACAACACCACGAGCGCGATGCAGTTCGTTGAAATGTCGAGCTGGGTGCCACGCTTCAACATCAATTACCATCTGGGGGTTGACGGGATCTCGATGCTGTTTCTGATCCTCAACGCCTTCATCACCATCACCGTGGTGCTCGCGGGGTGGAAGGTGATCGAGACCAAGGTGGCGCAGTACATGGCCGCTTTCCTGATCATGTCGGGCCTGATGAACGGCATCTTTTCCGCGCTTGACGGCGTGCTGTTCTACGTCTTTTTCGAAGCTTCGCTGATTCCGATGTATCTCATCATCGGCGTATGGGGTGGGCCGAACCGGGTCTATGCAGCCATTAAGTTTTTTCTTTACACGCTGCTAGGCTCGCTGCTGATGCTGATCGTGCTTTTGTACCTGTTCATGCAGTCCGGTGGCAGCTTCAATATTCTCGACTGGCATCAACTTCCGCTGGCGATTGAACCGCAGATATTGATTTTCCTGGCTTTCCTTGTTGCCTTCGGCGTCAAGGTGCCGATGTGGCCGGTGCATACGTGGCTACCCGATGCGCACGTTGAGGCGCCCACGGGCGGTTCGGTGGTGCTGGCGGCAATCGCGCTCAAACTTGGTGCCTATGGCTTCCTGCGCTTCTCGCTGCCGATCGTTCCGGATGCCGCTCATGAACTTTCCGGGCTCGTCATCGCGCTGTCGCTGATTGCCGTGGTCTACATCGGCTTTGTGGCACTGGTGCAGACGGACATGAAGAAGCTGGTCGCTTATTCGTCGATCTCGCACATGGGCTTTGTCACCCTGGGCTTTTTCATCTTCAACTCGCTGGGTATCGAAGGCGCCATCGTTCAGATGATCTCCCACGGCTTCATTTCGGCCGCAATGTTCCTGTGCATCGGCGTGCTTTACGATCGCGTCCATTCGCGCCAGATCGCTGACTACGGCGGTGTGGTGCACACGATGCCGAAGTTCGCCGCCTTCTTCATGCTGTTCGCGATGGCGAACTCGGGCCTGCCTGCTACGTCAGGTTTCGTCGGCGAGTTCATGGTCGTGCTGGGCGCGGTCAAGTACAACTTCTGGATTGGCTTTACCGCCGCGATCACCCTGATCCTTGGCGCGGCGTATTCGCTGTGGATGTACAAGCGGGTCGTGTTCGGCAAGGTCGCAAACAAAAACGTTGCCGAGCTTCAGGATATCAGCGCGCGTGAGTTCGCTTTTCTCGGTCTCCTGGCGTTCTGCGTGCTTGCGATGGGGCTGTATCCGTATCCTTTCACCGAGGTGATGCATGCTTCGGTCAACGAACTCCTGCGGCATGTTGCCGTGAGCAAGCTCTGAGTGCCGCTCAGTCAGAGCGCCCCAGAGATACTTAACGGACTGGTCAGAAGATGAACTTTGTCGTCCCCGACTTCTACCCCGCTGCGGCCGAGATTTTCGTCGCCGTGATGACCCTGGTGATCATGCTCGCGAGCACCTTCGCGCGCAGTATCGCGCGGTCGCTTGCCTACTACGCCACGCAGTTCACACTCGTCGCCGCGGCTTTTGTGACGATTTACACCATGCAGGGCGAGCCGGTGTACACCTTCAGCAATCTCTTCATCAGTGACCTGATGGGTGATTTCCTGAAGTTGATGATCTATTTTTCGACGGCGATCGCGTTGCTATATGGTCGTGCGTACCTCGCCGATCGCAAGATTGACAGGCCGGAATACTATTTGCTCGCGTTGCTGATGACACTTGGCATGATGGTCATGGTCACGGCTAATCATATGCTGCCGATGTACATCGGCCTGGAGATGATGTCTCTGGCGCTTTACACCATGGTCGCCTTCGACAGGAACTCGGCGCGTGCCACCGAAGCTGCGATGAAGTACTTTGTGCTCGGTGCGCTGGCTTCTGGTCTTCTCCTCTACGGTATGTCGATGGTCTACGGCGCGACGGGCTCGCTGGAGTTTTCCGCTATTGCTCAGGCGGTGTACAACCAGGCGGCCAACCAGACGGTGCTGATGTTCGGTCTCGTGTTCCTGGTCGCGGGTATCTGCTTCAAATTGGGTGTGGTGCCGTTCCACATGTGGGTGCCTGACGTTTATGAGGGTGCGCCGACGGCCGTCACTCTGATGATTTCCACCGCGCCCAAGCTGGCAGCGTTCGCAATGGCAGTTCGTCTGCTGATCTGGGCGCTGTTCGACCTTGCCGAGGAATGGCAGGGGATGCTGATGATGGTTGCGGTGGCGTCGATCGTGCTCGGAAACCTGGCAGCGATTGCACAGCAGAACATCAAGCGGATGTTGGCGTACTCGGGCATTTCGCACATGGGCTTCATGCTGCTAGGCCTGTTGGCAGGCGTGGTTGAAGGCGACCGGCACTTTGCGCTCAACGCCTACAGTTCGGCGATGTTTTATGCGGTGTCCTATGTGATCATGAGTCTGGCCTCTTTCGGCATGCTGATCCTGCTGTCCCGCGCTGGATTTGAAGCAGAAAACGTCGATGACTTCAAGGGCCTCAACAAGCGCAGCCCCTGGTTCGCGCTGATGATGTTGTTCACGATGTTCTCGATGGCGGGTGTGCCGTTCTTCATCGGCTTCTTTGCCAAGCTGTCAGTGCTTCAGGCGGTCGTGGCAGCAGGCTATTTTTGGCTTGCCGTGGTCGCGGTGCTAATGTCGGTCGCGGGAGCGTTCTACTACCTGCGTGTGGTCAAGGTGATGTATTTCGATGCGCCGGACGACGACTCCCCGATCCATGCTCCTGCTGAGGTTCGGGTCATGCTCTCGGCAAATGGCATCGCTATTGCAGCGCTGGGGCTTGCTCCGCAGATGCTGATGTCGCTGTGTGCCTATGCCTTGCTTGGCTCGCTTTGATGTCATGCCGAGTTTAATGCGCATCGACTTTGCGCACGGCTGCGCTCAAGGCTGATGACGCATACCGCCAGTGTTTATCTCCTGTTGGCCATCGTGTTCACGATGGCCAACCTTCCTTTCGTATTTGATCGAATCTTGTTCGTGTTACGCCCGGGACAGGCTGCCGGGAAGCGACTCGGCTGGCGACTACTGGAACTCCTGCTGCTCTATTTTGCGGCCGGAGTGCTTTCGATGGTGCTCGAAGCGCACAGTCATGGCAGCGTCTATCGCCAGAACTGGGAGTTTTACGCAACCACGTTCTGCCTTTTTCTCGTCTTTGCCTTTCCGGGCTTCGTGTATCGCTACCTCTGGAGCGCCTCAAGGCGGGTTGCAGGTTCATGAGCGGGCAGGTTACGGAGCCACTCGAAGAACTGGAGATCACGAGCGAGCGGGTTTTCGACGGGAGCTTGCTAAAGGTGTGGCGTGACCGCGTTCGGTTGCCAACGGGTGCCGAGGGTGGGCGCGAGTACATCCGTCACCCAGGGGCGGTTGTCGTGCTTGCGCTGTTGCCCGATGGACGCATTCTTTTTGAGCGGCAGTTTCGCTATCCCTTGCGATGCGCTTTTCTCGAGCTGCCGGCCGGCAAGATCGATGCGAACGAGGACATCCTGGATTGTGCTCGGCGCGAGTTGCGTGAGGAGACAGGTTACGAGGCCGCCGAGTGGCGACATGTCGGAGTGATTCACCCATGCATCGGCTATTCGGATGAGCGGATAGAGATTTTTTTCGCCAACGTGCTCTCTCATGTGGGCCATTGCTGGGACGAGGGCGAATTCCTCGAGATTCTCAGCATGACACTGGATGAGGCTGAGGCTGGGGTGCATCGAGGTGAAATTACCGATGGCAAATCCATCGCCGCTCTTTACCGCTGTCTGCCATTGATCAGGGCCGCGTTGGCCTGATTCCCCCGCTGCTGGCGGACGTCGGCCGGGTCAGAGTTTGGAAGCTGGGCATCAAGCGTTCGGTAGGGAGCTCGTTCGCTCAGTTCGTCAAGGTAGAAGCCGATGTGGCTGCGCTCGCGCTGTAGAAAGTCGTCCACCGCGCTGCGAAAGCGCGGATCTGCGATCCAGTGCGCTGAGTGCGTCCTTACGGGCATGAGCCCTCTGGCAAGTTTGTGCTCCCCTTGGGCGCCACCTTCGAAGTGCTGCAATCGATGCCGGATGCAGTATTCGATTGCCTGGTAGTAGCAAAGCTCGAAGTGCAGGAACGGAACGGGTTCCACTGAGCCCCAGTAGCGTCCGTAAAGGGCTTCTGCGCTGCGCAAGAAGAGGGCGCAGGCGACCGCAACGCCATCACGCTTTGCAATGAGCAGTGAGACACTGTCGGGTAGTTTTCGCGCGACTCGACGAAAGAAATCCAGATTCAGGTAAGGCGTTGAATTGTGCTGGGTGTAAGTGCCTGCATAGCATTCGTATAGAAAACGCCAGTCTGCGTTGGTGGCAGTGTGGCCGTCCACCCAGAGCAGGGACAGATTGTGCGCTGCCGCGCGACGTCGCTCCTGACGAATTTTCTTGCGTTTGTCGTGATTGAGACCGGCTAGGAAGTCTTCGAAGTCCGCGTAGGGTGATCCGTCCTCGCGAGCATTGCTCCAGTGGAACTGCACCCCCTCGCGCAAGAACAGGTCGGTTTCGCCGAGCAGAGTGAGATCGCGCTCGTCAGGAAACAGAATATGGAGCGAGGAGAGTTCGCTGTGCTCCACGAGTTGTTGTACCCCTGCCACGAGAGTTCTGCGCGTCTTTGGATCGTTTCCAAGAACACGGGGCCCAGGGATGGGTGTAAACGGAACGGCTGCCAGCCACTTGGGATAGTAATCGAGGCCATGACGCTGGTAGGCCTGGGCCCAGGCCCAGTCGAAAACGTACTCGCCCCAGGAGTGAGTCTTCAGGTAAAGCGGCATGGCTGCAACCAGCTGACCCTCCGACCATAGCGTCGCATGGCGGGGAAACCAGCCGCTATCCCCTCCGACACAAGCGCTCTCTTCCAGTGCATGCAGATAGGCATGACGAAGGCAGGGCGGTGGTGCCGGTGAGCGTGGCAGCAGTGCATCCCACTCTTGCGCGGGGATGCCGGCGAGAGAGTCGAAGAGTTGAAGTCCGTTGAGGGGCGGGCCGTTGGGAATGGTCATGTGGGCAGAGTGAGCTTGTCAGGCAAGGAGCGAATGCGGGCGCTTGCCTTATTATTGTGCAGCGCAAAGATACGCTGCGCTGGCGCCTACTTGCAAGCCTTGTCCACGGTTTATCCACAGGCTTGCACACGGGGGCTGTGGGTTTCATCGCAAGCCTATTGATGCGCTGCAAGGCCGTCGAAGCGGTATAGTTCCGCTCCATGAATACCTCCGTTCAATCCTCAGTCACTCTTGCCGTCGCACAACTGAATCTGACCGTCGGCGATCTGATCGGCAACGCTGACGCCATCATTGCTGCGATCGCGCGTGCGCGCGCTTTCGGAGCGGATTTGTTGCTCACACCGGAGTTGGCACTGTCCGGTTATCCGCCCGAAGATCTGCTGTTAAGGCCTGATTTCTACCGCGCTTGCACCCGCGAAACACAGCGTATCGCCGATGCGGCAGGCAATCTGTGCGTGGTGCTGGGGCATCCATCTGAATCCGCATCGGGACGCTTCAACGCAGCCTCGGTGCTGAGAGGCGGGAAGGTGGTGGCGAGCTATTTCAAGAATCTGCTGCCGAACTACGAGGTGTTCGACGAAGCGCGTTATTTCGAGGCCGGGGTCGCGCCCTGTGTGTTTGAACTCAAGGGATTGCGCTTTGGCTTGAATATCTGTGCCGATGTCTGGGAGTCCGGTCCGGCAGAGGCTGCCCGTGCAGCGGGGGCGCAGGCCTTGCTGTCGCTCAATGCCTCACCGTTTCACATGAACAAGCACGTGCAACGCATTCAGGTGCTGCGTGATCGGGTGCGCGAAACCGGCTTGCCGATACTTTACTGCAACATGGTTGGGGGCCAGGACGAACTGGTCTTTGACGGTGGCTCGTTTGCGCTGGATCAAGATGGGCATGTGGCCTATGGCGCGCCGACCTTCGAAGAGCGCGTGGATATCCTTCGTTTTGACGGTGCCCGTTGGGCAAGTGAGGTGCAGGCGAAGCCGCGCAGCCTCGAGGCAGAGATCTACGAGGCGCTCAAGACCGGGGTACGTGACTACCTGGGCAAGAATCGCTTTCCCGGGGCGATCATCGGCTTTTCGGGTGGCATCGATTCTGCGCTGACGCTGGCCGTGGCCGTGGATGCGCTGGGGGCTGACAAGGTCAGGGCGGTGATGATGGCGTCGCCCTACACGGCGCAGATGAGTCTTGATGATTCGCGTGAAATGGTGCGCCGCCTGGGTATCCGTTACGACGAGATTCCGATCGAGCCGGCGATGCAGGTATTCGAGCAAATGCTTGCTTCGCAGTTTGCAGGCCTGCCGACCGACACGACCGAGGAAAATCTGCAAAGCCGTATCCGTGGCATGATCCTGATGGCTTTGTCCAACAAGACCGGTGCCATCGTTTTGACCACCGGCAACAAGAGCGAGATGGCCACAGGCTATGCCACGCTGTACGGTGACATGGCGGGCGGATTCGCGGTGCTGAAGGACTTGTACAAGACGTATGTGTTCCGCCTGTCCAACTGGCGCAATACGGTCAGCGCGGTGATTCCGCAGAACATCATCGATCGCCCGCCTTCGGCAGAGCTCAAGCCTGATCAAAAGGATCAGGACAGTCTGCCGCCCTACGAAGTGCTCGATGCGATCATCGAAGCCTACATGGAACGTGATCAATCGCCGCGCGAGATCATCGCGGCGGGCCTGCCAGAGGCGGACGTGCGTCGTACCGTGGCTATGCTCAAGCGTAACGAATACAAGCGCCGTCAGGCGCCGGTCGGTATCCGCGTCACTCAGCGCGGCTTCGGCAAGGACTGGCGTTACCCGATAACATCCCGTTATCAGGATGAATTCTGATGATCAGTACAACCGTCATCGCCTGTAGGCGAGCATGACCTGGAGAGGTGAATGAAGAAGATCGAGGCGATCGTAAAGCCGTTCAAGCTGGACGAGGTGAGGGAGTCACTGTCGGAGGTCGGAATTACCGGCCTGACCGTGACCGAGGTGAAGGGCTTCGGCCGGCAGAAGGGGCACACCGAACTTTATCGTGGCGCTGAATACGTGGTCGACTTCCTGCCCAAGATCAAGGTCGAGGTGGTGGTCACTGACGATCTGGTCGAGTCGGCAGTGGAGGCTATCGTCAAGGCTGCTCATACGGGCAAGATCGGCGATGGCAAGATCTTTGTGATGCCGGTCGAGCAGGTGATCCGCATCCGTACGGGCGAGATCAACGAAGCAGCGATCTAAGGGCTCAGCGCGGCGCTGCGTTTTGTGCGCGCAACAGCACCAGCAGGGCACCGCCACCGCCATGGTGTGGCCCGGCTTGGCAGAAAGCCAGAATCTCCTCGCGCTGCGCCAGCCAGCCGCGCGACAGTTGCTTGAGGATGGGAACCTTTCCCGGCGATCCGTGGCCTTTGCCATGAATGACCCGGATGCAGCGCTTGCCCTGCACGAGGCTGTCGTGCAGGAAGTGCGCCAGCGCACTGCGGGCCTCATCGCGAACCAGCCCATGCAGGTCGATCTGCCCCTGCAGCACCCAGCGTCCACGGCGCAGGTCGGTCAATACCCGGCGTGGAAGCCCGGGGCGCAGGAAGGCCGCCTCGTCGCCCATGTCGAGTCTGTCCTCGAAGCTCAGGGGGGCAAGGAGCGATTCAGTCAGCGCGGCGCGCTCGTCGTCCTCGCGTTTGATGGGGGCCGGAGGAGGGGCAGGGCGATCGATTTCGACGCGGTTTCGGCTGTCGACGGGCCTGGCGTCGCCGACCACCGCACGAAACAGCGCAGCGGAATCGCCGAGGTCCGCGTCGGCCGGGAGCACAATCGCATCCGGCCGCTGAACGCGCGGCACGCCACCCGGTCCAGCAATCCGCGCACCGTGCCGTAGCGGCGTCTCGAGTTCGACCCGGCCGCTTGCACGCAACGGCAGTACGCCATCGTAGGCCAGACTCAACGAATCATGGCCGTCAGTAGGCGCGGCGGCATCGATTTTGTCCTCGTCGTCCGGCTTGCGTTGACGCGGCACGGGAGCAGGGCGCGGGCGCTCGATTTCGGCCCGACTGTCGCCACGCAGTGGCGTGGTTGCGCCCACCGTCTTGCGAAACAGAGCCAGTTCAGCCGGCTGCAGTTCGACTGTGTGATCGTCGGCTTCGACCTTGGGTGGGGCTGTAGCGCGCTGCGCAGACGGCCGTATCTTCTTGTCCACTGGTCTTGCTGGTTCGGGCGCCTGCATGGCGCTCTGGTTTGCGCGCAACTGCTGGCGCAGCCCGGCAAAAGTGCCCTCGCCCGGCGCGGATCCGCGGTCGTCGTTCGCGCCTGACGCGGCCTGTTTCGCCGATTGCGGGTGTGCGCGCGGACGACGACTCATCGAATGACTCAACTGCTCAGGGTGTCAAGGTGGCGCTCGGCATCGAGCGCAGCCATGCAGCCGGTGCCGGCCGAGGTCACTGCCTGACGGTAGATGTGGTCCTGTACGTCACCTGCAGCGAAAACGCCGGGGATGCTGGTCTGGGTGGCGTTACCGTTGCGGCCGCCCTGGGTGACGATGTAACCGCCCTCCATCTCCAGCTGACCTTCAAAGATCTCGGTGTTGGGCTTGTGGCCGATGGCGATGAAAACGCCGTGTACGGCGACCTCGCGGGTCGCTCCGGTGTTGACGTCCTTGGTGCGCATGCCGGTGACACCGCTATTGTCGCCAAGCACCTCGTCCAGCGTCGCATTGAGCGCGAGCTCGATCTTGCCGGCCGCCACCTTTTCCATCAGCTTGTCGATCATGATCTTCTCGGCGCGGAATTTTTCGCGGCGATGGACCAGTGTGACCTTTCTGGCGATGTTGGCCAGATACAGCGCCTCTTCGACCGCGGTGTTGCCGCCACCGATCACGGCAACGTCCTGGTTGCGATAGAAGAAACCGTCGCAGGTGGCGCAGGCCGATACACCGCGACCGGCGAATTTCTCCTCCGAAGGCAGGCCCAGGTATTTGGCCGTCGCGCCGGTGGCGATGATCAGGGCGTCGCAAGTGTATTCACCCGCGTCACCAGTCAGGTGGAAGGGCTTCTCGGTCAGCTTCACTGTGTGAATCTGGTCGAACACCATCTCGGTGTTGAAACGTTCGGCATGCTTCTGGAAGCGCGCCATCAGCTCCGGGCCCATGACGCCGTCAGCATCAGCAGGCCAGTTATCGACTTCAGTCGTGGTCATCAACTGGCCGCCCTGCGCAAGGCCGGTAATCAGCACGGGGGCAAGGTTGGCGCGCGCGGCATAAACAGCTGCGCTGTAGCCGGCGGGGCCGGAGCCAAGGATGAGCAAGCGGGCGTGTTTCGTGGTCATTAGAGGGCTTTCCTGCAGGTTGCAAACGAAAAGCGGATTATAGCTGAGCTTCGCAACCGGCCGAGGTGATGGCGACGAAGCGGGCCTGGATGGTCAGCCGCTGCGCGTGACCCTTGTCACGTAAGGATGATCGGTCATCGGATATTCGTTTAAACTCGTGGAATGCCTTATAGACAATCCTGTTTTGCAAAGTTATTTGCGGAGTCAGCATGATCAAATCCACCGCCGTGTCCGTCATCGCCCTGAAGACCTTTCCTTTGTTCCATGGGCTGTCGGACGAGGTGCTTGCCAGTGTCGCCCGCGTTTCGATGATGCGGCGTATTACACGTGGGCAGTCGGTCGTCAATGCCGGCGACCGTTCCGATTACGTCTATTTTGTGCTGACCGGCAGTCTCAAGGTGATCGTAAGTGACGAGGACGGACGTGAGGTGATTCTGTCCATCCTTGGTCAGGGGGAACTTTTTGGCGAGATGGGCATGTTCGACGAGCAGCCGCGCTCGGCTTCGGTGGTGGCCGTGGTGCCGGCCGATCTCGTGTTGATCGCCAAGCAGGATTTTCGTCTGATCATGCGCGAGAATTTCGATGTTGCCTGGCGCATCATGAGCAACCTCGCTAGCCGTCTGCGCAACGCCGACCGCAAGATCGAAAGCCTTGCGCTGATGGATGTCTATGGCCGCGTTGCCCGTCTGCTGATCGAGATGGCCGAGGACGTCGGGGGCGAGTCGGTCGTGGTACGCAAGATTTCCAAGCAGGACATCGCCAAGATGATTGGTGCCTCGCGCGAGATGGTCAGTCGTGTGATGAAGGACCTCGGGCAGCAGGGCTTGATCGAGGAGCGCCCGCAGGGCATCTTGCTGTGTGAGCGTCTGAACGACGTTTGAGCCCACCCCGTCCGCTCGTGTCCGGCGGGCGGACTGTCCCTCCGAATTACCCGGAATGAGCTGATTTCGGCGAGGGCGGCATTGTGAGCAGGCGCAACGCCGCGGTCGAGTGCGGTGGTGCATCGCATATAATGAGCGCTGTTGTTTCATTCAGGCTCATTGCCGCTGCCCCATGCTGTCTCGCACGTCGTCCCGTTCCCAGCCCTTGCCGGAAAAAATCTCACTGCTGCTGCAGGAAGCGCGCTGGTTGATCCTGGGCGTCATGTCGCTCTACGTCGGACTCATCCTGCTCGGCTACAGCAAGGCTGATCCGGGCTGGTCGCACGCCTCGGACGTCGCACGTGTGGCCAACCCCGGTGGGCGCTTTGGTGCCTGGATGGCAGATCTGCTGCTTTATCTCTTCGGTATTTCGTCGTGGTGGTGGGTGGTCTTTCTCGGCTACAGCCTGTTATGGGGCTTTCGGCGGATCAAGAACCGTCTGACGCTCGACCACCGCTCTTTCGTTTTCGTCATGCTGGGCTTTCTGTTCGTCCTGCTGACCAGCAGTGCCCTCGAATTCCTGCGTTTCCACAGCCACGGTGCGGCGGTGCCGCTGGCGCCCGGCGGACTGCTGGGCATGGAGATCGGCGGCTTGACCCAGCGCTATTTCGGCTTCACCGGCGGAACCTTGCTGCTGCTGGCGCTGATGGCGTCTGGGCTTTCGCTGTTTACCGGCGTGTCCTGGCTCGCCGTGGTGGAGCGTTTTGGGCTGTTTCTGGAGCAGGGCCTGATCGAGCTGCAGCGGGGCTGGCAGCGCTGGCAGGACCGCCGTGTGGGCCGTGAAGTGGCACAGAAACGCGAGGCCGTTGTCGCAACCCGGCGGCGCAGGACCGAGAAGGCCCCGCCTGCGCCATTGCGTATCGAGCCCGCCGTTGTCGCGGTGCAAAAATCCGAACGAGTGGAAAAGGAGCGCCAGCAAACTTTGTTTGCCGACGTCGTCGACGGGGGGGTTCCGCCCATCGCCCTGCTCGACCCTGCCTCCGATGGGGGCGATCCGCCATCGGCTGATGCGCTGGAATTCACTTCGCGTCTGATTGAAACCAAGCTTGCCGAGTTCGGCGTGGAAGTGAAAGTGCTCGCTGCCTATCCGGGGCCGGTCATCACGCGCTACGAGATTGAGCCGGCGGTTGGCGTCAAGGGTAGCCAGGTGGTGAATCTGGCAAAGGATCTGGCGCGCGCGCTGTCGCTGGTTTCGGTGCGCATGGTCGAAACCGTGCCGGGCAAGTCGTGCATGGCACTCGAGTTGCCGAATCCGAAGCGGCAGATGGTGCGTTTGTCCGAGATCATCGGCTCCAAGGTTTATCACGACATGGCTTCGCCGCTCACGGTCGTGCTGGGCAAGGACATCGGTGGCCAGCCAGTGGTGGCCGATCTGGCCAAGATGCCGCACTTGCTGGTTGCTGGCACCACCGGTTCGGGCAAATCGGTCGGCATCAATGCCATGATCCTGTCGCTGTTGTACAAGAGCGAGCCGGATCGTGTGCGCCTGATCATGGTTGATCCGAAGATGCTCGAATTGTCGATCTACGAAGGCATCCCGCATTTGCTGGCGCCGGTGGTCACCGACATGAAGCATGCCGCCAATGCGCTGAACTGGTGCGTGGTTGAGATGGACAAGCGCTACAAGCTGATGGCCGCGGTTGGCGTGCGCAATCTGGCAGGTTTCAACAAGGCTGTGCTTGAGGCGCGTAAGGTTGAGGCTCCGCTGACCAATCCGTTTTCGATCACGCCTGACAGCCCCGAGCCGCTCGACACGCTGCCCTACATCGTCGTCGTCGTGGATGAACTGGCCGACATGATGATGGTGGTGGGCAAGAAGGTGGAAGAGCTGATCGCCCGCCTGGCGCAGAAGGCGCGGGCTGCGGGCATTCACCTCATCCTCGCCACCCAGCGCCCGTCGGTCGATGTCATCACCGGCCTGATCAAGGCCAACGTACCGACGCGCATCGCCTTTCAGGTGTCGAGCAAGATCGACTCGCGCACCATCCTTGATCAGATGGGCGCGGAAACCCTGCTTGGCATGGGCGACATGCTTTATCTCGCGCCAGGTACCGGCTTGCCGGTGCGCGTGCATGGTGCCTTCGTTGCGGACGAGGAAGTACACAAGGTGGTTGACCACCTCAAGCGCAGCGGCCCGCCGGACTACGTCGAAGGCATTCTGGCGGCAGGCGATGATGAGCTCGACGCGGCCTTGGGTGGCGCTGAGGGCGGCGATGAAGAGGCAGATCCACTCTATGACCAGGCGGTCGAGATCGTCATCAAGACCCGCCGGCCATCGATTTCGCTGGTGCAGCGCCACTTGCGCATCGGCTACAACCGCGCTGCACGACTCATCGAACAGATGGAACGCTCCGGCCTGGTGTCGGCGATGGGCAGCAACGGCAACCGCGAGGTGATCGCGCCGGCCAGGGAGAGTGAATGATCAGGATGGATTCGGGTGCGCGGCTGATGGTCGGGAACCGTGTACGTGCTTTCCTGGCAACGGCACTCATGTTCAGCAGCGGCCTGGCGCTGGCGGCAGACGGGATTGCACAGTTGCGTCAGTTCGTATCGGCCACGCCCAGTGCCGAGGGCGATTTCGAGCAGACCGTGCTCACCCAGTCCGGTCGCAAGCCGCAACAGGCCGCGGGGCGTTTTGCCTATGCGCGACCGGGCCGCTTTCACTGGGAATACGATCGTCCCTACCGGCAGGTGCTGGTCGGTGATGGCGTGCGTTTGTGGACCTGGGATCCTGACCTGAATCAGGTCACCGTGCGCGAGATCGGCGATGCCCTGGGTGCGACGCCGGCCGCCATTCTTTTTGGTAGCGGCGAGTTGGAGGAGGGCTTCGTGCTCACCGATGGTGGAAACGATGGCGAGCTGGCCTGGGTAGAGGCGCGTCCGAAGCAGACCGACTCCGGCTTTGCGTCGCTGCGCCTCGGCCTGCGCGATGGTCGTTTGCGCCTGATGGAGATGCACGACAATTTCGGTCAGACCACCCTGATCCGTTTTACCCGGCTGCAGCCGAATCCGCCGCTTGCGGCCGATCGTTTCCGCTTCGTGCCGCCTGCTGGTGCGGACCTGATCGGCAACGCTGCGCCGCCCGCGCGCTGATCCGCGTGTTGTCGCGTGCGCTGCGCTGATGGCTGACCTCTTCGAATCCATCGCCCCGACACAGGTGCCGCTGGCAGAGCGGATGCGGCCGCAATCGCTCGACGAGGTGGCTGGTCAGATCCACCTGCTTGGCACGGGCAAGCCTTTGCGCCTGGCTTTTGCTGCGCGCAAGCCGCATTCGATGATCCTGTGGGGGCCGCCCGGTGTCGGCAAGACGACGCTGGCGCGATTGATGGCGCAAGGCTTCGACGCTGAGTTCGTCGCACTGTCGGCGGTGTTTTCCGGCGTCAAGGAGATTCGCGAGGCGATTCAGCAGGCGCAGGCGGCCAAGGCGCGTGGTCGTCACACCATCCTGTTCGTGGATGAGGTGCATCGCTTCAACAAGTCGCAGCAGGACGCCTTTCTGCCCTACGTCGAACAGGGTCTGGTTACTTTTATCGGGGCGACCACCGAGAACCCGTCCTTCGAAGTCAATTCGGCCCTGCTGTCGCGGGCTGCCGTGTATGTGCTCGAGCCGCTCGATGCGCAGGCGATGACGACCCTGTTCGAGCGCGCGCGCGTGATCGCCTGTCCCCAACTGATGTTTGACGATGATGCGCGCGAACGCATGATCGGCTTCGCCGACGGCGATGCGCGGCGGCTGATGAACCTGATCGAACAAATGCAGGTGGCGGCAGAAACGGTGGACGTTGCGGCGGTAAGTGCAGATTTCGTCGGTGCCACGCTGTCGCAGAACCTGCGTCGCTTCGACAAGGGCGGTGAAGCCTTCTACGATCAGATCTCTGCCCTGCACAAATCGGTGAGGGGTTCAGACCCCGACGCCTCGCTGTACTGGCTTTGCCGGATGCTCGATGGTGGAGCGGATCCGCTATACCTCGGACGGCGCCTGATCCGCATGGCGGTGGAGGATATCGGCCTGGCCGATCCGCGCGCGCTGGAAATGAGCCTGAATGCGTGCGCGACTTACGAGCGCCTCGGATCTCCCGAGGGAGAGCTCGCGCTTGCGCAGGCAACGATTTTCCTGGCCTGCGCAGCGAAGTCGAATGCGGCCTACAAGGCCTACAAGGCCGCGCGTGAGTTCGTGAAACGCGATGCTTCTCAGCCAGTTCCCCTGCATCTGCGCAATGCGCCGACGCGTTTGATGAAGGATCTGGGCTATGGCAAAACCTATCGCTACGCTCACGACGAACCCGACGCCTATGCAGCGGGTGAAAGCTATTTGCCTGAAGGCATGATGCGGCCCGATTGGTATGTGCCAAGCCCGCGCGGCATGGAAGGCCGAATCGCCGACAAACTCGCTTATCTGCGTGCGCTCGACGAGGCGGCGAAAAAACACAGCGCTGTCGCGGGTGGCAGCAAGCGGCGCGTGACCGGCGATGCGCCGGCTTCGAGCCAGGATCAGCAGCAAGCATCCGGGTCTAGTGCGGCAACGGATGGTCAGCCATGAAGCGGGCACATACCGACTGCGCTTGTGCTGCCTTCCTCGAGTCGCCGCATTCGTTTGCGCGCTCGACCAGGTCGAGCATGACATGCGTCAACATCAACACCCCTTCCGGTGTCTGGACCAGCCCACATACGATCTGGGCTGCCGCCGCGTTAGGGAGCCCTTCGTGTTCCGCGATCAGGGCGACCTCATCGTCGGTGAGGTCGCAGTAGTCGAGACAATCCCGAATCGATAGCATGCTGAATTCCTCCAGATTTGGTGCTCTCTAGTGGCTTATCCTCTACTTCAAAGATATTCGACCAGGCTGGAATTGCAAGTTCAATTTACCTAACGCAGATTCAATAAGCGATTGATTCGAATAATTTATTTTTTAGGTGACGTGATCATTTCAGGTGGCGTCAATAACGATCTACATCAATCGTTTGGCATCACACGCTACGTGATCGCCTCAGATATCGATCCTAAGTCGATGACTCAATAATGATTCCAGGAAAACCCGATGCTCGACATTCAACTTCTGCGTAACCAGATAGATTCCGTTGCCAGCCGGCTTGCCAGCCGCGGCATGCAACTGGACAGTTCAGCCTTCCTCGCCGTCGAGGACGAGCGCAAGCAGTTGCAGACCCGCACCCAGGACCTCCAGGCCCGACGCAACGCACTGTCCAAGCAGATTGGCATGCTCAAGGCCAAGGGTGAGGATGTGGCGCCGGTGATGGCTGAGGTAGCCCAGCTTGGAGACGAGCTGAAGGCTTGCGAGCAGGCCTTGCCCGGCTTGCTCGAGCGCATCAACGACTTCGTCGCACGCCTGCCTAACCTGCCGCACGAGAGCGTGCCACAGGGCGCGGATGAGCACGACAACGTCGAGGTTCGCCGCTGGGGCGCCCCGGCTCAATATGATTTCGAGGTCCGCGACCACGTCGACCTCGGTGCGCCACTGGGGCTGGACTTCGAGACCGGCGCCAAACTGTCGGGTTCGCGCTTTGCGTTTCTGCGCGGGCCGGTCGCCCGCCTGCATCGTGCGCTGGCGCAATTCATGCTGGATACCCACACCCTTGAGCACGGCTATACCGAGTGCTACACGCCTTACATCGTCAATCGAGATGCGCTGTTCGGTACCGGTCAGTTGCCTAAATTCAAGGAAGATCTGTTCTGGGTGCTGCGCGGCGGCGATGAGGAAGGGCTGGAGCAATACCTGATCCCGACGGCCGAGATCACGCTGACCAACAGCGTGCGCGAGGACGTGCTCGCGCTGGATGCGTTGCCGGTTCGCATGACCGCGCACAGCCCCTGCTTTCGTTCCGAGGCCGGCAGCGGCGGACGCGACGTGCGCGGCATGATCCGCCAACACCAGTTCGACAAGGTGGAGATGGTTCAGGTGGTCGAGCCCTCGACCAGCTATGACGCACTTGAACAGATGGTGGGCCATGCCGAGGCGATCCTGCAAAAGCTCGAATTGCCTTACCGTGTCATTACGCTGTGCACCGGTGACATGGGTTTTTCCGCCACCAAGACCTACGATCTTGAAGTGTGGCTGCCGGCACAGAATACTTTTCGCGAAATCTCGAGCTGCTCGAACTGCGAAGCCTTCCAGGCGCGCCGCATGCAGGCGCGCTTCAAGAACGCCCAGGGCAAGAACGAACTGGTGCACACCCTGAACGGCTCGGGTCTGGCGGTGGGGCGTACCCTGGTTGCTGTGCTCGAGAACCATCAGCAAGCCGATGGTTCGATCCGGATTCCGAAGGCGCTGGTGCCCTACATGGGTGGTGTGGAGCTGCTTGAAGCGGCGCTTTAAACCGTCTCAGTCGGCCTGTCCCAGCCGCAGTTGGGGCAGTGTCAGCGCAGGCTCGTAGGGCGGCTCCAGGCGCTCGAGGATATCGTGGAAGTTGCGCACGTTCTCCGTCATCACCACCGCCTCGCCACCACGTGCAGCACCGGCTTTGAGGCGTTGTGCATACTCAGGCCGGGACAGCAGCGGCAGCACCGATTTCAGATCCCACCACGAGCGATCGTCCTTGCCCAGGCGGCGGGCGATCGCGCGCGCGCCGTTCATGTGCCCCATCCCAAGGTTGTAGGCGGCGGTGGCCATCCAGGTTCGATCCGGTTCCGCGATCTCTTCAGGCAACTGATCCTTCAGCATGTCGAGATAGCGGGCTCCGCCCAGAATGCTCTGACGGGGGTCAAGGCGGTTGTCCACGCCCAGGCGGTCTGCGGTGTCGCCGGTCAGCATCATCATGCCGCGTACGCCCGTGAATGAGGTTGCCTGGGGGTCCCAGTGTGATTCCTGATAGGCCACGGCGGCGATGTAGCGCCAGTCGATACCGGTACGGGCTTCGGCCTCCTCGAAGAAGCTCCTGAAGATCGGCAAGCGTTCGCGGATACGTGCGAGGAAGGTGGTGATAGCGGGATCGTCGAGGCGCCGGACATGGCCAAAGTAGCGATCGGCGATGCGTGCCAGTCGTCCGTTGGTGCTGATGTCGCCGATGAAGGCATCCACCTCGGTGGCGAAGTCGGGCTGCTCCGGGGGCAGCGCCCAGGCAATGCCGGAGCGGCCGGGCAGCTCATGCACGATCTCGAGTTCGGGATGGATACGGGCGGCGAAGGCGTAGTGCAGACGGTCGGTCGCAACCAGGTCGAGGGCGCCCTGCGCCAGATCGGCAAGCAATTTGGCATCGTCGGTTTTGATCGGGAAATGGACGTTCACCGCAGGCAGACGCTTGCGGATCGCAGACACTTTTTCGGCTGCGAGTGAGCCGCGACGCACGGACACGGTACGTCCGGCGAGATCTGTTTCGGCGTTCACTGCGCGCCCGCCGCCGTGGCCGACGATGACGTATTCCACTTCGCGCAGCGGGGTCGTCCAGTGCAGCGGCAGACGTTCGTTTCTGCCCAGCCCCGCCGCAGCCATATGCACCTGACCGCGTATCACCGCGTCCAGGGCGCGGTTGGCATCAGGAAATGGGATGAATCTGACCGGTACCTCAAGGCTGTCCGCGAGTGCCAGAAGCAGATCATGCTCGAAGCCGCTGGCCTGGCCGTTTTCGTCGACGCGGTAAGAGATGGCGTCCTGGCGAGTGGCAACACGCAACTCTCCCAGCGTGCGGTAATCCGCTACGCGAGGTGTTTCGCGTGGGCCGCAGGCCACCAGCAACAGGCTGAGCAGCGCGACTGCGGACCCCAGGGACAGGAGTCGTGCCATCGGGACATCTCTCGGTCGATCCGGTCCTCAGACCGGACGCGGAGCGTTGCGTACGGCTGTCCAGTCATGAAGGCTCTCCAGCAGCGAGAGCAGGGCCGGCACGAAGAAAAGCACCAGTATCGCCGAGAATCCGAGCCCGAAGGCAATCGACGTGGCCATCGGGATCAGGAACTGGGCTTGCAGCGAGCTCTCGAACAGCAGCGGCGTCAGCCCGCCAATCGTGGTCAGCGAGGTCAGCAGTACCGCCCGTAGCCGGCCGCAGGAGGCGCCCACAAGGGCCTCGTTCAGGCTGGCGCCCTTGTGACGCAACTCTTTGAACAAGCTGACGAGGATGATCGAGTTATTGACCACGATGCCGGCAAGGCCGAAGAGGCCGAACAAGGACAGGATGGTCAGCTGGACATCAAGCAGCCAGTGACCGAAGAGCGCGCCAGCAAGTCCGAGCGGGATGGCTGACATGACGATCAGCGGCCAGCTCCAGGAGGAGAACGACCACACCAGCGTCAGATAGATCAGGCCGAGGCCCAGCAGCATGCCGGCCTTCATGTCCTCCAGCGTTTCGCGCTGATCGGCGGAGCGGCCTTCGAAGCTGAACTCGAGGCCGTACTTTTGAGCCAGCCGTGGCAGCGTGTCGCTGGCCAGTTGCGCCTGAATCGCGTTGGCGTTGTTCACCGCGGAATCAACCGCGCCCGATACTTCGACGGCCAGCCGGCCTTCGGCATGGCGCAGGGCTTCGAAGCCGCGACGCGACGTCCAGCTTGCCACGGTGCCCAAGGGCGCGAAGCGGCCGTCGGGAAGGCTGACCGTGATGCGGTCGAACACATCGAGCCGGCTGCGTTCGTCACGTGGCAGCATGACGCGCACTTCCAGCTCGTCGCGCCCCACCTGCACGAGTTGCGCAAGACTGCCGTCAAAGGCGGCGCGCAACTGGCGGCCGAGGCTTTCGGTGGTCAGGCCGAGTGCTTCGCCGGCGGGCGTAAGCTGGTACACCAGCTGCTCGCGCCCGAAGGGCATGTCATCCTCGGTTTCGCTCACACCGGCAATGCTCTTGAGGGTTTCGGCCAGTTCGAGCGCCGCCGCCTTGAGTGCCTCGGCGTTATCGCCGGTAAGGCGGACGTTCAGGTCGCGCCCAGGCGGGCCGGACTGGCGAGCGGTGAAGGTCAGGATCTCGATGCCGGCGACGGGGCCCAGTTTCTCGCGCCAGGTGGCGAGAAAACGCTCGTTGCGCACCTCGCGTTGGTCGGGAGGTGACAGTTCGACCATCATCGCCGCCAACTGATCGCCGCGCGGTCCGGTGGCAACCGCGCTAGCGATGGTGCCGCCGAGACGGGCCACTGCCGTGCGCACCAGCCCGCCGCCGAGCTCGGCATCGGCTTCGAACAGCGCACGCTCCAGATCGTGCAAAAAGGCCTCGGTGTGGGTGCGTGGTGTGCCGGCGACGAACGTGGCGTTGGCGTACAGTACCTGGCCGTCGGGCGTGGGGAAGAACACGAAGCCCAGCCGTCCGCCCGCCAGCAGGCCCACGGCGAGAATCATCAGTCCCAGGGTGAGGGCGACAGTCGTGGTGCGCCAACTCAGCGCGCGCTCGACCAGGGGACGAAAACGGCGGTCGCGGAAATGCTCAAAGGCGGCATCGAGTCGCTGTCTGAGTTTCGATGAATGCTGGCCCGCCTCGCCGGCCAGCGCCAGCGTGAGGTGAGCCGGCAGGATCAGGAAGCTCTCGAGCAGCGAAGCGATGATGACCATGATCATCACGAAAGGAATGTCACCCAGGATGTTGCCGACGATGCCGCCGACCATCATCAGCGGGATAAAGGCGGCGACGGTGGTGAGCGAGGCCGCCACGACGGGCCACAACATGCGCCGTGCGCCGCCTATGGCCGCCTGTGCCGGATCTTCGCCAAGGCGGCGGTGGGTGTCGGCGTCCTCGCTGACGACGATTGCGTCATCGACGATGATGCCCAGTGCCATGATCAGCGCGAACAGGCTCATCATGTTGATCGTGCCGCCGAAAAACAGCATCAACCCTAGTGTGGCGAGGAAGGCGGTCGGTACGCCGATCATGACGCAGAACGCAACCCGTGCAGGCAGGAAGAAGTAAAGCACTGCCACCACCACCAACAGCCCCGACAGGCCGTTGTTGACCAGCAGTTCGATACGCTCGCTGATCAGTTGCCACTGGGCGTCGAACACCTCGAGCCTGATTGTCGGCGGCAGGGTGGGGCGGGTCTTTTCCAGCCAGGTCTCCATCACCCTGGCCGCCTTGAGTGAATGCCCGCTCTCGCTGCGCTGCAGCTGCATCTCGACCACCGCGTCGCCCCTTTCTGATAGCGCGAGCTGGCTCGCGCGGGGCTCGCGGCTCAAAGTGGCGATTTCGCCCAGGCGGATCACGCCCTGCGGGTCGCTGACGACCGCCAGCGAAGCGAAGGCCTCGGCGCTGCGGCGCTGTTCGAGGCCACGGATCTCGCGTGCGCCGTCGGCTTCTCCGGCGATGCCGGCGGGTACGTCGCGTGCCAGTTGGCCGATGCGGTCGCCGATCTGTATCAGCGACAGGCCGAGCGTTTCCAGCGCGGCGGATGGCACCTCGATCGCAATTCGCTCTTCCGGCAGACCGGTGATGTTGACGCGGTCGATGCCGGCAGCGAGTAACTCGGCTTCGAAGCGGCGCACCCAGGGGCGCAATTCGTCGACGCTGCTGCCGCGCACCAGCAGGCGTGCGATCGGATCGTAGCGCGAGATGCGACTGACCTCGAGGGGCTCGGCATCGCGCGGCAGGTTGCGGAACTCGTCGACCCGCTGACGGGCCTGATCGAGCGCGAGCAGGGCGTCGGTGTGCTCGTTCAGTTCGAGCGTGATGCTGGCAACGCCCTGGGCCGAGGTCGAACTCATGCGCTTGAGGCCATCGACCGTCTTCAGGCGCTCCTCGAGTGGGGCGGTGATCCCGACCTCGACGTCCTCGGCTGAAGCTCCGGTCCACACCACCCGCACCGAAATCACGTCCAGCTCGAAGGTCGGGAAGAACTGCACGTTCATGCGCGTGATGCCAATCACGCCAATCACGAAGGCGAGCAGCATCAGTACGTTGGCCGCGACCTTGTGGCCGGCCAGCATCTGCAGGAGGCCCGATTTCATGGCGAGGCGGTACCGCTTGCGGGCAACACGTGCCCGGTGTTGGGGGGCAGGAGCTCTACCGCGAGGCCGTCGATGGCGTGCGGCAGGTGGGTGATCATCACTGTGCTGCCCGCGAGGAGGGTCTCGGCACGGACCAGCAGTTGCAGCCGCTCGCCGTCGCGCCGCTCGCCGGCGCGTCTGACCTGCACGGCAGACAGGCGGCCATCCTGCACCAGATAAACGCGGTCGCCACCGTGCAGCGCGGAGGGTGGCAGGGCGACGATGTTTTCGACTTGCGGGCGCTGCAGCGTGGCATTCAGAAAGGCGCCCACGGGTAAGCGGCTGTTGTCGTCTAGACGCAGCAGCACGTCCACCCCGCGCGCGTCGGCCTCACCGGCGATGCGTTCGAGACGGGCGACGATGCGCTCGCTGCCAAATTCAGCTGCGGCAAGCAGCGTTTCTCCGCGCTGCAGTGCGCTACGCAGTTCCTCCGCATAAATGGCCGGGATGCGGGCGCGCAGGTACAGCGCTTCGGCGGCGTAAAGGGTAAGTACGGTCTGGCCCGCCTGGACCTGATCGCCCGCTGCCACTTCCACCTTGCCGATACGGGCATCGAAGGCAGCGGTGATCTCGCCGCGCTGGGCATCGCGCCGGGCTTCGGCCAGCTTCGCCTGAAGCTGGGCACGGCGGGCAGGGTGCTCGGCAATCGCCTGTTCGCGCAGGGTCAGCGACAGCTGAACGCGGGCGACTTCCTCGCGCGCCTGGTCAAAGGCGCTTTCGGCGCCCAGTCGCGCGTTCTTCAATTTTTCGAAACGTGCCACCTTGGCCTGCGCCAGGTTCAGCAGGATCTTCTCCTGGCGAGCAGCGTCGATATCGTGACGATGTCGGATCTGCTCGCGTTCGAGTTCGGCCTCGGCCTGGACCAGGCGTGGCTGCAGATCGCGCGGATCGAGTCGTGCAAGGACCGTATCGGCCGCCACGCGATCACCGTCACGCACCTTCAGTTCAAGGATCCGACCCCCGACCGGGGCGGCAGCGCGCACTCTGTCCGGAGCCTCGACACGTCCGTAGAGTACGAGCGTCGGCTGGGTGGCGCTGGGGGTGACTGTCAGTCCCTCGATTTGCCAAACGCGTTCTCGTGCCTCCACGGGCAGGTTTGCGGGTCGTGTGGCGCGCAGCACCGCAAAGCCGGCAATGGCGAGTAAGAGGATCAACAGGGGTAGAAAGCGACGCATGAGGAGCTTGTTTGAGGCCGCGCAGCGGCTTATATATTAGGGGATACTTATTCTACGCGTGCGGCAGGCCATGCTGCGATGAATATGCGGCGCTCTATTGTCGCGAACCCGGCAGCCAGTTTGCCTCCCAGGCTGCGAGTTCCGGCAGGTGCTGCGACACTTTGGCTTGTAGTTTGGTT